>Ga0208767_1000048_pt1 | contig 66589 bp, 90 predicted proteins | sample VirMetDEL_Mar_21_FD_184514 | JGI IMG/M metagenome (GOLD analysis project Ga0208767, IMG submission 184514) | Aqueous microbial communities from the Delaware River and Bay under freshwater to marine salinity gradient to study organic matter... | ecosystem: Environmental > Aquatic > Marine >...
GATGCTAAAAAAATGTTCACAGATAAAGTTGTCCCGATATCCGTTAACTATCCGTTTTTCTTCAAGCCGATCCAGGATGGTATGGATCGTCCTAAGACCGAACTGGCATATAGAGTCCCAGCTTCAAAACTTACTAGACGTAAACTAGATGACAATGTCAAACTAGCAGAACTAGAAGGATTAGACACAACAATAGATTGGAAAAACACAGGAGATAACTCTTATGATGGTGAGAAGCTAAAGATACTAGCTCATGATGAGAGTGGTAAATGGGAAAGACCTGATAATATATTAAATAACTGGAGGGTTACGAAAACAACACTAAGACTAGGACGTAGAATCGTAGGTAAGTGTATGATGGGATCGACCTCAAACGCATTAGACAAAGGTGGAAACAACTTCAAAAAATTATACTACAATTCAGACGCTACAAAAAGAAATAGAAATGGACAGACAAGTTCTGGACTCTACTCTCTTTTCATCCCTATGGAGTGGAACTACGAAGGATTCATGGATACTTTTGGACTACCTGTATTCACTACGCCAAAAGATAAAACAATCGGAGTTGATGGTATCAAAATTGAAACAGGAGTAATTGAGCACTGGGAAAATGAAGTAGATGGTTTAAAGTCAGATCAAGATAGTTTAAATGAATACTATAGACAATTTCCAAGAACTGAACAACATGCTTTTAGAGATGAAGCAAAACAATCTTTATTTAATCTAGTTAAAATATATGAACAGATAGATTACAATGAAGAAGTAAATAACTTAGCTAATGTAACACGAGGAAGTTTCCAATGGAGAAACGGTGTTAAAGATACTGAGGTTATTTTTTATCCAAATAATAACGGTAGATTTCTAATATCGTGGGTTCCTCCTAAAAATCTCCAAAATAGAGTGATTATAAAGAATGGGGTAAAATACCCTGGTAATGAACACGTTGGTGCTTTCGGCTGTGATAGTTATGATATATCAGGAACAGTAGACGGTAAAGGTTCTAATGGAGCTTTACATGGTTTGACTAAATTCAGTATGGAAGACGTACCGCCTAATCATTTCTTTTTAGAATACATATCAAGACCCCAAACAGCAGAAACTTTTTTTGAAGACGTTTTAATGTCATTAGTGTTTTATGGAATGCCTATTCTTGCTGAAAACAATAAGCCAAGATTATTGTACTATTTAAAACGAAGAGGTTATAGAGGTTTTTCAATGAATAGACCTGACAAAGTTTGGAACAAACTTTCAACAACAGAAAGAGAAGTTGGTGGAATACCAAATTCAAGTGAGGATATAAAACAAGCTCATGCAGCAGCTATTGAAAGTTATATAGAAGAGCATGTAGGTTTATTACAACATGGATATGGGGATATGTATCTACAAAAGACATTAGAAGATTGGGCTATATTTAATATAAACAATAGAACAAAGCATGATGCTTCAATAAGTTCAGGGTTAGCTATAATGGCTTGTAACAAGAATAAATACAAACCCACAGCAGATAGAATTATACCTAAACTTGGTTTAAAGTTTAAAAAATACGACAATGAAGGATTTCTTTCAAAAATTAAAAAATAAATGATTTATAGCAGTACTAATAGTTCATTTCCAGATCAAGTAGTTTCGACTGAGGAAAAATTAACAAATGATTATGGTCTTAGAGTAGCTAGAGCTATCGAAGGGGAATGGTTTAGAAACAATAGAGGTGGAGAGCGTTTTATAATGAATTATAATAATTTTCACAGACTAAGACTTTATGCTAGGGGAGAACAACCTATACAGAAATATAAAGATGAATTGTCTATAAACGGTGACTTATCATATTTAAATTTAGATTGGCAAAACGTCCCTGTAATACCTAAGTTTGTTGATATCGTTGTAAATGGTATATCAAGCCGTAGTTATGCTATTAATGCTTACGCTCAAGATCCTACTTCTAATACTAAAAGAACTTCATACGCGAATAAACTATTAAAAGACGTAAGGCAAAGGGAATTATTAGCTGCCATAAAACAATCTACTGGAGTTGATATAAGTAGTGGTGAAGCGTCTAGATTAGGTTTAGAAAATGAAGAAGATATTAAATTACATTTGCAATTAAATTATAAGCAGTCTATAGAAATAGCTGAAGAAGAATTAATATCAAATGTACTAGCTAATAACAAATACGAATTAACTAATAGGCGATTAAATTATGATTTAGCTGTTCTTGGTATAGGATGTGTTAAAACTAGTTTTAATAAATCTAACGGTGTTACTGTTGAGTACGTAGATCCTGCAAATATTGTTTATTCATATACGGAAGATCCTAATTTTGAAGACATATACTACGTAGGGGAAGTTAAATCTATTCCTTTAGTAGAAATAAAAAAAGAATTTCCATGGTTAAGTGAGGAAGAATTAAAAAAGATACAACAGTATCAAGGTAATACTGAATATACTAGAAACTGGAACGGTAGAAGCGATAATCAAACTGTTCAAGTATTATATTTCGAGTGGAAATCCTATATGGATCAGGTTTTTAAAATAAAATATACTGATAATGGATTAGAAAAAGCTTTAGAAAAGCCAGATACTTTTTCTCCTGAACCAAATGATAATTTTGATAGAGTATCTAGAAGTATAGAAGTGTTATACAGCGGCGCTAAAATACTAGGTATGGAGATGATGCTTGATTGGAGGTTAGCTGAAAATATGACTAGACCATTTGCTAATAGTGTAAAAGTAAATATGAACTATAGCATATGCGCTCCTAGAATGTATAAGGGACGTATAGAATCACTAGTTTCTAGAATTACTAGTTTTGCTGATATGATTCAGTTAACCCACCTTAAGCTGCAGCAAGTGATGTCTAGGGTAACTCCTGATGGAGTTTATTTAGATGTAGATGGTTTAGCTGAAGTTGACTTAGGAAATGGAACTAATTATAATCCTCAAGAAGCGTTGAATATGTACTTCCAGACTGGTAGTATAGTAGGTAGATCTTTAACGCAAGATGGAGACTTAAACCATGGTAAAGTTCCAATACAGGAACTACAATCTTCTAGTGGTCAAGCTAAAATAGCTTCACTCATACAGACTTATCAGTATTATTTACAAATGATTAGGGATGTAACCGGATTAAACGAAGCTAGAGATGGTAGCTCTCCTGATCCTAATTCTTTAGTAGGTTTACAGAAATTAGCAGCAGCAAACTCTAATACTGCAACAAGACATATATTACAGTCTAGTTTATACTTAACATTAAGATCTTGTGAAAATATAGCATTAAGAGCTGCAGATGCCATAAAGTTTCCATTAACAAAAGAGGTTTTAACTAAAAGTATATCTAAGTTTAATACAGAGACTTTACATGAGTTAATACATTTAAACTTACATGACTTTGGCATATTCTTAGAACTAGAACCAGACGAGGATGAAAAGCAAATGCTAGAGCAAAATATACAAGTAGCATTGCAGTCTGGTCAAATATTTCTAGAAGATGCTATAGATTTAAGAGAGATAAAAAACCTAAAGCTAGCTAATCAAGTATTAAAACAAAGAAGACTAAAGAAACAAGCTCAAGATCAACAACAACAACAAGCTAATATACAAGCTCAATCACAAGCTAATGCTCAAGCAGCAGAAAGAGCTGCAGCAGCAGAAATGCAAAAAGCACAAGCTCTAAACCAAACTAATGTACAATTTGAACAAGCTAAGTCTCAATTCGAGATACAGAGATTAGAAAAAGAAGGTCAAATAAAACAACAGTTAATGGAAAAAGAATTTGAGTTTAACATGCAGTTAGCTCAAGCAAAAGTTGGTGTAGACAAGGAGAGAGAAAAATTTATAGAAGATCGTAAAGACAAAAGAACACAAATACAAGCCACTCAACAAAGCCAAATGATAGAACAACGACAAACAGACGGAGTTCCTACAAATTTTGAATCAAATGGAAATGACGACATAGGTGGTTTTGGGTTAGACAATTTAAGCCCATAATTTTTTAAATTATATAATATTATATTATGTCACAAAGTAAATCAGGTAAATTAACTATTAAAAAGAAACCTACAAAAAAAGAAAACGATGCCACTACAGAGTCAAGCACAGTGCGTTTGGATGAGAATAAACAAACCGAAAATGTTCAAGAAGTGGAAGAACAGTTATCCAAACCAGAAGTGCAAGAATCTCCCGTACAAGAAGAGGCGGTTCAAGAAATAATTGAGATATCAGCTACTGAAGAATCACCTGCAGAGCCAGTCAAAAGTGTAGAAGTTCCAGAAAACTTAGAAAAGCTAATAAGTTTTATGAATGAAACAGGGGGAGATATACAAGACTACGCTAGGTTAAATGCAGATTATTCAAATGTTAACGATCAAACATTACTCAATGAATACTACAAAAATACTAAACCTCATTTAAATTCTGAAGAAATAACATTTACATTAAATGATAAGTTTTCATATAATGAAGATGAGGAAGACGAGCGAGAAGTTAAAAAGAAAAAACTTGCTCTAAAAGAAGAAATTGCAAAAGCTAAGAACTATTTAGTTGAAATGAAGGATAAATACTATGAAGATCTTAAGTTAAGGTCTACTGGTTCTACAGATCAACAAGAGGCTATTAACTTTTTCAATAGATACAAGCAGACCCAAGAGCTAAATAAAAAGCAACACAGTGAATTTGTTAAAAGTACTAATGATTATTTCCAGAATAAATTCGAAGGTTTCGATTTTGATATAGGTGATAAAAAATTTAGATACAAAATTTCAAATTCAGAAAGTGTTTCTAAAAACCAGGTTGACGTGCAAAATTTTCTAAAGACGTTCTTAGATGAAAAAGGAGCAGTTATTGATACGCCAGGTTACCACAAAGCTATATACTCTGCGAAAAACATAGACAAAATAGCAAGTCATTTTTATGAACAAGGAAAAGCAGATGGAATAAAAGATATTACAGCTAACGCTAATAATATAACAACTGAAGCTAGAAAGGTTCCTAATGATACAATGTATCTAAATGGTTTGCGTGTTAAGGCTATTAACGGTGTTGATACATCAAAATTAAAAATTAAAAAACGAAAATAAATTTAAACTAAAATGGGAGAATTTGTAAGCAATGGCGCACCCGGAGGAATTGGAGCTTTTCCAGCATCTCTTGCACCATCACAAAACAAAGTTGTTCTTGAGAGCAACTATTTGAAATTTGACGGTGAGGACGGCGTCAACTTTTCACAACAATATCTACCTGAGCTTTACGAAGCTGAAGTAGAAAGATACGGGAACAGAACATTATCTGCTTTCTTGAGAATGGTAGGAGCAGAAATGCCTATGACTTCTGATCAAGTAATTTGGTCTGAGCAAAATAGATTACACGTGTCTTACGATTCTGTTGTAATTGCTGGTGCTAACTCTATCACTGTTACTGTTCCAGCTGAAAACACAGGTAACTGTGCTATTAGAAAAGGACAAACAGTTGCTATATCTAATGGTTATACTACTATAAAAGCTTATGTTACTGCTGCTCCAACAGGCGCAAACGTAACATGGACTGTTACTGTAGAGTGCTATCAGTTTGCTGATCTAACTACTGCTGGTTTAGCTAATGGAGACAATGTAACTGTATTTGTTTACGGTTCTGAGTTTGCTAAAGGTACAGAAGGAATGGACACAGCTATTGAGCCAGTATTGACTCAGTTTAGTAACAAACCAATTATCATTAAAGACTTTTTCGAAGTATCAGGTTCTGATGCTGCACAAATCGGTTGGGTAGAAATAGCTACTGAAGAAGGTGCATCTGGATACTTATGGTATTTAAAGTCTGAGTCTGAAACAAGATTAAGATTTGAAGATTATCTTGAAATGGCGATGGTTGAAGGTGAACTAAGAGGAGCAACTAGTGGTATTCCTGCTGGTGACAAGATCGGTGGTACACAAGGTATGTTTGCTGCTATTGAGGAAAGAGGATTAGTATACGAAGATTTCGCTGCTGCTCCAGTTCCTGCTAATGGTTCTTTAGGAGATTTTGATAATATCCTACAACAACTAGATAAGCAAGGTGCAATTGAAGAAAACATGTTATTCTTAAACAGAGCTACTGCTTTGGATTTTGATGATATGTTAGGCGCGATTGGTGCTGGATATGACGGTGGAACTTCATACGGTCTTTTTGACAATGAAGCTGATATGGCTTTAAATTTAGGTTTCTCTGGTTTCAGAAGAGGTTCTTATGACTTCTACAAGACAGATTGGAAATATCTAAATGATGCTTCTACTAGAGGGTTAACTAAAGACATCGATGGTGTTTTAGTTCCAGCTGGTACAACTACTGTTTATGATCAAATGATGGGATCAAATATTCGTAGACCATTCTTACACGTACGTTACAGAGCTTCTGAAGCGGATGATAGAAGAATGAAGTCTTGGGTGACTGGTTCTGTAGGTGGAGCTTATACTTCATCTCTTGATGCTATGCAGATTCACTTTTTATCTGAAAGATGTTTAGTGACTCAAGCTGCTAATAACTTCGTGTTATTTACAGCTACTGCTAACCCAGCAGCATAAAAACAACTACTAAGACCCTCAGTAAAATGAGGGTCTTTTTTAACTTATATTATATTATATCATGGAAACAAAAGAAAAGAAAAAACCTACAGTAAAAAAAGATACTTGGGAGATTAAAGATAGATATTATCATTTAAATCAAAATAGAACACCATTAAATTACACAATAAATTCTAGACATTCAGCTAGAAAACCACTCCTTTATTTTGATGAAAGTACAAACACTCAGAGAGAATTAAGATATGCTACAAATCAAAACTCTCCGTTTGTTGATGAGCAAAAAGGTCAAGTTACCTTAGGTCATATTACATTTGAAGATGGAGTGTTAAGAGTTCCTAAAAGAAATCAAGCATTACAAAAAATGTTATCTTTATACCATCCTAACAGAAACAAAACTTTCAGTGAAAAAGATGCTGTTATAGAAGCTAGCAATGACTTAGCTTATTTAGAATATGAAGCTAAAGCTATGATGACTGCTTTTGAAATAGACATTGATCAAGCAGAAGCAATACTAAGAGTTGAGATAGGATCTAGTGTTAATAAAATGAGTTCTAAGGAAATAAAAAGAGATTTAATAATGCTTGCAAAAAGCAATCCAGTTTTATTTTTAGAACTAGCTAATGACGAAAATGTTATGCTTAGAAATTTTGCTATAAAAGCAAAAGAAGCTGGCATAGTTAAATTATCTCAAGACAACAGAGTTTTCACTTGGGGAAGTAATGGTAAAAAACTAATGACCATACCTTTTGAAGAAAATCCATATTCAGCAATGGCTGCTTGGTTCCAAACAGACGAAGGTTTAGAAGTTTATAAATCTATAGAGAAAAAGTTCTCATAACATGTAACTATATATAAGGGCGGCAAAACGCCGCTCTTTTTTTTTAAAATATTAATAATGGCAATAAACGCAAATACAGTATATCAAACCGTTTTACTTATATTGAATAAAGAGCAGAGAGGATATATGACTCCATTAGAATTTAATAAAACATCTACACAGGTTCAGTTGGAGATATTTGAAAGTTATTTCGAAGATTTAAACCAACAACTTAGAATGCCTGAAAACGATACTGCATATGCGAATAGGGTTAAGCACATTGAAGAAAAAATAAGTATATTTGAAACCTCTGACAATGTAAGCACCTTACTGCCTAAAGATTGTCATAGAGTTGGAACGCTGGTATATTACAAGCCAAACTCTAATACAATTATTGAGTGTCAAGAAGTCTCAGTACACGAATATAACTTAATGACTAGATCCCCTCTTACAGCACCGTCGACTGAATTTCCAATATATTATTTATCGTCACAAGGTACAATAAATGTTTACCCAACAGGTTTAAATCTTTTAGGAAATACTAGATTGAATTATATTAGAAAACCTAAAGATATAGAATGGGCATACTCTGTTGATTCTAGTAATGGAGCTTATATATGGGCAGGACAAGGCTCTGGACAAGACTTTGAAATCGATGACAGTGAGCAAACAGAACTTATATTAAAAATACTAGCTTATGCTGGTATAATAATAAAAGATCCTCAAATAATACAAACAGCATCCGCAATGGCTCAACAACAGGATCAAAACGAAAAATCATAAATTATGGCTAACTCACCTAACGGAGGTTTAATAACAGAAACAAATTACCAGTATTATGAGGGACAAGAGATCATAAACATAACTAGTCCTACTACATTTTTTAATTTCAACTCTTTTAACACTGAGTTAGTAGATGAAAGTACAGATGGAAATGCTAATTATGTAATAGAGTATTCTCCTTTAAATTCGTCTCAACCTGTTTTTACACCTTTACTTTTAGAGCAGTATAGTTCTGAAAATAATGGTGTAACTATTTACTTTGAAGATCCACTTAACCCAGGTGTTTATGACCAGCCTGTACCAGCTAATAGTATGATAAGATGCAGGTTAGTTATACCTTCTAAATGGGAAAACTATGGAGGTTATGAATATGTTAGTTTAACAGATGTGGTGAACAACTTTATGGTTGGCTACGTAGGTACTGATAAAATAATTCAACACGTTAAAAGATCTGATGTAATTTTTCATGCTAAAAGAGGTTTACAAGAATTTAGTTATGATACATTAAAAAGTGTTAAGTCTCAAGAGTTAACTATACCACCAAGCTTGTCTTTGATAATACCACAAGACTATGTTAATTATGTTCAAATGTCTTGGGTTGACTCTATCGGCGTTAAACATATTATTTATCCTACTACTTTAACTAGCAATCCTTATAATGTTCCTGCTCAAGACCAACTTGGAGTACCTACACAAGATAATTTTGGAGAAAACGTTGAAACAACTTCATTGACAAATGAAAGATGGAAACAAGCGAACGATTTAAATATAACAGGTCAAGCGGCTCAATGGATGTTTGGTAATGCTAATGTATATAATTGGCAATGGTGGAAAGCTGCTTATGGAGAAAGATATGGTTTAGACCCATTATACACAAACGAAAACGGTTGGTTTACTATAGATAGAAGAGAAGGTAAATTTTCTTTTAGTAGTAATTTAAGAGGTAAATTAATAATTCTTAGCTATGTGTCTGATGGTTTAGCTTATGATGAGGATATGAAGTTTCCTAAAATGGCTGAAGAAGCTATTTACTCTCATATAGCTTACTCTATTTTAGCAAATAAGAGAAACATACCTGAGTATATAGTTCAAAGATTTAAAAAAGAAAAAAGAGCTAAGCTAAGAAACACTAAGATAAGATTAAGTGATATTAAACTAGAGGCGTTTACTCAAGTTATGAGAGGTAAGTCGAAGTGGATTAAACACTAAAATATAATGGCAGAAGTAAAAAATACGTTCATCAAATCAAAGATGAACAAGGATTTAGATGATAGATTAATTCCAAATGGAGAATATAGAAATGCTGTAAACATAAATGTTTCAAAATCTGAAGGACCAGATGTTGGCGCAATGGAAAATGTTTTAGGAAATATTTCTATTGAAGACTTTGGCTTGACGTCAGGCGAGAATATATCTATAATAGGCAAATATATGGATATATCTAATGATTTTATTTTTGTATTTATGACGGATTATACTGACTCTTCTCCTGATCAGTTAAGCAATTTTGCTCCATCTTCATCTAAGCATTATGTTTGGAGATACAATTTAAGAAGTGATCAACCAACTTTAATATTAGGTCCAGAAACTAACACTGACACAAGATTTGACTTTTTGAATTTTTCAAAAACACATCCTATAGATAACGTTAATTTAATAGAGGATTTACTGTTTTGGACAGACAATAGAAATCAACCAAGAAAGATAAATATAAATAGAGAAGTAGGTTACTATACTAATGAAGATCAAATATCAGTAGCTAAGTATTATCCTTACCAGCCAATTCAACTATTTGATGAAGTTGTTACTGGTCTAACAATAATAAACTCTGGATCAGGTTATCAAACATGTAGTAATAATCCTAACTCTTGTGGTGTTTCTATGTTTTCTAATGTAGGTCAAGGAGGTAGTGGTCTTACTGTAAACATAACAGGGGTGACTAATCCTAGTGGTAATTTCCCTCCAACAGGTGGGGTTACTGATTTGACTATAAATACAGTAGGAAACGGATATGTTGATGGGCAACAACTCGCTTTAAACCAAAAATCTAGCAGTGGTCCTCCTGGTTCAGGGTGTGTTGTGGAAGTATCAACAGAGCTACAATGTACAATGACAAATAAGTCTGAAGAATTTTTTGCGCTACCTGAGATTGTTGAAAACTCAAATCCTAACTACGACTCAGAATGGGAGGGAGATATAGATTTCTTACAAGATAAGTTTGTTAGATTTAGTTACAGGTTTCAATTTGAAGATGGCGAATATTCTTTGATGGCGCCGTTTACTCAACCTTGCTTTATACCAAAGCAGTATGGTTACTTCAACTCTGTCCCTTCTGCTGAACCTAATGTTGATTGGGAGATTAATGATCAAGAAGCAGCCTATGAGTCTACAATAGTTAAGTTCATGGAAAACCTTGTTCAAGAAGTAACTTTTGTAATACCTAGCCCAGTTGTTAATCCTTTTGTAAATTTAAGAATAAAAGGCATAGAGATATTATATAAAGATAGCAATCAAGGATCAATTAGAGTAGTGGACACTATAAAAGGTAGATCTTTAGAAGATAATGTTTTCGCTGACGCTTTCTATGCTTATAAGTCAGAAAAGCCATACAAAGCTTTACCTGAAAGAGAGACAACAAGAGTTTATGATCAAGTTCCAGTTAGAGCTCTTACTCAGGAAGTTGCTGGCAATAGAATTATATATGGAAACTATCTTGACAGACAAGCATATCCTAAAAATATAGAGTATAGAGTTGGTTTTTCAGACAAATGGCAACCTTCTAATGTAGTATACAATAGACCGTTTGTGACAAACGCATCTGTAGAATATCCTAACCATAGCGTAAAACAGAATAGAAGCTATCAGGTTGGTATAGTTCTATCTGATAGATATGGAAGGCAATCTCCAGTTATATTATCAAGCAGTGACATACCTTTTAATCCTACTACAGGTTTTGGAGGAGATACTATATATGTTCCTTATAGAAATGATTTAAATGTTACTGGCCCTAGCTATGATGAAGCTGTTTGGAAATGGCCTGGATATTCTTTAAAAGTATTATTTAACAATGTAATCGCTACTGGTAAAGTTGGCGAATGGAGCGAAAAAAATCCTTTGGGTTGGTATTCTTACAAGGTTGTAGTAAAACAGCAAGAACAAGACTACTACAATGTATATCTACCTGGGCTACTAAACGGTTATCCATCTAGAAGGCTTGGTGAAGGCAATGATAAGAATATGGTAGCATTTACACCTCTTATTAATGATAATATAAATAAAATACCTAGAAGACTAAATGAGGTTGGACCTAATGAAAAATTATATGGTAGTGGTGTTTTACTATATGGTAGAGTAACTAACTGGTGGGAAGGGTTCGCATCTCCAGAAGAGGAAGTATATCCTGGTGTTAATTATACTAGACAATTTAATATAGCTCCTGGAAAATACGACGTAGCAGTGACAATAGGACCTAAGTCAGATTTATCACTAAATGATGTTATACCTGATGCTTTAATGCCTCCATATGTTGAAGTTCCAGATAGTAGTACATCTGGAGAATTTCCTTTTTATAATGGAAGTAACAACCCTTTATTCGCGTCTATAGAGCCATCTATTGAGCTTATAAATCCCAACACTATTCCTACACCAGCCCCTAACACTATAGGTGTAGTTGGTTATAACAATGGTTTCTTTAAAGATCCTTTAGAAGAAGATAAACAATGGACAGCTTTTCAGCCACAGTTATCAATATATGAAACAGCGCCTACTGAATCAAATATAGATATATACTGGGAAACAACATCAGCTGGGTTAATAAGTGAGTTAAATGAGGAAATAAGAAATGGCGATCCTACACTACCTTTTGAAGTAGAAGATTGGAACTTTTTTTTACCAGAAGATCAAACGCTTTTACCAACGAATTCATATGTTACTGATAATTTTTATTTTAAAAACTTATTAGGAAATCAAATAACCGATATAGTTTCAGTGTCTAATCTACTTGTAACTGACATATCTTTTCCTACACCTACTGTGTTAAACAATATATTTATCTTGGAATACCAAGGTGGTAATACAGCTAGAATTAAGCTAGTGCCTAACACACCATTAGTATTTTTAGAAAATGTTAATGAAAGAATTTTTGAGTTTACTTTTGATGTAACCACTAGTTCAGGAGTTGTAACAACGTTAACTATAGGAGGAAACTTGTTAAATATAGCTCCTTCATTTACTAACTTTAATGGCAACTTAAATCCTACTTCACCTCAAACAATAACTTTTAAAGAAGATTATATTGGTCCTTGGATTATTGAAGCGAATAATGGTACAAGTATTTCATCAAGAGATCAAGAAGAGTTACTATTTGAAATAGTTAATCAAGCAGAGGTTGGTGGTAGTACTATAAACAATTTCATAATAGACATTAATAATACAGGGAATGTTACTACTGCTGAATTATCGGTAAATCCTAATAGCTTATTATCAACTGGTGACTACTTCGTTGAGATAAAAGTTACAGACGCTAATGGAGTTGGGTTATCTTCTTTTTTAACTGTAAACGCTTTTGTATCCGCTCAAAGCGTTAATGACGGGTTTTTCGGGCCGACAGACAATTATTACAATTTTTCGTTTGAAAATGATTTCAATTTTGGAACTGTTCCAGAAACCTTACCTTATCTAAATGGAGCAGTTGTACATCTTGGAGATAAAAATACTCCTGATTACTTTAACCCTGATCCACAAAATGTATTTACACCTAATCCTTTGACGGTAACTGGAGGGCAGCAATCTCAAGCTTTAGGTATTCCTTGGTTTGGAATGGGTTGGGCAATGAATCCTGTTCCTTCCGAGTTGATATATCTTTCAAAAAAATGGGACTGGGTCAATGGAAATGCTATGGATTTGGATGGTGGATTAGTTGATGACAATAAAAGAGTTAAATGGGTTTATCCTTACTATGGGGATCAGCAAGGCACATTAGAGTTAGGTTATCAATCGTTAGATATATGGAGTCAGAACAACCCAACTTACAGAACTAAGAATTGGAAAATAGGTAGATACAGTCAGCACCCTTGGCCTGTTAATGATCCTGGAGTTGATCTACATCAAGGAACTGTAAACATTTGCGTTGAGTTTGAATTAAAAGTTAGAGACTGGAGAAGAACATTAGATGATGTTGGTGAAGTAATACCTGAATGGTTGGCTTTCCTTCAGATTGTTAATATATTTACTAAATACAAGCAATTTCCAGAATTATACTGGATATTGAGATCAGCCGTTGACATACAGACTAGAGCTTTAAATCCATCTAGTGGTAATTATTCTGGATGGTCATCAGCTTCTGACATAAATTCAAGACCTTGTAAAGAAATATTTAATGGTAATTATCAATCTGCACCTATAGATGCTAACTCTTTGTCAGAGGCTTTTGATAAATCATACCAACAATCTGTAAAAGCAACAGAAACATCAGAAGCTGACTCAGGTGTGCAGTTGTTTTTCAACGCGCCTAGTCCTCCAGATTTAACTAACAATCAAAGCATATTTACAAATCAAGATGTAAGTGGAGGTACTGTTAAAGCTTCGTTTAACTTTGCGTTTGATAACCCTGGGCAGTATAAGGTTTTTATAGCTAATATGGGTTCATTTAACAGTTATAGTCCAAATGGACAATTAAATGCTGGGCAAGGAGATGCATCTGCTAACTTAGCTGCAGGTGGTGCTGGTGAAATAAATGGTCAACCTTGGGTCTTTAGAGGTTCTACTAGAAGCGATAAGCCATTGTACGGTATACCAGGAAGATGGAAAAGCCTTAGAGGAGGGGACATCAGAGCTAGGAAAACTGGATGCACTGTTATAGCTAGAGAAAACGGTTCCAATACACAGAACATAAACGCTATCGAAAAGGCTAAATGCAATGTATATGTAGAAGACATAAACTATAGAGATGGTAATACATTTGTTTTTTATCCATTACTTTTATGTACTGACTACTACGCAACAAGAGAAGCTGCTGAAGGAAACGCGATAGCTAATACATCTGGAGGTGATCCACAAGGTGCTAATGGTATACAAGTTTTTGCTAAGTATGGACCATTGAGGTATATAGATGGTTTTTATGAAAGAACAGGTACTCCAGGCAACTATTCTTATACAAAGTGGCTTCCACCTAGCTTACCAGTACAGGAAGAGGTTTACGTTGCGTATGGCACTAATCCAACCCCACCTGCAGATTGTAATACAGTACTAGAGAGAGATCATGAATATTCTTGCACATATGACTTTTCAGTACCAGATGATGCCACTAAAAGTAGGGTTTGGACATGTAAGCTAAATGCATTTGGCGAAGCATCTCTAAATGAACCTAAAACATTGTACTATTCAAAACAATAAATAATGCCAGCAGTAATTGAAGTTAAGTTTTTTAATACATTTCTTTTAAAGAAAATACCAAGAGCCAATATAGGTGGATCTGTGCCAGAAGGAGAGGTTATTAACGACGGTAGATATCCTGTTTATCCAGGTATACCAGAGTGGGGTGTTGATGGATATATTTGGCCTAATAGCTTGATCTCACCTGTAGACGATATAACTTTAAAATCTTCTTGGTTTATAGAAGAGTCTAGAATTAGAGGTGGTTACAATAATACTATAGTTGACTTAGGCGTGAGAGCTTATGCTACACAAAATCAAGAGATAAACGAAAAAAGATTTAACTCATTAATATATTCTGGAGTGTACAATTCTAGAACAGGCGTTAATGACACTAACGTTTTTAGTATAGGAGATTCTATAACAAAAAGTTTGGATCCTACTAATGGTTCTATACAGAAAATATATGCAGAAGACACTAACTTAATAATATTCCAAGAGAATAAAGTTAGTAGAGCATTAATAGATAAAGACGCTATATACTCTGCAGAAGGTGGAGGAGCTGTTACATCTAGCAACTTAGTTATTGGTCAAATTATTCCTTATGCAGGTCAATATGGAATAAGTAAAAACCCTGAGTCTTTTGCTAAATTTGGGTATAGAAAATATTTCACAGACAGGAACAGAGGGGTGGTAATGAGACTATCTAAAGATGGCATGACTGAAATATCAAGATATGGTATGACTGATTATTTTAGAGATAATCTAGCTACTATATCTGAGGATTGGAAACTTAAAAAGCAGTTTTTTGAACTAGATGTAAACAACATCGTTCCTTCCGGTCAATCCGATGTAACTGTGTTTTTACAAGACGATGGCTGGCCTGTGCTAGGTTCTCAATTGACTATACTCAACACTAATAGTGAGTTAAACTTTACAACGTATGTAGAAAATATAAATCACTTAGGAGGCAATAAGTTTAATTTAGAGTTAAGTAGAGCTATTATTATATCAACGCCAGGTGATTACACAGGTTCATATTTAAGTTATTATATAAGATCAAAAGTTGTTGGCGGTTATGATATACATAATCAGAATTATGTTTTATCATTACAGCCTAATTCTAATTACACGGGTGATGAGAACTATAAAGATATAAACAGCTACGCTACTATAGCTTTTGACGAAGACATAAATGGTTGGACTAGTTTTTATACTTATAAACCTACATTTATAGATAGTTTAAAAGGTAACTATTATAGCTTTATAGGTAATAGTATTTATAAGCATTATAATTTACAAACTAATACAAGGAATTATTTCTACGAAATATATAACGATTCTTTAGTAGACTTTGTTTTTAATCCAAATCCATCTATAGTTAAAAACTTCCAAACTATATCTTATGAAGGTAATAGTGGTTGGGAAGTTGATGAATTTGCGTCTGGTTTTGAAGGAGTATCTTTGAACATCGATATTACTTCATTAACACCTTGGGTGCAACATAGAGATACTACAGCTCAAATACTATCGTATGAATCTGGAAAATATACTAATAAAAATATACAATATAATGCTGGATTTGCTAGGAAAGAAAACTTGTATGTAGCTAACTTAGTTAACAATAGTGAACCTAGATATGGTGAAGTTGTATTTGGACCGGACAACTACGGAGGATATCCTACCACGGGTATTAAAGGATTTTTTGCAACTGTCAGAATGTCCACAGATCAAACTACAGAAGTTGGTGGTTTGAAAGAATTATTTGCAGCTTCATCTAAATTCGTTAAATCATGAATCTAAACACTATAACAGCTTTAAAAGCAACACTTAGCCAATCTACTCCAGGAAATCTTCAAGTTCCTGGTCAAAACACACCAGAACAGCAAGCTATAAATAAAGCTATGGGCATCGGAGCTATTGGAGCGGCAGGGCAAATTGGAGTAGGGATAATGGCTATGGGCAAAGCTAACGCTTTGAATGGTGAAATATTAAACTATCAAGGCCAAATAAGAGAACTAGAAAATAACAGAGCAGCTATTACAAATGTGTACGACGCTATTAAAGATACTTCTGATATGCTTAGCAATCCTTTTGGAAACCTAAGTGTCGCTACGCAAGCAGCTCAAATTCAAATGGATGAAACAGATGTAGCATTGGCAAATACTCTAGATACTTTAAGATCTAGTGGAACAGGTGCTGGAGGTGCTACTGCTTTAGCTAACGCAGCTGCTGCAAGTAAAAGAAGCGTTGCTGCGAGTATTGAACAGCAAGAAGTTAACAATGAGAAACTTAGAGCTCAAGGTGAACAACAATTACAATCCGCCAAACAAGCTGAAGCTCAAAGATTACAACAAGCTAAGGTAGCTGGAGAACAATGGGTTTTCCAACAAGAAGAAGCTAGGACAATGCAAGCTCTAAATAGAAATCAAGCATTGTTAGATAATACTAAAGCACAGCAAGCTCAATACCAAGCCGATGGAATGACTTCAATGGGAAATGCTTTTGGAGGTCTTATGGATATAACTGGAACAGCATTAGGAGCTTCGATGCAAGGTGGTTAATTAATAAATAGTATATAAATGGGAACTTACGAAGCGCCAGGCGCTGTTATTGATAAGAGATTTGGGTTAGCATCTGCTGCTATCAGCAAAGGCACAGAGAAATTAAGTGCTAATATTAAAGCTAGTTTAACTGAGAAAGCTAAGCGAGATGCTTTAATTGCTAAGCAAGAAGCAGCCGCTTTGGCTAAGTCTGAAGCTAGGTTAGCTAGAGAAAATGCTAAAAAGCAAAAAGACTTATTTGATTTAAAGAAAAAAGTTGGTACAACAATTATACCACCAAAAACCTATGGTAATTTTGAGATATATACTGATGCAGCATCTGGTGCTAAAAAAGTAAGAACTACAAATTTAGATGCTGATAATGATGGGAAACAAGATACAAAAGAAGATCTACAAGGCGGTATGGGTCAAATATGGGTTGAGCATTTGGAAAACCAAACTAATCTTCTAGCTTCTTTACCTTTTGGAACGGCAGAATATAATCAAGAACTAGCAAACATACAAACAATATTAGAATTAGGAAATAACGGTAATGGTATAGTTAATAAAACCGTACAAAACTGGGAAGATTCTTTCGTATATGATAGCGGTGAAAGCAGAATGATACCTAAAACTTATGCAACAACAGGAGCTTCTTTAGAAGGTCAGTCAGAAATGCAAAGAGGTTTTAACATAGCATATAGTAATGGTGGTGTTATTAATGGACGAAGAGTAATGGAGTATGTTTCTAATGGGTCTAAAGTGGGTTTAGTCTATAAAAACCCTTACTATGATGCGAGTAATGATCCTCCTGAAATGGAAGAGCTTTTTATTAACTATAATGAATTATTAGCAAATGGAGCCAATAAAGGATATACTTTATGGGATACTGTGGATGTAGATACTTTTGATAAAAAAATAGATCAGCAATGGGATAAGTTCTCTGTAGATTACAATGCTACCACACAGAAGATTGTAAATGAATCTGCAACTGTTAAGTCCACTCAAACATTAAAAAGTTATGATGATGCAAATCAAGCTCTTAGAGAAAAAGTTACATCACCTCAAAATGTTAAGTTAATGCCTATTGACCAAAACTTTTGGCAATTATTAAGAACAAGCTCTGATGAAGCTGTATTTGATGGTAGTGATGATATGCGCAATAGAGCAGCTGATTTGTTAGCTACAAGATTAATAGAAACTAAAGGTAAACAAAATAGCGAACTAGTAGCTATAGTTAATAAAGCTAACAATACTTCAAGTAGTGCTCAAGCTATCAGTCAAAGAGCTACTGTAGAAGGTATCGCAGGTTTTGCCCCGCTTCAAGGTGGTGCTAAAAATATAACAACAAATGGTAATGCTATGGCTGCTAGTAAAGATGGTGTTGGTTGGGGCGAGCCAGACAGAAAGTATACTGTAGACGAGTTAGATAAATTAGCAAGATATTACGCTAATTTACAAGGAGCTACTGGAGCTACAGAACTTGGTAAGTTTTTAACAGCAAGCTCTAAGAGTGGTACCGGAAGTTATGTTTCTGGAGCTGAATTCAAAAGATTAAAAGCAGAGTCAATATTAGACTCGTACAACTCAAAGAACAGTACAAACATAACTAATCCAAGCGCTGCACAAGTAGATGCTATAGTAGATTGGGGAGTTAACACTGGTAATGCCGCTACTGGCGATACATATTTACCAGAAGCAGTTGGTAATGTTACAAATGAATCTTTATACAATGCTAAGAAGAATGGTAAAGAACAAATAAACATGAACAAGGATGCTATTTTAAAAGCTATGTTAGATCAAGTGGAAACACCTGCTAACGCTGCTAAAATACTGCAACTTAAATCTGCCTTAGGCGGTCCTAATTATATAGCACAAGAAACTGATTACGAAACCGAAGCTCAAAACTTCGCTTAATTATATAATATAATGTACAAATTTAACGACAAAACTTATACGACTGAAGCATTAAGTAATATTGCTAGCGTAAAAGGATATTCATTAGACGAATTACTTGCTAAAAACCCAAGTATAGTATTAGAAGAAAATGCAGTTGATGATGAAAACACTGATGAGTCGGGAAAGCCAACAGGTGTTCAGGAAAAATCCAATGTTCCTGCAGCACCAGTCAATACGGTTTCCGATTCGGAAAACACTTCATTGGATACTCCTACGCAAGACAAGCCAGTACCTGTAAAGGAATTACTAAAGCTTCCTAAGAACGATTGGAAACAAGAGAATTGGGATGAGTGGATAGTAATGCTGGAGAATGAAGGTAGTAAAGAAGCGAAAGAAAAAATAAAAGAATATAAATTTGCTAAGGAAAATTATTTAATATATAACCCACAAGGCAAAAAAAGATTTGAATTAGTAGAAGATGTAAAACCTAGTGATCCAACACAAAGAGATTTAGATATAGCTAGCGGTGGGACAAGTAGTGTTATTACAATGGCTAATGCTTTAGTAGCAGGAGAAAACGGAGAGTTTTTTGAAGAACAAAACTATAGATTAACAAGAACTCCTTCTTTCGATTTTGGAAGACAACGTTACCAAGAGCTATATGAGAAGAACTATAACTTAGAAGAAGTAGACCCTATAGATGACGAGTGGATGCGTTCATATAGAGATAAGAGAAAAGCTATAGCGGATGAAGATGCTGATTTAGAAAGTGTGTATTTAACGAATCAAAAGGAACTACTACAACAAGCGTCTTTTGAAAGTTTCTTAAGACCTACATTAACAAACACATTAAATGGGCAAGAGTCAGATGAATTAACAACTTCAGGTAGCTTCCAAGACGATGAAGAAACTGTATTTAATAGATCAAATTCTATAAACACGAATAGCTTAGCATCGTTAAATTATTTATCTAGACCTGATGATGGATCTTTACTAACAAGTGAAGGTGATAGTTTCTGGCAAGAGGTAGAAATGCCTTCTGGTTTTGGAGAACTCATAGAGGGATTAAGATCTGGAGAGATAAAAGAAGTATCTCAAGTGGGTCAAGAAGATGGATTTTTTGATGATGAGGTTAACGTAGTAATGAAAGATGGAACTACTAAATCTATGCCTGTGGGAGACATAGGAGAATTTAACGATGCTATTCTTAAAGCTTATAACGCACCACAAAATCAATGGATATTAGATGGTGACGCAAACCTAGGTGGTCAGAAGACTAGATTCAACGTATTGAAGAGTAACTACGACTTATTGAATGAATACACCGTAGACATAGATGATAAGAAGAAATTAAATAATCTAGTAAAAGCTGAAAACATAATATTAGATGAAGAAGATATTATAGCAGAAACATATCTAAAAGGTGAGTATAAAAAGCTTCATGAAGAATTAAAGCCTATACAGGATCAAATAAGAGCTATTGGATTAAAAGCTAAATCAAATGAAGATTTTAGAAATGCAGATGCTAACAGGAACAATATACAAGATTGGGTAGAGCAAAAGCAGAAATTAGTTGAAAGTTATAATCAGAAAAGAAGTGAACTTGATTTTAACAGCTCTGAAAACTGGGATCAAAACAGGTTAAAAAGTACACCTAAATTATATGATCTAACTACTGGTCAATTTATAGATAAAAACAAAGCTTCAAAGGAATCTATTGAGATAAACAACGGTATTAATTTCGCTGCTCAAACATTATCTTTTAATAGCGAACCTGCAGATTTAGAAAGAGCTAGGCATGATGCTATGAGTGAAGTTGTATATTTAGGTGGTCAACTGTTAAAAGTTATTGACAGGTACTCTGAAGATATGAGTATGGGAGATCAAATTGCAGGAGCGTTTGTTGGAGGATACGATCCAGAATCAGACATAGATCAAATTGTTGATAGAAAGTATTTGTTTGAAAAGTTAAGGGAGATGTACAATACTGGTATTATACCAGAAGGTTTAGTTTTAGCTGAAGGAAAAAATAATCTAGCAGCACAGCGGTATAACAAGGCATTGCAAGACTTTATGGTTATCAATAAAGCTCTAGAGTTAAATATTGATGAAAGAAAACTAAAAACATCGCACTGGACTGATTATTTAGCGGCTGGTACTAGAGATGTTATGGGTACATCTAATATATCAGAGCCAAATGAAATAATAAAAGCTGCTATGGAAGGTTATCAAAGGTTTGGTATAATGCCAGACTACGATGATATATATACTATGGCAGACATAGACAACCCTGGTTATGGTGAAAGATTTCTTAGAGCAGCTCCAGGTATAATAGAAATGGCTGGAAAATTTTATCTAGCTGGTGGAGCAGTTAGCAGACTATCTAGTTCTGCTGGTATGACTGAAGGTTTAGGTTCTTTTATTACAACTGGATTAAACCAAACTAAGATGGGTAGATCTATGTTTGGTAGAAGATGGACGCAAATGATGGGAATGGGCGTGCAAGAGGCTGCTACTATAGGTGGTTATAACATGATGTCTTCAGATGAGCAAGATATAAACTACGCTTTTGTACTAGGTTCTGCACCAATAAACTCATTATATAAAGATTTTTTAAAGTATTCTCATGGCTTAAGTTTAGTAAAGCCGGACAAAATATCAAACATGTTAGCTAAAGGGTTTCAAAGAAATCCTTTAACAGCAACCGGTGTAAGACAATTAGTAGCTCCTGCAGTATCAACAGTGGCAATTGCTGGAGGTGGACAAGTAGAAAGCTTAGTGCTAGGTGAAGGAGTTAATCTAAATGCTCTGTCTTTTGAAAGTTTGTCTGATACATATCTTCAAATGTTTTTCTTAAAAAATATTAATCCACAAGCCACGATAGGTGAATGGAAAACGGCTTTGATGAAGAACTTAGCTAAGAAAAGTAAAACATCTACTGAAGTAATAAAAAGTCTAAAACAAACTGATTTAGTTCCAGAAGGTAAGAAAACATTAACAGCGGAAGATATAGACGCTTTAGATCCACTAGAAATAGAAAAGAGCAAAGAGCGTGGGGTTAACGAAATACTAGGAAAGGGAGAAGAAACAGTTCCATCAGTATTAAATCAAAATAGTATTGAAAGACCTATCTTTAATGATGCAAGAAATATTAAGAGTGAAAAAACTATGGACTATAGTGGTCCTTTAAATGATGGTTTTAAAACTCAGCATCCTGTTACTGGAAAAACTATCATAGTAAATGAAGCACAGTTAAAAAAATTAGAAAAACTAAATAAAGCTTATAATAACATAACTGGTTTTAAAACGTATCAGACCATATTAAACATGGAAGATGCACTAAATGGTCTAAACACTTATATAAACGACGAGAGCGTTCCTATGCTTATGAGAATGGAGTCTGGTAATTTAACCGCTACAGACATAGATGTTCTTGGATCTGCTAATTCTTTGAATGAAGCTTTTTCTGCTAAATTTAAAGAATTAAACCCTAGCCCTAATGTACAGGGTCAAGTAGATAGAGTACTACAAACTCTTAAAGCACAGCAACCTGTTTTTGAAGCAATAGTACAAAACGCTAGATTATTTCCTAAAGGAGAAAAATTAGGTGAAGGTGGTAAAAGAAACACTTTCATTAACCTATCGTATGGCAATGCACAACTTAGAGGTAAAATAGCTAGTATAGAGGCTAAAGTTAAAGCTCAAGACAAGCTTAACGGTGGTGCTTCAGCAGCTGATAAACTTGAGATTCAACAACTTAAAGAAACTTTAGTAGAATTAGAAGCTAAGGAAATGAAAATGTTAACCGTTCAAAAAGCTATAAATAATCTAAAAGTAGAAAGAGCAAAGAAACTAAGTAAAGAATATACTGAAGATATAGGTGGGGAAGAAATGGAAGTAGAAGTTCTTGGACCAAAAGAATTTTCTGAAAGAGGAGATGAGTATAAACCTAAGTTTATAACTGACAAAGGAGAAATGATTATTGAAGACGTCGTAGATGTTGATAAGGTCAAAGGTTCTAAAGGTCTAGTCATGAGTAGTGAAGGTGAAGTTTACATGGACGGTAAGAAAGTTGATGGAAAAGTTTCATGGAAAGAAGGTGTTTCTGTAGATGGCGGAGGTATGATTATAAATGAAATGTGGGCTAAGAAAATAAATGCTCCTACAGTATTTACTCATGAAATAACACATAAGATTACTGATAAAGCTTGGAACAATATATCTAAGGAATCTCAAGATAAAATTGTAGAGGGATTTGTGGAAAACATAAAAGGTGATATTGATCCTTTAACTTTTATTAAATTAAAAAACACTGTTGAAAAACATAATGGTGGAAAAACATTTAATGAAAATCCTAACACTGTTGAATGGATAAACATATTCCATGACATGGTTGGGAAAAATGAAATAACTTTTGAGAAAAATAAAGGTTTGTTTAAATCTTTAGGTTCAACTATAGAAAGAGTATTAGGTACTGGTAAAAGTGAATTTGAAAACATGGATTGGAGTAATCCTAAGCATGTGTATGATTTTATAAAAGATTTTAGTATCACTACTGAAAAAGGTAAAAAGAGTGATAACTTTATTCAAGAGTTTAAAAGACTTAAAGCTTTAGAAAATGACCAATATTTATCAGAAGACGTAGAGCTAGAAACTTCCTCAGGTAATTATTCTGCCACAACAAATCCTCAAAAGCTTGCTTTAAGTTTAATACCTAAAAGTAAAGCTAAAGCTGAACCACAAGAAGTTGCTAAAGTTCAAACTATGTTAGTTGAAGGAGTACCATCTATTGGTATTAATAAAGGTTTTAAGGATATGTCTACCAAAGAATTAATGGAAGCTAGAGATAAATTAAAAAACTTTAACATAAATAACAAGGAAGCTGATATATCTGTTAAAAAAGATAATAGCTTAGGTATTCAAAGTATTAATAAGTTATTGTCTGATCCTCAAAATGCAGTCAACGTTTTATCTATTGAAGGTAAACAAAGAGTAGCAGATGGAGATAGTCCATTAACAGTGGCTTTTGAAATGGTTGGTTCTTATAATCCAAATAACCTTAGCGCGTTAGGGCCAATGGGTAGAAGATACGTAGATTTAATAAAATCTAGAGCAGATGATATAGACAGAAGATATAACTTGCCTGGAGCTAAAAAGTTGTTTAACACTGAAGAATACATGCAATACATGTTTGGAGAAAAGCAGGGTTTAACTAGTATTGTTAAAACATATCTTCAAGGTAATGTTGAAAACACAAATCCTAACGGTTATATAAATGCTCAGTTAAAGAAAAGAAGTTATAAAGCTTTTGAAGATCATTTTGAAGGTGAAATCAGCCAATTTAAGTCTACTGATGATACTAAAAGTATGGCTAACGAATCTAACATTGTAGAATCAAGTCAACCAGAAATAGTAATAGAAACTCAAAAACCGGGTGAGCAAGGTAGAACAATTTACACTAAGTCAGGCGTAATAGATACAGAGAAACTTGGTGAAGTTCAAGATGCAGTTGTTAGATTAGGTATGGGTAATACTACTCTTGATACAAAAATAACTGGTGGATCAATAGGTAAAGGAGAAGGAAAACAAAATGACATAAACAATATAGATAAAACTGTAGTTGATAAATTTACAGCTGACATAAAGAAAAAAATGGGTGGCGGTAATAAGTATATTGATTTTATTAAAAATAATCAAGACTTACTAAACAATATAGATTTAGATGTTTTGACTAAGTTTAATATGTTTCCTTTTTATGAAGCTAAATTAGGCGCTGATGGTAAACAAATTAGAATAGAAACAGTTAAAGGTAAATCGCAACCGTTACAGTTTAAAAAGAAGATACCTACTATTGAAGAAATACTATCATGGGTAAACGCTGAAGGCAAAGCTCCATCTACTAAAGGTACTAGAAAAGATGCTTTAGCTAGAGCTATAGCAATACGCATGGGTAGAGATATAGCTATGGACGCTCAAAGCAGCGCAGCTAATACTGGTGGATTTGTTCCTAAGATTAACTCTAAAGGAGAATACACTTACACTAAGTATCCAGTTGAAAAAGAAGTATTATCAGATAGAAAGATTAAATCAGGAGATATACCAAAGAGTGGTGTATATTTTTCAGCAGATGGTAAAAGTGTTTTTGTTAATGGATTAGAAAGACCTATTGATGGAACTGTTGTAAAAGTTAACACTAATAAGAATGGTGTTCCAGAATCTATAGACATTGCGGAGTCTTATGACATATATAGAGACTTAAATCCAGCAGAGAAAGCTGATGCTATGCTAGAAGGTTCTTTGAACTCGATTGGCTTTAGATTAAAAAGAGATCCAAATCTTAAATTTGCTTCAACAACTAATGATGCTACTGGTTTACTAACAATATCAGAAGCTACGGAACAAGTAGGTAATTTAGCTAGAGATATTTTAAACTTAGATCCATCAAAGAAAAATAAAGTAGATATACTAGAGTATGTAGACATAAATTATTCTAAGCTAAATAAAACTCTTAAAGATAACGATATAGAGTTGCTTAATATAATAGATGATGCCATAAATAGAAGTATATACTCTGATAATAAAGTAGAAAAACTAGAAGGTGATTTGGTAGAAGGTGGCAATTACCCTAGATTAGCTCAAGATTTAAATGAAAGATACGAAAAATATGGAAGTGGTCATATAATATTGAATGCTAGAACACAAAGTGGTAAGGGTAGTTGGGCTGATAATCCTATAGAAAAAGCTCAATTTGGTAACACTCTTTATGGAGCTTTAACAGATGTAAATATGGCTGGTCTTATTGAAACTCAAGCTCTGTATCAGAGTATGGGTTTTGGTAATTTTAAAATAATAGGTCCAGACGGTACAAGTAAAAGACTAGGTACTTGGATTCCAGGTGAAAATAAATCAGAAAAAATAGCTAATGCTTGGAATATGCCTGGAGAAATTGGAGTCACAGGCGAGGGTAAACTACCTAAAGATGTTGACGCGTTTTTTATAGCTAGTCCTGGTAAGATACAAGCTGATCCAGTTTTAGTTAAAGGAGAAAAAGTAGTTGTAGAAATAGATGGAGTTAAACAATACAAGTATAAGCCAACAAGTATCCAAGGTTTCTTTCAGAAACTAGCTTTAGAAGGAAAACTAGAAAACGGTAGAATTACAGATCCTGCTGATATAAAGGAATATACTACTATGTTGAAGACTAGGCTAACTAAACAAGGGATTAATCCTTATACGGATAAGCCTTACACTTTTGAAGAGACAATAGCTGCAAACAAAGCATTGTCAAATAGAATGTATACATCGTTATATAATCAATTAAGTAATGTAACTTTAACTCCTGCTGAAAAGAAAGCTGGAGTAACAGTAGAGCAAAAAGAGAGTAGAATAGCTAATGATATTTTCTCTTGGATGCGTATGCAGACTAATATAGGTGAAGGTATTGCTAAAGGAAGTTTCACGATTACGACTGCTCCTTTAGAGTTAGGTGCTTATGTTCCAACTAAAAACCTAGAGAGCAAAGGCTATGATCCATATGCTTTCAAAAGAACACACTCTGAGCATCATATACCAATGGGTGTTGTCAACGGCAATGTTATGGATCTAATGGTTAGATATAAAAATAATCCTAAAAAATTCAAACAAGAGTTAACTAAGTTACTTGACAGAGCAGAACAAGGTATTATAACTGTTGATGCACAAAGATGGGCTGATAACCCGCTTAATAGAGGAGCGATGAAAATTGGTCCTTATGACACTGATCTCAATCAATTCGCAACAATGCCATGGAGTATCGAAAGATTATCAGGTACTAATTATTTACAACCATTAGACATTCAAATTGATTTAAGAAATGGATCTCCTTTAAAAAGCACATTGGTTGAAGAAGGAGTAGGTAATATTATAAAACCATATGTTGAAGAAATAAATAAAAATTCCAATGAAATAAATGAAGGATCTTTGGAAAATCTGAAGCGTATAGAAGATGTAAATACAATCTCTCAGAATATAGTTCAAAACGAATATATCCCTGAAAACAAGCTAGAAGTTCCTGAAAATCCTACTGAAGTTGCGGAAACAGAATTAACTACAGTAAATAAAATAGCAGGAAATCCAGAGATAAATAAAGTTCACAAAGATAGTGAATTAAATTTACAAAAGCTAGCTGAAGAAAATGGTATAAACTATTCAGCTGTTCCACTAGAAATACAACCTTCTTCTGCGGTTTACAATCAAATAAAAGTTAGAGAAAAAGCTATTGAAATGGCTAATAGAACTAATGCGCCAAAAAAGAAAGTATATTTGTCAGATATAGATGATTCACTTTTATATACTGATAGTAGGATAGATGTAACAATGCCTGATGGTAAAACATTTAAAATAAACCCTAAAGAATTTAATGAGGATGCTGGTAAGTATTTATTAGAAGCTCAGCAAGAAAATCCTAGTTACACTGCGGCTGATTTATTTAGCTTTGGAGAGTTTGGTGATTTTAAAAATGCTAAAAAAGCAAAAGCTTATAAAGTAGTAGAAAGAATATATGATAAAAATATTAAACAAGGAAAAGATGGATGGGATGGCTTATATTTCTTAACATCTAGAAAGGGAGATATGGCTACAGCTCTAGCTTTTCAATATAGGTTAGAACAATTAAGTGGTGGAAAATTTAAAGTACCTTTAGACCATTACATTGGAGTAGAAAGTTCTGATCCAGCAGCTAAAGCTAATTACGTAGATGTGTTTGCTTCTCTTGGTTATAATGACTTTGTATTTTTAGAGGATGCAGCTCCTAACACAGCAGCATTTTCTAAAAGAGTAAAAGAGTTAGGTTTAACAGATAGAGCTAGACCTATTAAAGCAAGTTCTACTTCTATAGAGCAGAATCAATTCGATAACATGATACAGCATAGCTCTGGTGTAAAGGCTGATGCAAGGTATTCGGATGCTAATGTTAAAAAAATATCTCCATCAGGGAGAAAACTATTACCATACAACACTTACAATTACCAACAGTTAATTCAAACTATGGCTGGTAAAGGTAAGCAAGGACTGATGGACTATGAGTATGTTAAACAGAAATCTTACGATACTTATAAAAGATCTGTTTCTGATCAAAACACTTTTGAAAGAAACTATAACGCTGGTCTTAATACTGTTTTTAAAACATATAAAGATTTTAACAAAACACTGAATAACGAAGCTTTTAACGGCTGGACAGTTCAAGACGCCGTTAGAATACAAGCTTGGAAACAACAAGGTATGGAAGATGTACCTGGTTTAAGTAAAAGAGATCTTGATGGAATAAATAAATTTATATCAGTTAATCCTGATGTAAGATCAATGGCTAATGAACTAGTAAGAGTTGGTGGCGTTGCAGGATATCACATGCCAAACTCAGCTGATTGGGTTATGGGTAACATACAAAGTGATGCTATGATGACTGTTAATAAAAGCGCTAGAAAGTATTATCAAGATCTTAACGGATATACTAGCTTTGTTGATTCTTATTATACTCCGGAAAATTTAAACAAGTTAGAAGTAGCATACGGAACTAAATATAGAGTTGCTTTAGAAGATATGTTAAGGAGAATGAAGTCTGGAAGTAATAGACCTATAGGTGATAACTTTGGACTACAAGGGTTGAATAATATAGTTAATCAAACGACTACAGCTCAATTAGCTTTAAACGTTGGGAGTGCTGTTAGACAAGGACAGTCTAATTTAAATTACATGTTTGAGCCTGGAAACACTCCATGGAAAGCTGGTAAAGCTTTTGCTCATCAAGGTAGATACTGGAGAGAGACTATTGACTTATATAATTCTGATTATCTTAAATCGAGAAGATTAGGTAATAAAATCAATATAAGTGATGCTGAAATAACAGATGCTTTAAATGGATCTACTAATAAAGCTGGAGCGATCTTGAACCTGTTACTACAAAAAGGTTTAGTATTAAATAAGGGTATGGATTCATGGGCTCAAGCAAATGGGTTTGGAACTACTTATATGATGAACAAGACTAATGAACTTTTAGGATTAGACTATAGAGTCAATGGTCAATTATACGATATCAAAACTGGAGAAAACATCAAGGACTATAAGAAAGTAGAAGGTTATGAAAAAGCTCACGGCGAAGCATATTTAATGTGGCAAGAGCTAAGTAGTAGAACTCAGCAATCTAGTGATCCTGTAGAAACAGGAAGTATACAAACAAAAGTAGGTGGTAAAGCTTTTCTAAGTTATGGAACTACTTCTATGCAGAACTTGAGGCAAGCAAATATAGAGTTAAACAAGTATTTAAAAGGTTGGAATATTGAAAGCTTAGAAGACATAGAGAACATAGAAAATCCTCAAACCAGAAAAGAAATACTAGGTAAAGTATTTAATTACGGTATGCTACAGAACAGTGTTTATGGAGCATTAACAAGTGGGTTTACTAGTTGGTTGATTAGCGACGACACTGAAGAAGGAGAGATTGAGGATATAGCTTGGAGAATGTTTAATGCGGAGGTAGATGGCTTGCTAACAGGTTTTGGTGTTGGTGGAAAGATATTACTTGGTGGTAAAGAAGCTGGAGTTAAATTCTATAATCAATATGTATCTAATAAAAATGGGATGTTTAAAGATTATGAGGGAGCAGGTGATGAACTTTTAGGGTCAATGCCTTTCATAGGTCAAAAACTTGATCTATTCGACAACGCAGCATATGACTTGAAGCAGGCAGAGATGAAGAAAAATAGATTTAAAAGTGCATTAGACGATCCATTAAATGCGCCATCTGTATCAGCTGCTGCTAATATAATTCAAGGAACTACAGGTTTTCCAGCGAAGCGAGCTCTATATGATAACTTTAAAATACTAGAATACATGTACGCGAAAGAAGGACCAGTGTTAGAAAAAATAGGAGTTGGTCTAGGCTTGATTCCTCTTTGGGAAACTGATCAAGCTAAAAATGAAAAAGCAAAGAAAAAATCACCAAATAAAAACGTGTTTAATGCAGGTTTTTCAAACGCAAAAGGTGGTGGAATGAACACCGGCTGGTAAAATAAAAAAAATGGGAAGAATAAGAAAATTTAAGAAAGATCCTAACGAAGAGATAGGATCAAAGTACAATGTTAACGCTTGGAAAAAATACGGTAGAACTAAGAAATTAAAAGGTGGTTTGAGTTTTGATGACGCGCCTGACGTACAAGGAACTTTAATTAAAAAGAAAGACGGTATTATATTTAAACCTAGTAAAAAAGACGAACATAATGTTCATGCGAGAAAAACTGAAGGCAGTAAATTTTTACAAAAAATAAGACAAAAATTAAAAATAAATTATAACAAACCTGGAACGTAAAAATGGGCACCATACCCAAAGTTCCTGTAACCAAAAAGGGAGGCCGTAAGACCTCCCTTTTATTTATTTAACTCTTTTGTAGATTTGATAGGGTTGATATATTATACCTATCAAACCTCCATATATTGCTACAAAGCAACCTAACACTGGCCAAATAGGTATCCAACCGCCGTAGTATTCTTCTAGCACTGGGCCAGGCACATAAACTCCAAAACAAACAAACATTATAGTTCCTAAAAACTTTATAACACCTTGCTTATTATTAAAGTAATGATCTGTAAAAAGCCATTTAATAAATCCCATTAATTCTTAATTTTAATTGTTATATCGTGAGGAGCTGTTTCATTTCCTCCAAAATAAGGATATAGCATATACTTTCTTTTTTTTTGTACACAATTTCTAGGTACGTGAACATAAGTACCATCTACTCCCATTTTGTAATCCCAAGTTGATATAGTTAGCTCATAGTAATGTTCTTTACATATGCTAACTCTTTTTATAAGGTCAAAACTAAACTCTCCATACTCATGTTTAAACCAGTGTATTTCTAAACTATCGTTTAACCATCTCCAGCCAAATCTTATAGAGTTATCCATATGGCTAGTACCACAGTCACTCCAACCTATTAATTTATTTATATCATATTGATTAAGGCTATCCACAGTTTTGTAGATAGCGCTTGAATCAAATTCAATGTTCCAACCGAACACCGTGTCCTTACTATAGTTCAAGGCATTTGTCGACCTATGTTTACCCTCTCGTATAGTAAATGTTTTATAATTATCTGTTATTTTCTTACAGCTATGTAATCTCGCAAGAACCACCAGCGCAGGCAAGCTCACCACTAAGATCAGTGTTGTCTTCAGTCTCGATAACATTTTCTAAGTTTATATCAGTTAAGTGTTGTAACATGTTAAGATATTCGCCTTCGGTTATATCTTCAAATGGAGCTTGTGTATAAGTTCCACCGTCATAAGGTAACACAGACAAACCATTATAGTGTTTTCTGTTATCCCACATCCATTCTCCTGCGTCTTCCCATTCGTTCTCTTTTAAACTAACAGTAGCTGAAACATTGTGAGTGTTGCTACCTTTTCTATGACCAGGCGTAACCCATTCTTGAGCAACCTTTTTTATTCGTTCAAGTAATTGAAATGGTGATTCACTTCTCATAATAGAACCTTCAGGAGCTTTTTGTGGTATGCTAATAACAGCAGTGTCATGAGGTCTAAAGTATTCGTCTTCAACTAAAGCAGGGTGGTTTTCAGCTAGGTATTTGTATATACTTTCGTTTTTACCAACCCTAACTCTACGGATATAATAATCGTTATGCCAAGCGTGAATACCAGATGATGTTCCTAATGCCAGAGACGTCGTCCCAGCAGGCTTCACTGTTGTACATCGCGCTGCAGAATTAATTCCAATCACTTTCGCGACTCTTGCGTTTTCTCGTTTTACTAATTGAGCGGCTTTCTTCATGTCGTATCCTAACACCGTGCCAGATCCTATCCCCGTCATCGACACTCCTATTAAGGCGTCTTTTTCTGTTGTTTCTTTCCATACGTCTCTTAAATAGTGAAAGTCCGTATATCCAGCTTGTAGTGTTCCTATAAACGCAGCTGCTTTCACTCTGTTATTTAAATCTTCTTGTGATTCAATATCACTAGCATTTACTTCACATAAATTACAAAACTGGTATGGTCGTAAAGCTATTTCGCAACAAGGGTTTGTACCCCAGTCTTTGTCATTATTCAAGTATATACCAGGTTCACCTGCTCCTGATAGTTCTACACGTTTCCATAAATCCATAAAAAACTCTTTAGTTATTTTATGTCTCATAAGAACGGCAGAGTTGTTAGCTCTACCTCTTTGTGGGTTTGTTTCCCACCAGTTTCCAGACTTGCAGGAGATCATCTCCTCGTCGTCCGCTGAGAACAGACTTATCAAAGCTGCTCGACGTATTCCACCAGCTAAGACGGCGTCTGCAATATGGCAAACTATATCGTGTACTTCTATAGTGGAGAGCGTATCGCCATCCTCTTTTGAGTCTAAAACTCCTGTTATTTTTACTATACATTCTTTAAGTGGTTGAGGTCCGGGTGCTTTACCACCAGACGTTACTAACATTGCACCCTTAGGGCGTATATCAGAGTAGTCAAACTCTACACGTGAACTTCTTTTGTCACCAAGATATGATTTCATTAGTACTTTAATAGCGTCAGCCCAACCCTCGATTGAATCACCTATTAAAAATCTTCTAGTTCTTTTACTATAAGGCTTGTTAACTGGTTCTAGCTTTTTAACATGGTGATCTTGAACAGAGTATCCAACTCCGGTTCCACCAAGTAATAAAAACATAACCTCATTAAACGATTCAATATGATCGATAGGTAGATAAGCGCAATTATACACACGATTAGGTGATATTTCAATCGGCTTACCTCCGAACTGAAGCGATCGCATAGATGGTAAAATCTTTTTTTCATAAACCAATTTATATGTTGTTTTAATGTCGTCTGTGAGCTCAGGATATTTTTTGATATGCATATTCATATTACGTGTTACTAATTCGTCCCACGTCTCCCTACGGTTTAATTCAGGGATGTATTTTGCATATTTCATATATACTGTAACATCAGATAATATTTTATTTGATAATTCCATGTATAATTTTTAATCGTTAACTTCTAATTTATTATTTTCTTCTTTCTTTTCAATTATACTAGATTTAAGTTTTTCTATAGCATCGTCATAACCAGGTAGAAGCTTAACTGTTTCTAATGTTCCTATAGATAATTCTTTTAAATGATTTATTTCATTTATCATATGTTGTAAAACCCTTCCCATGGATTCTATTTTATTTTTCATTTCTAATAAAGTATTTTCTTTCATATTCTTCTAATTCTTTATATTTTAAATATCCTTTTGTTTCTATACTCCAGTTTATAAACTTCTGCAGCTTTCTTTCTGCGTATTTACGTCTGGCTAGGTCTTTCTTTTCCCAAGTATTAGGCTCACGGTTTCGTCGCATTCTTTTTGATTTTGTGGTTTATATAGAGTAACGCCACGAAGTCGTTCGCTGACATATTTCTTAAATAGTTTCCAGCGTATAGGAAAAGATTCGTTTGCCCTTCCTTTACACTCAATGATAAATCCCCTTCCTGTAAAATCAGGTGTATAAGAGATCTTAAGTATTTTTTTGCCTCCGCGATTTTTATACTCGCCTTTTCCATTTCCTTGTCGCTCATAACATTCATTGTTAAAGTCAAATGAAGGGGTTAGTTCATACTTAACCCCTTCGTACTGTGCTTTTATTTTAGCATCCTTCAAAGCATTATACATATATGCTTCAAGACCTGACTTAAATTCTATACCATCTACAACTTTTTTCTTAGCTCTAACCGGACCACGCTTTTTACGACGCAATATCCGAGACATAATATGGTAAACCGTTAACACTATCGCCATAGACTTGGTCTTTAGCTTCAGATAACTCTTCACGAGCTGCCTGAATATATAATATTGCATCCATTAACTCTTCCTGTACATCATTAAGATATCCAGCTAAGTCTTTAACACCAGTCTTACGTTCGGTGTCTAATGTTTGTTTATACTTTTCAAAACCTACGTCTGAACGTTCTACGAATTTATCTACTACACGTTCAACTACTGGATCTCTAAATTTAATCTCTTTTTTTGTCATAATAATATAATATTAAAATATAAGTTATTGCTACTAAATTAGCTATTAGTATTCCCAGAGTTGTCATCTTTAACAAATGTTCCGTTAACCATTTTACCAGTTCTCTTTCTAATAACGTCGTACGCTGAGTCAATACAGTCTTCAATGTTTGTACCACCTAAATAAGCTAGGTTTGTAAGAACTACAACCATGTCTCCGATAGCATCTACAAATTCTGGCTTATCATCTTTTAATATAGCTCTAGCTAATTCTCCAGATTCTTCCATAAGCTTAGCGAACTGTGTTTTAGTATCACCTTTGTCGTATAGATTTCTATCTTTCGCCCATTGTCTTATCAATTCAAACCTGTTATCTGTCTGAATATATGGTGAGCCATTAGTAGAGTTTGATCTATTTGTAAGCTGTTCGTAAAATAACTTAGCTTCTGACTTAGCTTCGTTAAGAAATTCTTCATAAAAAGCTTTGTTATATATATATGATCTATCTTTATTAAACATAGATGTCTTAGCATGTTTCATTATCCATTCCACAGTGTCTTTTGTAACTTCAAATTTACCGTGCATGGTTTCCCATGTTAAGCCTAATGAATCCATTAATCTGCCTTTTAGTTTGTTTAATGGTACTGGAAATGTACTGGTTTGTTCGGTTGCGTTTACTCTCATTTTAAATAATTGTTTATAAGGTTTAAGGTCGACTCGATAGCCGTAAGACTTTTGAAGTTCTAACTCGCGGCTTGATATGTAATCGATATCTGTGCTTTGATCTAGAACTTCTATTTCGTCTAAGGTATATCCCTGTTGTGTTGTAACTCTATCTATAAGATTACGTGTAACACCAATCTTTTTACCCGGGATGTGGTATAAAAAGTATGTTATTTCTTTATCCATAAATGTCGTGTTTTCTTTGTAACAGATTATCAGGCTTTTGCGATAAAAACTTTCCTAAATCTTTTTCATACAAATGTAGGTTGTGTGCAAAATGGAAGTAAGATCCTAATTCATAATCTGTCTCCTCTGAGACCATTTGCTGTAGTCTTGCGAAACAATACTGATCATTGCAGAAACCGTACCAGAGATCATTAGATCGCATCGTCACGCACATATTCAGTTTATCGTTTACAACTGTAAACTGTATTGCATAAGTACAAGGTGTATCATATTTATATTGATCCATTTCTTTGCCATCATATATAGATATAGTAGCTTGCCTAGTGTCTGGGTTACGTCTTAGCATTTTAATAACTTTGTCTAATTGACCACGTCTTTCCCATTGAGCTCCATAGTTAGAATTAACCTGACCAAGCTCATTAGCCATCTTAGTCCATATCTTAGGCACTTTACCGTATATATCTCCTAGCTTACTAACGTTAGGATCACCTGTTAAATACCATTGAAACTCTGCTGACGCATAGTCTTTTTTCCAGTTACGCCATGACTCTTTAATATCAACTTCATCTGGTTTTTCCATTTCAAAGCCTATATTAAACAAAGCTTTTGTACCTGCAAAGTCTTGGCCGTAATGCTCTATACACTGATACCAATATTGAAAAGCTTCATTAGCGTTTCTAAATTTATTTGCGAATGTTTTTATCATAATAAAATTTATATAATTCCATAACTTTAGGCCATAATTCTGTTGGACCATAAGTATTTGGACTTAATTGTTTTCTTCCGTTTACATTTACCTCTATCCAACAGGTCTTGTTCCCAAAACCTTTACCGCAAGGCACGGAGTATATTTTCACACCATGTTTTATACACCATTGGTATGCTTCAGTGTTTGCTTTATCCCATAAAGGTGGTTTCCAATCAACCTTTTTAGGTACCATTAATACTTAAGTTCAACCTCTATATCCCAGTCTTTCATTTTAGGATGCATTCTAGCTATTTTAATAACATTGATGGCATAAGGGTTGTATTTGCTGTTCATTAATTCAAACGTGGCTTCATATACTAATTTACCTCCGTCGTATGATAATTCAATAGCTTTTAATTTAGCTACAACTTCATCTTCATATGTTACTGTTCTACCTACATAACTAAAGTTATCATTGTTATATTTTTCTAATACTTTAGAACTTACATTACAACTGGTAAACAATAACGCTGCTATTATATATTTTATTCCCATGGCATTTTTTCTTCTAGTTCTGGTTTTATTTCCGGTATGAAGCATCCTGAGCGTGGTTCCCACGTGAAATGTGCCTCAGCACCGTTTTCGCCAAGGTTCTGAAATTTACATTTAAGAACTTTAACTTTAGTTGTCTTAAGCTCATAATCACGATGTACAAGGAGACCATGATAGCTAGCGTCGTACCATTCGCCGCCGCCTTTAATATTATACATAGTCGGTTCTTCAATTTTACCATCTTGTGTTTTATACATTTTAGTTGGATGAGCTACTATAAATACTAGCACATCATATTTTTTAGCAAAGGTTTCAATCTTAGTTAAATATTCCATTGTATAACGGTTAACGTCCTCTGTTGTACAATCAACGTCTCTAACCTTATTAAATGGATCAATAACAAGACATTTAATTCCTTTACGTTTAACAAGCTCAGCTCCTTTACGTAATACAGACTCGAGAGTGTAACGTTCCATATCAATAAAGAAAAAGTTATCATTAACATGTTCAGCTACTTGATTCCATTTGTCTCCACCAATATCACCTTTGTTAGGCATATCACCCCATACTTTACGCATCAACTTGTGTGCGTGTAAATATGTAGGAGCATTTTCAGGTGAAGCAAACGCTGTCTTCCATTCGTATTCTTTGTTGTAACCTACAACCATTTGATCTACAAAATCTGATTTACCTGAACTAGGTATACCTGTTACAGTAATAAATTGCTTAGTATATGTACTAAAAATTGAATCGAAATTATCAAGGCCAATAGTATGCCCACGTTTAAAACCGTTTCTAACAAAGTCTGTAATTTCATCTTCTATATCTCTAAATGTTGTAACGTTTTCTAACGGTACAGGTTTTGCATTTGTAATACGTGACAATAGCTCCTTACTAGAGTGCTTAACTAAATACTCATTAGCATCTTTGCAATCATCAAACGTAGTTATATAACAAGTTTCAGCTCCAAGCCTACGTATTAATTCAGTCTGTAGGGCTTGTCCCGGCGCGTCTGAATCAACTGCAATAATTATCTTAGACATATCATCAAAATAATCAATACAGTTGTCTAGATAGTCTAGATTGTTTGTATTCAGCGTAGCTCCATTTGGAACTGATATTGCATTTGGTACACCTGCTTCGTGTAAAGCTAAAACATCCATTTCACCTTCAACGATCACGCAGGTATCATGACCTACAATATTGTCTATATTATAAAATACTTTTTCAGCCCCTTTATAAAGCTTAAAGTTTTTTCTACCATCTCTGTATTTAACATTAGTAAGTTGTCCACCTACATAATAATTAAACTGTATAGTATTCTCGGCTTTGCCGGTTTGAGGCATATATTCTTTACCAACACTAACTTTTAACTCATCTAGTGTATCCTTAGATATTCCTCTAGTCTTAAACCATTCTAACGTTTTGTCAACTACAAGATCAACCTTTTTAATTTCAGGCATAACATAGTCACGTTCAGCTTTACCCTTACGTTTGTATGTGTGTAGTTGAAAACTGCTATCACAGTTATGGCAAGTACCGAGACCACGCTCCCAATCATAAGAAGCACATTTAGCTTTCTTATTCTCAGGTTTCCTAGAAGACGAACACAGGGGACAAGTCCCCTGCGCTTTACCTGCTTCTAAGCCGTGCTGATTAAAGTTTTCAATTTGAAAACCATTGATCTCTGTTTGTTCGACTTGCATTTGATTTAATTAAAATGGTAGATCGTCTTCTACTTTTGCTGGTTGTTTATTTTGTTGTGGAGCTTGACCGTTTGCTTCATATGGTATTTTATCAGGGAAAGTTCCGTTAGTCCAAACAACCTTAACATTACCTAGATATTGTTTAGGTGTTTTAGCTTCTCTTTCCTCTTTGGTTTGATCCATTGTTACTGGACCTTGATTACCGAATTGGTCAGGTTCGTCATTTACCGTAATTGTAATGGGCAAATACTTTCCTTTCTTACCTTCGATTATTTTTGATTTGTCTATTGCATTTAAGTTAATGCTTGCTTTAATTATTCCTGCCATATTATAGGGTTTTATTGATAAAATATTGCGAAGAGTCAAACTCTTCTGTGTTATAAAATAAATCGTATACTTCTGATGCTTTCTCAACCTTCTCTTCACCAGTTTTATAAAAACTAGATGAACAATCGAATAAGCCTATTTGACTTGTATTTTTATCTATTGCTATAAATATAAACTCATAGCCAAATAACTTACTGTAAATGTATGCTTGAGAATCGTAATTGTATTTCTTAGCATTCCATTTAAAGTTGTCAAGATCAGACGTTGTTTTGAGATCTATTATTAATTTTTCGTTATGATTAACTATATCGGCTTTACCTTTCCACATTTGACCGTAGAGCTCGGTGATAGCAGGTACTTCATATTCGCCTTTTTCTTCTGCGATGAGGTCTCTGCAAACCTTGTTATTCATAAGTGTATTGACTAAAGCTTCTGTTCTGTCAACTTCGTGTTGTAACAAACACATTTCACCACCAGACATTTCTTTATATACCTTAGTGTTTCTGCTACTTGAATCAACAACTTTAAAATTCTTAATTTTGTTTGGTTCTAATATAGCAGTGTGAAAATAGCCTCCTACTAAGAAGTGGGCATTTGTCTTACTTGGTTCTTTTAGCGCCAATGGATTTTTAAGTAATGTAGATATATCTGAGTTACTTAAGTATTGTTTGCCAAAGTCTCCGTAATAATGCTCATCGATTCTAAGCTTGTCTATTATCTCGTCTTTTTTCATAGTGTTAGCATTTCTTCATGCTTTTTTGTAACAACGTATTTAGCTTTGATAGCGTCTAGACTACCGCCTTTGTTAATGTATTCCTTGGCTTTAGCTAAAGACTCATTGGTTAGTTTTTGTTTTGCGGCAGTTGCTTTGCCGTGTTGGTTGGTTGCATCTGAATCTTGAGTGTCATCAATCAAGAACAGATTACCAAGTGCATACTTTTTACCATATGAACTTGCAGCGCCATATCTCTGTGGCATTTGCATACCCTTTTGATCAAGGTCAACGCCTACTACAGCTTTAGAGTTTATTGAATCTTTACCATCAGATATTTTAGCAGTAACCTGCATAACTGGTGGGTCAAATGATACTAGCTCTTCATCTACTGTCACTGTAACGTTTAGCTCCTTTAAAAAGGGTTTTGTTGCTTCGAGAATGTCTTCGGCAGAACGGAAGTTGTACTTGCCGAAAGAGTTAAATCTTGATTTCTTTGATTTGAACTCAACTTGGATTTTTGATAATTTTTCGTTAATTGTCATAGTTATATAATTACATATTATTTAATTGTTTTACATAGGTAACCTACAGATAGTCAAGCACTTGCGAGTGATCTACATTCTCTATAAGCTTATCGACTGCTTGTCTTTTTAGCTCTGAAACACGCACGTAAGCTGACACACCTTTTATGTTTAACTCTGCGGCTATTTGTTGAGCAGATAGTTTCTCTTTTGTCAAACCATAGCTTCTATTTAAAACTAATAGTTCAACTGGATTAAGATGTTTCTCTAATAAACTCATAACGTAAGTGTTTAATAGTGTCTCATTGTAAGGGTCAGAGTTATCAGGTATTTGATATACCATATCTTCATCGTCGTAAGGTTTGTTGTCAATGCTTAAAAACATTGAGTTAAAAAACATAGCAACCATTTTTTTATCTTTACCGCCATCTTTTCTTATTTCATTTAGTTTATGCTCCGGTATACGCATTTGAGCTCTATTTTTATCTATTTCTCTACGTATTCCACCTCTTATTCTTTTAGCGAAAAAAGATTTTAAAGATTTCAACACGTCTTCAGATTCTTTAAGCTTTTCTTTATCTATTTTATCAACAGCTTTAGTTAATTGTATACTACCTTCTTGTATTAAGTCCATTATAGACATAACACCTGAAGCTTCTTGCGCTGTTGAGAACTTTCTAGCTATATTTTCTACTAATGGCAAAAATATTATTTTATATTCTTCACTAGTATAATCTATATAGTCTCTAATAGGTATTCTACCTACAGCAAGCTTAACGTCTTCTTTGTATCGTATATAGTTTTTAATGTTATATTTTTTCATTTTCTATATTTAAAAGATCTTTTTCATGTTTTAGCTCTTTGCTCATATTTCTATGTATTGTTCTACTTGAACAGTTTAATAGTAAGGCTAACCTCGCTATTGTAATTTTATTACCGTCATCGTTTAATGCTATCATGCATTGATAAATTGATTCTTCATTTATTACACTTTTTCTTCCTATTAATCTACCTACAATTTTAAGTTTTTCAACTTTAGATAATCCTGTACCATCTTTAAATACTACTTTACGTAGCTTATTTTTAGGTGGACGTTCTAGATCTTGCATGTATATGCTATTTATAACACTATTAAGTATTAAATTAGATACACTAAATGTAGTAAAACCGTTAGGTTTATGTGTTATTACTGTAGCTAGTTCATCGAATTTAGTTTTATCCATACTAGGATTAAGCCACCATAGTGTTAATAAATGCCATTTTAAAGATCTTATTGTAGTTATCTTTGCAGGCGAATTAAACAAACTATAATACCCATGTGTACCGTCAGCATAGTACCAACCCCACTTATATTCTTGTGTTGGTTGATCTTCTGAATACTTACGATATATGATGCGATTATCATTTAGGTATTTCATATTACGTGACATTAGCCTATTACTATTTATTTTTAGGGCATATGTCATACAATGTTTCATATATCATGTCCCATGTTTCTTCTGAATAATGATTTTGTATGATTTCTTGGAAATCTCTTTTACTTTGTCCCATTTCTTATTATTTTTAAATAGTTATTATATTTTTTATATAATTGTCTAGTAACGTTATCAACGTCACCGTATAATACTGCTTGTTTACATATCTTATTTCTTAAATGCATACACCTAGTTTCAACATATTGTATATGCTTTTTATATTTAAGATATTTAACTAATTCGTCTCTGTATCGTCTCATACCTACGAAAGCCCATACCGTTTCCAGTATGAGCTATCCTTATTTTAAATTGTAAGGCATCATTCGTAGTGTTTATCTAATAGCATGTTAGCTACTTCAATAGATATCATATTTTCGTCGTATAGTTTCCATATCAGCTTTCTCATAAATCTTTTCGTTTTTGTTAGCTACTGTATATTTTTCACCGATGTAGTAGTTCCAGTAAGCTTCAACACTACATTCGTCTTTAAATTCGTCAGGCATACATTGAGGTGGTTGTGTAAAACCATTACTCGGTATACCTACAGGTATTCTGTATAATGGTAAGAAACATTTAGTAATTGATAAATGTGTTTTACCGTATCGTTTAGTATATTCTTTGCCTAGAGCAACCATATGGTCAAATAACCACATATAGTGCTCATCACTTTCACGTGTCCATATTGTAGATGGATGGTTGTAATGAGCTTTTTTATATGGTACGTCTGTATCTTCATCGTAATGATGATGTGCCGTACAAAGCATCTGGGCTGATTCTAAGATCATCTTAACAACATGCTTGTTGTATTGTACCTTAGCGGCAATAACTGGGTCTTTATGTAAATAAAATATATTCATTCGTAGTTACGTAGACATTTAAATAGTGGGTGTCTGTAAGAACCTGCTGGAGTTCGTTGAAAGTAAGTAAATGTAGCTATTTGACCTATGTAGTCGTGTATATTTTCTAGTAAATCTGCCATACCTTCGTAGTTATAACCTTTACCTGGTGGACAACCGAATACATTTCCGTCTTCATCTTCCATAATAAACTTACCTAGTGTACCTTCACGCTTGCCTTTGCCTACTTCATAGTTAATAATTGTAGCTTCTGCATCATGAAAGTCTTTAAACTTCATAAGATCCCATGATCTTGTACCTTTGTAATAACCGTCTAGTGTTCTGTATATACTGCCTTCGTAACCTAGTTTTAGGTTTTTTTGGTGTAGTAATGCAGCATCATCAAAGTCTAGTGCAACTTTTGTTTCAGTAATTACTAAACAATTGCTAGTTCTTACCATACTAGAGTCAGTTAATCTGTTAATGAATCCCCATCGCCATGTATAAGTTGCATTTGGAAAGCTAGCTACGTCATACATATGGTATTGTACTTGCTGTGCTGCTTCAATTCTGTCATCTTTAGTTGGTTTTTTCTTTTTAACTAATGATATAATCTTGTTGAAGTCATCTTTTAAACCGTGGTTGTATAGTTCGCCGTCTAGTATTAGGTTAGGGTATCTGTTAAACACTGGTTTTAAGTCATATTCTATATGCTCTACATTCATAAATTGATTGCCTGCACGTGAAAAAGCACCGTCTTTTGTAAATAAACAACGCACGCCGTCAAGCTTTGGTTGAATATAAGCGGGATAGTCTGCTTTGTCAGGGTTATATTTATGAGCGAGCATAGCTTTAATCTTCGTCTCCGTCATAATCTCCTTTTCTTAGTTTAGTTTTAATTGCATTTAATTTGCTTAATAGTATCGCTGCTTTTTCGTATTCTTCTTTGTTTTCGAAGATCATAAGCAGAGTTTGTAGTCTTGCAAGCTCACCTATCAGTGCTTCCTCTTCAGTCATAACAAAAGCTTCTTTGCTAGATTCTTGACCGTATAGATCTTGAACTGAGCTGTGGAATTCTTCGTCCCATTGAGCTTGTTTTACTTCGAGTTTAGTGATGATAATGTCAGCTAATTCGTTCATTTGTTTTTTATCCATATTATATTATCTTTACTTATTTGTATTTAGTTTGTTATTTTTGAATTATCCAAACTTTTGCTTTCATTTTATTTATAGTAGTATCACAGTTTGTAATTTTCTTCAAAGGTAGTTTAGAATTTTTAATTAAAACTATAGGTGTAGTAGCTTTTAAGCAAATAAAAATTGTGTTTTTAGATGAATTATCAAAACAAAACTTTACTAAATCATTATCAAAGCAAATATCATTTAAATAAACAATGGTTGCTTCTTTTAATATTTCTAAGTAATCTACAATATTTCCATGTATTAAGTTACAAGTTGGAAATTTTAAAACTGCTTGATCATGTCTAACTTTTACTTTTTCAATACCAAACGCTTTTATTTTAGCTATTTTTTGAAAGTCATTGACTACTTCACCTGTTCCACTTCCTATATCTAAAAAAACGTCTGATTTATTTATTTGTTTTATTTCTTTATTTATAACTTTTATTATTTCTTCAACTGCTTCAGTAGGTGTTCTACCATAAGTTTCATTTTTTAAATTTCTTAATTTATTTAAATCAAATTTTTCCATATTTTTTTTTTATTATTTTTACCACGAAAAGCCCGTACCTTTTGAGTACGAGCGAACGTGGATAACTAAACTACTACTAATCTAACAACACGTAGTAAGCTTCAGGGTTATTCACCCTAAACCAGTTTAATGCTTTTTGAAATTCACTTATTCTTTTATTTGTCATAGTGCTAGGTGATGAGTCAAATACCATTTGACAACCTATAATAAAGTCGTAAATGCTTAGTTCTAAGCCAGTTAGCTCATAACTATCACCTGAGAAAGGATTAGTTACTGTCTCACCCTTTGTATATATCATGCCTTTAAACCACTTCGGTGCTGTCGGCTTCTTCGTTTTCGATTTCATATTCTTCTTTTAAGTATGCAATTTCTTCTAATGTGATGTCTAGTTCTTCATCTTCTATAATATCTTCTACATTTTCTGCAAATAATTCTAATAGTTTATCTTCAATATAGCAGTCTTCATAAATACCATCGTCAATATAGAATGTTCTATCACCGTATCTTATTTGCTCTGAAAACTGATCTGCTATGTCGTGGTCATAATAAAACACGTTTTCACATACATGTACATTTCTAGTGTCATTAGTTACTACAAATACATCATAGCCATCTGCTGTTGATTCATTGTATATAGTACAATCATTGTTTTCAAAGTCACTGATATCAGTTGATATTGATATTTCTAAATGATTTTTGACTAGCTCGATCATTCTTGATTCAAGCATTCCGCCTTCTCTTGGTATCTTATAGCTCATAATTTAATTTTTTAATTGTGTATAAAAATAATGCTTTTAGCCTTGCTTGTCTAGACCATATTCTCATTCTAGCTTTAACAGTTGCTTCGTATTTTTGACCGTTTTGGCCTATAGCTTTGTGAGGTATTTTATAAGTAGGGTTTAACTGATAGCATTTACCTACACCTGTTGGTTTAGCTTCTGCATACATGTTTCTTCTGATGTAACCTGTTGTATGCTCTGACACTACTTGACCTGTAGGTAGCTTGAAAGCTGTAGTACCATTGTTTCTTTGTCTTTCTGTCGTTACATTCTTAGCACCTAGTGCTTGTAATGCTTTTTCGTATTCGTTTTCTGTCATTAGATTTTAGTATTAAATAGATGATCGCCGTACATTAAGTCCATTTGAGTAGTTTGGTACAATTCGCTGTTGCTAAATGTATTCAAAGTTCTAACTTCATCAATAGTTAGTTCACTATATCTATTTTTGGTTTGTAATTGTTCAAAGATTGAGCTGATGCTTACTCTATATTCTGCATAGTTTGCTTCAAGCTTAGCTTTGATTTCTGGTTTAAGTTGGTCGTATAGTGTCATATAGTTATATTTAGTTTAGATTTAATACCTTTAGCTACATCAGGGTAATAGCCTACAGTAAATATAGGTCTTTTACCTTCAGCTTCTAAAGCTTCAATTTCTTTGTTAATTTCTGTTACATATAGTTTCAGTGCTTCACTGACTATATATTGTTCGTGTCCGTTTAATTTCATATTTATATTATCTATTAGTAATCGTATTTAGTTTGTAACATAATTGCTTAATCTTGTTATACTGCAACTCTGATATTTCAAAGTTGTTAAGCGAGCGAGTTAAATAACGCTCTGCAATATCTTTGTCAACATCTAAGTAGTCGATGTAAGTTTTACCTATGTGCTCGAACAAATTGTCATTACCTACATAAGAGGTTGAGCATCCATCGTACTGATATTTAGTTTTACGTTGACTTGAGCCTTTAGTAATAGCTCTGAGTGTACCGAAACCGGCACGTTTTGTTAGTTTTGATGCTTGATCTGCATCACTACGTGACATTACTTGAATAGTATTGCCAGTTTTGTGGTTTATAGTATCGATACAGCCGAGTTTTTCTTCTGTAGAGCACTCGATGCAAGTCGTGTAGCCGAGTGCTAGTCTTTGTTTTGGTATATTGTGCGTACATTTCATATATATATATATTATCTTATAGTAATCGTATTTAGTTTGTAATATTTTTCATTACTTCATATAGTATATCTCCATGGTGTTCATGATAGAATTCAAACCATTCATCTTCAAACTGCTCATAACCTGCTTCAGTTAAGTAGTTTTGTGATTGGAATACGTAGTGATTACCCATCTCGGTGCATACTTTTTCAAATATTACATCAGACAAATGTCTGGTTATCTTATCTACTATTAGTATTTTAGCTTCTTCGACAGGATCTAGTGGACATCTATTTTCTTTCATTTCTTCTGAATTATTCGCTTTGTCAGCCCATTGTTCATAATCATTATTACCTGTGTAATACTCTTTAGTTTGCCTTATTTCATTCATTGTTCTTTCCTTCGCCATAATTCTTGTGTTTAGTTTTACGTGTATATTTCTTTTTATTCTTTTCTACTGAAGGCTTCATAGCATCGTATATCTCCTTCATTGTTACTTTTATTATTTTCATAGAGCGAGAGAGAGGATTCGAACCTCTCATGTCTAGAACAGTTCAACTAACCACATAAGATTGCTGATGTGTTAAAGGTATCATCTTAATACCAATTAGTTCTACCTGACCTCGCTGTCCAAGTTGAGCCGTCACTCAACCCCACTGTTTTTCTCCGGTGTAAAGTGTTTGGAGTCGTGGTTTAATTAAAGAAGTGTAAGAGTAGTTTCGCCGTCCAGACTCTATTAGTGGTTTGCATTTAAGCCGGTCACTTCTTAATTTGTTTTAATTTACTACAAAAGTTAAACCTTTGTAATTGAACCATGAGTTACACTCTTCAGGTATGCTGTCTATAGTGTAACCTTTTACTTTCTTGCCGTCTAGCTTGATCACTGATCTGTTGCTAGGATAAAATTTAATTGTTTTCATATATATATTATCTATTAGTATTTGTATTTAGTTTGTTATTTACGAAAAACATTGTTCGATGTGATCTAACACCCATTCTTGTTCGTTATTACCTAATTGAGTAAAGTCCATGCCAAACTCTGCATTAGCTACTACATTTTCAAAATCCATAATTCATTTTTTAGTTAATTTTCTTACTTCTGCACCAAGTTCTTGGTCGTTAGAGTATTTTGTTTCTAATTCTTTTACTTGTAACCATCTTAGTTTAGTAATGGTATCGTATTCTTTTCTTAATTCAAACATGTGTAGTATATAAAGGATCTATTATTAATTCACCATCAAAGATTTTCCTTGCTTGGTTGTGAGCGTATTGCCACTTTTGAGTTTCTGTACCACATTTCTGTGTAGTACCGTAGTATCCGGCTAAGATATCTTTTGTTATAGCCTCTATTTTTTGTATTTCAGTCATAATCGTATATTAATTCTTGTATTTCCATAAATAGCATGTCATCTATTTCATCTTTCGTGTACCTATCTTTGTGTAGTTGGTAAGCTACTTCCCATGGACATTTCATATTAATTCTAGTTTGTTTAATAATTCTTGTGACTTTTTCTTTAACATAGCATCTTCATGAGCTGAATGTAGCATTCTACATAGTAGAGTTTCCATTTCGTGCCATTGTATAGCAAACGATCTTTCATCACTATTTGTTCTAGAAATATCGTAGAAACTACTATTATTGTATGGATCTCTAAACTTTTTTTCTATATTACTTACAAATGCTTTTACTTCTGTTCTTATTTCTTCAGCTATTTTTTGTTGTAAAGCTTTTTCTATTGCATTAGTACTAGTCATTTCTTTTTATTCTTTAGTTCGTTAATCACATTTTTAAGCGTGTGAATATCACTTTGACACTTCTTCATTGCTATTTTATTACCCGTGCCTTGGTAAAACTCATTCCATGAGTATAGGTTTTGTAGTTGTTTTATTTTTTTACTTATCATTTTGTTTTTTATTTAAGTCGTATATTACTGTTTCAATTATTAAATAGTATGTTTTTGCATTAGAATGAGGTATTTCACCGTATTCATAGTCTTCTTTGATCCACCTTTTCAATGTTTCTAGATTTTTGACTGTTTTGTCATGCTTTTGCACATTACAACTTGTTAATGCTATTATTAGTATTAGTTTCTTCATTAAAAGAAAGTTTGTATTATTTCAACAACTACCATTACCATTGCCGGTATCCATATTGACAAGAATATACCTGTCATACAGTAAGCATATATTTTTAGCATCTTTTCTTCGACTGCTTTATAACAAAACTTTATTATTGCTTGTTTAACCATTATTATATTGTTTTACTTTGGTTATTAACTCGTGTATTTCTTCGTTTGGAAAGGTAGAATACACCTCGTCTACCTTATTACTTACAAAATCGTAAGTGAATGCTTTTGTTTTTACACCGAATGGTGACAATATCATATCTCGTTTAGTCCAACCGTAAGGAGATTTTTGTACTCGGTTGATCACTAACTTGATGTAGTCGTCATCGAGAATGATGGCGTCGAGATATTTAGTTGATATGTATTTGTTATTCATATTATATTATCTTTTACTTATTGTATTTAGTTTGTGATATATGCCCATAGTATTGTTACTACTGCGCATAGTATGAAGTATAACATTACTTCGCCACCTGTTGTTGAAAAATCAGTTTTCTTTTTCATTTTATTATTTCTCTTATTATATCGATTAGTATTATAGTAGTAATTGTTAATGGTGCTATTGATATTAGTAAAATCATAGTATTTGAGTTAATATTTCATAGTGATCTTCTTGTTGAGATTTACTTAGTTCAAGGAATTTACCTTCTACTTTATACCCATGAAGATGGTTTATAATTTGCTGTTCGAGTTCAGCTCTGTTTACTGTCTTTTCCATTTCTTTGAATGCTTTCGACCATGACCAATTACTTGGTGAGTTAGGATTATACATAGTTATTTTTTGTTTTTAGTTATATACTTAGCAACTTGTAGTTCAATTGCCATATTTAGTTCATCAAAGAGTTTAGAGTATTTACTTTCATATACATTGTCAAGTGAATATCTTTCTTCACCATTTATAATCATCTCATAAATGTCATTATCTTCATCTATTTTTATAGTTATAGTTTTCATAGTTATTAGTTTAAGTTTAAACTATTTCTGCTAAGTTTCTAGCGAAAGCTGGAACAGTATTAGAGTTAGTATAACTTTTGTATTCTTGAAAACACTTCATTGATTCAAACTTTTCTTGAAATGTTGAGTAAATCTCATCATGGTCATAAGTAAAAGTTACATCTTTATTATTAGTGAAAGTTATTATTGCATTCTCGCCGATTAGTGACTTTCTTATTACAAATCTTTTTGTTGTTAAATTATTAGTTTTCATAGTTATTATATTTATTTATTTATTAATTAGTTTGTTATATTTATATTATCTTTACTTGTTTGTATTTACATTGTAATATAGTCTATTACTATTATTACACAAAATACTACTACCATTGCTATTAATACTTCATTTGCAGTTTTTTCTTCTTTTTTATTATTATATTTATTCATTTGAATTTAGTTTAAAGGTGTATATTTGTTTATTAGTTTAAAAGTTAGTTATAGTTCTACACTTGTTATCTCAATATCTTACATAGATATTAAAATAAATTAGTTATTTTAAGTGTGACATTAGCTAGTTAATATATAATAGTAACAGGCTATTGTCATAGTTTACTCTTGATTAGTATTAATTAGTAAATAAGACTCGTCAGACAAGTGACATGAGTGATGAGTGAATTCTATATTATACTTTATTAATTCTTTAGCTACTTTCATTATATTATGAATAAACGAGTAGACGATGAGATAATCTTCAGTATTATAGTTTAGTCGCTCGAATAGTTCAGAGTAATCTGGATTATCGATGAGGTATTCGTGGTTTTCATTTAGTATTGGTAATTTAGTTAAATTTATCATTGTTATTAGTTTTTATTAGTTATATTATATTATCTATTGATAGTCGTATTTACATTGTAATTATTATTAAACCCAGTTTGGTAGTTTATTTGAATTCGTATAGTTACCATACTTAATAAAGCAATTCATGCTTAGTAATCTTGTTTCATTGTTAGCAAACACTTCATCATGATTGTATGTGAATGATTCGCCTTTTTTGTTAGTGAATGATATGATTAATGATTTTCCGAGTAATGAGTTTGAGATGATGAATCTTGATTTAGTTATTTGATTTTCCATGATTTAGTTATTTAGTTTGTTATATTATATTATCTTATTATGTATGTATTTACTTTGTATTTATTTATAATGCGATTGATAATAAGAATGTTAAGTAAGATATGAATATGATATTCATTGAGATAGAAATTGAATTTAATTTGATAGTTGTTATTAGATTTTTCATAGTTATTAGATTTTATTTATTTTGTTATTAATTTTTGTTACATTATATTATCTTTTATACTCTGTATTTACATTGTTGTTTTTCGAAACATGAATCATAAATGTCAACACAATATTATACTGAAAACGTAAAAGATATTTCATAAAAATTTTAAATGTGGACCGGGCTGGGCAATTTAATATCGTTTTCTCTAGACATTTTACAATTATATTTTGGGGTGTAGTAAAAAATATCTATATATCTAATTATATTCGCAAAAAGTAGGACATTAGGTTGTTAAATTAGTAGAATAACAGGCTAGTGTCACACTTTAAAGTAATTAAAAGCTAATTTAGCATGTAAAAAGCGAGTATATCGTGTAAATAACTAATAATATACGTATAAACAAAAAACAATTACAAAAAAAAGAGCAATTATGCCAAAAATGACAAGTTATCAAGACAAAGAATCTGCGAAAGATGACTATTCGCACGAAAAAAAACTAGCCCATGATGGCAGATATGAATTAGTACATGGAAACGAGGCTGCAGCTAAGAATGATTTTGATCATGCACATGCTTTAAAGAAAGATGCGCACTATGATCACATGAATAGAATGTCACCTCATCCAATATTAAAACATTCACACAAATATTAAAAATCAATATGTTTATATTAGTTAAATCTAACTACTTCTAAAAATATAAACTTATTAATTCCAAAAAAAATAAAAAATGGATTGTATAGAAAAAAAAATAGATGATGTAATAACCTTAGAACAGGTACAAGAAGCTAAAGCGGAGTTGGATAATAAATTGGAAGAATTAAACAGCGGTGGTTTACAGCGCCAAGTAAGAGATTCTCAAGATAGATGGGCTAATTCAGTTAGAACGTTAGGAGTTTGGAAAACAGCTCTAGCTGAAAATCAAAATATTAAAGAAGGTCTTCTGGCTCAAATAGAGGCATTGCAAGCAACTAAAGCTCAATACGAAGCTGAACTTAAGTCTTTAGAGGCTATACCACCTTCTGAAAGAACAGAAGCTCAAGAAGAGAGAATAACTGAATTACAGGCATTAATAACGGCAACAGAGAAGGATATACTTTCATTAGAAGTTGATGTTGCTAATATAGATGCTTATTTAGCAGAGATTAATGTTAACATAATTAATACTCAAGCTGAGGTTGATAATGATTATAAAATTTATCTAGATAACAAATCACAACTAGACGAGCTTACACTGGAAGTAGAAGCTCTTGAAACAGCTTACTTTGGTCTTAATGCTGGATATCAGTTATCACAACAAGGGATACAAAACAGAATAGATGGAAATGAAGAAATAAACTTTCCAAATGTATGGGAGACTATATGTGCTTATGGTAGATCAGTAGAAACTTTTAATGAGCTTAAAGGTAAGGCTGAAAAAGATTCTATAGTAGCTATTGACGACTTAGCATATTACAGTGTGTTAACAGCAAGACAACCTATACTATTTAGATATAGTGAAATGATAGTAAGTAGATTTGCTGATATAGACTTAGACAGTCCTCCAGAATTTGAAAATTTCTTTAATAATGTACTAACGAGCGAGGAAAGAGAAATATTTGGTAATGACGTAAGTGAATTTATAGACGCTTTTGATGGATCAGATCCTGCTGCGCAAGATTTAGCAATTAGTCTCGGTATTAACGAAAATCTTATACAATATTGTGGTGGCGATCAATATACTACTCAAAGAGCTACGAAAGATGCTTACTTAAAAGCTAGTAATGAATATGCAGGTGGTGGTTATCTTTTTGATTTTCTAGTGATTGGGCAGATAACATCAGAAGCTGGATGGAATTCTAGCTACATAGATCCAAGTGATGCAGCTACGTATCCTATAAGCGCTAATGATGCAGAAAGAGTAAGAACATATATTGAAAACTGGTGTAATACATATTACATACCTACTTTTTTTGGTACTTTAGCACCATACTCACCTGTTGAGGTTAGTACGTTAACTTTTCAAAACATAATTAATGGAACATCAGGTTTACCGCCTGGTTTAGAATCTGACCTTCAAAACTATTTAAACCCGATTGTTGGTGATGCTGGTGTACAGATGGGTCTTTCTAGTTTTATGATTATGTGGTATGAGCAAATCGCAGAACTAACCCCATACTACAATGATGTTGATAGAGCAGATTGGGATACTACTATTAGAGCAAAAGGAGATGCAAGAGCTAAGCAAACTAACGAAAGAGTATTGGCTACAGCTCCAGTTACAGGAGGACCTATATTACCTAATGGAGATGTTGGTGTTTTAGGATCGTTTAATTACGGTGCTGGAGGTGATCCAGAAGATCCTAATGTAGCTAAAGTGTTAGCTTATTTACCAACTTTACAAAAAAGTCTAGATGAGTCTGCTGTCACTGCCGCTAATGAAGTTGTAGTTTATACTGATGTAATAAGTAGTATCGCAAACTTAACAAAACACACAGAGGAAATTGCTGTTTACTTGAAGGCTTATGTTAACATGAATCCAGACAATGAAAATGAAGAAACTGTATTTAACAACGCGGTTGCAGATTCTTCTACTAGTATAGCGAATCCTTTTAAATGCATAAGCCCAGGTCAGGAAGGTTATTCTGAATGCCAATTGCCATCTCAGACAGCTGAGCCGATAGATATGCTAAATGCTAGTAGAGCTCATAAATTTTCTTTAGCAGAAATTAAAGATGAATTAATGGCTGCTGTTTTAAAAGGAGAATGTTGTGCTACTTTTTCACAACCACTTAAATGGGAAACAGTAACTGTGTTACTAAATAAAGGTTATAAAATACTTATAAACTTTACACCTAGTGGAATTGGAAACATGATAACTGTTACATGGAACCTTGCAACATCACCAGCGGAAGCATAAAACAATAATTAAAAAAATAAACTATGGCAATAATATACACATATCCATTAAAGTCTAGTCCACTTAGTGGCAGTGACTTAATGTTGATATCAGATATGACAGCCAGTGATAAGCCAACTAGAAGTGTTACACTACAACAGGTCGCGGATTTTTCTGCGGCCAGTGGTGCTTCTGGTGTTGGGCAGATAGTTGCTGGAAATAATATAACCTTAACTTCAACAGGGCCTAGTGGAACTGGTATAGTAACTATAAATTCAGAATCAGATTCAGTAACATATACGTTTAATAACACATCGACAATTGATGACATCGCGACACTGTCGTTAAATGGAAGTGATGCAACGGTTAATGCTGTAAATATAAACGCTGGTGCTAATGTATCTATAACAAATAACGCAGAAGGAAGTTTTACAATAAATTCTGACAGCCCTCCGTGTTACTCAATAGAAAGTGTTAATTACGAAGAAAATCCAGCTATAAGGTTAAGTCCTGACAGCGGGGCTTGTCCTGACTCAATAGTTTCTTTTGAAGAAGGTGACAATATAACAATAACTCAATCAAGCAATATTATCACTATTTCAGCTGCAGGTGGTTCAGGAACTGGAATGACTAGCTGGGATTTAAGAGCTGACAATAGTACAGTATTTGCTGTTGGTGACCAAGGATTAGTTGACATATCTGGAGGAGTAGATTTAACAACTTCAGTAGGTACTAGTGGTACTGATAGAATATTAACAATTAACCATGATTCTTTTGGAACTGCAGGAACTTATAACAATATAAATTCTATTACTACAAATTCCACTGGACATGTTATAGGTGTTAGTGTTTCTAGTGGTACAAATGGTTTTACACCATTAGACATAGCTCAAGGAAACGCTAGTCTAAATGCTGTATCAGAAGGTACTATAATAAATACTTATTGGTTCCAGACAATATCAGATGCAACGTTCGCACTGAACAAAGCTAAAATATATTTACTAGATGGATTATCAAACGGATTTGCTTTCGCTATATATGAAGGTGATTTTGCAAACGCGTCTTTAATAAGTGGTAAACAATTTTCTCAAGCAATGATTCCTGGAATTCATGAATTTTCAATAATAGGCGAAATACAGGCAAATCTTACTTTAGGCGAAAATTATGTAATAGCTTTATCATTGCCTTTTGCGGAAGAAGGAAATGAAGGAATACTAGGGATAAACGATGCTATCGCAAATATTAACTTAGCCGCAACTACTGGCACTAACTACGTAGGTAATCCTTGGCCTAGTGACATTAATTCAGCATTTTTTGAAGGTGCAGGAGCTCAGTTAACAGACAAAAGACCTTGTGTACATATTTATTAAATAACCGAACTATCATGTGATAGTATAAATAACCAACGTTAAACATAAAACCAAAACAAAATGACGTTTTTATACACCAGTAGAGATTTTACTTCTACTACACGACCAGATCAAAGAATGATCAACCTTTGGAAACACATAACCACGAAGAGCAATTGGAGAATTGTTCAGTTACCAAATGGATTTTTTCAAACAGAGTATTTGCATCCAGAAGAAGAAGACTGGATCGATGTAACTAGAAGAGAAACAATGGACGGCGCTGAAGCTGCAATTGATGGATCTATAGAACACTACTCTAAAAAACTTGAATTTTTAAAAGGACCTAAAGTAGTCAAAACATTCGAGTAAAAAACCAAATCTAATTTAATTAAATCAAATGAACGAAACAATAGTAAAGCATCTAAACTTCGGTGAAGATGCAAAATCCGCTATATTTAGTGGTATAGAAAAACTCACAAAAGCCGTTAGCTCTACACTAGGAGCTAGCGGTAGATGTGTTATATTAGAAGACTCAGCAGGTAATCCTCAGATTACAAAAGATGGTGTAACAGTTGCAGACTCAGTTATATTATTAGACCCAGTTGAAAACATGGGTGCTAAACTTTTAAAAGAAGCAGCCAGAAAAACAGTAAGAGAAGCTGGTGATGGTACAACTACAGCCACAGTATTGGCCCATTCAATATTAGTTGAATCGTATAAGTCTCTTAAAAATCATAGTCCTAGAGATATAAAAGAAGGTATAAACTCAGCTGTAGAAAAAGTAATAAAATATTTAGAAAAAACATCTTCTGAAGTTAAAGGTGATAAAATAGTAGATGTAGCTACTATATCAGCTAATAATGATAAGAAACTAGGTGTTACAATTGCTGAGGCATTTAAAAGTGTTAATGATACAGGTATAGTCATAATGGAAACACATGACGATCCTGACACCGTTATAGAAAAGGTAGATGGAATACAATATGAAGGTGTATTAAAAAATCCTCATTTTATAACAGACAAGGAAAAAGGTGTTGCCGAACTTCAAAACCCGTTAGTTTTAATAGTTGAAAGTAAAATAGAAAACATTAGAAAAATACAATCTATTTTAGAGTACATTATTAAAAACAAAAAGTCACTATTAATAATTGGCGATGCAGATAACCAGGTAATGACAGCTTTAGCAATGAACAAGGTTAAAGGTAATATAAATGTTAATATAATAGATGCTCCAATGTATGGTATTAACAAGAAAGACACTTTAGAAGATTTAGCATTACTTACAGGAGCGACTGTTATAAATGAACACTTAGGCGATGACTTAGACCTAATAAGTCCTGAACATTTAGGTAACTGCATCAAATCTACAACAACAGACAAAGAAACAATTATACAAGTAGACTCAAGTCCTGATGAAGTAGAAGAATTAGTTAGTTCAATAAAAGTGCAAATAAAAGAAACTAATAATCCTAATTTAAAGGTTAGGCACGAAAAAAGACTAGCTAGATTATTAGCTAAAGTAGCAATAGTTAAAGTAGGAGCAAACTCTAGTGTAGAGTTAAAAGAAAAAAAGGATAGAGTAGAAGACGCTATTTGCGCTACAAAAGCCGCTATTAAAGAAGGCATAGTGCCAGGAGGTGGGATAGCATTACTTAATGCATCTCAAAATATTGTTGCAAAAACAGATACAGAACAAATATTATTAGATGCTATTAAAGCTCCTTTTAATGTTATATTGCACAATGCTGGTATATTAGATTATGAAGAGTCTAATATAAAAGGTAAAGGATTAAATGTGGTTACAGGGAAAACGGTAAATATGGTAAAGTCCGGAATAATAGATCCTTTATTGGTCACTAAATGTGCTTTGCGGAATGCGGCTTCTGTAGCTACAACTATAATATCTACTGATTGTGTAATTAATAATTTAAGAGCATGAAAGCAGTAGGAAGAAATATACTTATATTACCAGTAAAAAGAGAAGATAATAAAACAAAAGGTGGGTTAATATTAACAGATGCTCACCGAGAAGACTTAAGATATAACTTAGCTAAAGTTGTAACAGTAGGAGATGATGTAAAAGGTTTAAAAGATTCTGACACTATCTATTACGACAGCAACTCTGGCTTTGGTATTGAAATTAATAAAGAAAAGTTCAAAATAATAAAAGACCATGACGTGGTTATAATACTTTAAAAATGGATCCAAATAAAAAATACGACGCAGGAGCAGAAGCTCAAAAACGCTTAATGAGCATGGCTACTGCAGCACAACAATCAGCAAAGCCCTGGACGCCTTCAGCTTCTCAAGCTAAAGGATCAAATAACCCAGAAAGTGGAAGATTTAAAACGGCAGTTAAAAACTTTTTAGACCCTTCAGTTAATATAAAAGGTCATAATAAAGCACAAATGAAAGCTGTTAAAAAAGATATTAAATCTGGAACATATGCAGAAACCGCAGCTGTAAAAGCTAATATGTCTTTGGATAATTCAGAAGGTTCTGCTTATAACAAAGTGCTAAGTAGTAGAGCTAGAAAGAAAAACGAAGCTGATCAAAGAGGTATATCAGTTAGAAAAATGAAAAAAGGCTACAAGCACAAAGATGCTGCACTTAATGCTCAAAACAGTGGTAAAGTAAGTAGCAATGATGCACACGAACTTACATACAAGCAAACAGCTAAAGCTGCAAAAATGGTTGATAAAGGTAAAGACAAAAAAGCTAAGAAGTTTATAAGTAACAAGAAGAATAAAAATGAACGTAAGATTATTAGAAAAACTGGAAATGATCTTTCTACAGTTTCTACTACGGATCATCAACGTGTTCTTAATAAACTATAATTGAGAAAACCCACAGCTTCTGAACTAAAAGATCTGCATTTATTAAAACATTACAGGATTGTACGTAAATGGGCGTGCAAAACCTGTGATATTAAAGATGCAGACCTTGAGTTATTAATATACTTAGACGCTATAGAGCACTTTACAAAACAAGATTTTAAGACAGGTACTTATTCATATAGCTGGGATAACAGGCGTTGGAATAGGTTGTTAAAAGAAGGTTGGATTATAGTTTGGAGAGAAAGAAATAGAACTACTCAAAAGTACAATATATACAAAGTTTCATTTAAGTGCAAGCAGTTGATAAGCCGAATGTACAGAATAATGCTAGGTGAAGAAGATATACCAACAACAGAGCGCAGTAACATAATAATGAAGAAAAAAACATATATAGATAAAGTTCTTTCTCACTCTATATTAAATTTAAACAACGATAAAAATAGATGATATGGATCCAATGACAGCCATGATGGCAATTCAAGGAGGAATAGCAGCGGGAAAAGCTGTAGAAGAAGGAGTAAATAAGCAAATACTTGGTTCAGAGACTGGTGGTAGTAATGTAAACAAGCCAAAGGAAGAAATGAAAAAATCTCAAACCGTTTCATTTTCTGATCCTAACAAAGAGTTTAGCCCAAATAATTATAGTAGACCAATGACAAGTGGTACATCTTCAATAGAGCCAAGTGTTGATTCTAATTATAATCAAAAATTTAATGACTTAAGTATGGGTACAATGGATAATACGTCTGTTCCAGAAAACGATACTATAAATGACGGTAGTATCTTCACTAAAAATGTTTAATAATAAAACTAAATAAAATGCCAAGTTACGGAGAAAATCAAAAGCCAGCAGGATATGCTAAAAAATGTGGATGTGGACCAGTAGGTACAAGAACAATGATGAGCAATAAGTCCAACGTTACACCAACGTTAAAATCAATTGACAACATACCTTACAAAGGTAACGCTGTATTAAACGCAAATAGATCTTAAAGTGGGCGTTGATGATTTAAAGTTATATTGTTTTAATATAACTTCTTTCACAATTGCAAGTTTAGATTGGTTAGAACCTGTGTTAAAAATAACTTTATTGTTAGTTACTATTGGCTACACTGTTAATAAATGGTGGGCTATGAAAAAAAATAACGATGAGAGCGATAAATAAGATTATAGTTCACTGCTCTGCTACTCGCGAAGGTCAAGACGTTTCTGTAGAAACAATCAGGAAATGGCATGTAGAGGGCAGAGGTTGGACTGACATAGGCTATCATTTCTACATTGACATACATGGTGATATATATAAAGGTAGAGATATAGCTAAAATTGGAGCTCACACTAAGGGGTATAATAGAAATTCTATAGGAATATGCTATGCTGGAGGCGTTGAGAGTGATGGTAAGACTCCAAAAGATACTAGATATGATTGTCAAAAAGAAAGTCTCTTAGCGGTGCTAAGAACACTAAAGGCGATGTATCCAAATGCTGAGATACATTCTCATAATGATTTTGCTAATAAAGCATGTCCTAGTTTTAACGCTACAGAAGAATATAAACATTTATGAAAATAGGCGAAGGTACTGAATTTAAGATAGATCTTAAAACAGTTATAGCTATTATAATGATAACATCAACTTTTGTAGGTATGTATTACACTTTACAATCAGATATTGACGATGCTAAGAAGCTACCACCTGCGGAAGTTAAACGCATGGAATACGATTTGAAGCAAGAGTGGCAGACAAACCATATTGAAAAGTTAGAAGGAAAAGTAGATGAAATACTAGATTGGTGTAGGCAGATAGATTCTGAACTACACAATAAAAGAAATAAGTAATGGCAAGAAAGGCAACTCGCAGAAAGAAAACTTCATGTTGGCCTGGTTACAAGGCTGAAGGTAAAAAGAAATCTCCTAGTGGAAAAAAAGTTAACGGTAAGATAAAAATGGTTAACAATTGTGTTAAAATAGGAAAAAAGAAAAAGAAGAAGTAATGGACGATGCTAGTTATGAAAAATCAAATCGCGAGATGCGAGCTAAGTACACTAAAGAAACTAAAAGAGTTTTAGGTAAAAGACAAACTAAAGGCAAAGGTAAACGTAGAGTCTCTTTTGCTTGTAGATTTGCAGGCATGAAAGGGCCTATGAAAAAACCTAATGGTAAGCCAACTAGAAAAGCTAGAGCTTTAAAAAAGTGGGGATTTGGAAGTGTTGAAGCGGCTAGAAAATTTTGTAATGCTAATAAAGAAAAATAGTTATGGGTAAAATAAAAAAAACATATTCAAAGCCAAAGCCAAAGTGTAAAACTTGTGGCAAGTCACATTCTGGTAAATGTAAAAAATGAAGTCAAAAGGACTAGGAGACACTATACATAAATTCACCACAGCCACAGGGATTAAAAAGTTAGCAGACAAAATACCTGGAGGTTGTGGTTGTAATAAGCGTAAAGACTGGTTAAACAACAACTTCCCGTATAGCAAAAATATAAAAAGATAATTATGAGTAAACTATCAACTGAAGCTAGGAAAAAACTAAGAGACGATCAATTCTGTGGACCAGATAGATCTTTTCCAGTAAATGATTGTGACCATGTTACAGCGGCTAAAAGAATGATTAGTAGATATAAAGGTCCAGGAGATAAAAATTCAATAATGACTTGTGTTAAAAATAAAGAAAAAACACTAAGTTGTAAAAAATAAGTTATGGAAAAAGCAAAAGCAATTATAAATCACCCATTATCTAAAGCTGTTTTAGCTGGAGCATGTGGTGCTATGTTACTATTAGAATCTCACCCAATGTACGCTGGTGTAGCATTTGGATATTCATTAAGAGAAGTTTTATTAGCGTTTAAAGCAGATTAATCATGGATGTTAATTCAATTGACCAGAGCGGTCCTATTAAAAGTTGGTTTAAAAATACTTTTAGTAAATTAGGCAAAAGAACTAGACTCAACGATGGTGGACATCTTAAAGCAAAATCAAGAAAAAGCTCTATTAGTTTTAGCCAAGCTGCTAAAATGTACGAAGATAGACCTACTAATCCTCCTGTTCCTAAAGAAATGAAATCATGGAAAGAAAAAGGAATAAGCGTAGATGATGCTAAAGCAATATCTAACTATAAAAATCAAATTGGAAATACTTCTTTTGGTGAACAAACATACAATAAAGAAAAAGGAATAAAACCAAAACCATCTACCACAAAACCTCTTGTAGATCCAATAGCTAAAGAAGACGATAATAACTAATAAAATTAATTATGCCAGATCTAAATATACTATCTAAAGATGCATTTGACGAGCATGAGGGAAAGCAGGTTGGTAATAAAAAATATATTTCAGCTAACACCCCTGAAAAAAATTATGAGTCAAAAGGTAAAGCAAAAAACCAATCTACATTATCAGAGGATGAATACATGCAGAAATATAATAAGAGACATCCTGGTATGTCTGCTCAAGAGATAAATAACCATTATGAAAGTAATGTTATTGGAGAAAATAGTTTTAAAAAGTTTAATGATTTAGCTGGATTAAACCAAGTAGTTACATATGAGGAAAATGGTATAGTAAATAGAGAAACTCAAACAAACGTTACTAATGATGGAGGGAGCAGTACGGATATTATACCCAAAAAAGAATATACATATTCAGTGACTGGGGGAAAAAGCAAAACTGGTGAAGGAAATAAAAAGTCAAGTGGCTCTGGGAAAAAAAGATTATTTAAAAGAATAAAGGAAAAGTTTAACAACGAAAAGGTAGAATCTAAAACAGGTAAATACTGCACTAACAGCAATGAGCATGGATGTGATATGGATGTTAGTAAGTTACAAGGAGCAAGTGACAAAGCAGACGACAAAGCATATAACAAAGCTCAAAAAGATAGAAGTTATAGAGTAAAAAAAGATGGCACTCAAGTTTTGAAAAAAGAATTTGCACCAGGCCAATGGTTTAGCGAAAAGATGGAAACTCATAGAATCAACAAATCTAAAAGTCAAGCTCAAAGTAGTAGAAAAAAACAACAAAGGCAAATAAATAGAGAAAGAAATAAAAGAAATAGAGTTAATTCTAGAGAGCATCAACACAATAATCCTCAAAATTATAACAAGGTTAGTAATTTCTTTAACGAACTGTCTTATAAAAAAGACAAGCCAAAAGGGTCAAGAACAATTGAAGCTTCATTTTGATGAGTAAGAAAAAGAAAAAATTTAAAGAAACTAAAGTTGGAGTATTTTTAAAAGAAAAAGCTCCTAACATATTAAATACAGTAGGTGAGTTTCTTCCTGATCAAGGAGGACTTGGTATTGTAAAAAATCTTATATCAGGTGATTCTAGTATAGAGCCGCGTGATAAAGAAACTGCTTTAAAACTTTTAGATCAAGACATAGCAGAAATGAATAACATCTCAGAAAGATGGGCTAGCGATATGAAAAGTGACTCCTGGTTAAGTAAAAATACAAGACCTATGACACTTATATTTCTAACATTAGCTATGACAATATTTATAATACTAGATTCTACAGTGTTATTAGAAATTAAGACAGGTTGGGTTTCACTATTAGAAGCTTTACTTATTACAGTATATGTAGCGTACTTTGGGTCTAGAGGCGCTGAGAAAATAACAAAAATAAAAAAATAACAATGGGATACGCTAAAGGAGATTTCTCAAGTCAAGCAAGAGTATTTGCTCACGACGCACAAGCTATAGTTGTAGGTGAAGATCTAGACGATGTTTGTGTATATGTTGGTACAGGTGGTGATATAACTGTCACTATGCAAAGTGGTAGAACTGGTGTGGTTTTTAAAAATGTTCCAGCTGGAGCGTTTTTACCAGTGCTAGTTAAAAAAGTTGAAGCTGTAGGTAATGGAGCAGCTGATCTATTAGCACTATACTAGCATGTGGTTAGGTATTGGCTACACTATCCCCATGGTTGGAGACAGGAATTTAAAGATTCCAGTAGATGGTGGATTTATAGAATTAGAACCTAACTCTTTTTTAATAGAGCTAGAGGGCACTGGAGTTACTGATAAAATCACATTAGAATAAAACAAACAAAATGGCAAATGAAAAAATAAGTGCATTTAGCACTATATCAACTATACCAGGCGGACCTATACAAATAAAAGAGGTAGAAGGTATTGCAGCGTACTGTGATGATCCTAATAATCCGGGTACTAAAGTAAATGTTTCTTTCTCAGGTTCTGATATCGAAGACCTGTATTTACAAGATTTAAACTCAGTACTAAATCAAGGAAATGAAAGTCCTAATGGTGGCGAAATAAAAATGTTAGACGCTGGCGGATTTAATCCTTTAACTTTCAGCCAAACAGGTTTAGCAGCTTCTCCTTCTTCAAACATAGCTTTTACAGGTAGTGGCTTTATAACTATGGTCGCTAGTGGTAATGCGGGAGGTATTAGTTTAAGCACAGGTTTTAACACTGGATCAGCTAATGTTATTGTTACAGCTGGTGCAACAGGTGGAAGATTAGAATTAAGATCTGAAGGACTTTTAAGATTTAATTTTGAATCACCTACAGCTAATCAAGTGTTACAAACTATTAACACTTCTGGTGATATGGAGTGGGTTGATCTTCCTTCAGGAGCAGCATCAGGCCTTGGAGATGTTTTAACTACTGACAACGAAAGCGATGATGGTCAAATATTAGCAATGATAGATGGCGCTGAACGATTAGAAGTTTCAAAAGATATAATAAGACACACAGGCGTTTCAGGTGATTTTGATATTATAAATGCAAACGGAACGTTAAGACTTTCTGCTAATGGTGGTTTGGGCTTAATACTAAATTCATCTAATACTATAAAAGTACTTGACGATGTTGAATTTGATGTTAACGGAATTATAGATAGATTAGGAAATTTAGGTACTGGAGGACAAGCATTACTTAGTACCGGAAGTGCTCTAGAGTGGACAACTTACGGTCTTGAACAAGTGTTACAAACTAGTAGCGCTGCTGGAACTGGTCAATCAATAACATTTACAGATGGAACTAATATAAATGTATTAAGTGTAACAGGTTTTGACTCAGCTTCAACGGCTACTTTAGAAGTGAAAAGCAGTGGAGCAAACGTTGAGGTAAATTCTGTAAACAATGACGTAATACTAAAAGGTGGTGGTGATCTTGTTTTAGAAAATACAGGACTAGGCACTCCAGTCTCTGGTGATTACTTAGTAGCTGACGGAGTAACTGGAAAAGCTAAATGGCAAACAGATCCAAAAGCTTTTGTTACATTAACTGGATCTCCAACTTGGGTTATAAGAAATGGGTACAACGCAACTTGGAATATAGCCGCTGGATCAGAAACACTCAGCATAACTGCTGATGATGGAGACTCTGGAACATTAATTGTGATAAACAATGGTGGTGAAATTACTTGGCCGGCAAACTCTAATTGGCCTGACGCTACAGAACCTACATTAACAGCCACAGGTACAGATGTATTTAGCTTTATTTATGATGGAACTAATTATTACTGGAGCTTTGGTCAAAACTTTGGCGCGTAATGAGTAGTCGTAAACAAACAATGTTTAGAGCTATGCTACCTAACGGTGGTGGAGCTGGTCCATTACCACCTCAAGGTCTTTCACTAGATATATTTACTTCAGGGACGAACTCTACAGACACATCATCCACTACTGTTAGTAATTATAATCAATACTTTAGATATAGCTGTATGCACATGTTTATAAGTGATACAGAACTAAATGCTGCTAACTCAGGTTCAAAAACTTTAACAGGAATACAAGTTGAGGGAGCCTCAAGCACAAATACTGACTCTTGTCCCGATATGAGAATATATGTAGCTCATACTAATGAAGTTTTTTTAAGCACATTAATGGAAACTGATATATCTCAATCCTCTAGCTTTAGTTACTTTGATAGAGCACAAGTGTATGACGGTTCAGAGTTTTTAGATTCAGGATGGAACACTATAGATTTTGATACCAACTTCGTGTATGATGGGACAAGTAATGTTGTTATAACAATGGAGAAAAGATATGGATTTTACGATGTGGGCTCTAGCAGATGGAAGGCATTGTATGGGTCAAGATTTAATTCTTTTAGATCAGCGGTCTATAATTCAGATTCTACAGCTAGTTCAAACTTTCCACAAAGCTCTTCAGCAATGACAACTTTAGGTGGGAATACACAAAATACTATAAATTTAAAAATCAACTATTAATGACTTTAACAGAAGAAATAGAAGGAACTGGAGCTACTGTTGTATATATGGACGATACTGATCTTAAAATCTCGTCGGTTATAACAACAACTAGTTACACTAATTTCCATGCTTGTTTAGGTATAATGGAAAATTACGCAGCAGACAACAGCTATTCTAATACTTTAGATGTTTCGTTTGCTTCTAATAGTTTCAAACCAACAATATTTAAACAAGAAAACGAAGACGGAACTCCCGTTAGATAAAACAAAAACAAACAATTAAATTTAATAAAATGAATAAAATATCAGAAGAACATTTAAAAAAAGTTCAAGATCAGCAAAAAGAATTAAACGAAACAATAAATCAAATAGGATATTTAGAAAGTCAAAAGCATGCTTATCTGCATAAAATGGCTGAGACTAATCAAGCTATAAATGAATTCAAAGATCAACTTGAGGAAGAGTATGGTCAAGTTAATATTAATGTTGAGACAGGAGAATATACTAAATTAGAAGTTAAAGAACCTGAGTTAACAGCAGTATAATGAATAACGTTATTAGAAAAATTAGCATTGGTTCTGATTATAAAAACGAAGCGATGCATTATTCTGTAGGACAGCAAGTATATGGAGGACATACTATATCTAATATATTATATAGACAAAACGATAACTCTTATAATATATTCATTACTAAAAAGGATGAAGAAATGCCGTGGAAAAAATTTAATTCTAATATGGCTATTTCTGTTGAGTATGATTTAGAATACTAATGAAGTCTTTATATAAGTTTATTATATCTCCTTTAAATGAAAGATATGATAATACTATAAAAGTGGAGGGAGTTGATTTAATAACAAATACTAGCGTTGAAGATTACCAATCAGTTAGTAAAAAAGCTATTGTTATAGAAACTCCTTCAGCTTTTGAAACGAAGATTAAGAAGGGAGATCATGTTATTGTTCATCATAATATATTTAGAAGATATTATGATATGAAGAACAGGGAGAAAAACAGTGGATCATACTTCGCTGAAGATAAATATTTCTGTACTAATGAACAAATATATTTAATTAAAAGAGAAGATACCTACGAGACTAATTTAAACTACTGCTTTGTTAAGCCTGTTTTAAACACTGATGTTTTAAGCATTAATAAAGAATTACCATTAAGAGGTATTGTAAAATATTCTAATAAATATCTATCAAATAAAAATATAATAAAAGATACATTAATAAGTTTTAATCCAAATAGTGAATTTGAATTTATACTTGATGAGGAAAAATTATATTGTATGAAATCTAATAATATCGTATTAACTCATGAATACCAAGGAAACGAAATTGCAAATAATCCAAGCTGGACAAAAAGCCGTTGAGGAATTAATAAAGGTGGCAAAAGAAAAGATCGTAGACTCAGACGACGATGTAAGCGCTGACAGACTTAAAAATGCTGCCGCTACTAAAAAATTAGCTATCTTCGACGCTTTTGAAATATTAAATAGAATACAAGAAGAAGAAGAAATGCTAAGCGATAAACCTAAAGAAGTTAACAAACAAGAAAAGACTTTTAAAGGATTTGCAGAGGGGAGGAGCAAATGAAGTTTATTTGTTCAGGTTGTGGAGGATGCTGTGTAAGCGCTGGAAGATTAGAAGGAGCTAAATATGGTTTACCAATAAAAGAAGATGGGTCTTGTGCTAATCTAGTAGGGTCTAAGTGTTCTATATACGAAGATAGGCCAGATATTTGTAGAGTAGATAAAATGATGTTTAATTATGAAAATCTAAGTAGAAAAGATTATTACAAGAAAGCTAATAAAAATTGTAATTATTTAATAGATGAATTAGGTATTGATCCAAAGTACAAAATTAATTTAGACGATTATGACGTATAATCAAAGTCTTTGGAAAGAAGTTAAGGATATTGTTAATCCTAAAATATTATCTAAACAAAATAGGTATAAAAAATGGGATTATGGCTATAACTCAGAATACGATTTTATAGTAATTAGTAAAACTGGACAAATTGGACAGATCATTGAGATTCAAAACCTCCGTATTGCATTACCAGCAGAACATGAACCGTTTAAACGAAGCGAAAATCAAGCGGAACAATACTGGGAAAAAAAAGAGTATCCAAAAGAACTAGCTAGAATCAAAAGCAGATTTGATTGGGAAGAATATCCTACGGATTTTAAAGAAAAATGGTTTGATTATATAGATGAAGAATTTAAGAGAAGAGAAGAAGGTTACTGGTTTTATAATAATGGTGTTCCTACTTATATTACAGGCACTCATTATATGTACCTGCAGTGGTCAAAAATCGATGTTGGCTCAGCCGACTATAGAGAAGCAAACAGATTATTTTTTATATTCTGGCAGGCTTGCAAAGCTGACGATAGATGCTACGGAATGTGTTATCTTAAAAACAGACGATCAGGATTTTCGTTTATGTCGTCCGCTGAACTTGTCAACCAAGCCACAATATCTTCAGACGCTAGATTCGGTATCCTTTCAAAATCTGGAGCAGATGCTAAAAAAATGTTCACAGATAAAGTTGTCCCGATATCCGTTAACTATCCGTTTTTCTTCAAGCCGATCCAGGATGGTATGGATCGTCCTAAGACCGAACTGGCATATAGAGTCCCAGCTTCAA
>Ga0208767_1000049_pt1 | contig 66084 bp, 78 predicted proteins | sample VirMetDEL_Mar_21_FD_184514 | JGI IMG/M metagenome (GOLD analysis project Ga0208767, IMG submission 184514) | Aqueous microbial communities from the Delaware River and Bay under freshwater to marine salinity gradient to study organic matter... | ecosystem: Environmental > Aquatic > Marine >...
GTACAATAAATACAGCAACTACGGCTGTAACAAAAGCAAACGCTACAAACGACACTACGGTAGCTACTACAGCCTTTGTACAAAACTTAATAGGTACAATACCTGCAGGTTTAGTATTTCAAGGTACATGGAACGCTGCAACTAACACACCAACTCTTACAAGCGGATCTGGTACAACAGGTAACTTCTATATAGTATCAGTTGCTGGTTCAACAAATTTAGATGGAATAACTGACTGGAAAGTTGGTGACTGGGCTGTATTTATAGAACAAGGCGCTTCAGATCAATGGGAAAAAATAGATAACTCATCTGTATTAGATGGATCTGGTACAGGTGGATCAGTAGCTGGATGGGCAGGATCTGGAACTTCAAATACACTAACAAACGCACCAATAACATTTAGTGGTAATAATTCTACTTTTGCAGGAGCAGTTTCTACAGGTGGTTATTTAACATTAAATTCAGGAGATAATATTCCAAGATTATATTTTAATGGTTCTGGAGATGATTTCTTTTTAAGCAATACTGCTACTTATTTTGGTTTATACAACGAAACTGATTCAAGATGGGATATTCAAGTAAATGGTTCAGGTAACACAACTTTTGCAGGTAATGTAGGTATAGGAGGTAGTCCAGGTGCTAAACTTGATGTCAACGCAGGTGTAACAAATACAATAGCAATATTTGAAAGCACTGATGATAAAGCTTTTTTAATTCTTAAAGATGACGATACAAGTACTCATTTAATAACTAAAGATAATAAATTTTCTATAGGTGAATCATCTTCAGATTATGATAATTTTAAAGTTGATATATCTAACGGTGATACAACTATTGATGGAAATCTAACTCTTGGGTCTGCTAAATTATTAAAATTTGGTGGCAACGGAGCTAGAATATATGGAGACAATGCAAATAACTTTTTAACTTTTGACACAAACAGTTTAGAAAGAATGCGTATTGATTCCTCGGGCAACGTCGGGATTGGGATTAATAATCCAGTTTCGTATGGAAAATTTGTTGTACAAGGTACTGGAAATCTTATTAACGCTAACGCAAATAGCGGCGCGGCTACTTTTCAACTTTACGAAGGAGGTCAAGGACGTTTTGCTATTACTACATTAAACGGCTCTGCTGGCGCTAAGTTTGAATTAGCTGGTAATGAAAAAATGCGTATTGATTCTTCAGGCAACGTCGGGATCAAGACAACATCGCCAGCTAACCCTTTAAGTATAAATTTTGCTCCTAACGGTATAAGTAGTATAACAACAAGTAATAATAGCACTGCGTGGAACACAAGTTCAGCTATAATGTTAGAAGGAGCTTCTAATAGTAATGGATTAGGTTTTGGAGTATCTGGAACAGCTAATGACAGAAAATCTTGGATTCAATCCGGGCACCCCGATCAACAGTACGCAAGTAGTCTTGGTACTCTGGCTATTAATCCACTTGGGGGCAACGTCGGGATTGGGACGGTTAGTCCTGGCCATTTATTACATGTGTACGCGGGAGATGGAGTAGCTGTAAATAGTTATACTGCTTTGGTTCACAACGCTGAAGCAACTGCCGGTGACAACTTTGGTTTAAAAGTACAGGCTGGTAAAAATTCATCAGATGTTACAATGGAAGTTTCTAACGCTGCTGGCTCATCCTACATGAGAGTGAGAGGAGATGGTAACGTTGGGATAGGAACGACTAACCCTACTGAAAAGCTTGTAGTTGATGGAAAAGTAATAATTAACAACTCGGCTCCTCCAAACAATCTTGCTCAATTAAACATAGGTTATGCAGGTGGTGGAGAAACTAGAGCAATTGATATAGATGGAAATTGGGGTTCTGGTGAAAACAAATCAATAACTTTTACTTACGGTAGCGCAGCCACAGATATAGTTGGTCAAATAAACTGTGTATTAGTTAATGGTACTGATACAAGACTAAGATGGGGTAAATTGTATCACAACGCTAATTCCAGTGCTTATACGATGGAATTAAAATCAACATCAACTACTACAGCTAATTTAACAGTGGCTGGTAGTATACAAATGGCTAATGATACAGCTACAGCTTCAGCTACTAAAGTAGGTACAATGCGTTACAGAACTGGTACGGAGTATGTAGAGGTTGATGGGGTTGAATTAATAGTAAATGGGGATTTTGCCACTGATAGTAACTGGTCTAAAGGTGCTAACACAACAATAAGTGGAGGAACTTTAAATTCAACATCTGCGGGTGTTTATATTATAGCTAGTCAAACCAATGTTGCTACACAGAATAAATATTATAAATGGGAAGCTACATACACTGTAACTTCAGGTGGGGTACGTTTAGGGTTTAGTAGCGGAGTATTTACTGGTTCTAGCCAAACATCTTCAGGAACATATACAGGCGTCTTTCAAGCGCCTTCAGGTATTAATGGGCAGATTTACATAACCTCACCTAGCAGTGATTTTGTAGGTTCAATAGATAACATATCAGTAATTGAAGTAGTACCAGAAGACGCAAGCTACGCAGACATGTGTATGCAAACAGGTGCATCAACATACGAATGGGTTAACATAGTAAGAAACACATATTAAATGGGTACAGGAAAAACATATTCAACAAAATATTTACTAGATAGTAATAATAACTCTGGCGTTGCAGGCCAAGTTCTTTCAACAACCTCAACAGGTATAGACTGGGTTGACGCTAATACAGTGCCAGGAACAGGTCTTTGGCTAGCTAATGGTAACGATATATACAATAGTAATTCTGGCAACGTCGGGATTGGGACAACTTCACCTTTAGGTAAGCTACACGTATATAATACAGCTACTACTTCTAATGGTAATGGCACTGCTTCTGAAACAGCAATTGGACAAGATAGTATTACACTATATGGACACGGTGGTACTAACGGTCAAACTTACGGTAGTATAACTTGGATGGGTGGTTCTAGAAGACGTGCTATGATTAGTGCAGTTGCTGAAAATGCAGATACTGACTATATAGGCTTAGCGTTTTACACTCAAGGAACAGATGGGTCTGGAAATTACAACGAGTCGATGCGTATATCTAGAAGTGGCAACGTCGGGATCGGGACAACTAGTCCTGGGGCAAAACTTGAAGTTGGAGCAAATGTGGCAAAAGGAGTTTTAATAAATAGAACTTTTACTACAAGTAGTCAAACGCTAGCTAACGTAAGAGCGTATTATGGTTTAGCAATAACACCGCTAAGAACCGGAACAGGCGGATTATATTTTACAAATTACGATGCTGATACACCTATTATACAATCTGTTAATACAAGTGATGTAGCACAGTTCTTATTGTTAAATCCTTTTGGCGGCAACGTCGGGATTGGGACGACTAGTCCTGATGGTAACTTAGAAGTTATTACAAGCACAATTGTTAGTGGAGCGTCAGATACCGTAAACAATGTTCTTATAGGTTTACAAGCGGCAAACAGACCTACTATTATATTAGATACGGCAGATACTACATATACAAATAGAACTTGGAATATAACAAACGTTGGTTCTGCAGGTAAATTATTTATTGGCAGAAATGGACTTGATGTTATGGTAATGGACAATAGCGGCAACGTCGGGATCGGGACGAGTTCGCCTCAAACGTATTTACAAATAGGAGATTATCCTAGTAATAATATAGACATAACTACATATCCAGATGTTCCAAGTGAACATATGATTCATTTAACTGCTCCTGAAACAACCAACAGATACGGAGGGGGTATAAGTTTTGGAGAAAATGCTTTTACTGCTGCAAACATTACCGTGCAAGATGCGGGCGGTGGCGGTTCACTGAATATGTTATTTGGTACAAGACATACTTCAGGAATAGTGCAAGAAAGAATGCGTATCACTTCCGCAGGCAACGTCGGGATCGGGACGACTAGTCCTAATAGTAAGCTACAAATAAAAGTAGGTACTGATCAAAATATAGGTTTTAATTCACATTCAAGTGTAGCTAGAATATCTTCTTATAATGACGCGTTTACAGCTTCATCTCCGTTAAAAATTAATGGTTCAGATTTAAGATTTGATATCTCTAGTGTTGAAAAAATGCGTATCACCTCTACAGGTAACGTCGGGATTGGAACGACTACTCCTAGCCAAAAACTTGAAGTAGCTGGTAGAATTAGAGTTACTACTGACCCAACACTTGAAGTATATGAAGCAGCTAATAAAAGAGGTGGTTTTCAATGGGATTCTACTAATGATTGGGTAAATATATTTTCTACAGGTGGTGATATAAGATTTGATCTTGGTGGTGAAAAAATGCGTATCACAACAGGCGGTAACGTCGGTATTGGGAGAACCAACCCAGCAGTTCCACTAGACGTTGAAGGTAAAATAAGAAGCAATGACAGCAGTAGCGGTGATTACCTTGAAATATTCTGTGACGGAAGTGTTTCTGGTGATTCTTATATAGAAAACACTAATAATAACATACAAATAAAATCAGCATTTGCTACTAGTTTTTCTACATCAGGTAGTGTAGCTATGTTTATAAAAAATAATCAAAACGTCGGAATAGGAACGACTAGTCCTAACAGGCAATTAACTGTTTCTAAAGCAGATACAGCAACAGGCTTTGGAAACCATACAGGCCCAGTTATAGCTATCACTCAAACAAATACGACCGTTAACAACCAAGCAAGTCTTATTTTTCAAAGCGTAAACGGAGCGGTTGCTGAGATAACATCAAAAATAACTAACCATAGCTCTTATTATGGGGATTTGCTTTTTGGGACAAGAAGTGCAGGAGGCTATACTGCTAAAATGACTATATTGAGCACAGGCAACGTTGGTATCGGGACTACTAGTCCAGGTGCTAAACTTGATGTTGCAGGTATTATATTTGCAGGTGATGGAAATAAAGCTACACCAGGTTATTCTTTTGCTAGTGACCCAGACACTGGTATGTTTAGAGATTCTGCCAATGTTTTAACCTTTGGAGTAGGCGCAGATAGAAGAATGTCAATATCAAACACTGTTATTACAACCGCTTTACCACTAGGTGTTAATACCACAGGAGTCACTTCTGGCATTAAGCTACAAGTTCAAGGAAATGTTTTATTTGGAAGTTCTGGTGTTGGTGATTTTTATTTAGGTAATTACGCAACAGCTAATCACTTTAGGTTCCACACTAACAATTCAAATACTTATTTTGATATGAATTGTGGTGATATATACTGGAGACAAGGAACTTCTACTAGATATCAGTTCTTCCCTTCAACTGCAAACATGACAGTTCAAGGTACTATAACTCAAAACTCTGACGCAAGAATTAAGGAAAATGTAGTTGAAATAAGTGATTGTATTAGTAAGGTTCAAGCAATGAGAGGTGTTTATTATAATAGAACTGATTTTAATACAGATGTTACTAAAGTTGGTGTTATAGCACAAGAAGTTGAAGCTGTGTTACCAGAGCTTGTATTAGAGTCACCTGAAACAGGATTAAAATCTGTAGCTTATTCAGAATTAACATCAGTACTTATAAACGCAATAAAAGAACAACAAGAAATAATAGAAGATTTAAAAACAAGAATAACTAAATTAGAAAACTAATAATTAAACAAAAACAAAATGGCAATTACTTACAAATGGGACATCCCACAAATGAACGCTCACATTCAGGCAGAGGGTGAAGACAATGTAATATACACGGTACATTACAGATACACTGGCTCTGAAGAATCTGGAGGAAAAACTTATTCATCAACTAATATCGGAACACAAAGTTACACGTACGTATCTGGAGATCCTTTTGTACCTTACGCAGATACAGAGGCTTTTGAAAACGTAGTTATTGGGTGGTTAGAAGATTCTTTAGATGTACCTGCAATGCAAGCTAGCATAGCTGCAACTATTCAATCTGAGATTACACCAGTAAACGAAGACTTATATTTTACATGGCAAAATCCAACTCCACCGGTACCACCAGTAGAAGAGGAAGAAGAAGAATAGGTAAATTTCACTTAAAACAAGTGATAATAAAAACTAAGCATATATCTGATTTTTTGGTTCGCCTCAGATATATGTAAACAACAGTGAACCTTAATCCATTAAATATATATAAAATGGCAGACAAATTTTTAAACATGACTTTAAGCTCGGGTATTGTAACTCCGCTTAAAATTAGCGATGTAGCAACAATCGTAGCAGGAGCAGACGCAGGATCTGGCGCTACACTACAAGTAAAATTCGTAATTACTTACGGAAACGGTGGAACAGCAACTATCTTATCTCAAGCAAGAGGTGGAGCAGATGCAGTATTTATCCCTTCTACAGCAGCTCAAAAAACAGCATTTATCAGAGGTCTTTGGGAACAAGTAATCGAAGGTGTAGCAACTCCTTGGAATCAACCAGTTTTACCAGGAGCATCTGACTCATGGGACATGACAACTTCACCAGCTGCGCCTCAAGGAAGTGAATACCGTAAGCAAAATGCTAATCCTGCTGGATCTGCAACATTTGCTGCTAAGCAATCAACTGCGTTATTAGGAACAGGATCAGCAACAGTACAAGCTGTATCTCCGTTCTTATCAATTGCGTAATACCTTATTTTATTAACCAATAAATTTTAAACCAATGACCTTTTATTACCAGACTAGTTCGTGGAATAGTCAACCACAACCCAATGAAGAAACTATTAATTTTTGGAAACATCTTTCAGAGAAAAAACACTGGAGAATAGTACAATTACCAAATGGCTTTTTTCAAACCGAGTACCAACAACCTGTAAAGGAAGATACTTGGATCGACGTAACCCGAAGAGAAACACTTGAAGCAGCAGAAACAGCTATTGATTCGTCAGTAGACCATTATGCTAAGAAAGTAGATTTCTTGAAAGGACCAAAAGTCGTAAAAACCTTTAAATAAATAAATCAAATTTAATCTAATCTAATTATGTCAGACAAACTTGTCAAGAATCTTAACTTCGGTAGCGATGCCAAAGATAAGATATTTAAAGGGATAGATAAACTCACAAAAGCTGTTAGCTCCACATTAGGAGCTAGCGGCAAATGTGTTATCCTTGAAGATGAATCCGGTAAACCAATTATTACAAAAGATGGTGTTACCGTTGCTAATTCAATAGTATTATTCGATGCTGTTGAAAACATGGGAGCAACATTACTAAAAGAAGCTGCTAGAAAAACTGTAGAAGAAGCCGGTGATGGTACAACTACAGCAACAGTATTAGCTCAGTCAATACTAACTAAAGCAAGCTCTAAAGATATTAATTCAAGAGAATTAAAATTAGGTATTAACGCAGCTGTTAAAAAAGTTGTAAAATATCTTGAAGATAATTCCATCGAAGTTACAGGCGATATGATCGACCAAGTAGCCACAATCTCCTCAAATAACGATACTGAATTAGGTAAACTAATCGGTGGAGCTTTCAAAAGTGTAGCAAACACGGGAGTTGTGATGATGGAAGAATCTAATGATATAACTTCATCTGTTGAAGTAGTTGATGGTATGCAATATCATAAGCCAGTTAAAAGCATGCACTTTGTGACTGACCAAGCTAAGAAAACATGTGAATTAAATAATCCATTAGTTTTAATCGTTGAATCACAAATTGATAGTATAAGAAAAATACAAGGTGTGTTAGAATATGCTATAAAAAATAATGAATCACTTTTGATTATTGCAGATGTTGATCCTCAAGTTTTAGCTGCATTAGCTATGAATAAGATGAAAGGCAATATTAAAGTGTGTATAGTAGATGGACCAACATATGGTTTTACTAAAAAAGAAAAACTAAACGATCTAGCTATGATGACTGGAGCAACAGTTATTAATGAAGATTTAGGAGATGATATGGATTTAATTGAAGTTCAACATTTAGGTAGAGCTAAAAAATCTATAAGTGGACAACAGGATACTATTATTCAAATAGAGGAAACTCCTGATGAAGCAAAAGATCTAGTTGAACAAGTTAAGAAAAGATTAGCTACAGAAAAAGTTCCTGGATTTATAGTAGCGCTAGAAAGAAGATTAGCGCTGTTAGCAGCTAAAGTTGCTATAGTAAAAGTTGGTGCTAATTCTGAAATTGAATTAAAAGAAAAAAGTGATAGAGTCGAAGACGCTATCTGTGCTACAAAAGCCGCAATCAAAGAAGGTATTGTATCTGGTGGAGGAATTGCTCTGCTAAATGCATCTTCATCTATCAAAGCTGAGTCAGAAGCTGAACAAACACTTCTAGACGCTATTAAAGCTCCTTTTAAGACAATATTAGATAACGCTGGTATATTAGACTACAAAGCGCCTAAAGTTCAAGGAGAAGGATTAGATGTGGTTACGGGAAATATGGTAAATATGATTGATAATGGTATCATCGATCCATTGTTAGTTACAAAAAGCGCTCTTTTAAACGCGGCTTCAGTAGCAACTACTATTTTATCAACTGATTGTATAATTAACAATATAAGAATACATGAGGGCGATAGGAAATAATTTAATAATAAAAAAGATAGAAGAGTCAAACCAGTCTACAAAGGGTGGTTTACTTCTTACAGAAAAACAAAGAGAAGATGTTAGATTCCAAAAAGCTGAAGTTATTAAAGTAGGTGACGGAGTTAACGCAGTAAAAAATAAAGATATAATTTATTTTGATAAAGCATCATCACATAGAATAGAAATAAATAAAGAACCTTATCACGTTATTCGACAAGAAAACGTTGTCGTTGTTTTATGAAAAAGCTAACAGCAAGAGATTTAAAAGATCTTAGTTTGCTTAAACATTATCGTATAATACGTAAATGGGCTTGTAAAAACAACGGCTTAAATGACGCAGATCTTGAGCTACTAATTTATTTTGATTGTATGGATCTTTTTACTAAGCATGATTTTGAAATAGGTACATATTCTTATAGTTGGGATAACAGGCGCTGGAACAGATTACTTAAAGAAGAGTGGATTGTAGTGTGGAGACGCAGAAACAGAACAACTCAAAAGTATAATATCTATAAAGTTTCATTCAAGTGCAAACAACTTATAAGTAGAATGTATCGAATCATGTTAGGTGAAGATGATATACCTTCTAGTGAAAGAAGAAATAAATTAATTAAAGGAGATAGCTACACAGACAAAGTACTGACAAGAGCTATTTATAATGTAAACAAAGATAAAGAAAGATGAGTAATAGTCCAATAAACTTTTTAGGAGCTTTAGGCGCTGCTGGTGCTATAATGGGTTCTAGAAGATCTAAAAAATCTAGACGTAAAATAAAAGCTAGAGTTTCTAAGTTAGAAAACCAAGTGCAAGCTATGCAAGCAAAAGAAAACGCAGGACCTACTCAAGTAGAACAACCTATAGAGATACAACCAGAACCTCAACTAGGTGTTGTTCCTCAAGCATTTGATGGATCAACAGAAGAAGAGCCAGAACTATTAAGTAACACACCAACAATAGCTTCACCTTTTACGCCAGGAGCACAGAAAGCAGCTGGCGGAATGTTTGGAGCACCTATGCCAGGATCTTTTGATAGAAGCATGGGAGAAGAAGAAATATATTAAAAAAATAAACTATGATTGAAGATAAATCACACACGCACGCGTCAAAGAAAAACTCAGTAGGTATAGTAGGTGAAACTCGTATATGGGACGGACCACTAGATCAAGCTGGAAGACCTCATGGTAAAGGATCAAGTAATGGTTCTAGAGGTATGAAACTAAAACTAGCAGCAGTTCCTATGGAAGCATGTTGCCAACCAATAACTCAAGTAGCAAAAGGATAATTATGGCATATACACAAAAATACAAAGGACTTTCAAGAAAAGGTAAGGGTTTTTCAATATCTTTAAGTGAAGAAGACATTAAAAACGAAAAATCAGCATCACCAGAAAAAGCTAAAGAAATAAGCTATGAAGGTCAAGGTGGAAAAGACTATGAAAACTTACCGAAATATGCTATTAATCCAGAAGGTCAAGGAGGTAGAGATTATGAAGCAAAAGATTATAAGCCAAAGAAAAATGGTATGTCTAGAAAAGAGACAGGAGGAAATGTAGTTGGAAATGTAATGTCTCAGGTTATAGGACAAAAAGCTGCATATTTTGGTCTTGGAGAAGATGATGGAAAAGCAAGAAAAACTAAAAAAGCTGACAAGACAGCTAAGCAGATTATTAAAATGCAAAATAAAAGAAGCAGTGTAAAAAATGTGTATCTTGGTGATCCTGACGATTTACAAGGAGAAATGGTAAGAACTGCAGACAAACCTGCGGGGAAAAGAGAAAAAAGAAAAGTAAAAAAATTAAAGAAAACAAAAGACCAATTAGGTGTCTCTAGAAAAAAATAAATCATGATAATAAATACAAGCTCATATACTAGCGCAATACCGGTAGCTCCTAGTGACACTATAAATATTCCGGGACCTAGCGTAAGAGTTAGTTCAGCTTCTACAGCTACAACGCCAGATGGTACTCCTAATCAATTAATTGATGCTAATGCTAATTTTATAACTACTTATAACGCTGATGGATCAATTCTTAACGAAGGTGTTTCAAGAGGTATGGTAGTTTATAACATGTTTGCTACAATTGCTTCTAGCACTAATTCACCTTTAGTAGCTACTATAGTTGAAGTTGTAAACAATACTACATTATTACTTTCTGCAGATATATTTCCATTTGCTGGAGGTACAGCTGTATCAGCTTATAAAATATACGATGCAAATGACATATCTTCTCCAGGAGCCCAAATATATGTTGGAACTGCAGGTAATTTATACGTAGAAACTATTAATGGAGATTTAGTATTTATTGAAGATGTACCAGTTGGTGAAGTATTACCAGTTGTTGTACAAAAAGTATTAGTTGGTGCTGCTGCTGCTGGTGGTCAACCAAACACGCGTACTACAGCAGGAAAATTAACAGCATTTATATAACATTTAAAAAAAACAATTATGCACCCAATACACAAACACGGTAGCGGTATGAGATCTGCTGAAAGATACGACGCTAAAGAAGCTTATAACAAAAAACTATCTAGCAAAGCTAGAATGCATTATTTAGAGAATGATATCGCAGATCATAAAGGATCTCCAGCAGAGCTTACAGCTGAAGGAAAAAAGAAAATAATGGCTAGCGATGCTAATCCAGCTTTTAAAAAAGCAATAGCATCTTCACCAATAGACAACGTTTCTTATGGAGACAAATCTGGTAAAACAGGATATATAGGTGGTATGTCTAGAGAATCAGCTAAACAAGAGAAAAAAGATCTTATGAAATACAACGCTGTAGATGATAAAGCAGGTATGTCAAGATATAAGTGTAAAAAATAATAAATGGCATTTAAACTTAAACCACCATTTGAGCTAAGCAGTTCTCCTATTTACGTAAGAGATCTAGAACACGGTGTTTTAGGTAAAGGCAACAAAAACGGTACTATATTAGTAGCGCCTAACTTAAACGATAAGGCAGAAAAAAGTGTTATAGAACATGAAGAAATACATATAGACCAAATTAAGCGTGGTGATTTAGATTATGATGATGACAACGTATATTGGAAAGGTAAAACTTACCCTCGCTCTAAAATGAAAGAGGGTAGTCCTAACCTGCCATGGGAAAAAGAAGCTTACAGTAAAACAGATCCTTACGAAGCATTATGAGCAAAAAGAAATTTCATGAAACTAAAGTAGGTCAGTTTTTATCTAAAACTGCGCCAGGTATATTAGGCACTGTTGGTGAAGTATTACCAAACAATGGCGTGTTAGGTTTAGTAAAAAACTTAATACACAAAGACCCTGTGTTACCTGCAGAGGATAAAGAAAAAGCATTAAAATTATTAGAACAAGATATGATTGAAATGCAAGAAGTATCAAAGCGCTGGGAAAGCGATATGAAAAGCGATTCATGGCTTAGTAAAAATACACGCCCTTTGTCTTTGATATTTTTATCTGTAATGACTATTGCTTTTATATGGGTTGATAGTCATGAAAGTATATCTTTTACAGTAGAGCAAGAGTGGATAAGTTTATTAAAAACTTTAACTACAACAGTTTACGTAGCGTACTTTGGTTCGCGAGGAGCGGAAAAATTTAAAACTATAAGTAATAATAATAATAAGTAAAACAAATAATAACAATTTAAATTAAATCAAATGAGTAAAGATTCAAAAATTACAGACAAAGAGTTAGAAACAATTAAAGAACAACAACAAAAAATTCAAACAGTTGTTTATGACTTAGGAGCATTAGAAGCTAAGAAATTTGAAATTTCTACAGCGTTAAAAGAGTTTAATGATGCTTTAAACGAAACTAAAAAAGAATTAGAAGAAAAGTACGGGCAAGTTAATATTAACTTACAAGACGGATCTTACGAGGAAATTGTACCTGAAGTAGAAGCTGAAGAAGTAAAGTAAAATGAACTCTATTATAAGAAAGATAAGTATAGGCGCGGACTATAAAAACGAAGCTATGCATTATTCTGTAGGACAATCAGTTTATGGTGGTCATACAATTAATAACATAACTTTAGACGAATCTGATAATTCTTATAATATATACATTAAAAAAAACGACGAGGTAATGCCGTGGAAGAAATTTAATTCTAACATGGCTATCTCTGTTGAATACGATTTAGAGTATTAATGAACAGTGTATATGACTTTATTATATCTCCTAAAAACAAAAGATATAATAACGAGAAAAAAGTTGGTGATAAAACTTTAGTATTAAATACTAACATTGAAGATCACAAACTGGTTAGCAAAGAAGCAATTGTAGTTTCTGTGCCATTAGCGTTTAAAACTATTTTAAAAGTTGGAGATGAAATAATGGTGCACCATAATATATTTAGAAGATGGTATGATGTTCGTGGCGAACAAAGAAACAGTGGTCAATATTTCAAAGAAGATTTATATTTTTGTAAACCAGATCAAATTTATCTATATAAAAAAGATAATAAATGGTTAGCAATTGGTCAAAGGTGTTTTATAAAACCTATAAAAAACATTGACAATTTAACGCTTGATATTGAACAAAAACATATTGGTATACTAAAAATAGGTAATAGTTCATTAGAAGCGCTAGGAATTAACGAGGGAGATCTTGTAGGTTTTAGAGCTAACAGAGAATGGGAATTTATTGTAGGCGATCAGCGTCTTTATTGTATGAAATCAAATGATATTATTATAGAGTATGAATACCAAGGAAACGAAAAAGAATATAATCCAAGCTGGGCACGTAGCGGTTGAGGAACTTATTAAAGTTGCTAAAGAAGCTATTGTAGATTCAGACGATGATATATCAGCTGACAGACTTAAAAATGCTGCCGCTACTAAAAAGCTAGCTATATTTGATGCTTTTGAAATACTTAACCGTATTAACGAAGAACAAAGTATGTTAGAAGAAAAACCTAAGGAAGTCAAAAAAGAAACTACATTTCGTGGTTTTGCTGAAGGGAGGTCTAAATAATGTACAAGCAAACTTTATATAAGGTATTACCTGATTATATTAAACCTAAAATTCTTAAAAGAATGAATAGGTATAATAAATGGGAGTATGGATATAATGATGATTATGATATGGTTGTTATATCTAAGACTGGACAAATTGGAGAGATTTATGAAATACAAAATCTTAAAATAGCTTTACCTAAACAAAACAATGTTCATAAGTTTGAAAAGAACAAATGGACTAGGTTTGATTATCCTAAAGTATTAAGTAAAATAAAAACAGTATTTGATTGGAGAGAATACCCTGAAGATTTTAAAGAACAATGGTATGACTATATTGATCTTGAGTTTAAAAGACGTGAAGAAGGTTTTTGGTATATAAACAAAGATAAACCTATATTTATAACTGGCACTCACTACATGTATTTACAATGGTCAAAAATTGATGTTGGCCAACCAGACTTTAGAGAATCAAACAGATTATTTTTTATATTTTGGGAAGCCTGCAGAGCAGATAACAGAAGCTATGGTATGTGTTATCTAAAAAACAGACGATCTGGATTTTCATTTATGGCATCTGGTGAAACTGTTAACATGGCTACAATATCAACTGACGCGCGTTTTGGTATATTATCAAAGTCAGGTGCTGATGCTAAAAAAATGTTTACAGATAAGGTAGTACCAATATCGGTTAACTATCCTTTCTTTTTCAAACCAATACAAGATGGTATGGATCGACCGAAAACAGAACTAGCGTATCGTGTGCCAGCTTCTAAGTTTACAAGAAGGTCTATAGTTTCTACAGACAAACAAGAAGACATAACAGGACTTGATACAACTATTGATTGGAAAAACACTGGTGACAATGCTTATGATGGTGAAAAACTAAGATTATTAGTACATGATGAAAGTGGTAAATGGGAAAAACCTAATGACATACAAAACAATTGGCGTGTTACTAAAACAACATTAAGACTAGGTTCTAGAGTTATTGGTAAGTGTATGATGGGATCAACATCAAACGCTTTAGATAAAGGTGGTAGAAACTTTAAAAAATTATATGATGACTCAGATGTTACAAAAAGAAACGCAAATGGACAAACACGTTCAGGACTCTATTCTTTGTTCATTCCTATGGAGTGGAATTACGAAGGATACATTGATTCTTATGGCTACCCTGTCTTCGAAACCCCATCAGAAAAAGTGTATGGACCTCATGGAATACCAATCAAAATTGGAGTCATTGAATATTGGGAAAATGAGGTAGAAGGTCTTAAAGAAGACCAAGATGGTTTAAACGAATTTTATAGACAATTTCCTCGTACAACTAAACACGCATTTAGAGACGAGTCTAAAATGTCTTTATTTAACTTAACAAAAATATATCAGCAAATAGATTACAACGAAGAAGCGTCATCTGCCGCTGTTGTAACTGCTGGAAGTTTCCAATGGGAAAATGGTATTATTGATACTAGAGTGGTTTTTTCACCTAACAAAAACGGTAGATTTCTTATAACATGGGTGCCACCAACAAATTTACAAAACAGATTTATAATTAAAAATGGTATTAAATATCCAGGCAATGAGCATATGGGTGCTTTTGGTTGTGATAGTTATGATATATCAGGTACAGTAGATGGAAGAGGCTCTAAAGGAGCTTTAAGTGGTTTAACTAAGTTTAGCATGGAAGATGCTCCTGTTGATCATTTTTTCTTAGAGTATATCGCTCGCCCACAAACCGCTGAGTTGTTTTTTGAAGATGTATTAATGGCTTGCGTTTTTTACGGTATGCCAATACTTGCAGAGAATAACAAACCTAGATTATTATATCATTTTAGAAGAAGAGGTTACAGAGGTTTTAGTATGAATAGACCAGACAAAGTCTATGCTAAACTATCATTAACAGAAAGAGAGATTGGTGGAATACCTAACTCTAGTCAAGATATAATACAAGCGCACGCTGCTGCTATCGAAACATATATAGAAAATGCTGTAGGATTTGATGGTGATAGTTATGGGGATATGTATTTTCAAAGAACACTTGAAGACTGGGCTAATTTTGACATAACAAGAAGAACAAAATACGATGCATCTATAAGTTCTGGACTTGCTATTATGGCTTGTAATAAAAATAGATATGCTCCAGTTAATAGAACCATAAGAAAAACTATAGACCTTGGGATAAAAAGATATAACAACAAAGGTACATTATCAAAAATAATTAAGTAAATGAATATATACACAAATCCAAACAGTTCTTTTCCTAGCCAAGTTGTGCCGGACGAAGTAAAAAACTCGTTGAAATATGGAGAGCAAGTTGCTCAAGCTATTGAAGGTGAATGGTGGAGACAAGGTGGTAATGGAACTAGATTTGCTACATCATATAATAGATTTCATAGTTTAAGATTATACGCAAGAGGTGAACAACCTGTGCAAAAATACAAAGACGAGTTAGCTATTAATGGCGACATGTCTTATCTTAATTTAGACTGGAAGCCAGTACCTGTATTATCTAAGTTTGTTGATATCGTAGTTAACGGTATGACAAATAAAGTTTTTGAAATAAAAGCTAGTGCTCAAGATCCTATATCATTAAAGAAAAGAACAGACTACGCTACAGCTATATATGAAGACATGTTAGCTAAACCTTATTTAGAAGAATTAAAAACAAAACTAGGTTTAGATTTATATCAAAGTCCTAACCCTGCAGGTTTACCAGAAAATGAAGAAGAGTTAGATATGCATATGCAACTAACGTATAAGCACGCTGTAGAAATAGCTGAAGAAGAAGTTATAGATAATATATTAGCTAAGAATAAATTTATTAATATAAAGAAAAGATTTAATTATGATTTGGTAACATTAGGTATTGGTGCGGTTAAAACAAACTGGAACAAAGCTAATGGTATTACTATTGACTATGTTGATCCTGCTAGATTAATATTTTCTTATACAGAAGATCCAAACTTTGAAGACATATATTATGTAGGAGAAGTTAAGTCACTTACTATTGGTGAAATAGCTAAAGAGTTTCCTGATCTTACAGAAAGTGAATTAGATAAAATATCTAAACAAACAGGTAACAGAGATACTTTATATGGTTGGTCTACTTACGATCCTAACACTATACAGGTTTTATATTTTGAATATAAAACATATAATAGTCAAGTATTTAAAATAAAAGAAACAGATCAAGGTTTAGAAAAGTCATTAGTAAAAGATGATAACTTTAATCCACCAAAGTCTGATACGTTTTCTAAAGTATCTAGAAAAATAGAAGTATTATACAAAGGAGCTAAAGTAATTGGTAACAATGAGCTACTAAGATGGGAACTTGCCGAAAATATGACAAGACCTTTTGCTGACACTACAAAAGTAGAAATGAGTTACGCTATTGTAGCGCCAAGGATGTATCAAGGAAGAATTGAATCTATTGTTAGTAAAACTACTGGTTTTGCTGATATGATTCAATTAACACATTTAAAGCTACAACAAGTTATGTCCAGAATAGTACCAGATGGTGTATTCTTAGATATGGATGGTTTAGCAGAGGTTGATTTAGGTAATGGTACAAACTATAATCCAGCAGAAGCATTAAATATGTATTTCCAAACTGGTAGTATTGTTGGTAGATCATTAACTCAAGAAGGTTCACTTAACCAAGGTAAAGTACCTATTCAAGAATTAACTAGTTCTAGTGGTCAAGGTAAAATACAAAGTTTAATACAAACTTATCAGTATTATTTACAAATGATACGTGACGTGACCGGACTTAATGAAGCTAGAGATGGTAGTGATACAGATAAGAATAGTTTAGTAGGTTTACAGAAACTAGCTGCTAATGCATCTAACACTGCTACAAGACATATATTAAACTCTAGCTTATGGTTAACACTTAGAACATGTGAAAACATTTCTTTAAAAGTAGCTGATTCATTAAGTTATCCTTTAACTTTAAACTCTTTAAAAAGTTCTATATCTACTTACAACGTAGGTACGTTACAGGAAATACAAAACTTAAACATACATGATTTTGGTATTTACTTATCATTAGAACCTGAAGAAGAAGAAAAAGCACAACTAGAGCAAAACATACAAATGGCTTTACAGCAAGGTGGTATAAACCTTGAAGATGCTATTGATATACGTCAAATTAAAAATTTAAAACTAGCTAATGATGTTTTAAAACAAAGACGTAAAAAGAAAGAAGCTAGAGAACAAGCTAACCAACAAGCCAACATACAAGCTCAAGCAGCGGCTCAAGCTGATTCAGCTGAAAAAGTAGCATTGTCAGAAGTACAAAAACAAGAAGCTATATCAGGTTCTAAAGTACAGTATGAGCAAGCTGTTAATCAAATGGAAATACAACGTATGCAAATTGCTGCTCAAATAGAACAACAAAAAATGGAGATCCAACATCAATATGATATGGCCTTGAAAGGTATGGATGTCCAAGCTATGGAGAAAAAAGAAAATATGATCGAAGATCGTAAAGACAAACGTAGTAAAATGGAAGCTACACAACAAAGCGAATTAATCAGTCAAAGACAAAATGATTCTTTGCCTAAAAACTTTGAACAACCAGACATGGCATCTATGACGCCAAGTGTCTAATTATTAATTATTTAATTATATTATATTATGTCAGAAGAAACAAAAACAACTGAACCTGTTAAACAGGAGGGTGACTTTAAAATAAAGTCAAAAACAAAAGTTAAAAAGTTTACTGAAAAAAAAGAAGAACCAGTTAAAGTAGATCTTACAAAAGATCCAAACGTAAAAGCTGAAGAACCTATTAAAGTAGATTTAACACAGAAAAAAGAAGAAACAGATGCCATTCAAATCGGAGAAACAGAGAAGGTGGATGTGGGCGAACAAACCGGAGATGGCAAAAGCGTGGACGTTGGAGGAGACAAACCAGTTGAAGAGTCCAGCCCGATTATTGAAGAAATTCAAGAGATGGGAGAAAAGCCACTACCAAAACAAGAAGAAATAGTTAAACCAACAAAGGTTGAACTACCAGATAATATAGAAAAACTCGTAGAGTTTATGAAAGAAACTGGTGGCACAATAGAGGATTACACAAGACTCAACGCTGATTATTCAAACGTTGATGAAAATACTTTATTAAAAGAATATTATAAAAATACTAAACCACATCTTTCGGATGATGATCTTGCGTTTGTAATGGAAGAAAATTTTTCGTTTGACACTGATTTAGATGAGGAGCGAGATATCCGCAGAAAGAAACTCGCAAAAAAAGAAGAAATTGCAAAAGCTAAAAAGCATTTAGAAGATTTAAAGGTTAAATACTACGATGAGATTAAGTTAAGACCATCGCAAAACCAAGATCAACAAAAAGCTGTAGACTTTTTCAATAGATACAACAAAGATCAAGAGTTAGCTACACAGCAACACGAAAGATTTGTTAACGATACTAAAAGTTTATTCTCTGATGATTTCAAAGGTTTTGATTTCGAAGTTGGAGAAAAGAAATTTAGATATGGCGTTAAAGATCCTAATTCAGTTGCAGAAAATCAATCAAACATTAACAACTTCGTCGAGAAGTTCTTAGACAATGAAGGTAATGTTAAAGATACGAAGGGTTATCATAAGGCTATGTACGCTGCTCAGAATGTAGATCGTATTGTAAAACATTTTTATGAACAAGGTAAAACCGATGGGATTAAAAACGTAATGCAAAGTTCTAAAAATCCTACACTAGATGCTCCGCGTCAAAGTGCAGGTGAAGACATATCATTAGGTGGTTTTAAAGTACGTGCTATAAACGGAGTAGATAGTTCTAAGTTGAAAATTAAAACAAGTAAATTTAACAATTAAAACTAAAAAAAAATGGGTGTATTAAGTCCTCAATTTGGAAGTTTAGTACCTTCACTACAACCTCAAGCTTTAGTAAGCAATTACTTAAACTTTAATAGTGGTGGCGGGAATGACTTCGCACAACAATATCTACCGGAAATTTATGAAGCAGAGGTAGAGCGTTATGGAAACAGAACGTTAAGTGGCTTCTTAAGAATGGTTGGCGCTGAAATGCCAATGATGTCTGATCAAGTGATTTGGTCTGAACAAAACAGATTACATATATCTTACGAAAACGTAACTTGTGGTAATGGTGGTACAGATAATACTTTAACTATTCCTTTAGTTGCAGGAAGTGTTTTTAACACTATTTTTGCTAACATGACAGTAGTAATAATGGATCCTGCTAATCCTGCGTTTACAGTAAAAGCTATAGTTGTAAGCTCTAACGCTGCAACTGGAGTTGTAGTAGTTGAACCTTACACTAGAACATCGGTTAATGCTGGTGGTGCTAATTTAACTGGTTTGAAAATGTTTGTATATGGTTCTGAATTTGCAAAAGGTTCTACATTAGGAACTACATCAGGTCAGTCTATTCAACCTCAGTTAACTACTTTTAGTAACAAACCAATTATCATCAGAGACAGATACGCTGTAAGTGGATCTGATACTGCTCAAATCGGTTGGGTTGAAGTAGCTTCTGAAGACGGAACTTCTGGATACTTATGGTATTTAAAAGCTGAAGGTGAAACTAGATTACGTTTTGAAGATTACTTAGAGATGAGTATGATTGAAGGTGAATTAGCTTCTGCTGGTCAAGTTCCTAATATAATCGCTGCTGTACCTTCATTTGCAGGTCTTCCAAATGGTGGAGCTGGATCAATAGGTACTGAAGGTTTATTTGCTGCTATTAATAATGGTGGTAATGTACTTTCTGGTTACGCTGGATCATTACAGGATTTTGATTCTGTACTAGAGAATTTAGATTCTCAAGGAGCTATTGAAGAAAACATGCTTTTCTTAGACAGAAAAACTGAGTTATTATTTGATAACATGTTAGCACAACAAAACTCTTACGGAGCTGGAGGTACATCTTACGGTGTATTTGAAAACTCTGAAGATATGGCGCTTAACTTAGGTTTTTCTGGATTCAGAAGAGGTTCTTATGATTTCTATAAGACTTCATGGAAATATTTAAACGATGCGTCAACAAGAGGTGGTTCTGCTAACTTTGTTAACGGTGACAACATTGATGGTGTATTAGTTCCTGCTGGAACTTCTACAGTATACGATCAGTTACTTGGAACAAACATCAGACGTCCTTTCTTACACGTAAGATATAGAGCTTCTCAAGCAGATGACAGAAGAATGAAATCATGGTTAACAGGTTCTGTTGGCGGTGCTCAAACTTCTACGTTAGATGCTATGGAAGTAAACTTCTTATCTGAAAGATGTTTATGTGTACAAGCTAGAAATAATTTCGTATTATTTACAGCTTAATATTTATTGTAATATTTACCCTCGTAAAAACTACGGGGGTAATTATTACTCTTATATTTTTTTAACTATTTAATTATATTATATCATGTCAAAAACAAAAGAAAAAGAACCTAAGGCTAAAAGCACTTGGGAAATAAAAGATAGAAACTATTTTTTAACAGGAGATAAAGAACCTTTAACATACACGTTAAAATCAAGACACACGGAAAAATATCCGTTGTTATATTTTGATCCACAATCAAACACGCAAAGAGCGTTAAGATATGCTACTAATCAAAACTCGCCATTTGTAGATGAACAAAAAGGAGAAGTTACATTAAAGCATATTATGTTCAAAGACGGGTCTTTATTTGTACCTAAAGAACAACAAGCTTTACAAAAGCTTTTATCATTGTATCATCCAGATTTAAATGGTAGATACGCAGAATTAAAACCTCAGGCTATTGCTCAAGATGAATTGGTTGATTTGCAACTAGAGATCATGGCATTAAACGCTGCAAGAGATATGGACGTAGAACAAGGGGAAGCAATCCTAAGAGTTGAAATAGGATCAAGCGTTTCTGATTTATCGTCTAAAGAAATAAAAAGAGATTTATTATTATTTGCTAAAAGAAATGCTAAATTGTTTATTGATTTAGCTAAAGACGAAAATGTAATGCTAAGAAACTTTGGTATTAAAGCAACTGAAGCAGGTATTATAAGTTTATCTCAAGATCAAAGAACCTTTGTTTATGGTTCAAACAAACGTAAATTATTTACAATACCATTTGATGAAAACCCTTACTCAGCATTAGCTGCATGGTTTAAAACAGATGAAGGAGTAGAAGTTTACAAAACTATAGAGAAAAAAATCTCTTAACCTGTAATACTAATATATAGGGCTCGTTCAATCGGGCCCATATATTATAATAAATACACTAGAATGGCAATAAACGTAGACGCTGTATATAAAACAGTCTTATTAATACTTAATCAACAACAAAGAGGATATATGACACCTGATGAGTTCAACAAGGTTGGAACTCAAGTGCAATTAAATATATTTGAAAAGTATGAAGATGATTTAAACCAACAGTATCGTATGCCACAAAATGATACTGAATACGCTAATCGCGTAAAAAATATTGAACAAAAATTACAATTTTTTCAAAGAACAGGTGCTACAGCTTACGTAGGACCTCACTTTACTTTAACACCTAACGATATATATAGACTTGGTAGCGTTTATTATAATGGTGAAGAATTAACACAATATTCACAAAGAAACGAGATAACACAACTTCTATTATCTCCACTTACAAAACCAACAACTGATTTTCCTGTTTATTTATACGAGCAAGATTTATTATACTTGTATCCTACAACAATACAAGCAGGGGTTACTATATCTTATCTTAAAAAACCTGCAGATATAAACTGGGGTTATAGCGTAGGTGCTCTTGGTCAGTTTTTATACAACTCTGCTGGATCTGTTAACTTTGAGTTAAGCGTTACTGAACAAACAAATGTTGTAACTAGAATATTAGCATATGCTGGAGTTATAATAAACGATCCTACTATTATACAAGTAGCAGCGCAAGAGATAGCACAAGAAGAACAAAATTCAAAAATGTAAAACATGGCAAGACCTGATGGTGGATTAATCCAAGAAACAAACTTACAATATTACGCGGGCGCGCAGATCATATATACTTCAGTTGCTGCAACCACTGTTTATACGTTTACCTTTAATACTCAATTGGTTTTAGGTAGCGCAACTAGCTTTGCACCAGCAGACCCAGAATTTGGTTTAAATAATTTTAGAATATATACTAGCCCAAATGGTATAAACAACTGGACCGAATATATAACTACATATACTTTAGTTAATAACTCTACCGGTAGTAAAATAACTTTAGGTAATGGTCAAAACATAGGTACTTATGTAAAAGTACAATTAAAAGAAACGGCCGTACAAAATAACTACGGTGGTTATGAATATATAAAATTAAAAGATATTATAAACAACTTTATAGTTGCTTATGTTGGTCAAGATAAACTTATACCAAACGTAAGAAGAAGCGATGTTATATTTCACGCTAAACGTGGTTTACAAGAATTTAGTTATGATACGTTAAAAAGCATAAAAGCTCAAGAACTAAGCGTGTCTTCTAGCTTATCAGTAGTTATACCTCAAGATTACGTTAATTATGTTAAACTATCTTGGATAGATGGACTTGGCGTTAAACATACTATATACCCAACTCAACTAACTAGCAGCCCTTCTAATGCTCCAATACAAGATAATCTTGGAAATATAGTACAGGATAATTTTGCTGAAAATATAGACGGTACATCTATAACAAACGAAAGATGGGAAAAAGCAAACCCTAATTTGATAACAGGTTTAAGTCCTACTGATTCTAGTAATCCACTTGTCTTTATGAATGACTGGTGGGGAGAAAGTTCTTGGGGATTTGGCGGATGGTATGGCCAAAGATATGGAGGTGATCCAGTTAACATGCAAGTAAACGGTTGGTTTAACATAGATGAAGCGAGAGGTACATTTAATTTTTCTAGCGATCTAGCAGGTAAAATAATAATGTTAGAATACATATCTGACGGCTTAGCTTATAATTTAGATAGTAAAGTGCCAAAGATGGCAGAAGACGCAATGTACGCTCATTTGAACCATGCGATACTTTCAACTAGAGCAAACACACAAGAATATATAGTACAAAGATACAAACAAGAAAGATACGCTAAACTTAGAAACACTAAAATAAGATTGTCTAATATTAAATTAGATGAAATAGTGCAAGTGATGAGAAATAAATCTAAATGGATTAAATCATAATACATGGCAGAAATTAAAAATACCTTTTTAAAAGGTAAAATGAATCAAGATCTTGACTCTCGATTACTGCCAAACGGTGAGTATAGAGAAGCTATAAACTTAATGATTAGTAGATCAGAAGGATCAACTGTCGGTGAGTTTGAAAATGTATTAGGTAATACTGTTATAAGAGATATTGATGGTAACGAATCTGTTGTTATAGGTCATTTTATAGATGAAACAAATAACATAGCTTATTTTCTTTGGACTGACTTTGATAGTCCATCAGGCGCTAGAGCTACAAACTCTAATAACTGTGGTATAACACAAATAAGTTTAAACGCTCCTTACACACCTGTAATATTAGTAGAAGGTTGGTTTTTAAATTTTAATAAATCATTTCCTGTTACAGGTATTAACATGGTAGAAGATTTATTGTTTTGGACAGACAATAATAATCAACCTAGAAAAATAAACGTACAATTAGCTCAAAACACTGGTCATTATACTAATGAAGATCAAATATCAGTAGCTAAATATGCGCCATGCGAACCTGTTATTGTTTTAGACAGATATAACACCGCTATAAACGGTACAGTTTCTAATAGCGTTATTGTTAATATAAGTGGAAATACTAGTAATGTAAAAATAGGTGATATAGTAAGTGAGTTTGAAACAATTACTATTCCTACTGAAATCACTGAAAAAAGATTTGTTGTAGCTATAAATAGCTCTACTCAAGTTACATTAAACAAAGCAATAACAGCCACTACTTCAAATTTAAAAATTGTATTTGAAAGACCAACAATGACTAACAAAGCGCAAGAGCAAAATTCTAATGGTGCTACATCTTCAATTACTTCTGTGGCTGGCAGTGGATTAACTGCCACTTATCTTTTTAACACTGGCTTTGATCAAGTGTTACCAGAAGTTGGTATGATAGTAACAGGTCCTAACGCTACCGCCGCTAGTAATATAACTATAACATCTGTTGTTGCTAATTATGCGCCTGCCCCTGCTTCAGGTGATAGCGACTATCCTTTGGCTTATAACCAAATAACATTAAAGTTTTCTAAAGATGTATCTGCCGCTCCATATTCTTGGGTAGCAACAAATTCTATAACTATAGGTGTTAATCAGTTTTACGATGGTAATTGGAAAGGTGATGATGCTTTTTTAGAAGATAAGTTTGTAAGATTTAGCTATAGGTTTAAATTTGAAGATAATGAGTATTCTTTAATGGCTCCATTTTCTCAACCAATGTTTATTCCAAAACAGGAAAGCGCTTTTGGTAAAGGAGAAAATTATGTAGAAAAAGACATGGACAATGCTTACAAGTCTACTATATTGACTTGGTTTGAAAACTCTATAAACAATATATTAGTAAAAGTTCCTATGCCACAAACTAGTTCTGCGCTTATGCAAACTAAATTGTTAGTCACGGATGTTGATATTTTATATAAAGAATCAGATGCTTTAGCTGTAAAGGTTTTAGATACTGTACCACTTTCCAGCATATCAGGTAATTTTTCTACAATAGCTTGGTCTGACCCAGTACATGGCGTTAGCTCTACAAGTTATTTAAGTTATGATTATACTTCAAACAAACCATATAAAACATTACCACAAGGTCAAACTACTAGAGTGTATGATAAAGTGCCAATTAAAGCTTTAGCTCAAGAATTAATAGGTAATAGAGTTGTGTATGGTAATTATGTTGACAAACATACACCACCAAAATCAATAGCTTATAACGCTAGTATACAAGATAAAAAATATTATTTTCACGATACTGTTCAATATCCTTATCATAACTTAAAACAAAATAGAACCTATCAGGTTGGTTTTGTATTGTCTGATAGATATGGTAGGCAATCAGATGTTATATTATCTTCTTATGATAGTGTAGAAAATTTAGCAGGATCAACAGTTTATTCTCCATATAGAAGCTCAAGCTTAGCGTCTACAGAGCCAGTTATTGATTGGTTTGGTGACGCATTGAATATTACTATAGACGAAGCTATAAACAGTACAGCTAGCACTGCGACTGGCGAACCAGGAATATATAACGAAGCTTTAAGACCATTAGGTTGGTATTCATACAAAGTTGTTGTTAAACAGCAAGAGCAAGAATATTATAATGTTTACTTACCTGGGTTTGTAAATGGAGCTCCAGTTAGAAATGCAGAAGACGTTAACACTGTTGCTTACATGTCATTACTTAGTGATAACATTAACAAAGTACCAAGAGATTTAAAAGAAGTAGGTCCTACTGACTTAGAATATAGTAGTTCTGAAGTTTTATACATAAGAGTTAATAACCCAAATATGTTAACCATAGGTACAAACGCTAGTTTAGTTCCTTGGAATCAGCAGTATTATCCTAATCTTAAAAAACAAAATATATTATCTATAGCCTCAGTAAGAGATATGGAAATAGCAGCAATACCTTTTGTTGCAAATGCTCCAGAAGGAGACTATGGTCAAGTTGGATCGCTTGTTTCTGGAAACAATACAACCCCTGTTAGTATTGGGTCTATTCCTTGGGGTCAATGTGGACCAGATGCTAGTTTATATAATTCTGACTTAAATCCTTTTGTTGGTAAAATAAGTACATCATCTAATGGTTTGTCAAATCCTGTAGGCTCTATAGTAACTCAACATAGTGTTAACAGTCCTGGTTCTGGAACTAAGATTTTATCAATGGTACCTTTTTTAAGTGTAGCAGAAACTAAACCAGTATATTCTTTATTAGAAATATTCTGGGAAACTTCTTTACAAGGTAAAATACAAACTTTAAATAGCTTAATAAACGCTCAAGACAATAACGTAATTGGCACAACTGTTACTTCGGTTAACTTTGCTGAAAGCTTAGGTAACGCAAATGAAATAACTCCTTTTAATTTCGTAACAGGATCAAGCGGTAATATAAACACGCAACTAACAAGCGCAGCAATACTTCAAGTTGTTGATCAAACAGGTGCAGATAGAACTTCAGAAAACTTATTTACTTTAACTTATAGTGGAGGTGGCGGAATATACAAATTAAACACTAGTTCTTATTTTACTTTTTTAGCAAGTTCTGGAGGATCACCATCAACAGATATATATACGTTTACGTTTAGAACTGTTTATAACCCAGGTACAGGAGCGGAAACAAGAGACACGTCTACTTTAACAGCTACTTTAACTAATGTTGTTCCAACTATAACTAGTTTTAGTAACCCAACAAATATAACGACAGCTAGCACTACTATAAATCAATTTGCTGGATTTAATGGTACTAATTCTAGTAACACAACTTCTAATAAAACAGCGCAACTTATATGGGATTTAAACCCTGCTCACGCAAATTACTTTGCTAATAGTTTGTTATTTTCTATGAGTTCAACTGGATTGTTAAGTGTTACAGGCACTATAGTCGAAGGAACTACTTATAACGTAGGCGTAAGACTTAGAGATTCTGATGGTTTAACAGGTTTTAATCAAGCTGTAGCTGTTATAAGCTTTACTGTTGGTGTACAACATACGCCCAAAGCTATATGTGAAGGTAGAAAAGGCACTGTAGCCGCGGCATGTGGACAAAGTTATGCAACTTATTTCTTAGCATCTGCAACAACTCCAACTTTTTCTTGGCCTATTACTGTTGGTGGAATTTCATTTCCAACACCTACATATAATTATAACGTTAGAAATAACGCTACAGGAAGTGGTACCTATACAACTGGAGCTTTAACACAAGGTGTAATGACTATAACACCAACTATAACATCTACAGGTGGTAGTGGTGGTGGAAGCGTATCAGCTTATTACACAATACAATATAGAGCTAATACAGGATCTGCATGGTCACAAGCTATAGACACTGGTAACAACAGCATTGGCGCAATACAAATATCAGCAAGTACTGGTTCACCTGGAACAAGTACTAAAACATTTAGTATTTTAGGAGAATATAGAGTTGTAACAACAGATGTTGCTGGCGAAGGTTGTTCTGATGGATCTACTGTACAACTATACGTAAACTTTGCGGACGCTACATATCCAGGAAATTGCACTGGACCACTGTAATAATCAATAAAAACAAGTAATTAATATAATATGTCACTAACATTACAAGTAGGATTTTTTAACTCATATTACGTGAAGAGATTAGCAGATGTTCCTGACATACCTAATATTGGCGATCCTAGTTGGGACGCTCCTCAAGTTGCAGTACCTGCACAAGACTGGTACGTTGAAGAATCTAGAATAAGAGGAGGTTATAATAATGTATCTACTGATTACGGTGTAAAAGCATATATAGTTGAAGAGCAAGCAGATCAAACACGTAGAGGATCATCTCTTATATACTCAGGTATATTCAACTCAAGAACAGGCATTAATCAAACTAATCAATTTAGTGTAGCAGAAGAAATAACTAGAAGTGTAGATCCAATAAGCGGTAGTATACAAAAGTTATTTGCAGAAGATACAAACTTACTAGTATTCCAAGAGCGTAAAGTTAACAATGCTCTTATAGATAAAGACGCTATATTTACAGCAGAAGGTTCTGCTATAACAACTTCAGGTAAATTAGTAATAGGACAAATAACACCTATATCAGGTGAATGGGGTATTGCTACAAACCCAGAATCATTTGCTGATTATGGATATGCTAAATACTTTGTTGACAGACATCGTGGAGCTGTTTTGAGATTAGCAGGTGGACAGATAACAGAAATATCAAACTATGGTATGATTGATTTCTTTAGAGATCAGTTATCAGCGGTTACAAGCACAGGAGCAATATTAGGTTGTTTTGATAATTATAATAAAAACTATGTATTATCCATACAACCAAACAATAGATATGACTACGGAGTATATAAAACTTTATCTTTTGACGAAAGATCAAAAGGCTGGACTAGTTTCTTTGATTTTAAACCTCAAGACATGTTTAGTTCTCAAGGTCAGTTTTATTCTACTAAGCTAAGATCAGGCGAAGATATTAACGAATTATACCAACATTACACTAACCAAACTAGAAATAGTTTTTACGGAACTACTACACCATCATCAATACAATTTGTATTTAACCCAGCACCTAACAACATAAAAACTTTTCAAACTATAAACTACGAAGGTACTAATGGTTGGGAAGTTACAGCTTTAGTCTCTGATGAAACTGGGTTTGATGCTAGTGGCGGTAACTGGATTAACCATGTTGATACAATTGTTGAAGGTCCAGGCGCTACGCAGTATAGAAAAATATATAGCTATGATGAAGGCGCTTATGTAGATAATAACGTCCAGTATCGAGCTGGATTTAATAGAAAACAAAATAAATACATGGCAGTTATACCTAATAATACGCAAACACCTATTGCGGGTGAGGTTGTATTTGGTAACCAAACAACAGGTATAAAAGCTTATTATGCAACAGTCACAATGAAGACAGATGCAACTACTGATCCTAACGGATTAAAAGAGTTGTTTGCTGTAAGTAGTACTTTTGCACCAAGATAATTAATTAAAACAAATAGATATGCCAGCAATAGCAGCGATAGGAGCAGCAGTAAAAATAGGTGGAGCTATCTTTGGAGCAGGAAGAGCTAAACGAGAAGCTAGACGACAAAGAAAAAGAGCAAGAGCCTTAAACAAAAAAATAAATCATTTAGAAGCAAATAGACAAGATGTCATAAATCCTTATGATCAAGTAACAAGTTTAGCTAGTATGGCTACAGACTTGTCTAGCACCATGTCTAACCCTATGGCTAATTTATCTGTTGCAACAAAAGCTGCTGAAATGAAAATTGAACAAGCTGATATATCTTTAGCAAATACTTTAGATACATTAAGGGCTACAGGGTCTGGAGCTGGTGGAGCAACTGCTTTAGCACAAGCTGCTTTACAAAGTAAAAAAGGCGTTGCTGCTAGCATAGAAGGTCAAGAAAAAGCTAACGAAGATAAAAGAGCAGCTGGTGAAGAAAGACTAGAACAAAGAGTTGCTGCAGAAAAACAAAGAATACAACGTATTAACATTAGCGAAGGCGCAAGAGAACAACAAGCTATGGCGCAAGGTAGAGCATTTGAATTCCAAGCTCAAGAAAGTAGAGATAATACTAAACTAAGTAGATTGTACGGGCAACAACAACAAGCTCAAGGAGCTGCCGCTGCTGCTAGACAATCAGAAACTTCAGCAATTATGGGTGGTATAAATGCTTTAGGTGGCGCTATTGGTAGTGGTGCTTTTGGTGGTTTAGGTGGTGGAGGAAATAACCCTGTAGATAACATGTCTGAAAGCGCTGTATTAAATAGAATAACTCAAGATCCAGGTGGTGTTGGTGTTGAAGATATGAACGCTGAAGATTTAGGATTAGTATTAGATGAAAACGGTGATATGATTGATTAAATTATGGATAAAATAAAAAACATACAAAAGAATTTATTGATTAAGCAAATTAATCAAAGTGATGCTATAGCTTATAATAAAAGCTTTTTGCAAAATCCAGTTGACTCTAATTTTAATGTATTACGAGCTTTTGAAGGTACAGAAAAAGAATACGCTAGATTAGAACTTGCTATTAAAGATGGCAAATGTGAAGAACAGGGTTGTCAAATGGAAATGGATAGATTACAGTATCTAACTAATGCTCCTACTATATTTATGGATTTTATGGAAAATGTTATGGGTGAGCTTTCTGTTACTGATGAAGAAAACTTTGATCCTAATAACAATGCTGATTACACTATAGCAAATTGCATGTTAAATGATAGACCAGGTTTTACTAAAACATCTGGTTACGATATTGAACTTAGATTATTAGGCGATGGATCACAACAACTAACATTTACTGGTCCTGGTTTTTATGAGCCATTAATATTAAATAGCTCTAGCTTACAAATATTATTAGAAAGTGGAACTTTTTTAATTGCATCAACACCTAATATAGGTAAGATGATGTCTAGATTATTAACTGAAGTAAATGTATTTAGCCCTGAAATGGTAAATGCTGAAACAGAAGAGTTAATGCCTAATGCTAAAATAAGTGAAGAGTTTATTGTGATGACACCACAAGGTGATTTTGATTATCAAATAATAGACATAGGCGGTGGTAAAGGTAGAAACGTACTTAGATACGATATGGATAAAATAGAAAGAAAAGTAACTCCATTTATAAACGCTGAAGTTGCTGGTATTTTAGATAGTGAACAAGAAGCTGTAGCTGCTTGGAACATGTATATAAGCAAAGGCACTAGTGATGAAGAAGACGATCAAATGGTACAAGACGCTAACGCTTACGGATCTAGTTGGTCATACGAAACTGACCTACCATTATCACAAGATAAAAAAGTTTTATTCATGAAAAAATATAAAGAGTATTTTATGAAAAACTATTTAGTACAGTTCACAACTAATCAATTACCTAGCGTACAAGCTGACGCTGCTGTATTTGATATGGCTGAAATTAAAAAAGCTAAAGCACAAAAATTTGCAGAAGAAAACCCAGTAAAATAAAATTAAATGACTAGAGAAGAATTTATAGAATCATTAGACGAGTCATTATCTTACAATGCTAAACAAAAACTTTTAGCTCAGTGGGATATTGACAATCCTCAAACTGAACAAGTTGTTGAAGAAGTAAAGATAGACGTTGTTGCGGATCCAGTGGATGCAACTGTAGCAACGAAACCGGAAAATGCATCCGAGATAAAAGATACGGAATTAGAATCGGAGAATGGTTCTTTGGAGTCACAAGAAATATATCAACCGTATTATATTCTAAGTAACGATAAAACAGTTAGTAATACTTTTGATATTATAAATCAAAGAACTAAAAGATATGTTGACCAAAAAAACATTACTAAAGAATATTTAGATAGAATTAGCGGTAAAATAGCGCCAAATAGTTTGTTGATTGAAGAAGGAAAAAAACAAAAAGAATTTTCACTAGAAAAAACCTTAGATTACAACGAAGATTATTATAATCAAAATCAATCATCTGAAAAAATAAAACCAATAATAGATACTAGGTTTAAAACAAAAGTAGATCCTTTAGGTTTAAACAAAGATTCTAAAGAAGAAAACAAAGTTGATTTATTTAATGAAATTCTTAAAGAAGAAGAAAAAAGAGTTTTAAATGAAGACACTTTTATAAACTATGTTGATGGTTTTATAGAAGAAAATGATTTAGATATACCTTTGCCATATTTGTATTTTAATCCAAAAAAACAAACTGGCTTTATAGATCAATATTACGGTGGAACAAAAGTTTTAGAAGAATTTGGAATAAACACTGTTGACTTTGAGGGTTTTTTAACATCAAATGGTTATGCAGAAGATTTCTTAAATGCTATTGACTCTGGTGAATACGATCAGCAAGGTGGTGATTTAGCTAAAGAAAGAGACTTAGAAGGTTATTTAAATTTTTATACTAGAATAATGGATTCTAGATTAAATCAAAACAAAAAACTTGATTTAATTAAAGAAGATTTAAAAGGAGAAAACAAAGTAGAAATATTTGGTTCAGCACAAGAAAATCTAAAAAAAGCTCTTAAAGATTTTAAACCTGGGGACGCTTCTTATACTTTATTCGATCAAAGTTTAATGAAAGAATATAAACAGTCTAAGTTTAAACTTGCGGCAGATAAAGATAAAGAATATCAATTAGCTAGAATTAAATACGCAAAAGAACTAGACAAAAGATCAGATGCTATGTCTGCTGCTGCAAACATAGGTCAAATGCTTGTAGAATCAGGAAAAGGTCTTTACCAAGGTTTTGAAGATTTATTTGATTTTGGTCTTAAAATAGCGGGCTTTGATGATTCGCTGGCTATTTCTCAAAACTTAAGAATGGAAGAAGAAAGAGCTAAAGATAATTCTTATTTTTTAAGTATAACAGGTAAAACTATAGAAAAATACGCTAAAGACGATGATGGTAATTTCTTATTAGATAAAAACGGTGAAAAAATTAAAATAGTTTATGCTAAAGATTCTGATACTGGTCAAATATACAATGTAACTAAAGGCTATAATATGGGTGGTATTATAGATGCTTTTGAATTAAAAATGTTAAATGATGAAATAGAAAAATCTGATAGAATTGAAGATCATTATTCTGCTAGAGGTTTTTTAACTACAGGAGGAAATGTAGTTGGAAATGTAATGTCTCAGGTTATAGGACAAAAAGGTGTAGGATACTTAACAAATGCTGTTAAGCTAAAAACTCTTGCCGCTGCTAATGGTTTTACTTCGATAAAAAAATATAAAAACATACGTGATCTGAGTGTTGCTGTTGGAGGGAAAGCACCTACTAGAATACCTGTTAAAAAATCTGTAGTAGATGCTATGTTATTTCAATCAACATACGGGGGAGCTATAGGTTACAAACAAACTTTAGATTCAGCAAAACAAGCTGGTTTTACAAATGCAGAGGCAGAGGCTTTAGCTTCTTCAGCCTCACAAAACATGGCGGTTTGGTATGCTGCAACTGGCCCATTAAACACTAGAACTGGATGGTTAGATGGAACTCTAGGTAAATTAGGAATAAATAGAATAGTTAATTCATCTATTTTAGCTGCTAGAAAAGAATCACAAAAAGCTAGCACAAATGCTTTTTTAAATAAATCCTTTACAAAAAACTTACAACTTAGATTATCTAACTTGTCAACAAAATTAGCTAACAATGGTATAGTTTTTGTTAAAGAAGGTTCTAAAGAATTTGTTCAAGAAAACACTCAGCAAGCTGGAGAGTATTTGTGGATAAATAAAACGTTAAACATGAAGACAGGTATAAATTTTCTTAAAGATACTTATACTGACAATGATATAAAATCAACATCTATACTTTCTTTTGTTACCGGTGGCTTACTTTCACAAATGCAAGTGCCTAATTTTAAACCTAACTCTGCTGCTCAAGTAGATAATTACATTTATATTGCAAATAATAGCAATGACGCAGAGATAGAATTAAATAAATTAGTAGAATCTGGTTTAGCAACTCAAGAAGAAGCTGATCAAATAATGAAAAACGCTCAAGCAATTTATAACAATGCAGCTTCAATACCCGCTTGGATGCTTGAAACAGATTTTGTGCTAGAATCTAGTCTTTTACTTCAAGAAAAAAAAGATATAGAATTAAGAAAAAAGAAAACTGACCCAGCTTTTCACGGTCCTGATAATGATAAATTACAAGAAATTGACAACAAGTTAAAAGAAATTAACCTTGAGGCTTTAGCTTCTACAGACGCAGCTGCTGCTGTAGAAAAAGATGTTGAAAGCGTAACTAAGATTGTTGGTGAAGAAAACATAGAAACATTTGATACTACTGAAAAGTGGAAAGCTAGATTAGATGAATTAGATATACCAGATGGTTACGATGCAGATGCTTTGTTCCATGAAAAAGATGGCAAAATATATATTAACAAACAAAGAGCCGCTGAAGTAGAAGCTGTAACGGCAGCTAATCACGAGTTATTACATAAAATAACAGCTTCTTTATTTAACGATCCTGAAAAAGGTAAAGAATTAGTAGAAAAATTTAAGAAAATATTGAGTCCGTCTGAAATGAAAGTAGTACAAAAACGTATTGACGACAATTATAAATTTAAAAGAGATGATGATGGTAATATTTTATTAGACGAAGACGGTAAAAAAATTGAAAATGACGAATCTACTTATGACAAAGAATGGTTTACAGCTTTTTCTGATGCGTTAGGTAAAAAAGAAATTAATTGGTCAGATAATTTAGGTGAAAGTTTTTTAAGATTAAAAGATAAATTTTTAAATGTATTTAAAGAAAAAGGTTTTGAAAATGCTGATTTTAAAACAGGTAGAGATATTTACAACTTTATAAGAGACTATTCTTATAACATGAGAAAAGGAAAAGGCATTGACTCTAAAGCTAAAGCTTTATTAAAGGCTCCTGTTATACTTTCTAAAGAAGTTTCTTTATCACAAACAGCCTCAGATAAAGTACAAAATATATTTGACAATCAAGGAACTGATGGAACTTTTGAAATTATAAAAGAATATGAAGGTATGGCTAATAAAATAGCTAATAAATACCAAGATGTTCCTGGTTTTGATAGACAACTACTTGTTGATGAAATATTAACAGGTAGGCGTGGTGTTTTAGATATGATTAGTGAGTACGATCCTGCTACCAATGTGCCTCTTGCTGCTTATATAAACAAATATTTAAGATCTAGAGCGATAGAAGCTGCTAATAGAATATTAAAACAAGAGTTTGAAACTGATGTAACAGAGGCTAAAGGTGTTGTAGCAGAAGAAACTAAACAACCAGAAGTCGTTAGTAGAAAAGTTAAAAAACCTAGCGAAACTACAGGTTTTGATAAAGCTACTGAAACTAGAATTGATGAAGCTGTAAGTGAAAATTTTAAAGGCAATGACGTTAAGTTTTCAGATACTAAAAACGTTCCTAAAGAAGTAGCAAATGTGTACGCAGAAAAGCTAGGTCTTAATCCACAAACAATTACAGATAAAACAAGAAATTACTCTAAAAAAGACGCACAAGGTTTAACTAAAGCAAAACAATTTTTACTTAAAAACGCTAAAGATGATTATGCTCGTTTACCTAAATTAAAAGATGACTTTGGTAAAGGTACTTTTGTTCCTAAAAACGTTAAAGATGCTTTATATACTGATGGTAAATTAACAGGTAGTTTAAAAGACTACATTAATCTTATTAGAGAAAAGCCAATTAAACCTATATACAGAGATCGCGTAGGTCAAACTATTAGAGGTTTATTAAACTTAGCTATTAGAAATCGTATGCTTGAAACAGCACAACCCTCACGAGCTAAAAGATTACAATCAGGGGCTTTATTTAGCAGATCGACTTACGGTATTTTTGATTTAAAATTAAAAGGCACGTTAAAAGTAAATACTCTTTTAACAGGGAAAGGTTTAAAAAAATCTTTAGACTTTAAAACTTTAGTAAATACTCCAGAGGGAAGAGAAGAAATAATAAAAACTTTTAAAAATGAAGTTGTTGTCCTTGGACCAAAAGAGATGTGGATGGGTAAGCGTGGTGCAAACGTATTTACTACAAGTGGTGCTGATTGGGGTATAAGCATGTCCCCTACAATAACAAGAGGACCTAATAAAGGAAAACCAAATCCTAGATATGATAAAAAGAAAGCAGATGCACTTACTGAATTAAGAAAAGGTTTTAACAAAATGCTTAATGACAAGAAAACTAAATTTGGCAAACCTATTACCTACAAGGATGCAAATGGTAATACAAAAACTTTAACTGATTTTACATTATCTTCTTATGGAACTATTTTTAAAGGCGCGCCTGAAGAAATAAAAAGCAAATCAAAAAAGTTTAATACTAAAACAGGAGCTATACACAAAGCTCTATGGAGTCGCATTGCAGAAAGAATTAAAAAAGACAAAAAACGAGCTCCAGCTATAGCTTCTTATTTAAAATTAGTAGCTAATCACACTGGTCACTGGCACAAATTAGGTGCTCAAATTTGGGGTTACTCACCTAAACCAAGAGGGAAAAACGGTACTTTGTACGAATATGAACATGCTATGCCAGCAACGGCAGCATATTTATACCTACTAGACAACGCTATTAATAATTTTGGTTCCAGTAAAAGTAATTTTAATAAAGCTTATAAATTAGTAATAAAAAATTATAAGCTTATTGCTTTAGACGCGTCTCAAAATGCTAAACTTGGACTAGCTAGACTAGGTAGAACAATGCCTCAAGGCTGGAATTTAATAGACAATTTTTGGTGGCAAAGATATTTTAACGATAAAGTAGCGCAATTTAATGGTGGTATTGATCCTAGCTCTGTTGTAGATTTAGATGGTCAAACAATGGCAAATGTTTTTAAAATAAAAGCCAACGGTCAACCAACTACTGAATCTTTAATTAACGAAGCAAAAACTGCAGTTACTTTAAATGATAATACTTTTGGAGATAAGTCTTCATTTAGCAAAACAACAATTGGCCAAATACAAAACTTAAGTAATTATGACAAAGCTGCTAAAAAAGCTAGAAGTTTAAATACAACTGAAAGAGGTATTAGCGTGTTTGATTTTGATGACACATTAGCTAGAACTAAAAGTAAAGTTATAGTAACTATGCCTAATGGCAAAACATTTAAAATAGACGCTACAGAGTTTGCAAAAAATTCTGTAACACTAGAAGAGCAAGGCGCTAAATTTAATTTTGATGAATTTAATAAAGTTATTGATGGTAAAAAAGGACCACTAGCAGATCTTGCTTTAAAACGTCAAGGTAAATTTGGCAGCCAAAATATATTTGTGTTAACAGCTAGACCACAACTTGCCGCCGAAGGTATAAAAGCTTTTTTAGATGGTATAGGTTTAAATTTACCGTTAAGTAATATTACAGGATTAGAAGACGGATCACCGCAAGCTAAAGCTAACTGGATTGTAAGTAAAGCCGCTGAAGGTTATAATGATTTTTATTTTGCAGATGACGCTATCAAAAACGTTAAAGCGGTTAAAGAAGTTTTAGATCAGGTGGATGTCAAATCTAAAGTGCAACAAGCTATTTTTAGTAAAACTAAAACTTTTGATAAAATTATAAATGATATTCTTGAAAGTGGCACAGGTATAAAATCTGAAGCTAAGTTTTCTAAAGCAAGAGCACAAACAGTTGGAGCTGGTAAAGGCAAGTTTACTTTCTTTACAACACCATCAGCAGAAGACTTTGTAGGTTTAATATATAAGTTTATAGGTAAAGGAAAAGTTGGTGATGCGCAGTTACAGTTTTTTCAAGATAATTTAATTGATCCTTATAATAGAGCAGAGCAAGCCGTAACTAGAGCTAAGATAACTGCTGCTAATGATTTTAAAGCACTTAAAAACAGTCTTAAGACGTTACCTAAGTCATTATCTAAGAAAACAGGTATTGGAGGGTTTACGTTTGGTCAAGCTGCTAGAGTTGCAGTGTGGACAAGACAAGGTGTGGAAGTTCCTGGTCTATCTAAAAGAGACGCAAAAGAATTAAACGCTTTTATAGATAATAATGCTGAGCTTGATGTTTTTGTAGATGAATTAATAAACATACAAAAAGGTAAACCATATCCTAAACCTAGTCAAACTTGGTTAGCTGGTAATATAACATCGGATATTGTTAACGAAATAAATAAAGTTAACAGAAAAGAATACATGCAAGAGTTTAATGAAAATATTGATATAATATTCTCAGACAAAGTTATGAATAAGCTTGAAGCTGCATACGGTCCTAAATATGTAGAAGCTTTGCGTGATATTATTCGTAGAATGAAGTCAGGTTCTAATAGACCTGTAGGTAATTCAAGAATTGTAGATGGATTACTAAACTGGTTAAATAATTCTGTTGGTGCTATAATGTTCTTAAACACAAGATCTGCAGTGTTACAAACTATATCTGCAGTAAACTTTATAAACTTTGGTAACAATAATCTTTTAGCTGCTGGCAAAGCATTTGCTAATCAAAAGCAATATTGGAAAGACTTTATGACATTATTTAATTCACCTTACTTAGTTGAAAGACGTGATGGATTAAAGATCAATGTTAGTGAATCTGAAATAGCAGATGCTGTAGCAGAAAGTTCTAATAAACCAAAAGCATTTTTAAACCTATTACTTAGCAAAGGTTTTGTTCTTACAAGATTTGCAGATAGTTTTGCTATTGCGGCTGGTGGTTCTACATTTTATAGAAATCAAGTTGCTGCTTATGTTAAAGGTGGTATGGATCAAAAAGCTGCAGAAAAACAAGCGTTTGATGATTTCTACGCTATTGCAGAAGAAAGTCAGCAGTCAAGTAATCCAAGCAAAATATCACAACAACAAGCATCAGGTGCTGGTCGTGTGATACTAGCTTTTGCTAATACGCCAATGCAATATGCTCGTATAATAAAAAGATCTAGTCAAGATCTTGTAAATGGTAGAGGTGATTGGAAAACTAATGTTTCTAAAATAGTGTACTACGGAGCAATGCAAAACCTTATATTTAACGCGTTGTCTAACGCTTTATTTGCTTTAGCTTTTGACGAAGAAGATGAAGAACAAGAAGATAAAACAGGTAGAATAGCAAATGGTATGGCTGATTCATTATTAAGGGGTCTTGGTATACGAGGCGCTGCTGTTTCCGCTGTTAAAGACGCTTTAATAACTGTATATGAAGAAGAAAACAAAGAAAAAGGCGCGCCTGAACTTAGAAAAGCTATAACTGATCTATTTGGTTTTTCACCACCACTTGATTCTAAAATTAGAAAACTAACAAGTGGTCTTAATACATTATCATGGGAACGTGAAAAAATGAATCAAGAAGGTTTTAACTTAAACAACCCTGCTTATTTAGCTTTTGCTCAAGTAATTTCTGGTTTAACAAACGTACCATTAGATAGAGCAATAACAAAGATAAATAACTTAAGAGCTGTAACAAGTGATAGTTCTGATAAATGGCAAAAAGTTGCCTTATTAATGGGTTGGTCAGCTTGGGATCTTGGTTTACCATATTATGGTGTTGAAGACAAAGTAGAGATGACACCGCAAATGATACTTAAAGAAAAGGTAAACAAAATGAAAAAAGAAACTAGCACTAAACAACAAAAAGAAACGTTGTTAAAGCTAGGACTAACTAAGCAACAAATAAAAGCTTTAAAATACGAAGAAGCAAGAGTTAAAAAAATAATTGAACTACAAGAAAAAAAAGATGGTAAAAATTAAAAAACTTTGGAACTCATTAATGTACAAATTAATGTTTAAGAATTACGAATGCGAATGCAAAAACAAAAAATAAAATGGGAGGAATAAAAATACCAAACTTTTACGCGTCACCTTTAAATAAAAACGGCATAACAGTTGGGGAAAACACTGGTGGAGTACAAAAAGATAAAAAAGGAGAGTATGTTTTACGTACTTTTGAAAGTGTTGGTGGGCAAAAAGGTGATACCATTAGACCTGCTAATAATAAAACGTTTAAGCCAGCTGTTATAGGAAAATCTTTAGGTTCTAAAGATGGTTATTTAATAGGTGGTGATTATAAAACTAAAAAAACAGGAGATAAAAACTACAATATAATCCCTACGAATAGGAATAAATTTGGTGGAACACCTGACAATACAGACAAACAAGCAGCTTATGAAAAAGCTACTGAAGAGCTTTATGCAGAAGGTAAAATAACTGAAACTGACGACAAGGCTGTAAAGTTAATTAAAAGAAGAGTTAAGAAAAACGCAAAAAAACTTTCAAAATAATGGCACAAGAAATAAGTGAACAAACTAAAGTAACACTTGACCTTAAAACTATAGGAACAATAGTAGGATTTACTATAGCATTAGCTACAACTTATTTTACATTAAAAGCAGACATAGCTATCGCTATGGAAATGCCTGAACCTGAAATATCTAGTGTAGAGTTTAAATACAAAGACGAACTAATACGATCTAATGTAGAAAAAGTTATAGAACAAGTAGATAACATTGAAAAAGATGTTGATGAAATTAAAGAAATGATGAAAACTTTAGACGCAAGATTGTATGAAATACAAAAAAGACCATGAAACATGTAATAATAATAGTAGGGCTTTTATTCACAACCTTAAGCTTTGGCCAATATAAAGATGACATTAGCGTAGTACAGTTTAGCGCTAAGTTTTTAGTTGACAAGCAAATCTCATTAAAAAAGTTTAAAGAATTTAATACGCATACTTTATTTATAAGCGAGCATGGTAAGTTTTTTAAAGAAGAAAAGGTGGAGTATTTACCAACTGTTATAATATACAATAACGGTGACGTTGTTTTTAGAATAAATGGTGGTTTATCATTAGAATTACCTGAAGACACTATTAAGCAATTGCAAGAACATTTAAACGAAGTACAATCAAATAAATTTTAAATATGAAAAAACTTATATTATTAGTTATGCTACTATGTAGCTGTGGAAGTTATCAATATGTTAATGATACTATGCTTATAACAGAGACAACAGACGTTTCTATGTTTAGCAACTACGATACTAATATTATACGTTTTGTTATTAAGCCAATAAAACCAAGATTTTATTTTGCTAATGATTATGGTTACTGGGGCATGAGACCTTTGTGGTTAGATTTTAATTTTTACCATGGTAACTATTATTCTTATTACTCTCATTTTTATAGACCGTGGAATTACTGGGATTATTACATGAGACCTTGGACACAAGGACCTTTTAATAATCAAGGTTATAATGTAGTTTATAATTCTAGCAGAAGAAATAGTATTAAAAATAATGTAATTACTAAACCAAAAAGATCTAGACTGATTTTAAATAAGAAACCAGTTGTAAGTTACAAACCAGTTGCAAAGCCAAGAGTTAATTATAACAAGCCAAAACCTATTTATAATAAACCTAGTTATAACAAACCTAGCTTTAATAGCAAACCTAGTTTTAATTCTAGACCAAGTTATAATTCAAAGCCAAGTACTAACTATACACGTCCTGTTGTTACAAGAAGTGTTAAAAAAGGAAATTAATGAAAAACTTATTATTACTAATAATGATGTTTAGCTTAAATGCTAACGCTCAATTTTTAAAAGACATATTTAAATACAGTACATTGTACGCTAGTTATGATCAAAGTAATGCTTTACAACCTACAAAAACATTTTATGTAACACAGGGTAATGAGTTACAAGAAACTACACCTAGAGTTCCTAATGATGCTACTTATACTTTTGGTTTAAGAAAATTAGCATTTTTTGATTATGAAGATAAAGATAGATTTTATGATGGTACAGAAACTAACATAGGACAAAAAAGTAACGAAGGTAATACTAATGGCCTAGAGTACTTATTTGAAATGTCTAAAGGTAAACAACAAGGAGATGATTTTAAGAACTCTAAGATCTTCTTAAGATATCTAGCTGATCATTATATTATAAAGCTTGAACAAACTAAAAATGAATTAGTAGATTTAGATTATAGATCTGCAGATGTAAGACTTAGATTACCAATAGGTAAAAAACTTAGTTTATCAATTGGTGGAATATATAGAACATATCAAAAAGCTTATGGCGTAAATCCTATACAATCTTACTTAGAAGAAAACCAATGGTGGAATTTAAGTAGAGATTACTATGGACATAGTGATATACCTTATTCGTGGGAAAATCTTCAAACAGGAGAAACAGGTATTGATTACTTTTGGTATGACAATCAGGGAACGTTACTCTCTAACTCAGATCTTGATTACAGAAACAATATCTTTGGCCAACTAGTTAATAGTTATAATGATGAGCAGTTAGAATTAATATCAGGTGGTTATGCTAATTTATCAGGTATTATCGGTTTAGACTATTACCATTATCGTAAGTCTTTTTGGTTTCACGCATATGGATCAGTGTTGCCAATACATAAAACTTTTTCTGAATCAGATAAAGATAAATATTCTTACGAATCATTTATAGGTAAAAACGATTGGATTGATTATTCTGTTGGTGGACAATTTGGAATTAAGCTAAATAAAAAATTAGGATTATTTACAGAAGTAGCAATACAAAAATATTGGGATAGAAAAATAGAAGTACTTAAGGCAGGTATTAACTTTAAATTCTAGTTATGAAAATAAGCGATCATATTACTTTTGCTGAAGCGATACACTCGAATACAGCTAAAAGGTATAGTATAAAAAATATACCTAACGAAGAGCAAACTAACAACATGAAAATGTTAGCTGAAAAAATATTTGAACCACTAAGACTATGGGTTGGTGGACCGATAAAGATCAATAGTATGTTTCGTTCTGAAGAATTAAATAAAGCCATAGGAGGATCATCTAGCTCTCAGCATTGTAAAGGTATGGCAATGGATATTGATGACGTCTATGGACATAAAACTAATGCAGAGATGTATGAATGGATATGTAACCACTGTAATTTTGATCAAATCATATGGGAATTTGGTAATGACAAAAATCCAGCGTGGATACATGTTAGTTACATAAGTGTAGATAAAAATAGAAACAGAAAACTACTCGCTGAAAAAGAGTTTGGTAAAACAGTATATAAAATAATAAAATAAAAAATGCACAAAGGTAAAAAACACACGGAAAGTTCTTATCAACCTATTAAAGACAAAGGTGGTAAAGTAATTTTAACTTCAAAACAAGCTAGAGATGTAGATGAAGATTTTCCTTCAAATGACGAAAATAGTCACGAGTTTGATCATAAGCCATCTCAAACAGATGTTAAACAAGCTGATTTTATTAATAGTAAGATGCAAAAAATGAGAAAAGAATCTCAAGGCAGAAAAGCTGTTACTGATTTAAACAAAGCTTTAGAAACTATAAAAGGTCCGCAAAGAAAATCTGCATTGAATATGTTAGGTGTATCTAGTCCTTTAGATAAAAAAGTTTCTTGGAAATATGGTAAAGGAACTTATTCAGGTGATTTAATTCCTAGTATGGAAACTAGTACTCATAGATACGCTAGAACACATAATGGCAAAATAAAATCACTGCCTAAAAAATAAACAATATGTATACTCAAAAATTTGGAATATCTAGAGGCTCTAGTAATGAACCTAGAAAAACTACTAAAGGTAAAGGTAGAAACTTTAGAACTACTAAAGAAGGTGCAGGTATGACTGCTAAAGGAGTTGCTGAATATAAAAGAAAAAATCCAGGTAGTAAATTAAAGACTGCAGTAACAGGTGATGTAAAGCCTGGTAGTAAAGATGCTAAACGTAGAAAATCATTTTGCGCAAGATCAAAAGGTTGGACTGGAGAAAGAGGTAAAGCTGCAAGACGCAGATGGAAATGTTAGGAACAAAATAAAACTGGGCGTACCATACCCAAAAGTTCCTGTAACCGAAGAAGGGGATCACGCAAGTGGTCCCCTTTTTCTTTTTATCCATCACAAGCAACACAGTCTTCCATAGCTTGATTGGCAATATCGCCACGCAAGACTGATTCTGTTCGCATATAGTATAAAGTTTTAATTCCTTTATGCCAAGCATCCATGTGGACTTTATTAATCCACTTTGGTGTTGCTTCGCTAGGAAAAGCTAAGTTTAAACTTACACTTTGATCTATATACTGCTGGCGGATACCAGCTTGCCTAACCAACTCTAGCTGGTTAAGTTCTTTAAAGGTTTTAAATACTTCTTTCGTATCTTCGCTTAAACCTTCTATATCTTGTACCGAACCTCCATCGGCCAATATTTTGTCCCATATCTCTTTTGTATTTAGTTTTTGTTTTTTGAGAATGTTTTCCAGAGTAGGGTTTTTACGTATAAAAGTACCCTTAGCGCTTTGCTCGGTAAATATATTGGCGGCCCAAGGCTCAATACCTGGTGACACATTTCCACTAAGCTTGCTATTGCTAACAGTAGGAGCAACAGCACGTAAGTGAGTATTACGCATACCAGTTCCAACACACCATAAAGGTTCTCCATAAGCTTCTGCAAGTGCCATACTAGCTCTTTCGCTTTCAATTTTAATTTGACTGAAAATTCTTCTTGTTTCATATTGTGCTAATAGACCTTCAAATGGTAAACCTTTTTCTTGTAAATACGTATGCCATCCGAGTACACCTAAACCTAATGCTCTACCTTTTTCAGCAGATCTTACAGAGTTTTCAAATCCTTTTCTGTATTTAGCTTTTTGTATAAACTCTTCTAACACACCGTCAAGAAACCATATCGAGTCATGTATTATATTAGTATTTTTCCACTCATCATATTTAGCTAGGTTTAAGCTAGACAGGCAACATATAAAGCTATGATTTTCATCTGTATGTAATGTTATTTCACTACAGATATTTGTCATATGTACTTTTAATGCGTTTTGTTTATAGGCTGCGGGGTTATTTTTATTTGTGTTCCCTTTAAATAAGACATATGGTTCTCCAGTAGCTTTACGCTTTTGAAGTAATTTTCCCCAACGTTTTCTAGCCTCTGCATCTCCTTGTTCAAGTCTTCGCATGAACTTATCGCCGACAACAGCGCACTGATGCAAGTTAAGTGACTGTCTATTGACGTCTCCTTTAGGCTCACGTATTTCGATCCAGTCTTCAAAATCGGGGTGTTCAATGTTAATATTAACCGATGCAGCTCCTCGTCTGACAGATCCTTGATTAGTGGCAAGTATTGTTGAATCGTATATTTTACAAAAAGGCACAACGCCGTCACTTGTTCCATTTCCTTTAATTTGAGCGCCAGCGGGTCTAATTTGATTTACTCCGATACCAACTCCACCGCCGTGCTTAGCAAGTAGCATCATCTCTAAATTTTTCTGTCCTATATCTATTATGCTATCAGCTACATCGATACCAAAGCAACTAATAGGAAGGCCGCGATCAGTCCCAGTATTACTGAGAACAGGACTAGCAAGACAGAGCCAACCATTCCATATATACTCAAAGAAAGTTTCTTCAAGTTCAGGTTTGTCAAGTCTATTTGCGACTGTTTTACATACCCTTTCATAGGCATCTTTAGGAGACTCGCTGCCAAGTAAATATCCCCCGGCGATAGTTTTTTTGTAGACTTCAGTGTCTCCCCACTCTGGATAGTCTTTTCCTTTTTTCCATTCATTATTCCACATCAAGTTCTAGTTTTTTTTCTTTTGGTTTTGACTCTTGTTCTCTTTCTTGTAATTGTTTAAATACTTTTTTCCACTCTTCTTCACCTATGTGTAATTGAAAAGCTGTTAATGTTCCTCTAGTCATACTATCTAACTTTATAAAATCTTCTATAAGCTGTTTTACAGTTTTAGTTAGTATTTCTACTTTTTGTTTTAATTTGTTTTGTGGCATATTAATTTATTAAATGATTAATCCACGCTGTTAAACCATTAAGGTTTAGCGCTACTAAATTCCATTGTTTTCTTGACGCTGTCTGTATCATTACACAAATAAAACCTACTATAAATAATTTAGGTTCTAACGTCCATTGTCCAGCGATTAAAAAAGCTGCACCAAAATATCCTATACGTGATGCAACTTTTTGATATGCTGTAAGTTTATTTGTATATCTTAAAAACTTTATAAGTCTATACTTCCATCTTCTTTTTCTTTCCATTACCAAATGTCTTCGAAATCTTCACCTTCATTTGCTTTACTATAGTCAGTTGGCCTAACAGCGAAAAAATCAGTGTGAGTGTGACCCCCTGTAAGATGGAAGAACCAATCCAGATTAGCCGCTGCTTCTTTGTCATAGTGGAATAATCTTCTTTTATCCGTGTAACCAAGTTCTTGTAATTTGTCATTAGCTCTTTTTCTTATAAATTGTTTTAAGTCAAATGATCTCATACCTTCAATATCACCCATTTCAAACATCTTGTCTATATACTTTTCTTCTAGCTCAACCATAGTCTTAGCAGCTAAATATATATCTTCTTTACAAGCATCTAGTAAGCTATTGTCTTCTTCGCACATATGTCTAAACAACTGACAACCCATTTTACTGTGTAAGCTTTCGTCTCTTACAGACCATTTCATTTGTTGTCCGATGCCTTTAAGTAGATTACGTAACTGAAAAGAATAAAGTACAGCGAAGGCACTATATAAGCTAACACCTTCTGCAAAAGCGGAGAAGATAGCAAGGGAGGTTCCGATACCCACAGCATTGTTGCCATCATAAGCAACCAAGTTATCAAAACGATCGGCTGTCGCAGGTTCGTGTAAAAACGCTTCATAGTTTTCTAGTTTTAAAGTTTCATTTAAATAGCTATAAGCTACAGCATGTATAGTTTCCTGTGATCCAAACATCATAGCCATTTGTTGTATCTCATGTTTAGGAAACCAACCAACCACTTTTTGTGTCCAGTAATCACTTACAGCGCATTCAGTCTGAGCAAAACCTAATAGTATATTACCTACTAAATGTTTTTCTTCTGCTGTTAGCTTTTCGTTCCAGTCTTTTACATCACCTGACATAGGTATTTCTGTATGTAACCAAAACGCCTGAGCTTGTTTTAACCAACCTTCTGTATAGTACTCAGGATACTCAAAAGGTTTATACGGTATTCTATTATCAAATAGTCCCATTAGTTATCGTGTATTTCTAGTGATATATCAACAAAAGGTATATATAAAACATAAGTTGTTTGATCAGGCTCTTCGTATGTTCTTATACCAAAACATATTCCAGGGTAAAAACCTATACTTAAAGTCCAGTTTTTTATTTCTTTATCCATTTATTGTTTTTTTATTAATTACTATAGGTGAACCATCTTTGTGAGATGATACAAAATAAACCACATCGTTTTCCTCTACTATAACGTCACTAACATCTTTAAATGTTTTAGGATAATTTGTTACAGCATATTCTTTTATTTTATCCATAAACTTTTATATTATATTTATCTTGTTGTTCTACTAATTCTTTATATTTAATTTTGTTTCTCATTTCAAAGCTCCATTTCCACCATTTGTCGATTTGACGCTCTCTGTATTTACATCTTGCTAAGTGTTTTGCTTGAGCAGGATTAATCTTATTGTTTCGTCGCATTCTTTTTGATTTTGTGGTTTGTATAATGTCCAGTTAACTGGTTGTTGAGTTATAAAATTGTTTTCTATTAGTAATCTTTTAAATAGTTTCCAACGTAGTGGAAATGATTCATTAGCTCTACCTTTAGTTTCAATAATAAAATCTTTACCTATAAAATCAGGTGTATACTTTATGTTAAGTATTTTTTTATTACCTCTATTTTTATATTCTCCTTTTCCGTTGCTTTGTCTTTCTATAGACTCTAAATCAAACTCAAATGATGGTATTAATTCAAATGTTTGTCCTTCATATTTAGCTTTGATTTTAGCTTTTTTTAAAGCCATATACATATATCGCTCTAAACCTGAGGCAAACTTAATACCATCGTAAGTTATTTTCTTTGATTGTACTGGACCTTTTTTACGTTTAAAAGATCGTTTCATCGTATATGTTTATATCATTTATGTTTTCATTTACTCTTCTAGCTTTAGCATATATAGCTTCTTCAATTTCATCACGTAAACAATGTCTAGCTGATTCAAGATATAGTATTGCATCCATTAATTCTTCTTGTACGTCAACAATAAATCTACCTAGATCTTTCTTTTGACCTTCAATTTCTTGCATCATTGTAGCGCCATATTTCTTCTGACCTATTAAACTACGTTCGTCCATCTTCCTTAGTACGTTTTGTACTATCTTATCTTGTGTTTTAATCTGCATCTTTCACGAATGTTCCGTTAATCATTTTACCTGTTCTTGTTGCTATAACTTTATAAGCTTCATCAATACAGTATTCTATATCATACCCTTGTAAGTGAGCTAAGTTTGTAAGTACTACAACCATATCACCTATTGCATCTACAATTTCTGGTTGATCATTTTTAAGTAATGCTTTAGCAAGCTCACCAGCTTCTTCTTGTAATTTAACATATTGCGTATGTGGATTACCTTGTTGGTACAAACCTCTTGTTGCTGCCCAGTCTCTTATAAGATCAAATCTTTCATCTGTTTTTACAGGCGTGTGATCTGTATTGTAATAGGCCTCATAAAAAGCTTTGTTGTAGATATAAGATCTGTCATTGTTAAACATAGATGTTTTAACATTTTGCATAATCCATGGTATGTTCTTTTCTGTTATTTCAAACTGGCCGAACTCTGTTTGCCATTTTAAACCTATGTTATCCATCAGTTGTCCTTTTAATTTATTAACCGGACACGGGAAAGTTGAGGTCTGCTCTGTAGCGTTTATTTTCATTTTATTAAAGTTTAGATTTTTATATTTTTTTAAATCAACCTTATAGCCATAAGACTTTTGAAGTTCTATTTCACGGTCTGATATATAATCTATATCGTCTGACTGTTCAAGAACTTCATACTCTGTCTCCTTATAGCCTTGCATAAGGGTTACTCTGTTCTTAAGATTACGCGTTACGCCTATCTTTTTACCTGGTATGTGGTATAAATAATACATATTTTAAAGTTTGTTATTATATAAATGTAAGTTGTGTGCAAAGTGGTAATAAGTACCTATTTCAATAGACAGTCTCTTAGCAATCATTTGTTGTAACATTGAGAATTGATATTGATCATTACAGAAACCGTACCAGATGTCATTAGAACGCATCAGAACTGACATGTTTAACTTATTGTCTAGTATTGTAAACTGTACTGCGTAAGTACACGGTGTGTCTTTTCTATATGATCCCCACTCTTTTGCATCATATATACTTATTGCCGCGTGTCTTGTATTTTTATTTTGTCTAAGTTTAGCACATACATAATCTATTTGATTATTACGTTTCCACTGATAACCATAGTTAGAATTAACGTTACGATTACTGTCTGCCATCTTTTCCCATATCGGTGGTATCTTGCCATATATTTGACCAAGCTTATCTATACTACGATCACCTGATTTATACCACTCCCACTCTGCTTCAGCATATTCTAAGCTCCACTTACGTTCTTTATTTGTAATGTGGTTATCCATAGGGTTTGCAATTGTAAAACCTATATTGAATAAAGCTTTAGTATCATCAAAGTCTACACCATCAATTAATATTCTATTAAGTTGATAAGCATAAGCTTCGTTTGCGTTTTTAAATAGTGTTCTTGCCATATTTATTGTAATAGTATTTGTAATAATTAAATATTTGTTCCCATAAATCCTTTTTAGTGTGAACGTGTGGAGATCTGTTTTTTCTGCCGTTTATTTCTATGTCTACGTACCATTCATATGTGCTTTTAGCAAATGGTGATATTTTTATTCCATTGTTTATACACCATCTCATATGTTCTCGCTGTTTTGACGTAGCCATAAAATGACCCATGTTAATTTTTCTTACTCCCACGGCATTGCTTCGTTTTCATTTACAGCATTTACATGAGGAACAAAACAACCAGATCTTGGTTCCCACGTGAAATGAGCTTCAGCTCCGTTTTCACCTAAGTTTTGGAACTTAACTTTTAGTATCTTTGCTTTAACGGTTTTTTCTTCATAGTTCCTGTGAACTAATATACCGTGATAACTAGCATCATACCATTCACCGCCACCTTTTATGTTATACATTGTAGGCTCTTCCATTCTACCGTCTTTGTCTTTGTACATTTTTGTAGGATGCGCAACTACAAATACAAGCACATCATACTTCTTAGCAAACGTTTCTATTTTAGTTAGATATTCCATTGTGTAACGATTAACATCTTCTGTCTTACAGTCTACATCTCTAACTTTATTAAAAGGATCAATGACTAAACATTTAATACCTTTACGTTTTACTAGCTCAGCACCTTTACGTAATACAGATTCTAATGTATATCTTTCCATGTCAATAAAGAAATAATTATCATTAACATGATTAGCAACTCTATTCCATTTGTCTCCGTGTATATCTTTAGACGATGGCATACCTTGCCAAGTCTTACGCATTAACTTATGCGCATGTAAATACGTAGGAGCATTTTCAGGTGATGCAAAAGCTGTTTTCCAACCATAGTTGTTATTATAACCTACAACCATCTGGTCAACAAAATCAGACTTACCGCTACTAGGTATCCCAGTAACAGTGATAAACTGACCGGTATACGTTGAGAATATTTCGTCAAAGTTACTAAGGCCGACTTGATATCCTTTCTTAAAGCCATTACGAACAAAGTCTGTGACTTCATCTTCAATGTCTTTGAACGTTGTAACGTTTTCAAGCGGTACAGGTCTTGCTGTATTGATACGCTCTTGTAGTTTTTCTTTGCCATGTTTCTGTAAATATTCATTAGCATCTTTACAATCATCAAATGATACTAGGTAACATACTTCAGCACCTAGTCTACGAACTAACTCTGATTGTAATGCTTGACCTGCTTCATCTGAATCAACAGCTAATATGATTTTTTCTTTATCTTCAAAATAATCTATACAATTATCAAGATAATCTAGGTTGTTAGAATTTAATGTAGCACCATTAGGAACTGATATAGAGTTTTTAATACCAGCTTCGTGTAACGCTAACACATCCATCTCGCCCTCAGTTATAACGCAAGTGTCATAACCTACTATACTATTTATATTGTAGAATACTTTTTCAGCACCCTTATATAATTTAAAGTTCTTTCTGCCATCGCGATACTTAACATTAATAAGTTGATCGCCCATAAAGTAATTAAACTTTATAGTATTCTCGGTCTTACCGGTTTGCGGCATAAACTCAGAACCTTCACCGACATTTAAGTCAGTCAAGGTTTTCTGAGATATCCCTCTTGTTTCAAACCAACCAATTACTTTAGTTGCTGGTGGTTGATATGCTGAGACTGTAGGTCTTACATATACTTTTTCACTAGCACCTTTACGTTGATACGTATGTAATTGAAAGGTTGTGTTACAATTGTGACAAGTACCGAGACCACGTTCCCAATCATAAGACGCACATTTGGCCTTTTGATTTTTAGGTTTCCTATCATGAGAACACAAAGGGCATATACCCTGTGTCTTCTCTTCTAGGCCATGTTGATTGAATTCATCAATCAAAAATCCATTGATCTCTCTGTCCTGCATTTAATTTAATTTAAAATGGTAAATCGTCTTCTACTTCTTGTTTAGCTGGTTGTGCTTGTTGTTGTGGTTGATCTGTTCTAGGTGCTGCGTTTACATTATCACCATTAGTCCATACCACTTTTACATTTCCTAAATAAGTTTTAGCTACTTTAGCCTCACGTTCTTCTTTAGTTTGATCCACTATTACTGGACCTTGATTACCAAACTGATCAACTTCGTCGTTCAGTGTAATCGTAATTGGTAAGTATTTACCTTTTTTACCTATGATAATTTTATCTTTAGGTATTTCATTAAGGTTAATACTAGCTTTAATTATTGATGCCATATTAATATGCGTTTACTTGGTTAAACATTCTTGTTATTTGTTGTTTTGTTGCACCTGTGTTTCTTCTTAAGTTATCTACTGCTTTTACGTGGTTTTGTCCTGTGTAAAAGTTGTTGATGCTTGTGTTGATTCCTGATACTGTGCAAATTTGTTTTCTAGTTCTTGCCATGGTTTAAAGGGTTTTAGTTAAAAAATATTGTTTAGGATCAAAGTCCTCTGACTTATAAAATAATTCATAAGCCTCGACTGCTCTTTTTACTTTATCTTGACCTCGTTCATAGAACTCAGGTGAGCAATCAAAGATACCTATTTGATGTGTGTTTTTGTCTATTGCAATGAATAGCATTTCGTAACCAAATAGTTTACTGTAAATATAAGCTTGACTATCATAGTTGTACTTAGATGCTGAATACTTAAACTTTGTAATGTCTGCTGTCGTCTTTAAATCGATAATCAGTTTTTCATCATGGTTTACAATATCAGCTTTACCTTTCCACATTTGACCTTCAAGCTCTGTAATTTCAGGTTGTTCATATTTAACATTGCCTGATCTTATTAAATCTCTACATACTTCGTTGTCTAGCATCTTTTCTGTCATTAATTCAATTTGATCAACCTCATGTTTTAATAAACACATTTCACCCCCTGAAATCTCCTTATATGCTTTAGTATTTCTAGTTGTAGCTTCTACTATCTTAAAATTCTTAAGCTTGTCTGGCTCAAGTATTGCTGTGTGAAAGTATCCACCGACTAGAAACGCAGGTCTTTGTGCTTGCTGCTTTCCTAAAGCTAAGGGATTGGTTAAGAGCGTACCGATGTCTGAATTACTAAGATACTTTTTACCAAAGTCTCCGTAATAATTAGCATCATCTTCTAACGCTTTTAATACCTCTTGCTTTTTCATACTACAGTGTTGTTAATTCTTGCTCTGCTTCTTTAGACAGGGCATACTTAGCTTTAATAGCTTCGATTTTACCTCCAGCTTTTACATAGTCTTTAGCTTTAGCTAACTGGTCTGCTGTTATAGAGGATTTAGTTTTTGGCACAAATTTCTTTTTGCCGTGATCATTAGTAGCGTCACTATCAGCTGTATCATCAATTAGAAATAAATTACCTAACGCGTACTTTTTTGCATACGAAGATGCTGAACCAAATTGTTGTGGTACGTTCATACCCTTTTGGTTTAAGTCTACACCGACAATTGCTTTTGCATGAATCATGTCTTTACCATCGCTGATAGTTGCTGTAGATTCCATGACAGGCATATTGTCAAATAATACGTTAAGTTCTTCATTGATCGTAACTGTTACTCCTAACTCTAATAGAAAGGGTTTTGTTGCTTCTAGGATGTCTTCGGCTGATCTGAAGTTGTACTTGCCGAAGGAGTTAAATCTACTCTTTTTCGATTTAAACTTTGTTTGGATTGTCGCTAATTTTTCGTTTATGTTCATTCGTTCTTAGTTAAATTGCTTATTAATATAATTACATGTATTAGATTTAATTTACAGGTAGTCAAGCACTTGCGAGTGATCTACGTTGTCTATTAATTTCTGTACTGCTTGTTTTTTTAGTTCTGATACTCTTACATAATCACTTGCTCCTGTTATACCTAAAGTTAATGCTATATCTTTAGCTGAGTGTTTATCACAGTCTAAACCATAGCTCAATCTTAGTACTTCAAACTCTTTATCAGTTAAATGTTTTCTTAATAAACCTACTAAATATATATTTAATAACTGTATGTTATAAGGCTCAGACTTATCAGGTATTTGATACATAGAGTTTTCATCGTCTGTAGGTTGTGCGTCAATAGATAAAAATATACTATTAAAAAACATTGCAACCATTTTTTGATCTTTACCATTGTCTTTACGTATTTCATTTAGCTTATGTTCAGGTATACGTATATCACCTCTGTTTTTATCTATAGCTCTACGTATAGCGCCTTTAATTCTTTTTGATAGAAATGATTTTAAAGTTTTTTCTACGTCTTCGGATTGTTCTAATGTTTCCCAGTCTAATCTATCTACAGCTTTTGTAAGACCTGCGCTACCTTCTTGTATGATATCATTAATACTCATAACGCCTGAAGCTTGTTGTGTTGTTGAAAACTTACGCGCTATATTTTCTACTAAAGGTAAAAACTTAGTTATAAGTTCTTTTCTAGTATATTGATCATAAGGCTTATCATCAGGCATACAAGCCTTAACGTCTTCTTTGTATCGTATGTAATTCTTTACATTATATTTTTTCATTTAATAGTTTTTTTTCATGTTTAAGTTCTTCATTAATGTTTCTTAATACTGTTCTTACAGAGCAGTCTAATAGTCCTGCAACACGAGACCAAGTTATCTTGTTGCCATTGTCGTTAAGATCAATCATACATTCATACACATCGTCTTTATGTATTTGTTTAGACTTACCTAACAACTGTCCTACGATTTGCATTTTAGATTTAAAATCTAAACCACAAAAGTCTTTAAATATTATTTTACGTGCTTTGTTTTTAGGAGCATAAATTCCACCCCAAAACGTACTTTGTATTATGTTTTCAATGCTAGCTTCACCGATTTTAAATGTAATAAATCCATTAGACTTATCAGCTATAAATCTGACGATTTTAGCATGTGTATTCATGTTGTATCTGTTTAAATAACATAATACTAATGCGTGCCAAGTTAATGACTTATAGGACGTTATTTTAGACTTACTATTAAATAAATGATAATGCTCATGAGTACCATCTTCGTAGTAATCGAAGTGCTCGGTACTATAAGTAGGATCATCATTTACAGGATTACGCCTGTATATAATCCTATTGTCATTTAAATATTCTATTTTCCTATGTGACATTAGCCTATTACTCTTTTATTCTTATTAGCTTTTGTCACCCTTGGCTTAACAAAATTTTTAATTTTGGTTCTTGTGTTGAAAACGTCTGTCTCAACTAAATGTTTGTATAATTTTCTTCTCATCTGGTCTAAATATTAATGGTTCGTCTTTTGCTGCTACTGTATGCTTTTCTTGTTCATAGTAATTCCAATAAGCTGTAATACTACAACCTGGAACTTTGTACTGATCAGGCATACATTGTGGAGGTTCGTTAAACTCACCGCCTAATGGCATACCGACAGGACAATCTTTTAATACGTTAAAGCATTTAGTTATACTTAAATGTACTTTATTATAACGTTTAGTATACTCATCACCTAGAGCCAACATGTGATGAAACAACCAATAGTACTGTCTACTGTTTTGTCTACACCATATAGTTGATGGGTGATTGTAATGCGCTTTTTTGTAAGGCACATAACTATTGTCATACTCACGTTCTTCTGCGTAATGATGATGCGCAGTACAAAGCATCTGGGCTGATTCTAAGATCATTTTAACCACATGCTTATTGTATTGTATCTGTGCAGCTTTTACAGGGTCTGAATCTAAATAAAATATATTCATCTGTAGTGTTCGTCTAGTAACTGATTAGCAACTTCTATGCTTATCAAGTTGTTGTTATATAATTTCCATATTAGTCTACTCATAGTTTCTGATGCATTTGTAAAATGGATGTCTGTAACTACCAGCTTTAGTACGTTCGAAATATGTAAACGTTGCTGTTTGGCCTATGTAGTCATGAATGTTGTTTTGTATATCAGCTAGATCTTTGTAAGTAAAGCCTTTGCCTGGTGGACAACCGAACTTAACACCTTGATCGTCCATCATAAAGAACTTACCTAGTGTACCTTCGCGCTTGCCTTTACCTGCTTCATAGCCTACAATTGTAGCTTCAGCATCGTGAAAGTCTTTGAACTTTTGTAAGTTGTAAGAACGTTTGCACTGATAAGGACCGTCAAGACGTAAGATAGAACCTTCGTAACCTTGAGGTAGAAAAGCATTGTGATGTAAGTCTAAAGCTTCTTCGTGCTTGTTAACTAGATACGATGGCACATAGCGTACAGAATCTGTATACATATCGCTTGTACATAATTGATCCATTCTGTAACTGTATGGCATATTCATCACTGTTTCTACATAGTCATAGCAATGAAACTGTACTAGTTTTGCTGCTTCAGATCTGTCATCGTCTGTAGGTTTTTGTTTACGAACAAGAGATATAATCTTTTCGAAGTCGTCACGTAGATCGTGGTTGTATAATTCACCATCGAGCACTACGTCAGGATGTATTTCGAAGAAATATTCTAGATCTTCTAGTATGTGCGCAATGTTGAGCCACGGTTTACCTGTACGAGAGTATGCATATACTTCGCCTTTGTCATTAAGTTGGATTAGACAACGTACGCCGTCAAGTTTTGGTTGCATGTAGACTTTTTTAGTCCAGTCGACTGGTTTTGAGTCAACTTTGTATGCGAGCATTGGTTTTATCATTTATATTTATTTAATTGGTTTTCTATTTTTATTATTTGTTCTTGTAATTCTGCGCATCTTGCGTAGTCTTCATTGCTAAGAGCGAAGTCTAGCTGAGTCATAGCTGTAGCTAATTGAGCCAACAGTTGTTGCTCTGTATTTTGCTCGTGAAGATCAGCAACGAGAGCTTTATCCCACTCTTGCTGCTTATCTTCTAGAGCTTGTATAACTATGTCTGCTACACGTATTGCCATTTGTTCGATTTGTCTGTCTGTCATATTTATATTATCCAGCTTTGTTCGTATTATGTTTGTAATTCCAGTCTGTATAATCATAACCATGATTTGGACTCGACCATTTTTTAATTATTTTATCAGGTGTTGATACAAATACACACTCTTCAGTGTATTGATTCCAACAACTTACCCACACGTCAGATTTACCTATCCATATAATATAAGTATAGTTGTGATCAATACTGTCTACGCTAGGGTATAAATATTGTGAGTTATAATGCATATCTTTAACTAAATGAGCTGCAATTCTTGAGCCATCGCCAAAGTTTGTAAAACCTTTAGTATCTTGCATATACTTAATCCAGTTAGCTGTCTGAACACCTTGGTATTCAGGATAACCATCATGATGTAAGTACATATTTACATAGCTTTTGTCTGCTACTTCAGTTGGATTTACAGCAAAACCTTTTACGTATTTTTCTGATTCTTGTCTATGGACTACCATAGTTATGTTTCTTGTTGCCATATTATTCGTTGTTTGCTATTAAGTTTAACATATCTATTGATTTAGGCTCGTCAAAACCTTCATCTGTTAATTCATCTTTACATAAATCTGTGTATAGTTCTACTAGTTCTAGATAAATATCTTGTATAGTATCTTGAATCCAGTATTCGTTATCGAATAGCATAGATAAGTATATTTTAACGTCACTGTGATCGTTATCGTAAATAGCTTGTTTAAGCTCTGCAGACAAGTCATTGTCATAGTAGAATATGTTTTCGCTTACACACACGTTTGCATTAGCTTCATATAAACTTACATACACAGTATAGCCATCAGCTGTACTTTCTTCGTATATGTAGTGATCACAGTCGCTTGACCATGTGTCTGTTAATTCTAGATCGAAGTGTTTGCACACTACTTTCATTACGTGTTCTTCATCGTGTGAATCTACTTCACCGAAGCCTTTGCTGATCATTTTTTCTTCCAGCTTTTTGTCGTACATTTCTTCGTACTTTTTAATTGAGTCTGACATAGTTTATTTAATTTAATTGTTATTTATTAAGATTTTGTCGCCAAATAGTATATCTGCAGATGACCATTCGCTAAGATTTAGGTTAGCAAACATTACAATTTCACTAAGCTCGTATATAGTTAGTTGACTATAAACTTCTTTGTTAGCTAGTGTGTTATAAATTTCATTTACACTTGTGTTATACTTTTCATAGTCTTTGTTTAGACTTAGTAATACTTCTGGTTTGATTTTGTCTATTAGCATATTATTGTTTATTATATTATCCAACTGTTATTGTATTTTGTTTGTAACTAGATGAGGAATCGAACCTCAATACTCGTCAGTAGTCGCATATAGAGCACCTCTTTTTAGAACTATATAAACCATACCTAGTTAGTCAGCTAGTTAGTGTGACTATTGTCTCCTATTTCTAGCATGTGCTAGCAATTCAGTTATGTGATTAGGTACCATTTATCGTGGTATCTTTGCGGCATTCGCCCACCTAACCCTAATTAACCTACTCGTCTAGCAATGTGCTCACCTTTGCTTTCGCCGCGGTTGAGCTAACTCCATTCTTGGAGCATTATAATTGCCATATCTTTTATGGACTTCATTTCTTCATCAGTTAGATCATTATAGTTTACTATACGTTCTAACGCGTGTTCTATTGTGTCTATTAAATAGCAAGCTTCACGCTCTACTATTTCCATTTCTTGTTTTATTCCGCTATCCATGTTAATCCTTTATAGTTAAACCAATTTGAAATACCTGCTTGTTCTTTTTCTTCATTATATATAAAGCCAAATGTTGGAAGTAATTCGCCTACAGCATAACCTTTATACTTTAGACCTTCGCTAGTTTTAGCGGTAGTTTTTGATGTGAATTTTATTCTTTGCATATTTATTATTTAGTGGACGTGGCAGGATTCGAACCTGCGTTGACACCTTTGCTTTCGCCGCGGTTGTCGCTTACCATTTCACGCCCATTTACCACCTGTCACTACGACTGGCTTTGTACAACTGATACCTTAAGGAAGCCAAGGCGTCGGTTTACTGTTAGGGTGGTATTATTTTCTACGCCATGCTTTGTGTACTGCTGCAGATAGTTCTTGTGATACTATTTGTAGCTCGAGCACTTGTTTGTTACCGATAATTGGTATATAACTATAAAGCTCGGTTGTGCTACAATTGACACAGGTTCTATAACCTAAGGCTAATCGACCTTGAGGAATTACATTTGTACATTTACATTTCATATTGTTTGTTTATTATATTATCCAATAATTATTGTATTTTGTTTGTAATTGAGTCATTATAAGTGTTCATCATTACATACATCTCATCCCAGCTATGATCTTTGTAGCAAGATGCGCAAAAACCTACGTCATATACTTTAACTTTAACAGTTTTTTCAACTATTATAGGATTACCTTGTCCTAACTTATAACAACTATATGACAATAGAGCTATAAGTATTGATAGTTTTATATATTTAGAAGCAGACATAACATTCGCCTTTGTTACCATATTTTTCCCATTCTTCATGGTTGCTACCATCACAAGTTAATTCATTTGTAATAGTATGCTTAAAACCTTCAGCTTCACCTTGACATATCCATTCTTTTATCTTTTCAGTGTAATTATCAGGGTGATATTTAACGTCTAGCTTTATTACATCATCATTATGACCTGTGCATTTCTTGTAACACACTTTGTCATCTACTTGTCCTGTTAAGGATATCGCTAGCGCGATAGCTAGATTAGTAACCATTTATAGATTCATTGTTTACTATTCTTTCTACGTCTTGCCATTGATACCAATCCATGTCATGATCACTTAGTTTATTTAAGATTTCAGTTCTTTTTTGTTCTTTACCATTTGTGTTACCTGCGAAGTAACCACCGATAAATACTAAGCACGCTAGTGCAATTGTTTTCTTTTTGTCCATATTTAAAATTTATTTGTCATTAATTTATTTATTACGAGTGTCATTACATAGTCATGAGCATCATGCAGCTCATCACCTTCAAAATCAAAATCGCTGTATGCTAATTCAGTATTGATTGTATTATATATTTTGTGTAGTATTTGAGGAACTAGCTTGTTAGCCATTTCATCGAGTTGTTTCATTTTTGCCATTAGTCACCTGTGTAATTAGTTGGGTTATTATTATACATGCTTTGCATTGCTTTGTCATGTAATACTTTGATTTCTTTGTAATACTCTGCGTTTGGTACATTGTCATCTCGCCACTGCATTACACTGTTGTAATCTGGGCTAGTAAATGATATGTTATCAATACTGCAAGTATATAATTCTTGTGATTTATGTTTTATTATTTTCATATATTATTATTATCCATTTAACATTTGATTTTGTTTGTAATTATTATACTTTAACCAGTATGCTCTTTCCATTGCTTCTATCTGTTGTTTACTTATTTTAAACAGTGGATCTCTTTGTCTTGCTTTTGCAAATCTATACAAATCTTTTTTCATATTATACATTGTTTATTAGTTTCTATTATACCTAAGACATCTTGTCTTGTTAGTATTCCTTCACTTTGAAGATTTATTATGTGAGTCATATCAATCACTGTATTATTTATTGTTTGAGTTATTATCATATTATTGTATTGTATCTACTAGCATATTTAACTCATCAAATAGATTACCATAAGGTGAATCATATACATTATCTAGTGTGAATGTTTTGCCATTGATTGTTAATTCATATAAGTCATTGTCATCATCTACTAGACATTGAATAAAGAATGCTTTTTGTATTTTTGTTATCATAGTTATTATATTAGTTGACATAGTGAGAATCGAACTCACATTAACCATTATGTCAGATTGTCATGACAGTTTGTCACTACACTAACTCTTTATCTCTTAGTATTACTGGAATATTATTAGATGAAGTGTAAGATTTATACTTAGTGAAACAATTCATAGCATTTAATTTATCTTTCATTATTTCATAAGCAATATCATGATTGTATTCAATAGTGATACCTTTTTTGTTAGTGAAGTTAATGATTTGGTTTTTACCAATTAGTGATTTTCTGATTACAAATCTTTTAGAATTTAAAGTTGACATAGTTATTATTATTTAAGTTATTATTTATATAGTTATTATCCAGTTAGTTAAGAGTTTTGTTTGTGATTTATACAAGTGTATATTTATTTATGTGTTATAAATGTGGAGGAAGTATAAGTCAGTGACTCTTTGTCATGACATATTGTCATTATATTCTATCAATAATGACTTGTTGAATATCATTAATATCAAATATATCTTCATTGATTATAAAGTCTTGTAATTCTTTGTCAAAAAACACTGTGTCATGTGTTAAATAAATTGGTGAATCTTGGTTTTTTAAGTAGAATGTAAATTCGAATTGTATCATTGTATAGTTTTTATTAGTTTCACTTATATTATCCAAATGTTTTAATGATTTGTTTGTAAAAGTTGTATATATAGTTGTAAAACTGTATAAAAAGTGGTGGGTTGGGTTAAAAAAAATGAGTTTTGTGAGGAAAAAGCAAAGAAAAAAGTGAGGGGGAGCGCTACACCCCTCTATTTGTGACAACTTTTTAATTTTAGTGACAATAGGTAGTTATAAGTATATAGTAGTACCCTTGTGTCACTTTTTCTATTTCCTCTTCACTTGTAAATATCACTAGATATATGTAAGTATATAGAGTATACAAATATACATACTAAATACTTAACAAATGGCAATAATATATAGCTATCCTCAAGGAACACCTACATTATCAGACAATGTAATAGGTTCACAGATAGATCCAATTACAGAAGAAAACAAAACAGTACAATTTACAGTAGGTCAAATAGCAGCATTTGCTAATTCATACAGTCTAGGTTATACAGTTTATACAGCATTACTTACCCAAGCTGGAACAGCAGCACCAGTTGCTACAATATTACAAAATACTACAGGAAAAACATTTACATACGCTAGAACATCAGGCGGTGATTACACAATAACAGCATCGTCAAGTTTATTTACAGCTAACAAGACTATAGTTTTCTTAAATGGTGGTTCTGCAGAGAATAACCACGATATTGCTTGGGGTAGAGCAAGTGATACTGTTATAAATCTTGGTACACATAACAGTGATGGTAAATTTACAGCTGGTTCTATAGAAATAAGAGTATACGCATAAACAAAACACATGGCAATAATCTATACTTATAATACAGTACTTCCTGCACTTGACGATATACTGTTAGGTACAGAGAAAGATGCTACACTTAGAAATCCTACAAAGAATTTTAAGGTAAGTGATTTAGCTAAGTTTATAATTGATAGCGTAAATGGTACAAATCTAACTGTACCATTATTTTTTGATGTAACTGATCCTATAACAGGTTTAACATCTACTACACTAGCAGATTCCATATTAACACAAAACGCTAACCCCGGCGGAACAACTCTAACAGTCGCGGGTAATCTATATGTAACTGGTGCTTTAAGAGATAGCACAAATAAACCAGGCGCATTAGGTGAAGTACTAAAATCTACAGTTACAGGTACAGAGTGGGGTTTAGTTTCTGGTTCTACAGAAGTTATACCTTTTAACAATGTAACAACAATCACAGCAACTCATACTGGAGCATTAGGAACTTTTCCTTCTATTACAGTAGTAAATAACAATAATATAGTTGTATATGGTGAAATAGCTTATGTAAGCACAACACAACTAACAGTAACATTTGCCTCAGCACAGACAGGTAAATTATATCTAAACTAAAAAAAATGGCAATTAATTTTTTAAATAACGTTAACTTAAACTCTATACAAGTAGAGAACATAGTTATAGAAAAGTTCGCAAGTGACGCTGCGGCAGGCACAGGTGTTGTTGGTCAATTATATTTTGACACAACAGCAGACACATTAAAACAATATGTATCAGATACTGGAGGCGGAGCAGCTGGTTGGATAGAAGTAGGCGCAACAAGTGCTGTAGAATCAATTATAGCTGGAACTGGTATAGGTGTAAGCTCTGCTACAGGAAATGTAACAGTAAGAAACACAGGACTTGTAACTGTATTAGATGGCACGTATATAGATCTTACTAAAGGCGGTGGCGGTGACAACACGCGTTTGCAAGCAGATCTTTCCGCTGTTGATGGAACTTCTATAGCTAGTGATAGATTTTTAACTAAAAACAATAAATGGGCAACAATACCATTTGGTGATATAACAGAAGTACAAGGCGGTACTTATATAAGTGTAACAAATCAAACTGGTCCTATACCAATAGTTAATCACGATGCAACATCTAGATCAAATACAACATCGACTGCATCTCCTGGTTACGGAGTTTCTTTCACGGCTATTGATAGTGTTACAACAAATGCTACAGGTCACGTTACCGCTACAAATCTTAAAACAATAACATTACCAGCAGATACAAACGAAACATATACATTACCAGTTGCAGCAGGTGCTTCAAATTCTGCTATAATGAATTTAACTGCTGGTGGAACTGGATCGGGTATAAAATCTTCGGTTACAGTATTTGGTACAACAGGTAGAATAGCAATATCAGAACAAACAGGTAACAACGGTAGTATAACTGTTGATTTTCCAGACGATGTAACTATTGTAGATGATTTAACTGTTGGTGGTGTAATTACTCAAAGCCAAGCAGGTGAAACAAATAGTTTTGCTAGTCAGTTAAACATGAACAACAATAAGTTGCAAAATGTTAAAACTGGTACAGCTTCTACAGACGGTGTTAATTTAGGTCAAGTAGAATTACTAGTTGCAGGTGTTGGTGTATTTAAAGGGTCTTATAATGCTGCTACAAATTCTCCAGCTTTAGAAGGTTCAAGCAATATAGCTTTAGATCAAGGTGATTACTTTGTTGTTTCAGTTGCTGGTAGTTTCTTAGGCGAAGCTTTAGAACCAGGTGACTTTATATTTGCTAACAATGCTATTGCAGCAAACTCATCTCCAGCTATATCAAACTATACAGTTGTACAAGCTGATGCTAACATAGCAGGTGCTGGTAGTACTGATGGTGGTACACAAAAAGGTGTTGCTGGTTTTGATAGTGCAAACTTTACAGTATCAGCAAATGGTTGGGTACAATTAAAATCTCAATCAAACGCTAACGGTAGAAAACAAACATTAAATAACACTCCTCCTTGCGCAAGAGTTGAAGCAAACGGTCTTACAACATTTACTATAGATTTAGCAAACGCTAGTTTATTTGGAACTGGTGCTTTAGCAGAAAACGTTACAGCAGAAGTAACACAAAATGTTTCACCATACCAAACAGTATACGCAGACGTAACAAGAAGTGGATCCGCAAGTATAAGCGTAATATTTTCAGGTAGCGTAGCAGTAGACATATATAGAGTGTTATTAACACACGTATAATATTAATTTAATCCAGTATAATAAATGGCATTAAAGTTTTTAAATGATGGATATTTCGCCGGCAAGGTAGGTATTGGAACTGAAAGTCCTACAGCTAAGTTACATGTTTCAACTGGGTCAAGCGGTGCTACTGTTTACTCAGGTTATAATGACATGGTAATAGAAGGAGGAAACGGGGCGTCGTTAAGTTTTTTAACACCGGATGCTAATCCTGTAGATATTAATTTTGGTACTCCATCAAGTCAATTTGCTGCTGGTATTAGAGCTGGATATAATAGTGGTACAGAGTTTATTGCTTTTAAGGTAGTAGATAGTGAAAAAATGAGAATTATTGATACCGGTAATGTCGGTATTGGAACGATTAATCCTGGTGCTAAGTTAGAGGTTGCAGGTACTGGTGACTTATCTTTTAAAATAAATAACACACAATACAATAGGTCACTAATTATAGAACAAGGTGGTGGTTATTCACATTTAAAAGCATCACATGTTTCAGGGATCGCTATTAATTACGGCCAAGGGAATCCTGGTATTCTTTCATTGTTTAACAACACAACACAAGCTGTAAAAATAAACACGAATGGTACTTCTTATTTAAATGGTGGCAACGTCGGTATCGGAACGACTAGCCCAGGAGAAAAACTAGATTTAGCTGGAACAAATGTAGGCGTTAAAATAAATGGAACTCAATCTTCAAGAGTATACTACAACAGGTCAGGCACATATACTTGGTCTACAGGATTAAGATCAGGAGATACTAAATTTCATATTTTTGACGAAAGAACTGGCGACAGAGTTATAATAGATGACGCAGGCAACGTCGGCATAGGGACGACTACACCTACGGCTAGGTTAGATGTAAGGTTATCTGCAGCAACAGGCAGAGTTGCTGAACTTCACAACAACACGGGTTATGGTATTGGATTTACCGTAGAAGGCGATGGGGGCGTTAATACTATAAATTCAGAAAGCAACCAAGCATTAGCGTTTGCAACAAATGGAGCATCAAATGAAAGAATGCGTATCACAACAGGCGGTAATGTTGGGATCGGGACGACTAGTCCTGATTATCAATTAGAAGTAGAAAACACAAGCGCACAAGCTACTGTTGGAATTACGGGAGGAAACACAGATGCAAGATTACATTTAAAAAATAACGAGGGTACTTGGCTAATTCAAAACGACTATTCTAATACAGGTGCTTTAAGTTTTTACAATTCTACGCATAGAGTTGTTATAACAGAAGGCGGCAACGTCGGGATTGGTACTACTAGTCCTGTTTCTAGTTTAAATATAACAACTACCAAAACAGTTGCTCTTGATACAGCTGCTAAATTCTTAACGCTTGGTTTAACTGTAGACGATTTAACAGCGGGTAATACAGCAGGTGGTGGTGGTGGAATAGCTTTTAGATCTAAAAACACAAACGCAGGAACCCAAATAGTTTTCGGGGCAATTGATGCAATTAAAGAAAGCGCAAATGTTAGTGACTTTAGAGGTTCTTTAAGATTTTTTACAAATCAAAATTCAACGGGAATACCTTTAGAAAGAATGCGTATTGATTCTTCAGGCAACGTCGGGATCGGGACGGATAGTCCTAGTGGTATTCTTCACGTAAAAGGTTCAACTGATGATACGGTTGTTTACATAGATACCAATAATAATGCGTTAGGAGATTCTGCTAAAATAAGTTTTAACGATAGGGCGCAAGTTGGTTGGATAGACGCTGCAGTAACTTTAACAGATGGCGGAGGTAATAAGGATATTAAGTTAAAAGTAGCTACAGGTTCTGTATTTGTTCAAACCAACAACACAACTAGACTTACTGTTGCAGACGGCGGCAACGTTGGTATTGGCACAACTTCACCTACAGCTAAATTACACGTAGCAGGTACAGGATTATTTACAGGTTTAGTATCTGGTATAACACCAGTTGCTGCAGCTAACTTTGTAACTAAAGCTTATGTAGACGGATCAGGCGGTGGTACAGGACCTTTCTTACCACTGGCTGGTGGTACAATGACTGGAGTTGCTGGCGTTGTATTTCCTGATGCTTTCAAATTAAACTTAGGTACAGGTTCAGACCTTGAAATATATCATAATGGATTAAGTGGTAATAATAATATAGACAATATAAATGGAGATTTATATATGTCTCAATACGCAAATGACAAAGATATTATTTTCAGAAGTGATAATGGTGGTGGAGGAATTGCTGAATATTTTAGATTAGATGGTAGTTTTGAAAAAACAGTATTTTCAAAAGATATTTTCTTGAATGATAGTGTAAAAGCTTTATTTGGAAATTCATCAGATTTACAAATATATCACAACGGAAGTAATAATATTAGCTTTATAACAAATTCAAACGCTGCAGGTCTTAGATTACAATCAGATGAGCTTATAATTTTTGCAGCTAATGGAACTACTGCTCGTGCAGACTTTGATATTGCTGTTAAATTATTTTATAATGACTCTAAAAAGTTTGAAACCACAAACACAGGTGTTACTGTAACAGGTGCAGCTACTGCAACAACATTCTTAGGTGATTTAAACGGTACAATAAATACAGCAACTACGGCTGTAACAAAAGCAAACGCTACAAACGACACTACGGTAGCTACTACAGCCTTTGTACAAAACTTAATAGGTACAATACCTGCAGGTTTAGTATTTCAAGGTAC
>Ga0208767_1000052_pt1 | contig 65314 bp, 76 predicted proteins | sample VirMetDEL_Mar_21_FD_184514 | JGI IMG/M metagenome (GOLD analysis project Ga0208767, IMG submission 184514) | Aqueous microbial communities from the Delaware River and Bay under freshwater to marine salinity gradient to study organic matter... | ecosystem: Environmental > Aquatic > Marine >...
ATCATCGTTCTTGGTAGTTTTGGTATAGCTGGCTTAGAAAAGTTTGCAAAGAAATAATGGGAAGAAAATTAGAATACTTAGTAATACATTGTACAGCAACACCAGAGGGTAGAAACATATCTTCTGACACAATTAGAAAGTGGCATACTGCTCCAAAGCCAGAAGGTAGAGGTTGGAGACAAGTTGGATATTCTGACATGATACATCTTGACGGTGGTTTAGAAAACCTTACTCCATTCAATCAAGACGGAATAGTTGAAGGATGGGAAGTCACTAATGGTGTAAGAGGAATCAACGCTGTATCAAGACATGTGGTGTACGTTGGTGGAGTTGATGAAGATAACACATATGCTAAAGACACAAGAACTCCAGAGCAAAAAGATACCCTGGAGGTTTATGTTAAGTATATGGTTAAGAGACATCCAGACATTAAGATTGCTGGACATAATCAATTCGCATCAAAAGCATGCCCTTCTTTCGATACTGTAAAATGGTGTAAATCAATAGGAATTGAGGACAAGAATATTAACTTGGCCAAATAACAACTAAACTTTCTGAATTTACCATTTTCCTTTGGGACATTTAGCTGAGTTCATTTTAGCTTTTACTTTCATAAAACAACCACACTGAGAACATCTTGAGCTTTTGTGTAGGAAATGGTCGCATGTTAAACATGTGCTCCATCTTTTTGCAAAGGTAGCTCTATCTGTTATTTCAGCTCCTGTTTTAGCAAACTTGAAGACTTCAACGATAAACGTCATAGCCATCTTGAATATGTTTGGTGTTTTCTTTGACATTATTTAAAAAGTATTAATCCTCCTACTAATCCTACGCCAGCAGCGAAACCTCTAGTCTCATACCACTTCTTTTCTTCTCTTATAGTGTAGGTTTGCATATCTATGTTAGACACTAGTGGATTTGAATTTATTATATTTATCTGATACTCAGTACCTTTAGTTATACCTGTCCACCCTTTAATCTTCTTATCCCCTACAATTATTTGTGATTGATTCGGGATTTCTAACGACTTGAGCGTGAACGCCTTATTGCTAACGACAGCAGAGAGCGAAAAAAGAGAGGAGTCAATATTAACATCGAGAATACCAAAATCAGGAATATCATCACCAAAGTAAACGGTAACAGTATCAATTTTAGTAATAGTCTTAACCTTAGTGTAAGATTCAACATTCTTGAAGTCTTTAGTGGCCTCCTTTAACTCTTCATTTTCTTTCTTCAGTTCTTTCAGTAAATCTTTGTTAACTACAAAAGCTTTCCTTTGTATATTGATGGAGTCTTGCTGGAGAGCTATCATATTAGCCCTCCTAGCAGACACCCCTTTTTCCTGGCTATATAAATAGCCCATAGTCAATACAGTAAGGAAAAGTAATGCTAAAAGAAGATTTTTCAATTTACTTTTTGTTTTTAGGTAGAGGAGGAACGCTTCCATACTCTACATAATCATAAATCCTCTTAGCATAATTTAAAGCTTCTTCTACAGATGCATCACCATCTTTTGGTAAAAAAGCTAATGCCATTCTCATAGACTCTGCACGTATAGTTTTCTTAACTTCTGACGCTTGTCTATCTCTTAAATCTGTTATTGCTGGGTTAATTTCTGACATAATAATTTATTTATTCCATTCATATTTACTACCTAGATTCATTGGTATGAATATCGCTGTTCGACCTCCATCCAATACAACACCACATCCGAGTGTTGGTTTCTTTGGGAACACCTTGCCATATGAAAAAGCCATATGGTCTACAGATATTCCACAACCGACATTTAAGCCGAATATAATATCATTTCTAGAAGCCATGTAAGATACACCTCCAAATGAATGTAGATGTCCTATTACAGTAGACTGTCTGTTAGCTATAGCTCTGTTTCTTGCTCCATTCTGTCCAGCAGAGCCTGTTCCGTGTGTATACAGAACATTATCTATTTCCCATTCCATTTCCCACTTCCAGCCTTTTGGAGCGTTCCATATCTCTTCGTAGGACTTCATAAATCTTTTAGGTATTCCAGCTGTAGTGGCTTGGCGATATGGTAATGCTGAGTGATTCCCTACGCATACTTTAACTTCTGGAAATGTAGCGTACCACTTCTCCATAGCTTTCTGAGCTTTTTCTGCTTCGCTTTCTGCGTTAGGCATCTCAGCCATCTTCTCGTGGTAAGATAGTGCTGCATTATCTACTTCATCACCAATATGAATTATGTTGCCGCAAGCAAATCTATCAAAGACTTCGTAGCAAAAATTTCTATAGTTTTTGTGACAGAATGGTTCATGAGTGTCACCAATGATACCCACATTATTAGACATCCTGTGGTTAGATATTAAGTCCATCTCTATCTGACTTAACCTTGGTCTGTATTCTACTTTTTTCATCCTACATTAAATTGACTTAAACAAATGTAAGAATTAAAAATGTGTTATCAAAATATTGTTAATAACTATTTAGTGGCTACTGAGTGACTTTGACAAGCCATATATCCTATAACGTTTTCATATCTATGAGTATGATAACCTACACAACCCAATTTTTTAGCTCTATCTAAAGCCTCTTGCTTGCTGTAGAATAAAGGCTCTCCATCTATCCTGGTTATTTCACCTCTTACATTTGCACAGTCATATTCAACATACCCTTTAACAACAAATCCAGCCCCCATATTTGTATCAAACAAGTTTCCACTATCTAAATACATATGGGCGGTTTCAAACGCATTAGTATAAAAAGCGGTAGGCAATCCAGCCCATCTGTTTCTAGGGCCGTAAGATGTTTGAGTGTTTCTAGCTCTTAATAAATACTCTCCAGCATCACCCCATCCAGTTATATTCCCTGTGTAATAAACAAACTTAGGGTCTCCGTTAGACTTATAATATCCATCTAAGAAAACTTTAAACTTACCTCCAGCATCTATCTCTACAGCCATGAAGTTTTTATGCTGCCTGATTCCTCCTAGTCCAACTCCCTCTAAAATATCGCTAATTGGTTTTGTAGCTATAGTACCGGAGATAGTTTTATGACCAAATCCGTTTGCTTTGAAATCTCTCCATCTATTACCACCTCTAAAAGGGTCTCCATATATCTTAGACACATTCTGAATAGGTTCGTATCTGTGATTTTTACAAGCAGACCAGTGAGCTATTTGCATATCAGCCATAGCCAGATTAGTGAAACCTCCCTTAGACCAATACATTAGACTATGAGTACTTGGAGTGTGTGTATTATTCTGCTCACCCTGATATGTATCCCACATTGTCGGGTGGTCTAAAACAGTATTGTTTGTTGCATCGTAATAAGGGTCTACAGCAAAGTCCTCATACAACGGGTAATTTCTTCCTATAACCCTGTTTGTTTCAGGGTGTTTAAATAGGTTAGCTGGATTTACTATATAATCTCCACTACCCTCCATATAACAGGTGCTTCCTATCATAACAGCATCCATAGATTGATTATCTGATAATTCACACGTGTAATAATATTTATCTGGATACCAAGGTGCTTGATGAGTTGTAATTACTGGTAGGTTTACATTCCCAGCTTTATTCAAGAATAACATTACATTATCATAGGATGAGAAAACCAACTTAGCTGTAACATTGGTAGCTCCTTCAGGTATGTTAAACTTTCTTTCGTAATCTAAAGCTTTTCTTCTATAAGACCTTCCGTATATTGCACGTTCTACACCAGCAACATCATTTGTTCCAGGAACAGCCGTGCCAGCTTCTATTTCATTTGGAATAACAGGAAATAAATCATATTGACCATCTGCACGCACCTTATGTCTTAAAAGTGTAGGGTCATCATTCATTTGAGCTTTACCTCCATTAACAGTTAGGTGACTAGCACTAGTTTGACCTCCAAGTAAAAAGCTATTTAAAGGCCCAACAACCATAGAGTGCGGAAAGGCACAATGGACATTGTCATCTTGTTTAATACCAAATCCTGGTGGAGTGTGAGGTAAAAAAGAAGTTTGGCCAGTAGCTTCGTAATAATCAGGTCTACCTCTATTAATATCTGATTTATACCCTGGAGGACAATTGATTTGTCTTGTTTCGTAGTTTCCGTATGTCTGATGAAACAATGGGTCTTTTGCGGGATTTTTTTTCCCACCAGACATGAAGAAATCATTAGGAAAAGGTCTGTATATTCCATCTAAATGAGTAAACTGGTAATTCATTCCAGCCCCAGTATACATATTTGGAAGAAAGTAACCGTAATCGTTTTGTATAGCGTTTCCGTTCCAATCTGTAAATACACCAAGAACCGCTTCACCCCCTTCTGGCAACGTAAACTCAGCTGGAGCGTTTCTAAAAATAACACTGTGCTCATGCTCAAAGTCCTCGTAAATATCCTCAAGCCTTCTCATCACATCATTCTTACTGTTTATTGTTACAGAATCACCTTTATATTGACCACAAGCGTAACCGTAAACAAGATAAGTGTTTTGTATTCTTATCCTTCCAATATGAGACACAGTTGGTCTTTTTTCTGGTAGATAAGTATAATTATAACCACCACTATCTGTACCTATGTTAAAAGGGTAGTCTCTAGTAGCTGGATAGCTTAAATAAAAATCATAGTTATCAGAACAATGAGTAAAAGGGCCTGGCCCTACACTTGTACCGGGGGATTTTGGTCTATTTTTACCACCCAAGTATCCTTTTGTAACGGATATAACCCATGTGTCTCCGGTGTGGTGTCCGTCTATACTAGAGAATGTTGGTCTAATAGCATGACCGAACTTGCTATTAGAGCCTGTAGAGCCAAATGTGTGTTTTGAAGATGTAACTGAAAAATCTCCAGAGTATTGTGCGTTTTCATGGTCAGGGTCTACGATACCCATAACAGTAAACAGGCCGTTTAAAGAATTATAATGTGAAGTGCTTAAATCTACAGATGTATTGCAAATTCTCTCGTGCAAATTAAAAGTTTCATGAGTAAAAAAGTGGTCTTCTCCATTAGTATCTCTAAGTCCAACCCTATATTTACTTGCCTGTCCAGAACCCTCTGGAGTTCCTTCTGTTATCTGTATTATAATTTTTACTTCACAAGGCTCAAAGTTGTCCATGTTTCCAGGGAAAGATAATGGAGAAGATGGAGAGCCTCCATCCTGACCATGAACATAATTATACCACCTGTTGTCATACCAACTGTGATAACCCAAACCAGTATTATCGAAAGGGTTTATGTTTTTTAACCTGTCTATATTTGGATTTGGGTTAGCTCCTCCTGGTTCAAAAACAATATTATTACTATTTATGTAAGGAACAGCTACATCCGTTGTGCTATAGGGTTCTGGGTAAGTTGTTTCATCATGCCATCTATGAACAGCACCACCCATAATATCTACAGTTTTATCCTCAAAACCATCCATATTTTTATAAGGAGAGTGATACTCATGGCTATTGTGCCCAGCATTTTTATTAGCCGCAGAGCCATACTTTACCTTCATCCATTTAGAATCAGTCTGACCATTTCTCATAGGTCTGCTCTTATCAAAATCCCAACCGGTGTTTAATATTAAAAGAGACTTGCAGTCTGATGGGTCTGTATCTACTGGGTCTACCGGGTCTACTGGGTCAGTTCCTCCATCATCAGATGAGAAGTCACAAGAACCATCATCTACAGTAGCGTTTGGATTATAATTATTAGCATCGGGGTCAGTACAACCAAGTATAGGTCTTTCACTTATCATGGTAGCACCTCTAATTACAGCGTCTTTGATAGCTGGATTTAGAGCCAAAGAACCTGAAGCTATCCCTGTATTTATATCTACACGAGAAAAATATTGATTGGTTGGAGGAGCAGTAAATGTATCTTGATTATTTCTATTCCAAAAAACATACAACTGATGAGAGTCTTGTATAGACCTGTAATAATTTGTTATAGCATGTATACTAGTGTTAGGAGGAAGTATATTTGTAGTATGCTGTATTGTTTGTTTATACACATTAAACTGACTATCCTCTTCAGCTTGATTGGTAGGAATAGTTAATGCACTGATTCTTACTAAACTATCCGTTATGTTACCAAACGATTTTCCTGTAGCGTAATAAGTTTCAAAACTATCACCATCATTAGAAGGATAATAAGGAGTTATACCTCCAGTACTATTGAATTGCTCGTTTGCATCATCATCTAGGTCTGTGACCGTGTTAACAGGAGAGCCATTTATAGTATAATAATAAAGCTGATTGTTTGAAGAAATTACAAATCTATCAAGATTATAATCGTATGTAAGTCCTTGAGGGTCAGGTATTTTTACAGAAAATAGAAGGCTTACGTTTGCTGGAGTTAAAGGGCCTGAGCTTTCATTCCAAACGTAAATCGCACTCCTGTCAAGGAAATACCACCTTCCGCCTTCGTAATGATGTAAATCCCTAGCGTCAGATAGCCCAGTATTACCTACAAATTCAGTAACCCCAGTGTCAATATGAACAGCATATACACTTCCGGACTCTACTATTACAGCAGCATTCTTTGTAAAAACAATAGGGTATCCCATAATAAAGGTTTTAGTTACAAATATACGAAAATTATTCCGTATATAAAAGAAAAGGGGGTCATTATTCCCCCTTTACAGAACTACCTTTATCTCTTTGTGTGTTTATACCCTTGACATAACCGTGTTGATTGAGTCTTGAGAAATGTTTATCTCTCACTTTAAAGTTTTGATACTTGTTGTCATAAGATATTTTATGCATCTTGCTCTTGTTAAAGGCTAGCTTTCTACAATGAGAGCAAACACCAACCTCTCTTTTATCTGAGTGGCCTATCCAAATCATTGGTGCTGAGTGACAATTACTTAAAGCGGTTTCGTCTACATCATCTTTTATCTCATCCCACTTATGGAATGTTACTTTAGTGTCTTCTGATTGAACTCTAGCTTTTGTGTTCATGTATTCTAGTGTGGACATTTTTATTCCAGGCATAGTTAAAATGGTTTATCTTGTTCTTGTTTTGTTTTTAAATACTCTAATTGAAACTCAAGGTGATTTATAGCTTTCTGTATACACTCTCTTGGGTCTCCATGTTTACGCTCACAACGCAAAAGATATGTCGTGGCGGTTGCGATATGATACGGAAGCTCAAAGTCTTCACATACCTTCCTTGCTTCGTATCCATAATATTTGCCTATGTAATAATTAGGCATTGGGCTTTCTTTATATTTACTCATCTCTTAATAATAATCTATCGTTATAAAAATCTATATCTATTTCCTTTATGCTTTCTAGCTTTTCTTTTTCTATTCTCTTAGCCTCTTCTTTCGTTCCAACATCAAGAGGAGTGTTAGTTCCTAGGTTAGCAAACATGATTACACAATCGTGTAATATCTTATCTATCTTTGATTTGACAGATTTATTAGTGTCGTACTTAATTTTATTTGGTTCTCTTTTTCTCATTTTGTTTTTCAGTTAAAATATCTATTACTTCTAGTGTTTCTTTCAGTAGTTTTAATTCAGATAAAATATAGTCTAGCTTTATTTTACTACCTTTATGTAGTTCCGTAGATTTAAATATGTATTTTATTTTTTCAATTACATATTGTCCAGTTGTATCTGTTTCCCAGAACTCATTGCTTTTATCAGTGTTATTACTTCTTGACATTGTTTTTGGTTTTTAGGCATTAATATTAAAGGCTCTCTATTGTTGTCCAACAAGTGTCTCTTAAGCAGCTTCCATTTTATTTTGTTATCGTTCCTTTGGAAACCTTTAGTGTCAACAATCATGTCATGCTGAGGTATGGAGAAGTCAACAGTCAAGGTCATTTCTCTAACAGCACTACCATTGTATCTAAACTTTTGCAAAAGTACAAACTTTTCTTGAAATATGAAAGGAATCTTTTCTTTTTTTAATAGATTGTAAAAATATAATTCAAGCTTTGAATCAAACTTGATTCCATCTTGCATTACTTTTTTTATCTTAGTACCTTTCTTCCTTTTCCATCTCATGTTTTTCTATTGTATCTATTCCAAACTTATGTTTAAACTTATCTCTTGGTATCAAAGCTATGTATGAATCATTATTATCACCACCATTCACAAACTTTATATCTTTTATGTTTTCTTTTATCAAAGACTTCAAGTTATCAACCTGTATCATCCAAAGGTTATCTTTAGATATATGTTTGTAGTAATATACAAACCATTGAGCGTAAGTTGTAGATATACCACTAGGATTGCCCTTGTACTTTATCTCAACAGCTATATTACCAGTATCACTATCATCCGTACAGTAGTCATCTGTCTTGACTTCAAACAATAACTCTTGGTCTTTTGACGGTGAGTAATGTCTTAAGTCGTATCTGTAATCTTTGTTGTAACCTCTAAACTCAAGGCCTTGCATAACTAGATAGAGTGCAACTATCTTCTCTCCAGCTTCACCTTCTTTAAGGTCTGTTTCAAAATCATAATTTCCCATAATTGTGGTTTTATTCCCAAGGCATTTCAACTTGCTCTGAGGGTTGGTTAACGTATTTATCAATTGGATACTCTCCAGTAAAGCTTGTGAACCTACCTGAAGGCCTATGGTATCTCAATACAACAGGCTCTCCAGTAGGAACACCAACTAACTTTTGAAACTTTATCTTTTGTACATGTATGTTTGTTGTAGTATCTGTAAAATCTTTTGGGTTTGGTCTGTGAACACATATAATATTATCAGCTTTATTGAACCAATTAGCTCCTCCAGCAATTCTATATGCGGTAGGAACCTCGTTGTCACCGCTACCAGCAGTTGCACTACGCATTGTGATAGGATGAGCAACGACAATAAACTTGAGGTCATGAGACTTTGTAAACCTTCTTATTTTATTCAAAGCATCAGCAATATAGTTTGCTTCACTCTTCGAGCCAAAGTCATGGTCAAGCTGATTGAAGGGGTCTACCAAGACTCCCTTGATTCCTTTCCTTCTAACCAAAAACTGAAATCTTTCCAAAACACTTTTCATTGTAAAATCTTTCTCAGGATAAACAGCATAGAAATGATTCTTAAGAAAATTCATACCATGAACATATTCTTCTTTTGTCATTCTACTTGGTGAATCCATATCAGAAGTCTTTCCAATATACAACTCAACTAAACCATCAAAAAGTTCGTTGATAGGATAGTTTTCTGGAGAGAACACTCCCCACTTCCAACCATACAATATAGATGCATTCATCATTAATTGTAAAGCGAAAGATGTTTTACCGTGACCAGGTATTCCTGTAAACACATCAAACTCAGAAAGTCTAAAACTGTAATGTGGATTTAATTCAGGGTAGCCTGTAGTTAAACCTTTTTTCTTGCCATTATCAAAGACATCAAGCATTTCATCTCTGACATCCTCCAAACCAAAAACTCCCTCAACAGGATATGCTCTAGCATTCTGAAAGCACTCATCCAACAACTCAGGGCCATAAGATTGCAGTACGTCATTAGCATCTTTACATCCATCAGGAAAGTCAATGATAAAACATTTCTCTCTTCCAATTCTTCTGCTCATCTCTTGTAAAAGTCTGATACCGTTTTCATCATTGTCCACACCAATGTAAACGTTGCTAGCGGCATCAAGATAATCAAAACAATTATCAATGTATGTGAATTTGTTATCTAAGTTTTTTGCTGTGGCATTTGGTGCACCATCAGGAACACTGATACAGTTCTTGTATCCAGCCTCCTCAAAAGCTAGCTTATCAAACTCTCCCTCAACAATAATTATATCACTCTCCCCTTTTATATCATCAAGCCCATAGAATATCTTCTCAGCATCTTTTGTTTGTTTAAAAGTCTTACTAGCATCTCTATATTTTATATTTACAAGCTCACCGTTTCTGTAGTAGTTGAAGTTGATTACATTCTTTTTACCATCAGAACCTGGCATATACTCAAGACTCTGTGTTATTTTATTTCTATTCACAGTCTCATCAGATATACCTCTACTGTTAAAATACTTGAGCATCTTGTCAGACAGCTTTGTGTTGTTATCTGTGTGAACAGGTTTGTTATATACAATTTTGTCGTTTTCTTTTCCTATGGAGCCTGACCACCCACAATGATGACATAAATACATGCCATCCTTTGTGTTTATAGCAAGGCATGGTTCTTTAGGTTTCTTTCTACCCGAAGAACATTTAGGGCAAGGAGTCTTTATCTCTGTAGCCCATCTACCAGTGTACGTAACACCTATATTGTTTAAGTCTGCTCTTGTAATCATTTATTGAAATGCTTTTGTTATGTCTTCTGCTGAAGCGTTTTTAATTTGTTCTATCACCCTTGCCTTCTTCTGATATATTTCATCGTTCCAAGACTCGTTGCGTAGGAATGTTTCAGGGTGTTTCCTGTATTGGACATCAGGTTGCGACTTCTTATAATGGGGTATATAGGCCATGCATGCAGACTTTTTATTCTTACTAAGTTTATTCCACAGTGATTGTGCCTTTGACTTGCCAACCTTCTTATCGTATAAGTCCCAAAACTCTTCAAATCCATTATCATCATCTACTTTTGTTTTATTTTTCCACCTTGCATCAGCACCTCTCTTGGCTGTTTCTTTTCTCTTGTTTGCTGCATCAAGTGATTCTTTTATATACTCTGAGTACAAGAGACCATTTTCAACAAACAACAATCCAAACTCACTACAACAATCATCAATGAATGTCTTTGCAGTTTCAACATCTGTCTGCATTCTTTTGGCTAGTGCTGGCAAAATACCCTTCCCATCAATCTTAATAGAGTTGCCTTCAGCAACACACAAAGACTCTAGAATGATATAATAAAAACCATAACCCTCTGCACCATATACAGACATCATAGACTCTACAGACATACTGCTCCAATTGGTAGCATAATGTTTAAACCAAAATGTATTTGTATCTCTCATATTAATTAAATTAAAAAGGGAGGGGAACTACCCCCTCCCATGTAAACAAATAAACTAAATAACTAAAACGGTAAGTCTCCAGTGGCTTCAGTAACCGCTTCTTCTACTTTCTTAGTAGTAGTAGTTTCTCCATTAGCAGTGATTTTCCAAGCATCAATGCTATTGAAATATTTAACCTGACCTTCAGGGTTAGTCCACTCACGACCTCTCAAGTTGAACATAACATCAATGATGTCTCCAACCTTGTAGTTGTCAAGAATGTCACACTTATCTTGTGTGGTTTGCATCAAGATTGACTGAGGATAATCTCCATCATAATCTGTGATAATAATAAACTCACGAACTTTGAACTTGTCGCTTACTTGCTTTGTCTCAAATTTGAATTTGAGCTTTCCAGTTACCATCATAATACTCTAATGTTTTTAATGATTTATAAAATTTATTAACTTCCAATTTTCCTTTACCAGTTATGGAATATACTCTGGTTCTGTATTGATTTCTCTCTTTCACAATGTTGATGAGGCTCAATGCAGTAAGCCTTTTGAGTGACTCTCTAAATGACCTCTCAGAACTTGATACATCTAATCTAATGTCAGCCACGTCAAACGTGTCACAGTGATTAGCATAAATCAATATCTCAAGAGCATTCAAAGATATACCCAATCTTTTTCTAGATGTGTCTAATGCTTTTCTTAAAAACTTCAGATTCATTTCTCTATAAATATTTTTTCTCCATTCTTAGACATAACCATAGATAATCTTTCCTCGTATATTGCATCATCTACTCTTACCCACGAATCATTGTCATTCTTAAAGAATCCTACAGCATAAACAATGCCATCTCTTCTTTCTATCGCCTGGTGTCTGTATGTAATCTCTTTCACTCCCTCATCAGTTTCGTAGTGTAACAAAGTCTTTTGACCTCTACTCATCCTCATAAAATATCCGGAGTTCAAGTAATCTCTTCTGTCTATACCAAGTATACCTTCAATATTTTTTACATCCTTACGATAATCTCTTTCATACTCCATTCTATCAGAAACAATCCTGATAGAGTGTATCACAGTAGCGTGATTACCAATAGAACCGTGAAATTTAAAATAGTCAGCTATCTCAGTCAGTGTCATCGTAGTGTATTGACTCATAAGGTAATGCATTATCTGTCTAACCATAACCTTATCAGACTTTCTAGAACGTGAGAAAACATACTCTCTCACAACACCAAAGTAACTACAACAAACATCTACAATATCATTAGGAGCAACCTTGTTGTACCTAACATCAAATCCTTGTTTATTAATCATAATTCTTCGTTTACAAAATAATTCTTTAACATCTCTCTACCAAAGTCATCCTGGAAATAATCATTATACTGCTCTAGTAAACCAATAACCTCATCTTGTCCTTGCTCTATAAATTCATCTGATGTATAAAACAATCCCACTGAATATGGAGGTTCTTTCTCAATACATATAAATACAAATGAGGAAGCTTTAAATAACTCTCTATAGAAATATGCTTGCCTGTGGTATCCATACTTGTAGCAAGACCTACGGAAGTCTTTAGGATTTACTGACTGAGTTGTTTTCAAGTCAACTACCCATCCACGACCTTCATTTACAATATCAGCCTTGCCTTTGCAAAGAGTGTTATGAATTTTCCCTACAGCAACTGACTCATTTATATTATCTTTATGAGTTAGTAATTCTTTGATAGCTTTCTTGCTAAATAAAGAATCACTCATTTCCTTAATCTTTAAAGCCTCCTTGAAGCTGATAATAGTTTTTCCTAAATTAGCTTCATTGAAAGCATCCCACTCTTTACCCCTTCTTGTTTTACCGCTAAATACAGCAACCTCTGAATCAAACTTATCTTTTTCAAGAATGTATAAGTGAAAAGCTTTGCCGAAGTTTAAAGCTGGAGATTCCTCAACACCACCATCAAGATAGTGTTGAAGATGTTCCGGCCCCTTATTTAACTTACTCAACATGGAGTTAGTCACATAAGAATTATCAGCATAGTATTCCCTGTCATCAGAGAATCTGACGATGTCTTTTTCTACACTCATAATGATTACTTAGATGATTTATTGAAACTATCTAAAGCCTCACGTAGCTTTTTCTTTTGAGTATCAGTAGCTGTGTAAGACTTCATACGCTCAAGAACAATATCGCCTTTACCATCATTGATAAACTCAATCATTGCTTTGAATGTTTTGGCATCAAGCTTTTTTGTAGGTGATGATGATGATAGTGATTGTTTCTTAGGCTGAGCTTGAGCAACATACTTGTTGTCATCCCAATCACCCAAGAATATGTCAGCAGAAAATCCTAGTTTAGATAATCCTTTTGTCAAAGCATCAGTTGATACCTTCTTAAAGCAATCATCATCTAGCTTGCCAGACTTGTTGTGTGTTGCGATAGATGAATTGATAGCAAATGTTTTCATTTGTTGGTCTTTACCCCTCCACCAAAAGGTAGCCTGGTATCCTAGTAGACCATCAGTGACCATGTAAAAATTCTCTTCATAAACACCCCAACCTTCACCACAGGAACCGAATTGTTCGGTTGCACACATAATCTGGTACTGAGCGTTGATACTTGTAAACTTACGACCGAAGTTCACTTCTTTGGTATACTTTGGATTCGTCACAGAGACTTGGCTCCAAATAGCCATGTTGTTTTTCTTTTCCATAATATTAAATTGAATTGACCCTACAAATGTAGGAAATATATTTGTTAATTACTAACAATGTTAATAAGTATTTTGTATACTATGAACAATGCACTCATTGTAATCATGTAGTATACGAACTCCATAAAATTACCACCTCTATACTTTCTCATTAATTATATTTTATTATTTTAATATCAATCATAAGTAGGTGAATATCAATAGTATACATATCAAACACCTCATCACTTGAGTAGCTTACTCCTAGTCTGAGGGCTGGATTATATATAAACTTCCACAGTGTTGCCCCAAGTAATCTGTGAGACATCATAAATAATAATTTAGGTTTCATCATATTTCAAATAGTTTTTTGTATTGTTCCGGGTAGTTGTCTCTGAACCATCTGTGAGCTCGCTTTGATTTGTCAGTATACCTTAGAAAGTCATATCCTTTTATTAAGTCATACATAGATGAACCAAGAGCATCAAGCTCTACAAGGTCACCATTTGTGTTTATGTATGAGGTACCTTCCTTGTATATCTCACCATCAAACCATCTCGGAGGTTTAATTCTTTTGTCTTCCATATTCTTTTTTTTTATTTACTTTAATATTAATAGCAATGCTACAGCAATGCTAATGCATAGCATAACTATATTTTCTCTTTGAAGTGGTCGGTTATACTCTTCATTTGAGTGTTATAATACAACGCAAATGGTGTACTTACCATGTTACCATCTTCATCCATATGTTGAGGTTGTTGATTCTCCCACACAAGATACAAAACATTTCTAAGTTTTTGACTTGGAGTCTTACTTTCTATACCGCTTGTAGATATTGATTGCTTTACAGTATCAACCATTTCATCAGGTATAGGGTTAGTAGATACAACAACATATCCTCTTTTCTTGTTGAGGTTGAATATGTTTGACATTGTTTCTGGTGGTAACTCTGGTGTTTCCAAAGTTATCTTCAATGAACCATCAGCCATTGTTCTGACTGAATCAATACCACCCTCAAATACTACCGTGCTTTTACTCATATTATAGTTTGTTTTTCTTTTTAAATAGATAAATCTTTCTAGCACTAATACCTAGAGATTTAGCGGCATCCTCAACAGTTTTACATAATTTCAATGCTCTTATCATTTCTTTTTCGTGTAACTCTTTTAATGTCATACTTATTTGTTTTATAAAAATATATCCTCTTTCTTATTGTGATTGTATATAGCTTTCTGATTGAACAACCATCCAATCAATGTGGCTGTTCTTTGAGTGTTTACATTCCTACATAAGTCAAGAACATAAACATTCTCTTTTTCATCATACCATATACCAACGTTATTATTATCGGACTTGTCCGAAATCCTATCAACAAAGCCAACTATACAATCAAGTATCTCTTGGTCTGAACCACTACAACATGTAGTATCGTCTGTTGATACTGCTACTGAATAGCCTTTGTTCACTGGAACTCCATCTCTAGTTAGTGTAATTCCTCCACTTTTTGCACCATTGAATAACTCAAGTGCTAATTTGTTTTTAGTTTCTTTATCCATTATATGTGTCCTCCTATTTTTAATTGTTCGCATTCATATCTCCATTCAGAATCTGCTTCAGGAATATTCATACCCCTGTAATCATCTACCCCACTCCCATACTCAAAGTTAGCTTTACTGATAGCTTCATCTATTTTGTCTATAAACAAATCTTCGTTGTAGTTTAAATAACCATTAAGTCCATCAGAAAATTCTGATGTATAATCTTCGTAGTCATCTTTATCTATATCAATCTCTACCTCTGCGTACTTGTGGTACACGCTTCTTTGCATAATTTTAACTTTCATAATACTCTGGTTTATCGTTAGTTATATCTAATGTATTCTCTAGTAGTGTTTCTACTTCATCATATCTTTCGTTATAGAAATCTTGTGCCTCTTCTTTAAAGACAATACAAGTCCCATCTGATAGACCATCTTGAATAGTTTCAAATGTATCTTCGTGAAAGTTTAGTTCGGTGAGTTGTGTAGCTATCTCGCTAATAAACTCAATCCATTTGTCGTTTGGTACTCTGTGTTTACTCATCTTGTGAAAGGTTTTAAATATATTGGTTCGTTCTTGTTTGCTACACTATGTTTCTCTCCAATGTAGTAATTCCAATAAGCAGTGATTGTATCTTCATGCTTGTATTCATCAGGCATACATTGTGGTGGAGGAATAAAGTCAAGTCTAGGCATATCTCTTGGAGGAGTTGATAATAACTCTGCACACTTGATAATGCTGAGATGTTGCTTGCCATAACGTCTAGTGTACTCATCACCCAAAGCCATCATATGTAACCAAAGCCAAGAGTAATGTTGTGTACTCTGCCTTGTCCATATGGTTGATGGATGATTGTAGTGTGCTTTCTTGTATGGTACATGCTCTCCATTATCGTAATGATGGTGTGCTGTACATAGCATTTGAGCTGACTCAAGTATCATCTTGACTTTGTGTTTGTCATAGAAGTATGATGCACATACCTCTGGGTCTTCGTGTAAATAAAATATGTTCATAGTTATTGTATTGCGTATCCACTACATCTAGGTAGGAAATGTTTATTGTTTGATTTCATCATACCACCAATATCGTGTTGTATGGTTGATATTATTTCATGTTCACTTATTCCGTTGTCTTCGCAGTACGTAATATATCCCTCTAAATCTCTAGCGAAATCATCATGCACAACCAATGTGAGCATCATCTCTGTTCTGTAGTTCATACTATTCCAAAATACTGGAGCGTATTTTTCCATCATGTTGAATATGTTTCCTCTTGTTACCATAGTTATCTGTAGTTTTGTTTAATCTTTCTAAATCTTTCCCAAGTGCTACTCTGTAATAGTACCGGACTGATACCCAGTATGTTAGCAGTATACTTGTATGTATCTCTGAAGAAGTTGTATTGGTTGTTTGTCATACCAGCATAGTCTTCTTCTTGTATCCATCTACCAAGAGCAACTGATAGGGCATGCCTGTCAATAGTCACCATATCAGCTTTCTCAGGATGTAGCATATTCTCAAAGAATGATACAATCTTACGACCTTTGAGTATTGACTTGATGCAATCTTCACACCCATCACAATTAATGATGTCTTCAGCTTTCTTGACGAATGTTTTCATATGCTTACCATCACCGGTTTCAATGAAGTGTATAGCACACTTTTTGTTTTGCTCCCAAGATTTGAGTGGACTGAGAGCTGAAACAATACCACAAGCAACTGATACAGGTATGTCGTAGTCAGATGATAGTGATTTACAGAACGCATGTGCCTCTGCATACCAATCGTGTCTGTCGGACTTGTCCGATAAATTGTAAATCTTGAGTATGTTGTTCTTCACTTTGGTTCGGGATAACGTATTACCCTTGTATTGAATGCGTGTAATCATCTCTTTTGTTTTTTGGTTTTTAAATATCTGTTCTCTTGTATGTTATCGTAGAAGAATCCGGTTACAAGGAAGTAGTTATCCCAAGTAATCTTTGATGGTCTACTTCTATTTGCATAGTGTTCCCTCATTCTATGTAACATCTCTTCTTTAGTTTCGGACTTGTCCGAATACTCTTCCTCTGTATCTTCTGTCATATTGAAAATAAGTTTACTATTATTAATGATATGATAGCTATAAATCCCACATACATAACTACGTGTTCAGCTATTTCTATGTAATGCTTTCTATTATCTCTTTTCATTTTCTACACTTAAATAAGGGTTTGTCATTGAAATTTCTAGTTTACTGATATGTTCCACATAATCATACCAATCGCCCTGTTCTGAATGTATTGCTCCATCTTCTCCCATACAGACCATAAACGTATCTAATTCACAATAGTCTGATATAAGTCTGTTTACTGCGTCAACATCAGGGTAACCATCATACCATTTTAAGTAATCTCCAACCCATACAATCCAATATTCTGTATGAGTTACTTTAACATTGTTGTCTTTATCAAACTCATACCAATCGTATGTCCTCTCATACCATTTAAAACTATCTGTTAAGTCGTGTTCTTTTAGAACTTTATCTACTGCTTGTCGGTGTTCTTTTTTGACACCAAATATTACTTCACTTCTATATCCCATAATTTAATTTAGTTTTAGTTGTTAAACTCCATATTGTGTCCATCTGTTAATGTGTTCTATCGTATCAGTCAAGTCCTCAATACTATCTTGTTGTCTGTGTATTAGTTCATCTTCAATTAGTTCGTCAATCATCTGATACTTTTCCATATAGGGATAGTGTTCTATATGATTACCAAACCACTCACTATACAATCCCTCTACTTGTGAACGATTAAATTGTTCATAGTATTCTCTTTGGGCGTCTTCCCAATCTTGTAACAAGTCTTTCTTTTTCATTTGAATTGTATTGCTTTTGATAGGTTGTCGTTTTCTGTTTTAATATTCTTACCATCTCTCAACTCTATGTAGTGAGCGTGGTTGTACTTTACTTGGTCAAGTAACCGGTCAAGGTCTACTTGGTCGTAGTCGTACTTACCATTGTCAACAAAGTTGGCGATAGTTCTTAAGGTTGATACTACATCATCTTTGTAGTATTTCCATTGTGCTTTTCTAGTATCCATAGTTATTTAGTTTTCTTTAGTTTAATTAAATCTTCTTCTATTAACATCTCAAGTATCTTTTTTGCTGACGTGTGGTGGTCGTAACCCATTCTCACATCAACAAGTTCGAGTTCACGTCCATTAACTTCAAATTCATACTCATCTATGTCCCAAGCTTCCGGCTCATTACAATACATATCGTCTAGCTTGTGTTCCAAGGTTGTCCATAAATCATCGTATTGTTCTTCTGTTATTGTTGTTGCCTTTAGTTTATCCATAATGTTCTGTAATTTAGTTTTAGTTTTAGTTAATAATTTTCGGACATGTCCGATAGTTTTCTGTTCTAGTTTGTCTAGAAGGTATGCTTCCCTCATAGACCATTCAAATCTAATCTTCATAATTAAAATATTGCTACTTTTTCTAATAATTCTCTTGTGTATTTCCTAACAATTCTTTCTTTGTACGTTTTATGTAACTCTAATTTGTACTTGTGTTCTAATGCTGAAGGTGAAATAGATTTAAAATACTTGTGTCTTTCAGCTTGTATCTCTTGATTGTACTCACCATATTCAGTGATATATTCCATGTAGTTAGGGAGAGAACCACCTAAAAACAGAGCTATTTCTCTGTGTATTTCAAACATTTCTTTTGCTTTTTCTTCTATGTATTTATTAGCTTTTAATTCTAGTTGTTTTTGGATTTCATTAGTGTCTTTCATTGTTATTATTTAATTGGTTAATAAATTCTACTACTGATTCGTATGTAAGTTCAAGGTCAAATTCATAGTGTGATATTTCTTCATAATATTCTTTTGGAAATATATCTTCCAGATTATCCCAATCATACTTACCTACTTCTTCTATTTCGTATGTACTATCCATACTTCTAATCTTGTTTATCACCGGCATAAGCCAATCCCAAGATACATTGTAAGATAGTTCGTGTTCTTCATACCAACTCCCACTATTAAACTCTCTAAAGTAGTAGTTTACCTTACCACTTTTAAAGACTTCTGTTGGGAGTCCCATAAATTCTGCTATGAGTTTGTTGTGTGTTATTACTTCTTCCATATTAACAATATATTTCGTCCGGCATATTCTGTTGTAGGTCATCAATCTTCTTGCAATATTCTACATACTTCCAACACTCTGATAGAGTTTTGTATGCGTATTGCCAAGCTTCAATATCATTGTCAGCGTGTGCTTCTTCCATTTCTTCTGATGCACCAATCCAATGGTAATACATAGTATCGTTGTAGTCGCCTCCAGATTGATTGTGAAATGCGTCTGAAATTTTGTTGTAAAGTTCTTCACAGCGTAATTGCATTAATGTTAACTTTTCTCGTTTAGTCATAATAATTATTTGTTAAGGTTAGAGTTTTCGGACTTGTCCGATTTAATTAAATTGTTTAGTTGCTCAATGCTATCGCACTCGTTTACCAATGTATTCCAAACGTGGTAATACTTTAGTGGTGTCTTGATAGCTGATGCCTTGAGCCGTGATAGTGATGAAATGTATCCACCACCACTTCTCATATTAGTTGGTGCTAATGTTCCTGTTTTAGTTTTCATAATCCCATCGCATAATCCGTTATTCTGTCTTCCATCATATCTGTATCAAAGAATCCAAAGTAGAAATCTGTTATATCATCTCCGTTAGCCAACACCTTGCTGATTGTTACAATAGTTTCAGCTGGTTGCTCCCACGTAGCTGGTGCGTAATAAAAGTCATACTCTATCTCTAGTATGTTATCATTTATTTCTTCCGAATATGTTCCCGTATGTGTTCTCATAATAACTGATAGTATTTGTGTTGCATACTTTCAATCAAGTGTCTGCCGTTAGCCGTGTGAAAGCCGTAGCTATGTGTATGTAAGCTATCCATAGGTACATTTGCTAGTAGCAATTCCATAAGGTTGTACTCGTTGCAATCCATATCATCAGCGACCTCGTTGATAGCTTGTGCTAGTAGGTCGGTGTTGTGTCTAGGTTTCTGTCCTAGTTCCTCAGTAATGTATCGTTCTACAATACTTCCGGTTAATCTGTAATCATTTTCGGACTTGTCCGATAAAACTTCTGCTCTCATAGGTCTAATATTTTTTACCATTAATTACTCGGTATGCGTTAGCTCTTGCTTTAGCTACCTCTTTCCTTACTTTGATAGTTCTGAATGTACTCATATCTTTTTATTAGTGGATTATTATTCTTACTCCGTACTTGCTTTCATTTGGAGCGTCCATTGTAAACTCAATCTCAAACCAATGGTGGTCTTTATTCCACTCACATTTGTAGTCGTTTACATAAGCAAACTTAGAGGCATTGTCAAACTTTTGCACAAGTTCGCTGAATGTGTAAGGTTGTTTTCTTCCGTTCCATTGCAAACATACGGCTCTGGTATCAACTGATACATTGAAAAAGTCTTCAATAGTCAATTGTAAATCTGCTTTTAAAAATTCTTCGAAAAGATTTAGGCTCTCTAATTTAGTCATAATAATAATTTAGTTTAGTTACAGACACTAAGGTTCCTGTCGTTTATTAGCTGGTACTAATTACCTTAGTGTTTCGACCTCTTTGGTCTCATCAGTGTAACATATCGGACTTGTCCGAAAACTATGCGATTTGCATAGCTTTCTCTAGTCCCTTACCTATTGCTTGTACTTGCTTATCTGATAGGTCAGTCTGCTTCTCTAGTAGCTTTTGTATCTGCTCGATAGTATCAACTACTTTCTCTCTCTTGACATTGTCCACAAAGATATACTCTCCTGTTTTTCTATCTGATAGTTTTAGCTTGACACTTTTACCCTCATAATCCTCACTTGAAGTGATACGCTTGAGTGTACGTTGTAGGGTGTTTAGTCCCGTTGACTTACTACCTTGTTCCATATAGAAGTATTGTGCTACGTCTAGAATGGTGTTGCCTTTGTCTTTGACTAGGCTTTCGCTAGTCAGTTCCGTTACTTTCTTGTCAGCCTTGCTGATTGAAAGGATTGCAGTTCTAAGGTCTTTTGCAGTTGGTGATAAATGTTTCATAAGATAATTTAATTTAATTGATTTAGTTACTTGTTTAATTCTTTTGCAAAGCTATGAATAATTTTTGACATATCCAAATTGTGCCGGACTTTTTTTTCGGACTTGTCCGATTTATGCCCATCTATATCTAGAGGCTCCCTTGTCTCGACCTCTAGCATCTAGCCTATTGTTTAGCCTAGTGTAATATACTTGAGTCGCTAGTATCTTGATTACCCCGTTCTCTCGGTAACAAGTGTATAAATCCCCGTTACGTCTGAAGTGATACTTTTGTCCGGTTAAGCCGTTGGTCTTGAGTTTATAACCTTTGTAGTTATCTAGTAAACCCTCTTGCTTCTCTCTAGACTTTGCCCAAGCTAACTTGAGTGCTACGGACTTGTCCGAAATTTTGGTTGTACGGATTACGTACCACATATACTTGAATATATCGCTCTTACTCATTGCTGTTATTTTTGATTACTTTGCAAATCTACAACGAATTTTTGACATACACAAGTCGCTGAGTATCAGTGAGTTACGTGTTTTACCAAGTTGTAACTCATTGATTATCAGTCAGTTACAAGATTGACAAATCGTTATTTAGAATGAATATAAATAAGCAACTCACTGAGTATCAGGCAGTTACAATGTTATTTTTATTTAGACTAATTCTAAATAGATGTAAGTCGCTGATTATCAGTTAGTTAGGTATAATTGGGTTTATGGTGGTTCTTTTATTAAGTAATAAACCACGGACACGAATAACAAAATAAATGACAATTCCAAATTTTTTAGTAACTTTTTTTTCAATTGTTGATAAATAAATAATAACTTTTACTAGGATTATTCAAAAAGACTTTTTCCTTATCTAGTAAATTGCTTCTATTTGACGTTCTCAAAGTTTTAATATATGGGTATCAGAGAGGGTACAAAGTAGCTTAAAACGGCTTATTTTTATACCTGTAAAATTATTGATATGTGCAAGTATTTAGGTAAAAAAATGATGGTCAATCGGCAAATTTAGATTGATTCTAAATAGTGAGGGGTATTGTCCCTTGTCTAGACTCATTCTAAATTACAAAAATAACCGGCAAAAGGTTTGGAAGGGTACGGGAACGAGGGTACACGGGTACACAATTTGACTTTCTGTTGTGCGTAGTGGGATGTGCGGGGGTGTATAATACCCTAGCTACCCAAAACTAACCCCTTCATGCTACAGCATTGCTCAAGCATTGCATCAGCATTGCTATACGTCTAATATACTCTACTATACTTTTATATTTGATGTGCGTGCTTAAAAACAAATGATGTGCGGAACGTACCCACCCGTTTGGTATACGAACCCTCCAGGCAAAAGAAAAGCCCTTAGAACGCATCCTAGGGCCTTATAACAGGGTTTCTTTGTAAGCTTTACTTCTTTGTTCGTACTTTTGCTTTCTTTGTGTTTGCTACGAATTGTTTCTTTCCTCCAGAAGCTTTCTTCTTTCTTGCAGTCTTAGCTCTCTCTGCTTTTGATAGACTTCTTGCTTTTGCTAGTGGTAAACACCTGTCTGGGTTTTTTTTGTTCTTGCTTGTTCCGCACTCTCCTTTGATAGAACCATCAGTTCCTATACGAACCCATCTTTGTTTTCTCCATTTAGCTAACTCTCCCATTACTTTTTCTTTTTCTTTTTTACTTTTTTAGATTTCAATGCAATAAAATCTGCCTGAGTAATCTTATCATAAGGGGGAGCCGCAGCTGCGATTCTCTTTTGGTTTCCTTTTAGGTTGTGTCGTTTTTTGTGCATGATTATTTTCTTTTTGCTTTCTTAGCGTAGTTAGGGTCTTTACAATACTTTGATGCAGCCATGTTTGCGTATGCACTTGGATACTTATCAAATGTTCTCTTAGCCCAAGCTATACCAGCTGGACATATCTTGTTTGATTTCTTTTTCTTTGCCATATTACTGAGTATGTAATCCGTATATCAAAAACAACAATAACACTATGAAATATATTACAGCTGGATGAATGTATTTAGATTCTTTATTTTTATTTAGCATTAGTATTTACCTCTTCGGGATTTAGGAGAAGACTTTTTTGAACCACCCTTTCCAGCCCATAGATTTTTGCAAGCCCAATATCTTGCGGATAGTTTGTTCTTAGCAGAACCACATCTATGTCTAGCCTTGAATGATTTACGTGCGGCAGCAGAGTAGTTGTGACCATAGCCTGTAGCTCCAAAGTGGATAATCTTTTCTTTACCTCCAGAACAAGCTTTTACCACTTTCTTCTTTTTGGGGTTTGGAGACTTTCTAGGCCTATTACAAGCCATTTTACTTTTGTCCAATCTACTTGCCACAGCCGCAATCTTCTTTTACAGGTCTAGGTTTTCTAAGCTTACTTAAACGTTTATTGTCCTGAGCTTGCTTCTTAGCAGCCCAGGATGATTGATTAGACCCTCTTGTTAATAATTGTTTGAATCTCATATTACTTCTTTTTCTTCTTCATTGCTTTTCTGCCACCTTTCTTTGTAGCTTTTGTCTTTTTTCCGTACATGTTATCGTTTTTTACGTTTAGAACCTTTTTTCCTGGATTTCTCTATTCGACCTCTATTCTTAGAAGCTTTCTCAAATCCAACTATACGACCACGTCTATGAGAAGCATCCAATCCATCACCATTACCGTAAGTTCCTTTAGCCCTGTTATACTTGTTCAATGCGGCTCTTTTCTTTTTGGCTCTGGTGGAAGACTGAAACTTTTTGTATTCTTTCTTATAATCTCTTTTCTTCTTTTTAGTGTGTGCCATACTAACAAATATACAAAAAATATAGTTATTAACAAAATAGTAATTTAATAAATATTTACTTATATTTGCTAACATGGATGATGAATTAGAAGATAAATTAAATGCAGCTTTACACGAACTAAGTGTATTGAAAAAGAAATACAAACAATTTCATTTTTGTTTATCAGTTTGTATGGTTGATGATGAAGACGAAAATTTTGACAACGTTGTTGGAGAAGTAGCGATAAGCAACATGAACTATCAAACGTTTGAAACAATCGTAACTCAAATAGCTGAGGCGTTTCAAAATAACAAGTCCGGGTTTTTAAAACCAGATATTAATAATTTAACATATGAGGAGTTAATCACCATATGGGGTAATCACTACAATGATGGAGAGCAGTTTAATTAGAAAGATAATAGTCTCTGCTGGAGACAGAGATATAAGTTATGTCGTAGGTAAAGATATGGCTGGAGGAAGTATAACGGTTGCAGATATAGTATTTGACCAAGAATATGCTAGAGAGTTTAACGAGCCTAGATACAATATATACGTAATAGATAATAATCAAAACGTAACAAGAATGTGGAAATCTGTTCCGGCTAGCAAGTGCGTGCCAGAATATGATTTAAAAATACAAACCGAAATATAATATGGCAAAGTTTTATTGTAACAAATGTAAAACGGAAAAAGAAGTTTTGAGCTACACAATGAAGCTTACTCCAGAAGGAATGATTTCTCCAGAAGCAGTTTGTTGTTCTACATATATGGAAAGAACATACAAAGGAGAAGGCTTTGGAACTATCAAGAAGGGTGCTAACGGAACAGTAAAAGGAAGAAAATGAGACGAAAAGGCCCTTTAGGACAGTACATGATTGTTGAGCTTGAGAAAGAAACAGAAGACCAGGTTGTTCTTGGTAACGGAACTGAGTTATGGATGGACACAGAGCTTGAAAGAGCTTGGCATGCTAGACAGTATGGTGTTGTAATCCATCCTACACTAAACCCTAAACACGGATACCAGAAGTGTGACGTAGAACTAAACGAGGGTGAGAAAGTATATTTTCATCACTTCGTGATGGATGACAGATTCCAACAGAAGATAGCTGACGTGGAAAACGACAAAACATACAAGGCTCATGTAGACCAGGTATATTGTGTTATTAGAAATGGTGAGCCGGTAATGTTACAAGACTTTATATTTGTGGAGCCTGTATTTGAGCCAGAAGAAAATTACATGACAAAGTCTGGTATAATGCTAAAAGCAGAACCAGAAAAATTAGAAAGAGAAGGTATTGTAAAACATATCAATAAATTCTCAAATGATTGTGGCGTTGAAGTAGGAGACCATATATACTTTGACACAGGATGTAACTACGAAATGGAAGTAGAAGGAAAAACCTACTACAGAATGCGTAACGAAAATGTATTATTTAAGTATGAGTGATATTAAGAGTTACACAGAGGAAGTACTAGCAGAGCTAGTAGAGGCCGCAAAAGAAGGTATAGCAACATTGATAGCAGATGTCAAAAGACCTATTGCAGATGATGTTGCAGATGAAAGAAGAAAGTCAGCTCTTGAATCTAAGAAGAAAGCATTCATGGACGCTCAAGAGATGATAACCGCCTTGGTAAAACTAGATAAACAAATAAACTCAGACGAGGATGTAAATGACGAGGTTTCTAATGAAGGAAACTTTAGAGGTGGGTTCTCGGAAAAGTTTGCAAAAAAGAAATAACTATGAATGAGATAAAAGCAATAGAAAGAGAACAGCAGATAATAGACGCATGCATGTTTAATACCTATGCATTTGTAACAGGGTTATTAAGCTTTGAAGATATTCTAGATGAAGAAGAACCTTGGCTTTTGTATGTTCCTTCAAACAATGACGAATACCAAAGAACAGAAGCTATAAACAATCTGATAGCTTATTACACAGAGAGAGAAGAATACGAGAAGTGTCAAGACTTAGTTGATATAAAATAAAAAAAGGGGCTTACGCCCCTTCTTTAATTTATATATTCAATACTATGAATAGAACACTCCATACTCAACGATAGTATTATCGTCAGTATTTGCTGTGTAAACCGTAATATCTCTAGCCCCCTTCCAAGGAAACCATGCCCACTCTCCACCTTTAAGCTGGACAGAGCTGTCGCTGAATGGGTCTAAACTTATGTGAACATAATCTGTTGCTGTTGTGTCAACATTCTTTATGTACACGTATGTTGGATAACTATAGGAAGTAGCAGCTAAAAGTACTTGAGCTTCACTAGAAGTGTTTGCAGTAACTTTAGTCCTGATAACCCCACCATTATTAATAGTAAGGCTGTTTTCTACAGAAAAATCTATAGAGTCACTTGATATATCAGTACTTGTTAGACTTATTTTAGCTTTTAATGTTCCCATAATTATTAAGATTTACTCCAGTAAGCGTATTCTAAAACACATGCTGCTGTATCAGCGGTAGCTTCTAAACCTACACCACCTTTAAGAGGTAGGAATGCAAACTCACCAGGACTTAAGTCCATTACAGCAGTTCCGTCATCAGCTTTTAGAACGATAATATTAGTTGTATCAGTATTTCTAACATATACGTAAGAAATCCCAGTATTACCAGCAGTTGTTAGGATATTCTCCTGACCAGTGGTTGCAACTGAAACTCTTGATACACCTATACTAGGAGCACCTACTGTTAAAGAATCTGATAACGATAAACTAAGAACATCAGCTGAAGCATCTGAACTTGATAATGTTAATCCGACTGTTAATGTTGCCATTTTATTTTATTTTAAAGATTATTAATTACGATACTACGTGGTCTTCCATACTAGTTGAAATAACTTCGTCTAAAGTATTTCCTAATACTAGTTCATCAAAACCATTTTTACCCATACCTTTCATTTTGATGTAAACTTTTGAACTCGCTTCATATGCGTTTACAACGCTGTCGTTTCTTAAGAAGCCAGAAGCAGTTTGGTCAGGAAAGTTTACAACGTTTCCATTTACAGTAAGAGTTTCAAAATCAAGAGGTGCATTAGAACCTAAAGCTCCAATATGATTTATAAACTTAACTTTGTTTGAAGCTGAATCTAAAGATGTTTCAACTTCTAATATATTAATAAATGGAGAATCAAATCCAGCATTATTAGTTTTAGAAGTATCATAAAAGACAGTCCAGTCATCAGCAGAACCGCTTTCGTAAGAAAGAATAACTCTATCAGTATTGATTACTAAATTTAAATCAGTACCAGAGTAATCTACTCCATTTTTAGTGTTAATATCAACAGGAAGTAATTGAGAAGACAAAGCAGAAATGGTGTTTCCAGCGTGGTCTTGTCTAATAACGCCTCTTTTTAATAATAACTCAATTGGTCTAGTGTTAGTGCAAGTGTCAGCGTAGATAACTTCCGCTTCAATCTTGAAAACATCAGCAGCAACAGTGTCGTTACCAGCAATAGCTTGAGCTGTACCATCTCCCTGAGCATCAGCAACACTAATTGTGTTTGCGTCATGAACAGCTTGAACATAATAAACTCTGTCTGCAAGAATGTTAGTTGGCTCAATCTCAACTGTGAAATAGATAGCGTCATCTACTGATAGTCCATGTCCAGTAACTGTGATTTTATCACCAGTTGCAGTTTGAGAAGCAGTAGAGCCAATTTTTGTTTCTATGTCTCTAGCATAGATAATTTTATCAGTACTAAGACCGATAGTTTTGTAGCCAGCACTTTCAGACTTAGAGTAATCTACCCCATCGTACTTAATTGCTGGTACTTTTATAAAATTTGCCATTTTAAAAAATTTTTGTTAATAAATAAATAAGTATGTTTACAAATATAAGAAAATAATAGGTTATATCCAATCTTTTTATTATTTTTGTAGAGACACATATATTTTGTTTTGTAATGTCCGAGAAGAACATAGATGAAATACAAGGAATATCTGTCTCTGTACCTAAAATACCACCCAGAAAAACAATACAGGGTTATGGTAAAAAGAAAAGAGAACAGAAATGGGAAAGAAATCCTCTTCCATCAAATTGGGATACCATGTCCGAAGGGGCAAGGTCTAAATTTGTTGAGCAAGAGTTTATTAGGAGAAGAGACGGATACTGGTTTTATAATAACGGAGAGCCAACATACATTACAGGACTACACTACTACTACTTAAATTGGTGTAAAATAGATGTGGGATACCCAAGCTATTGGGATAGAGATAGAAGATTCTTTTTGGTATGGGAGTCTTGCATAAAAGATAACAACTGTTATGGCTTGATAATGCCAAAGCATAGACGACAAGGAGCATCATGGAAAGCTGCCGCTATAGTTCTAGAAGGAATTACCTCAATGTACAATTCAAATGGAGGAATAATGAGTAAGACTGGTGCTGACTCCAAAAAGCTTTTTGATAAAGTTGTTTATTTGTTTAGACAGCTACCACCATTCTTTCAGCCGATAATAGAAGGAACTGATTCTCCTAAGACAGTCTTGTCATTCAAAAAGCCTGGTGAAAGAATCACTAAAAACAAACAAACAGTATCCAAGTCTGAAGCATTGAATAGCCAGATAGATTGGAGAAATACAAAAAACAACTCTTATGATGGGGACAAGCTAGCTATATTTGTATCCGATGAGGGTGGTAAATGGTTAGAAGCTGATGTATCCAAAAACTGGCAGATTGTAAAGCCAGCATTATCACAAGGTAGAAAGATTGTGGGTAAAGCATTCTTACCTTCTACTGTAAACGAAATGGAAGCTGGTGGTAAATCATTCAAAGATATATGGGATGACTCAGACCAGAATGATAAGGTTGTAGGGACTAACAGGACTAGGTCAGGGTTGTATAGGTATTTTACAGAAGCGTATGACGGTTATGAGGGGTTTATAGATGAGTACGGAATGTCTGTTATACATACACCCACATCAAAAACTTTTGACTTAGATGGGGATGAGATAACTATAGGTTCAAAAGAATACTTATCTCAGATTAGAGATGGTTTGAAAAACGATACAAATAAATTAGCAGAACATAAAAGACAGTTTCCCTGGACACCAGAAGAAGCATTTAGAGTTTCAGTAGACACCTGTTTGTTTGACGCTGAAAAGATATACCAACAAATAGAATACTTAGAGGTTGTAGGGCCTTCCTTAACAAGTAGAGGTAATTTTATTTGGAAAAATGCAGAACAAGATAGTGAGGTCAGATGGATACCAGACAAGAAGGGTAAGTGGGATGTTTCTTGGGTTCCTCCAAATGATGTAGGAATAAATAAAAAGAGACCTCCAAACCAAGAGCTTCTTGTTGCTGGTTGTGACCCATTCGACCACGATGTAACTACTGACGGCAGACGTTCAAATGGAGCTGCTTACGTGTTTAAGAAGTTTAATATACACGAAGAAGAAAGCCACATGTTTGTTGCCGAATATATTAACAGACCTCCAAAAGCTGAAATGTTTTACGAGGATATGTTAAAAATGTGTGTATTTTATGGCTGTCAAATACTAGTGGAAAATAATAAAATAGGATTGTTGCAGTACTTCAAGAAAAGAGGGTATGAAAAATATCTTATGGCAAGACCAGAAAGTACTCATACAAAGTTTAGTAAAACTAGACAGGTGGAGTTAGGATTACCTACTACAGGTCAAGCTGTTATTAGTGCAATGACTGACGCTTTGCAAGCTTATGTATATGATTATATAGGTATTAGAGAAGATGGTACTATGGGTAACTTATTCTTTTTCAACTTATTGAAAGATTTGCTTGAGTTTGACGCAACAAATAGAACTAAGTTTGATGCCAGTATGGCTGCTGGAATAACATTGCTTGCCGCACAAAAAAATATAAAACCGAAAATAGAAAAGAAAGTATATATACCATTTGTAAAAAAATATAACAATACTGGTGTAATTTCAAAACTGATTAAATAATGGAAGACAACAAAAATTACGGAGGATACCCAGACCCATTTGCTTCACAAGAAGAAAAACTAGAAAAGTCGTATGGCGTTAGGTATTTTAAAAGAATGTATCATGAGCATATAAACGAAAACAACTTGCTTAATGATAAACATAGAAGATACGAAAAATGCAGAAGCTATGCGGATGGTTTACAGTCTATAGACAAATACAAGGATATTGTAGGGGCTGAAGGAGATACTTCGTATCTCAATCTAAACTGGGAAGCATTACCTATCATTCCTAAGTTTGTTGATGTTATAACTGGAGGTCTTATAAACCAGGAACACAAGGTTAAATGTACAGCTATAGACCCTATGTCTGTTCAACAAAGAAATCAAGATAAGCTTGACATAGAGACAGATATGGTTATGAAGGAGTTTAGTGAAAAGATGACTCTAGCTAGCGGTATAGCTTTTAACAAAAACAACGAGTCTCTTCCTGAAGATAAAGATGAGCTTGACTTGTATATGAATTTAAACTACAAGCAAGCTACAGAGATAGCTATGGAACAAGGTATTGAGTTAACTCTATACTTAAATAATTGGAATGAAATTAGAAAAAGAGTTATTAGAGACTTGATAACATTAAATATCGGTGCAACTAAAACTGATGTTATAAATGGTAAGATTGATATAAGATACGTAGACCCTCAGTATTTGGTTACATCTTATAGTAGCGACCCTTCTTTTAAAAAAATAAATCATGCTGGTGAAATTATATATATCACTATACATGAGTTAAGAAAGATGGCTAAAGGAGAGTTTACTGAAGACGAACTAAGAGAGATTGCTGAGTTGAATGTAGGCAAACTTGGTAATCCTAAAAAATTCAGTTACAAGTCTATCAACTATAATGGTCAGACAGCTCATGCTTACGACTCATACAAAATAGCTGTACTAGATGGTGTGTTTAAGGTTTTTGATAATCTGGTTTATGAAAAGAAAGAAAACTCATTCGGAGGTTATTCTTATAACAAAAAGAAATCAAACTATAAATTACCTAAGAAATCAAAAAACGAAAGAGAGTTAGATTCTAATACTGTTGAAATGGTTTACAAGGGTAAATATATTATTGGAACAGATTACATATTTAACTACGGTCATGCTGATAATATAATTAGACCAAAAAGTAATCTAACAGAAGCTGTTATACCCTATAGTATTTACTCTCCAAATCTAAAAGACATGGATAGTAAGTCTATAGTAGAAAGAATGATACCTTTTGCAGACCAGATACAATTGGCACACCTTAAGATTCAACAGCTTATGGCAAAAGCAAAGCCAAAAGGTTCAGCTATAGAGTTGGGAGCTATAGAAAATGTTACAAAAGGTGATGGTGGTGTGTTTAGTCCTTTAGAAATACAGGACATATACCAACAAACAGGTAACTTGTACTACAGAATACAACAAGACGATGGAACTCAAGCTCCTGTAGCACCTATTCAAGAATTAGGAGGTGGTATAGGTGGTGCATTGCAAGAATTAGTTGCTATATACCAATACAACATGCAGATGATTCGTGATGTAACAGGAATCAATGAAGCTAGAGATGCTAGTATGCCTAGTAAAGATGCTTTAGTTGGTGTTCAAAAGATGGCTGTATTAGCATCTAACAACGCAACTAGATTTTTGAATCAGGCATACATAAGTATATACGAACATATGTCAAGATGTTTAGCACTTAGAGTTTCAGACCTTGTTAAATATAAAGGAGCATACGAAGGTTATGTTGAAGCTGTGGGAGAGTATAGTATGAAAGCTATCTCCGTAACTAAAGATGTTACTATGGCTGATTTTGGTATTATGATTGAAGCTTTGCCTGACGAAGAAGAAAGACAAATGATGGAGCAGAACATTCAGATGTCATTGAAGCAAGATACCCTTAGATTAGAGGATGCTATTATGATTAGAACTGTAAAAAATACAAAACTGGCTAATCAAATGTTAATGCAGAGAAGAAAAAAGTATCAGGCTGAAAAAGCTGCTGAAGCACAAAGGAATGCACAGATAAATGCTCAGATACAAAGAGAGTCTGCTTTATCTAAGGCTCAGGCTGAAACAGCTAGTGCTGCTGAAAAGTCAAAACTAGAAATAGAAAGGATTCAAGTTGAATTTATGCTAAAAGAAGAGTTTGAGAAAAAACAGCATGAAAGAAAGATGAAAGAACTTGAATTACAAGGAAAAATGAAGGCTGAACACATTGAAATAGCACAAAATGATGTTGAGTCAGATATGACAAGAATAAGAAAACAATAAAAAGTTTTTGAAATTGTTAATAAATATATTATATTTGCATACTAACCTAAATTTAATTTAAAATGGCGAACAATAGATTCGAAGAGCTGATTGCTAAACAATTTGATGCGGCAGCTCAAGAAAAAGGTGTTAAACCTGAAGAAACAAAAAGTGATGAAACCAAAGAAGTTGAAGCTAGTACAACTAACGAGACAGGAGTGGATGGAAGCACTGAAAGTTCCGAAACCGTACAGGAACAAGAAACTGTACAGCCGGAAGGAGAAACACAAGAAGAAAGTTCTTTAAATACTGAAAATAAAGAAGAGACTCCAGAAGTATCGGATACTCCTAAACAAAGTGAGGAAGCCAAAACTACTGAACCATCTTATGAGTTTGAGGATTTACTAATCGAAAAGAGTAATGGTAAGTTTACTACATATGATGAGGTAGCAGAAGCTATAGATGCACTTGAAAAAAGCTCACAAAATCAATTCGCAAACGAACAGATTGAGAATTTAAACAATTATGTAGCGAATGGGGGTGATATAATGGATTTTCTTACTACTCAATTAACAGACTATGAGTCGATGAGTGATGAACAGCTTGTAAAATCTGTATGGTCAATGAATGAAAAAGACTTGACTAGAGATGAAGTTGATATGTTATTCGAAGACTCTTATAAGTTAAATGAGGAACAATGGACTGACAGAGAAGTTAAATTAGCGAAGATAAGACTAAAGCGAGATGCTAAGTCTGCTAAAGATGAACTACTTAAGCTTCAGAAACAAAACTCTATCCCTAAATCTGTTGCTGACAACAAAGAGCAGTTAGAGGCTCAGGAGAAAGCACAGAAAGAATGGGTTAAGAAAGTTGAGGTTTCAGCTAGACAACTTAAGAGCATTGACGTAGACGTTAATGAACAAGGAGACAAGTTTAGCTATCAAGTTCCAGAAGATACTGTGAAAACGGTTAGAAAGTCTAATAGAGACTTAAATAAATTCTGGTCTAGATACATCAATGAAGATGGGACTGAAGACATGGCTAGTTTAAATAGAGACATGGCTATCTTAAATGACTTTGATAATATTATTAGAGCTGTTTATTCTCAGGCACGTTCAACTGGTAAGGAGACTGTTGTTAAGGATTTAAAGAATCCTAGTTATACTCCAGAATCTAAACCTAAAACGACTGAGCAAAAATTGACTATACAGGAACAGATTGCTCAACAACTGAAAAATAATTTTTAACCGTATAAATATTAAATAGATGTCTTATACAACTACGCCTGGAATCCCAAGTGCATTCAAACAGGCAACAAATGAAAACTACGTGTCTTCATTAAGTATTCACCACCCACAAGTGGCTGAAGATTTTGTAGACCGTTATGGAGACCAATCATTGATGGGTCTATTAGATGCTTTAGGAGCAAAAGCTCCTGTAGCTGGTAAAGTGTTCGAGCACTATGAGTCTGACTACTTACACCAAAACTTTAAACTAAAAACAGCTGCTACTGTACTTGCTACTGGTACAAAAGTTGAGGTTGCTGTAGGTTTTACTTCTACTGGTGCTAACGATGGTAACATTTTCTTAAGAAAAGGTGACATTGTTATGAACTCTGTAGGAGAAATGGCTTTAGTTACTATAGATGGTGATACATCTGGTCACGCTGCTGACGAGGTTACTTTAATGTCGTATGGTGCTGACTGGGCTGCTCAAACTACTACTTCTGAAATTCTTATCGTTGTAGGTAATGAGCACGAAGAAGGTACTGGACAGCCAAAAGGAATCACTCCTACTGTTAACAAGTATACTAACTCTGTTGCTATTATGAAAGAATCTTTCGAAGTAACTGGTTCTGAAGCTACAAACAAAATCTGGTTTGAAGTAACTGACCCTAACACTGGAGAAAGAGGATTTTTATGGTATATCAAAGGTGAGGCTGATACTTACAAGCGTTTTATGAACTATTGTGAGACTCAAATGTTATTAGGTCAAAAAGCTACTAATGCTTCTTTACCTGGAACTATTGACCAAGGTGGTATCACTGGTACTGAAGGTCTTCTTGAGTTTATCAAGTCTGGTAATCAGCAGTCTTACAACCAATTAAGTGGTTTTAACTTGTCTGACTTTGATGCTATGATTCGTAAATTAGACACTCAAAGAGGTGCTAAAGAAAACATGATGTACTGTGGTATTGATTTATCTTTAGCTATTGATGATGCTGTAGCTGCAATGTTTGCTGGTGGTGGTATTCAGTATGGTGCTTTCAACGGTGCTGAAGAAATCGCAGTAGCATTTGGTTTCAACTCATTCACTCGTGGTGGTTACACATTCCACAAAAAAGTATATGATGCATTCAACTACTCTCCAATGATGGGAGCTGATGGATACAACTATGCTGGTATGGGTATGGTAATTCCTGGTGACTCTCAGCGTGACGCTAGAACTCGTGAAGCTATTCCTTCATTGAGAATCCGTTACAAAGCTGCTGAAGGTTACTCTCGTGAGATGGAGCATTTCTTAACTGGTTCTGCTGGTTTAGCTCAAGTTACTAATGACGAGGATAACATGAAGTGTCACTACAGAACTGAAAGAGGTTTTGAAGGTTTCGCTAACAACAGATTTATGCTTATCGAAAGAGCATAATTTATATAGGATTACGGAGGGGGGTGTCACCCCCTCCTAATTCTTTTTTTTTAATTTTAATTTAAACTTTAATAAAATGACAAACAATAAAAGAAAACCCACTATTTTCCAGTTAACAAGGATGAATCAAAATCCAGCAACTCAAGGGAGATACTACCCAATATCATATAGAATACCATCAGTAGATGAGATATTTGATGAAGAGACTGGAACTAACAGAAAAATAAGATACGTTATTGGTGAGCAGTCTATATTTGAAGACGAGCAAACAACTAAGAATCCTGTAGTCGGTGACATTGTATTTATTAATGGTCAGTTGATTGTTCCTTACCAAAAGCCAGTATTAAGAGATTTCTTGTTTGCTTCAAACTACAACAAGTCTAATGAAAATAGAATACCAAGCATGAAGCAGATATTCGAAACATTAGATTTTGAAAAAGAAGCAAAAGAAGATTTAGAATCTTTAGAGTTAGAGTTTCAGGCAATTGAAATGGCTATGAATATTGAACCACAAGAGATGGTTGCTTTATGCAAAGTCTTAGGTATTAATACAGACCGTTCAATGTATGAAATCAAGCATGACTTTATGAGATTTGTTAAGAATAATCCATTCGATTTTATTGAAAGTCTTAATGACCCAAGAATAGAGCGTAAGCAAGTTATTGTGGAAGCTTTGGATAATAAAATCATTTCCTCAAACACAACAAAAAGAACTATAGATTGGGGAGGTAAAAATGGACAAACAATTTCTATCGTTCCAATAGGTGTAGACCCTATAGATTCTTTTGTAGAGTTTACATTTGAAAAAGACGGAGAAGAAGTTTATAGAAGAGTTGTAAGTATGTTAGAGGCTAAGTTAAAGCCTAAAAAACAAACTGCAAAGAAAGCTAAGGCTGAATAGCCACATAGTTTATACAGATTTTGGAAGGGGGAATAAATTAACATTCCCCTTTCTTTTTAACATTTTTTTTCGTATATTTGTAGATACTCAACCTAGAATATGATAAGAACAATCGACATAGATGAAATGTACAGGTTTGTACAGTTTATTGCAAACAAAGAACAATCTGGGTTTATTAAGCCTTCAGAATTTAACTTAGCAGCACAACAAGCTCAAATTCAGTTGTTTACTGAGCGTTACGGTCACCCTTCAGAGTATACTATGGGCAACCCTATACCAGTTACTGGTGGTTATGCACAGAGCCAAAAGCTTCAAGATGATTTTAATCCTTTTATTATGTCCGCTTCTTTTAATGGTGGTGATATAAGATTAAACTCCTTAACTTGTGATTATGCTCACCTTGTAGCTATATATGGAGACACAGGTCAGAGGGTAAAGTTAGTTGGTTTAGATGAGTATGCAGAAATGACGACATCTCAGTTGTACGCTCCAAGTAGTTCATATCCAGTTGCTTACTTTGCAGATAGGATGAGAATAAATATTGATGGAGTAAATTCAGGTACGGTTTATTACCTAAGATACCCTAACGACCCTAACTGGGATTATTTTAAAGATAATTCTGGAAAACCTTTAGATTCTTCTGGAGGTAGTATTGTAACATATCCTGTTTTTGACGACTCTCCTTCAGGCAATGTATACAACGATGAGACAGGTTACAATTGTAATAACACTGGAAACCCTTACGATAACTGTGTTAATTTTGAGTTTCCTTACGATTGTTTTAATGAAATAGCTATAAAAATATTAAGTTTTGTTGGTATAAACTTGAGAGAGCAAGCTTTAACACAGTACACGGAACTTAAAGAACAACAAGGTATATAATGGCAACTAAAGTATCATTAGCAGAACAGGTAAAAAGAATGCTATCTGGTGGAGACCCACGTTCAGATAGTGATATTGATATAAGAGAGTTAGTTCAAGCTGTAGAAAGTACAAGAGATAGGGTTCAGTACGAGGTCTTGGTTAATTCTGCTGAAAATGCTATGAATCCTTCTTTTACTGACACTGAGTTATTTAGCCAGTTAGTTATAAAGCAAAGTGTTAGCAGTGTTTCTGGAGAGGGTGGTTATAAGCATTACATTAAGGATTACTTAAGTTTACCAGATGATAAGGGATTGTTTTACGTTCAAAAAGCTGATAAGAATACAGAGTTTGATACCCTTTTAAGAGCACAAGGAACTCCAGCTTTTTGGAGGTTTAACCCTGAAAATGTGTCTTACGAAGGGTTAGTTGCTTATTGGGTTTTAAGGGATACTTCAGGCCCTTACATTTGGACTATAAAAAACCCTAACGGACTTACAGTTCATCTTATACCTTTAACTAGAGAGCTTGGAGATACTGTAGAGCTTCCTGGTGGAGGATTTATAGACGATATGGTAGTTCAAAGAGTATATGAGATGTATGCAAGTGCAACTCAAATACCAAAAGACAATCTTGGTGATAATGTACCAAAAATAAATAGATAATGGCAAATAGTCACGGAAGAAAAATAGCAATAAGAGAAATTGTAAAATCTCTTTTAATACAAGAAGGTTCTTTTACCGAGCACAAAATGATGCAATATATGGATATTGCTTTAAGAGGCCTTAAAGAGCTTTCTTATGATGTTTCAAAAGATATTAAGTATGCGGTTGTTTTAGCTAGCAATAATTTAACAGTGGCTATCCCACCAGATTGTGTTCAGATATTGAAGATAGGTTTAGTTAAAGATGGTAGGTTTGTAGATTTTGGTAGTGAAGAAAGTATATCTTTTTCTCCAGATACAACAACAGAAGCTGGTGACTTTTTTAATGACAGCGTAAACTGGTATGCCAACTACAGAAATGGAGAAAATACTGGTGGTGCTTACGGTCACGGAGGTGGTCACAAGCCAGCTTATTATAGAATAAATTCAGATAGAAACTTAATCCATCTATCTTCAGAGTTTAAATCAGGACAAGTTGCTATGGAGTATATATCAGATGGTATTAGACAAGGCGGAACATCTTCTGTTCATGTGTTTCTTGAAGAAGCAATTAGAGCATGGATATGGTGGAAGGTTACGCAAAGAAAAAGAGATACTAGTCCTCAAGAAAAAGAATTAGCCAGAAGAGATTGGTTTAATGAGAAAAGAATAGCTAAGTCTAGAATGCAGTCGTTTACAAAGGAAGAGGCATTAAGAGTAAGTAGAAAAGGAAATAAGCAAGCACCTAAGTTTTAAGAATGGCTAACGAAAAGAAAATATTTGTAGGGGGTATGGATAGAGACTCCGACTTGAGATTTGTCAAGAATGGAGACTATAGGGATGCTTTGAATATAAACGTATTCTCTACAGAAGAAGACGGTGAGGTTGGAGTAATATCCAACATGAAAGGTGCAGAGGAAATAAAGAGATACCTTGGTATAAATTATTATGGAAACCAACATAAAGTTATTGGGGCTGTAGAAGACCCGTCTTTTGACAGGGTTATATTTTTTGTAGCTTTTACTGGTTTAGATGTTCCAGAGTTTTCTTTGTCTGATTCTATCGTTGAGTATAGCCTAAAAACAAATGAGTGCTATACTATTCTACAATCAGATGAACTCAATTTTAATCCTCAGTATAGGATAAATGATGCTTTTATAGTGGGCCATAAAGAAGACTATTCTCCAGAGGGCTTTTTGTATTTTAATGATAACTACAACCCTCCTAGGAAAATAAACATAGCAGAGGAAAAATTAAATGCTCCAGCATCTTTAGCTGAGATAGTTCCTTCTTCCGGAGGTAGAAAAAAATATAAAAACATAGTAACAGGCTTTGAGTATGAGGGTGTTTCACCTACTCTACAAGGACTGTTAGGTCATGGAATCACATTACAAGAAAGAATAAATGTTGCTAGAATAGCACCATTGATAAAGCCCACTGTAACGATTTCTACAGATAGTTCTTTCAAAGCAAACTACGTAAAAGGTAAAGCTTTTAAGTTTAAGTACAGATACCAATACAAAGATAAACAGTATTCTGCTTGGTCTCCAATATCAGAAATGATAGCCACTGAAGAAGGTACTCCGCAAACAAATGGTACATCAGCTGATTTAAGTCAGCAAAACTTAATAAAGGTAGGTATAAAAATATCTAATAGTGATATAGAGTCTGTAGAGCTAGCTGTGAGAGATTTAACAAATTCAGATACTTACGGATTGGTAGATACATTATCTTATTATAATCAAGATGGATTTTATTATGAAGGCAATAAGATAACGGATAAATTTTTAGTTGGAGGATACGCTGACACAACATTAAATCAAGAGTCGGCTACAATAGTATCTAGTAATTCTATTGTTGAATATTATTTTTATAACAACGAAATATACCCAGCTATAGATTTAAGAGAGTCAACTAAGCTTTTTAACAATATACCTATAAAAGCAAAAACTCAATCTCTTATTGACGGAGGTAGGATTGCATATGGTAATGTGGTTACGGGTAGAACCGGTCATAATCCAAAACTTAATGTTAGAAATTATGATGCTGGTGATATAGAGACGAATACAGTGAAAGGGCCAGTTACAGCAAGTGCAAGCTGTGCTTATCGTTATAAAAAATGGAAACCTGGAAGTCAACAGTCCTTTTGTTCAAGAAGAGCGGTGTGGACATGTAATTACACTGTTAATGTTAAATTTAACGATTTGCCTGATGATATGACTTTTGGGCAATATAATGTAATTATAAACAATCTGCCTTTTACCGCTATGTGGGGTGAAGATGTAGATGATACTGTTAATTCAGCTTTAGGATTTTTTAATTTATTCGAAAACTCCGGAAACCCACCTGGAACACCTAGCAGTAACAATGCTGCTACTGTAGCACAAACATTTTACAACTCAGTCATTTCAAACTTAACTGGAGGACAAATATCTAGTGGAGCAAAAATAACATCAGCAAATTTTACAGGAAGCGATATGGTAAAGCTTGTTGATGCTGATAACGCATACCTTAGAGCTGGTCATGTAGACGCTGTGGATATAGCTGATAATGCAAATTCTGGGTCTGGTAATTCAAACTGTACTTTTGGTACTAGTGATTCCTACATAGAGGATAATGCAAGCTCTTTTAGTGAGCACAACTTTATATCTATAAGTGGGGATACCATAACATTTAGATGGAGTGTTCTTTTTAACTTCTACAATTATAACAGATGGAAAAGACCTAATTGGCCAGTAAGAGACCATGGTTGTTTTGTGGGTATAAATAATTTATCTGAGTTTAATAATGATACTGGTAATAGTCACAACAGAATTAATGTCATAGCAGAACAAGTTGTATCAAATATAAATTCTGACGTATCCTATAGTGATACTGGCGGATGGTATCCTGATGTTAGTAGCAGTGAGTTTGATTGGAGAGATTACATTGAACAACAGGGAGGCGACCTACAGGCTCAAGATACTATACTAAATATATATAAATCTGTAGTAACAAGTAACGCTACTTTGGAGGTTCAATATACTCAGTTAGGGTATAAACCTGTAGAGACTGGTTTTAAAACAGGTTCTTGGCATAATTTTGGTGTTGTATACTACGACAAACAAGGTAGAAGCTCTTCTGTTCAGGGAAAAACATCTGTATACATACCAACGCACTTAGAGAAAGATGATGATGCTGATGGTGAAGTTACCACAACATTAGATAGGTATGGAGTAGAATATTACATAAATAATTTACAAGCTCCATACTGGGCTGATAAGTATCAAATTGTATATACTGGAAATAGAAATATAAGAAAGTTTGAGCAATTCGTTACTGATGGATTTCATACCTCCACAATTTTTCCAGACGTTGTATTTGTAAACGCAAACCCTTTGTTTAATGCGTTAGAAACCAGTGGTGGTAAAGGTGTAGATGCTCAATTTGAACCAGGAGATAGGTTAAGAATATTAACATCAACTACAGCAGCTCTTAATGGAAAGCTTAATGATGGGCCTTTTGATTTTCAGATAGTAGATGTTGTAAAGGTTACAAAACACACTCCTACAGAAGGTAATGAGTTGGTCGCTAATATACAACAAGCTAATGACTATACTGCGGTAGAGATAAAAGGTCACCACTTAAATGTAACAAGAACTCTTCATACTGATACAGCACTACCTGTACCGGAAAGAGATGAAACAGACCTTTATTTTGTTTTAAACAAATCTGACTTTGACCAGACAAGTGTATATACGTCTGGCAATAGTTTAGCTCTAGGTGGTAATGCTAAAGTTCTAGCTGATAGTCTTGTTGAGGTTTATTCATTAAAAAAAGAGGTAGATGAGGATGAATTAATATTCTTTGAGTTTGATGAAATTCATGATACAGTTAAAACAACCTCTTCTTTAATGTACGCTAATTTTACAGAAGGCTCCAGTACTGTTCAAATAGACTCTGATAATTTAGCTGAATATCCTCAAATAGTAGAGGGAGTGGTTGTTCAAAACGCTTTAGCTTTTCCTTATGGTGCTGTTGTTGAGCAAGTTATAAGAAACTCTTCTAATCAGGTTACATCGTTTATAACTTCAGCTCCAGCTTCATTAACAGTGGATTCAGTAGGGACTTTAGAAACCAAGTTCATATCTAACACTCATGGTGTTGGTTATAATTCTGATGGAAGTGAATATTTTAAACTTACAAGACAAGGAACAAGTGAGCCTAATGGAGATGTATACACTAGGATAAGAAGATATAGAACAGATGGAGGTATTGTTTCTGCTGGTGTAGAAAGTTATCATTTTAGCGATTTTTTTAAGTCTGACTTTTGGAATAGTGGTAGGGCTAATAAAGAGCTAGAAAGTTATCATGAGTCAAGAAAACCAAATACTATAATATACACCGATTCAATAATAGGGAATACATATATCAATGGATTAAATTCATCTTTTGAAAATGAATATTTTACCGAGTTTGATAAGTCTAATGGTACTATACAGAAAATATTTGCAAGAAACAATTACATTGTAATATTCCAAGAGGATAAAGTGTTAAAAGCTTTTGTAGAAAGAAACATGACTTTTGACGCTTCTGGTTCAGGCAACCTGGCTTTATCTAGTGAGATAATATCAAAATCAGTTCCTTACGAGTGGGAGGGAGGTATAGGTGAGCATCCTGAATCGTTTGCTAGTTACGGTGACACAATGTATTTCTTTGATTCACAAAGAGGAGAGGTTCTTAAAATACAAAACGACAGAATAGAATTAATATCCGATAAGGGTATGTCTTCATTCTTTTCAAATAAAGCAAAAGAATTAGCTTTAATGGGTAATAAAGCACAAATAATAGGTGCTTATGATACCTCCAAAAATGAATATGTATTATCTTTTGAAGGTGCTTTTGAAGAAGAAGTGGTTGAACTTTGTGAAGTGGCTTCTGGAGGTGAATACTGGAACTCACAAGACACTTACAATCCTGGGGATGTTGTGAACTACGCCTTATCATCTGATGAGCAAGAGGAGTCAGGTGATTTAGCAGAAATAATATACATAGCTGTAAGTCAAAACACAAATATAGTTCCTTACAGCAACTCTAGTGTTGTTACAATTGTTTTTGTTAGTAATTCAAATGCTTTATGGAGCCCTGGTGACACTATAAATATACCAGCTCCAGCTGGGGCTACCGCCACTACATCTGGTGTTATTACTGTAAACTCAGTGACTAAACCTGTGGCTTCTGTTTCCATTAATGCTGCTGGTTCTGGTTACGAGGTTGACGATATTTTAGCAGTTGATGGAGACCAGAATTATGATAACCCCTTACTAATAAAAGTTTCTTCTATTGGAGCAGATGGAGCTGTAACAGGTTTAACAATACAAGATGGAGGGGACTTTACAGGTTTTAATATACCCACAACAGGATTGATTGCTGTTTCAGAAGATGGAGATGGTGAGGTAGATGATTTTACAGGATTTGGATTGTCTGTGGATATAACATACTCTGCTGTTGGACAAATAGTAGACTACTCTTTAACATCTCAAGGTGATTACACAGCTTCTGCTAATGCTTATACACCTAGTGTTGAGGATGGTGATAAAACAGCATCTTTACAGGTTACAACAGCTTCGGCTTGGACTGTTTGTTCCGGACTGGGAGCACAAATAGGTTGTACAGATGATATAGCTAACAATTACTCTTCAGAGGCTATATACGATGATGGCTCATGTAATTATGATTGCCTTGGGGTTGTATTTGATGATGGATGCGGTACTATCACTGCAACATCTACACCTTCTACCGTAAACCTAGAAGAACTTGTTTCTTTTAACCTGGTAGACCAAGCTGTAGGGAGTATAGATTACGCAATTACTAATACATGTGAGGGTTCTGGTACTGAATATCACACAGTTATTGTTAGGAATGGTCAGGTTGTTTTAATAGACCTGTATCACAATAATGAGGTAATTTACGAGAATTTATTAGCTGGATTTTATAATTTTATAACTGTAGACACAAACTCTATAGAAGCTAATTTAGGTAGTTTTACTTTGCCAGAAGGGTTTACTGACCCTTTTGATATAGATTTACCAGAAAGCACTATAGAAGCAAATGCAGTTATATTATATAACATATTACAAGATTGCGGAGTACAAACAGAGGTTGCTGTTCAATTACTAGCCTGCGATAACCCCGCAGCTGTAAATTATGCTTCAGGGTATGGTGAGGGAATAGTTATAAATCCAACAACTATAGGTGAGCCAGACCCTTGTACTCTTGATATATTTGGTTGTACTAACTCTTCATCCCCAAATTATGATTCAGATGCAACAGCTGATGATGGGTCTTGTATTGTATGTTCAGAGGATGATGGAACTAATAATTTATTTGGTGTGTTTGCACCTGACGCTGTAGGTATTCAAACTACAACTTTTGATATAGAGGTGAGTTTGACAGATGAAGCTGAGTACGAAGGGTGGATTCCTCAATATATCGTTACTGTTTTTAAGGATAATCAGGATGGAGAAATATTCTTCCAGCAAGAGTATACAGATATTGATGGATACTTAGAAGTAGGGACAGGAGGCACAGTAAGTATCGAAGGTTTAGACCTTACTACAGGAGGATTAAACCCTCAACTACAGACATATATGGTTCGTGTAGAAGCGGTTGATTCTTGTACTGTAGACCAGTTTGTTACACCAGGATGGATAGGTTGTACTACTCCTGAATCTGTAAACTACAACGCTTTAGCTACGGAAGACCCAGGAAACATATGTGTAAATTGTACAAATGTACTTAATGAGTTTGAGGTAATTTCTTTTAATGGAACTGGCCAACCAACAGAACTTGGTGTTGCTGGAGACTCAAACAATCCTAATAACTTGCAATTAGTATTTAGTCCTGGATTATTTGAAGACAACAATCCGGGAGTTACTATGTCTTACGAGTTTTCATTAGTTAATGAAGATACCGGTGCTCCTATATTGGATTCTAATAGTAATCCTATAGTGCAAACTGTAGTGGGTAGTAGTAGTGCAGAATATACTGTTAACTTTGAAAATGTATTCTTTGATGGTTTAGGTGATAATAATTATAGAGCTGATATAAAAATAACATCTTCTTATTCAGATAACTCTCTAGAGTGCTTTACTGATGCTTCTACAACTGTAGGTTTGTATGGATGTACTACTAACGTTTATTCTGGAGGAGAGTTAGATGGTTTATCAACAGAAAACTATAATGAACTAGCTACCGTTGATAACGGTACTTGTTTCACTTGCGGTCAGTATAGTATCATCAATGTAAGTACAGTTGCTGACACTAACGGTTTAGGTAGTGGTAGTATTTCTCTTACGGTACAAAATTTATTATCAGGCGTATATGCGATTGAAGTTTTAAATCCTGAAGGATTAGTAATAAACCCTACACTTACAGGTATAGATGGTTCAGGTTATGTTATTTATACTTACGAGGGGTTAACTACAGGTGATTATAATGCATCACTAATACTTGATGCTCCTTATGATATTTGCGATATTAGTGAAACTATAAGTGTTTCTAACGATATACCTGGGTGTTTAACTGAAACATCACAAAACCACCTAGTATCTGATTATGGAACTCCTAATGTTCAAGCTACATCTTTTCCTGATGCTTGTCAGTTCTGCCCTCCTAAATGTTCTTGGAGTCAAGAGACTTTAAACCCAGGAGGATTTGATGTAGTAAATAATTTTGATGGAAGACCTGAAAATATACAAGGATTCCTTTTCAACACAATAGTAAGTGACGCTTCTTCTCCTGGTGCTGTAGACGGTTCTATAAAATTCCAATTGATAAGAGGTTCATTTACAAACCCATCCAATCCTGGTGGGCCTAATCAAGGTGCTGATTCTTGGGTTGACGCTTCTTCAGAGATTCAATCTTTTATAAATCTTATGGAGCTTGGCGGTCAGGTAAGATTTAATTTATATAGTGACCCTGGTTACACTGAAATAATACAAACTGCGTTAGTTGGTCAAGCTGAGTTTATTGCCTTAGAAAGCAATTATGCACTTCAAACTGATACTCCAATAGTTGTAGCTGAGTTTACAGGCTTAGATGGAAATGACAGTAGTGGAAACCCTACTGAATATTACTATCAGATTGAGTATCTACAAGTTCCTCAAGCAGAGGCTTCTTCTAATAGTTCGTTCTTTGCTAACCCTGATGCTTTTGCAACAAACAGCCCTTATTTATTGACTAACTCAGCTTGTTCTGAAGCTGACTTCAATATAAATAATGATTCTTACTTTAGAATACAATACAAATATTTAGAGGGTTGTAGTTATAAATATGAAGCAACTATTACTGATGAAGGTTGTCCTAGTATACAAGGTTTATTTGGAGCTTTTCCTTCAAGCGTTTGGAGTGATACAAATATTAGTGCTAACAGCTTTAGTGTCGATAATGTTTTAAACATAACACATGCTAGCATGGTGTCAGGTGATGCCACTCTTGATGACTCTGTAGGTGGAGCGTTATCTGTGACTGGTTCTAGCAGTAATCCTGGGTTCTGGGCTGATTCTGTTAACAATGGAGGCAATATAGAATATGTTAGATACCAATTAAGGGTTCAAGAAAATACATCTGCTTCTGGGTATGATGACGGTGATTTAAACGGTGTAGTTGGTCAAGTTACGGTTCAATATTCAGCTGACGGAACACCTGTAGCTTCAATTCTAAGTAACCCAAATAACGGTGTTAACCCTACTGCTTACGGTGGTGGTGTAGAATCTAATTTAACTGAAGCTGGCTCTACAGGATATAATTTTTCTTTCACAAATCTTAGACCAGCTATATATAAGCTTAAAGTTACTATTCATTTTAGTACTTCAGATATAGAGTGTGTCAAAGTGATAAATGATATTGAAGTCAAACTTTATGGTTGTAAATTTAACGGTGCTACAAACTATAATTCTGAAGTGGAGTATCCTACTGAACAACAGTTGGTTTTAGGTGATTGTGGAGCTATTTGCTGTATGCCTGATATAACTGATTGTGCTGACCCTTCTGCTACAAATGTTATAGATGTATTTACTGATGCCTACACCAATAATGTAACATTTCAGTACGATGATAACAATATAATAACTAGTGCTTTCTCTTATGGAATATACAGCAACGCTTATCAATTTTACTGGGATATAATTAATGACGCTGATTCTTGTTATATAGCTGGATGTATGAATCCTGATGCTAACAATTACAATGCTAACGCTACAGTTCCATGTGATGAAGAGGGAACTTGGGATGTCAATAACTCGGATGACAATACATGTTGTGCTGGTTGCATAGACCCCACAGCTCTAAACTACAACTCTAATTTCGGTAGTGATTGTTCTGGTGTTGAGGGTGGAAATAATCACGGATGTTGTAATTATTTAATTGGCGTTAGTGGAAATGTATTGAATGTAAACGATGCACAATTTTATAATCAACATAACGAATTATTAGGCTTAGAGTATACTAGAGAATGCGACATTATATATGGAGGCCTTCAGTTTGTAAACGAACAAATTACAGTTACTGGAGTAGCAAGTATAGAGAACGGGGATGGTGAAGTGCTTTATAGTAATATATTTAGCAATGGTGTTAGCCAATTTACGGCTTTGAATAATGACCCTAACAATTCCATGGGTAGTAATATCATTAATGAGCCAATAGAAGTAGGTTTAACTTTTAATGCAAGCACTTTTACTCCTGGGACTAGTAATGGTGCATATTATTATCAAATCGCTGGAATACTTAACCCTATACTTGTAGATTCAGGTAATACCTTTGCTGGTGGTGGTTCTGGTTCTCCTTTATTTCCTTATGTACTATCTAATAGTCCTTTTGCAAACCCAATAGTTCAACCTTTAAATGCTGTAGAAATAACAACTTCTAATGCGGATATAATAAATCAGGGAGGTCAAGATTGTCAGACGGAATACCCTGTAGACACTTTCGGTGGTAATAAATGGTTCTTAAAGATGGCCTCAGCTTCTTCTTCAAGAACTGCTGCTGATGTTGTAGATGATGAATCATTTAACGACAGGCTGTTTGAAAGTTTTGGTCTAAATAATGATGGCTCAGGAGCTGACCACAGACAGTTTATAGATTTAGAATGCTTAGACTTATTCCATGGCACTTCTTGTGAGCCAGTTCCTCTTGGGTATGAGGTGGTTAATAACGAAGCTAGTAGTGACAACTCTAACATCGGAGTACACATTAATGAAGGTAATGTAAAAGTTAGTCTTGTTGGTAAAGGGACATCGTCAATACATATAAGAATATTTCAGGTTGACGAAAATGGAGATGAGTTAATTTTTAATCAAGATGATTCTTTCACTTATCTTACGGTTGGAGACTCTTCTTATGAAACTGCTTTCCCAGGCGACTTTGAGCCTTTTAGTTGGGATATAAAGTATACGTGTATTGAGGTTGACTCAAGTTCAGGTACTTACACAGCAACCTTGGATGTCTTACAAAACAATGATGAAGGTAAGCGTTTCAATATAAACCATTCGCTGGAGAATATAGTTAATCTTGAAACATGGTGTCAACCTAGAATGCAAGGATTTAATAATGGCCTTGGTTATATAGAAAGTAACAACGCATGGAATATTCCTAGTATTGGTACTCCTCAAACAGCGTGGAAAGGATTATGGTTCTCTAATCAAACATCAAACTTAAACGCAAACGCATTAACTATAGAAGATATTTAAAATGAGTAAGACAAGGAAAATATTAGAATCAACCTACGAAGGATTTAAGATGATAGCTCAAAAGAAATACGATGAGCTAAAAAGTAAATTGAAGACCGGTGATATTGATGACTTAGGTATAGATAATGTTTTAGAGTTCAGTCAAAAGGCCAGAAACAATAAGAATAACAAAGCTAGAAGATATACTAGGGATGGTGTTAAAAACTTTTTAAACAACAAAAAAGTAAATGGCCGTTCATCTGGTACTAACTTTAGTTATAAGACTTTGCTATTCAATAATATAAGCGGACAAGACTTAAACAATAAAAAATTCATTAGGGGGAATATGGATTCTGCTACATCTAAATCATATAGGAGAGGTATAGATTCACCTACGTTAATCACTAAAACAGCTAAGTATAAAGCTAGCAACCCTAGTGTTGGAGTAAAGAGCTCTGTGGTAACAGGAAGACAAGTAACTTCAACATCTACCGCAACCACTACTTCTGTCTCATCATATAGTGGAGGTTCTGGAAGTTCTGGAGGAAGTTCAAGCTCTGGAGGAGGCTCAGGATATTAATATAAAAAAATAAGATATGGCGATTAATTTAGAACCAGACCAAGAGTTAAGGTATGACGAAGAAACAGGAGAGTGGATATTAAGAACGTATCAGTCTCCAAAAGAAACTATAGCATTTAATGAGAAGTCAGGTAAGTGGAGTACATTCTACTCTTACAAGCCGGAATCTATGTGCTCTATAAATTCTGAGTTTTCTGTGTTTTTAGGTGGTAAAATGTTTGTATTAGGTAGAGATGAAAATACTTACAACAATCTACCAACAAAAACAGCTTTTGGACAAGTGTTGACTAAGGTGTTTCCTACGTCTGTAACTGCTGTATCTAATCAGAATCCATCTGACAACAAAATATATCAGGCTATAGAGCTTGAATCATCTAGCTTATGGTCTGTACCTGAGATTGAAACAGAGAATGGTCAAATATCATCATTACCAGAATCAGCCTTTACAGGTAATATGGAGAATGTTTTTGAGTCTGGATACAACAAGAAAGAGAATAAATTCTTCGCTTACTTCCTTAACAACGAGAATACTCAAGGTGGATTATTAGAGGGGGATAAGATAAGAGATAATAGTTTGGTTGCTAAAATTATATACACAGCCAACAAAGCAGCTAAGTTATTTGCTGTTAATTTTAAGTTTACAAAATCCTTCAGAAGTGGGGGATAATATTAGGAAAAACAATTTAATTTTTTTATATTTGTAGTTATGGCAATACCTTTATTAGCAATAGGAATGGGAATAAGTGCTGCCGCTGGCATAGCACAGAGTATTCAAGGTATAGGTCAGGTTAGCAAATCTCGTAAAGAGATGGAAAACCTAACTAAACCTGAATATATAATTCCTCAAGAAATAGCACAAAATTTAACTGATGCAGAGCAAAGACAATATTACGGTCTTCCTGATGCACAGAAGAGAGAGTTTTTAAACAGCATGCAACAGTCTACCACTGATGCTTTAAGGTCTTCAGCGACTAGAAGAGGTGGTTTACAGATGGTTAGCAATATACAAGAACAGCAGAATCAAATGTCTAATCAATTAATGCTCCAAGATATTCAAGCTAGAGAAGCTAAAGTTGGACAATTGATGGATGCTCGTAGAGAGATGGCTCAACAAAGACTACAAAAGTTTGCACATGAGTACAGTGATTACTCTTCACAATTAGACTACCTTAGAAGTCAAGAGTCTGCTGGTATACAAAACATATTTGGAGGGGTTGACCAACTTGCTTCTACAGCTATAAATGCTGGAACAATGCAATCTTTAGGAGGTTTTGAAGAGGGAGGCTTAAAAAATCTAATGCAACAAGGTGGTGGCGAAAATACAAGTAATACACTTTTAACTAAAATGCTGTTAAATCAACAAAAACAAGATTCACGTTTCTCACTAGATAATATTATTGAACGACAAGGAATGACAATTAATCCTTTAACAGGTCTACCGTATTAAATAATAGATTATGGCAATTAAATATCCAGGACAAACACTACAGCAATACGGACAAGCGACTGTCATACAGATGGGTAAGGCTGATGCTGCTCAAAAAACAGCTATAGCTACTGTCCAACAACAGCAAAAATCTAGAGCTGCTGCTTTAAAAGCTAGAAAGGCGTTAGAAAAAGATATGTTTAAGGACATTAAGGTTGATGGCGTTAGAGCTGCTGATGCTCCTTATATAAATTCAGAGTTTGACAATCTAAGACAGTATTATCAAGATAACAGAGAGTTGTATAATTTAGGTGATAGAAATGTAATAAGCACCTTTAATGCAATGCAAAGCGAGCTTCTGAACAAAACTATAGCTTCAAAAGAAGAGCGTAAAAATGAAGATATACAGCGTCAATCTAGAATGAATGAGGGCTATAATACAGACTATAACAATTTAAACCTTAATAAAAAAATACAAACTTCAATGTTTGGTTCTGATGCTGAAACATGGAATGGAACAGAAGAAGCTCCTGGTATAGGGTCGTTTAGAATGTATCCAGATATTGACTTCGGAGAATATTACAAAGACTTCAAAGTTAATGAGCAATTCATAAATAAAGTAGAAGGTGTTGATATGGGGACTGCTGCTGTAGCTGGTTATAATATTGATTTTGAGCCTTCCACAAAGGCTTTGATAGCTCAAGGGTCTTCAGCTTACAGTCAGTTTAAGGATAATCCAGGTGCTGTTGTTAAGTTTAAACAAACCTACGATAACGAAACATTCTTAAATAACATACCTACTCAAATAAAAAACCTATACAGTCAAGCAAAAAAAGATGGCGATATGGATGGTATGATGACAGCTTTATCGGCTGGTCAGGTTTATTTAGCCACCGATAATAAAGATATATTCAAGCTCACATCTTTACCTTTAGGTCAACTTGGCCCTTCTATTGATGAATCTACAGATGGTAACTACTTCGTAGGAGGTAGAGAGTCTTCTGTATCGTCTTATTACTTACCTATTAATAGTAGAAGAGGTATTGGTCTTGGAAGAGGTGTGGCTGGCTCTATTGATTTAGATTTCAATGATGTAGACGACCAAATGAAATTATCTAAATTCTTTGGATATAGTGGTGACAACGCTTGGTCTGAATGGACTAGAGATGCTGGTTATAAGGATGTTGGTGAGCATGGAGTTATGGGTGTTAGGCAGTATAATAGAATAAGCTTTAATTTGCCTAAAGGTGCTGAGGGAGCACAAAACCTATTAAATCTTTCAAATGTTCCATATACAAGAATATCTTTTAATAGAGGTAAAGATGATGCTGTAGGCATGTCAGGGCCTACTTCTGGTTCTGTAGCTATGTCTATAACTTCTCTATCCACTAGAGATGTTTATGATAAAGACATAGACTTGGTAGTTCTTCCTGGAGGAGAGGTTGTCCCTTACAATGAAAGTTATAAAGATAAAGGATATAGAATAAATGCTAAAAAAGGAGACTTTATACCTAAAATATTCTTTGATAGCAAGAATCCAGAAATAAAGAAAGCTATAATGGATGGTGGCTATATAGCTAGCGGAACAGGTGTTCCTGTTATAGAGGGTAAAAATGACGATGGGTACGATGTTGCTATAGAGATACCTTTCATTAGAGAAGGTGAAAATAAGGGTTCTTTAGACACTGATTCTGAGATATATAAGTCTTTAGTTCAGTGGTATAGAGTTTCATTGTCAGACGCTAAAAAGTTCTCACAAGACGAATTGGATAAGTTTATTTCAGAGCTAGATAAGATGGCTCCTAAAGTAAGATAAATATGGCTGAAGAGCAAGTATTACAAGTACAGGGTGCGAATCCTGATGATAGTGATAACACTACAACGATTACTAATAGCGGAAGGGATGCATTAAGTGTATACCCTTCTTTCTATGCTACGGCTATGGCTAACGATAGTAATCCTGAAATGATTCGCCAAAAGTTTCCTGAGCTTGATGACTCTCAGTTTTCTTTATTGACATCTAAGTTTTACAAAGACTCTAGTCAAGAGCCTCAGTATTACACCGTTCAAGAAGGTGATAATTTTGGCTCTATAGCTAAAAATAACAATCTATATCAATTTGACTTATCAAAGTTAAATCCTAGAGTAAAAAAAGATAAACTTAGTATAGGTCAGCAGTTGGTTGTTGGAGGTTCTCCAGAAGCCAACCTTTCTTCAGCTATATACAGTAGAGATGTTGATTATACCAACACTATAACTGAAAACATAAATCCTGAGCAAAAGCTAAACATTATAGGTCATATAGAAACAGGTAAGTCTGCTGAGGTTGCAAGAGGTGAAGACCCTTACTCTATAGAGAATAGTTCTGGTGCTATGGGTAGGTATCAAATCAAGTTCAATGAAAAAGGGCCTGATGCTAATTATAGAAAGATATTAAAAGATGGTGGTTTTGATGTAAACACAAAGGAGCAGTTTTTGGCTAATCCAAAAGCACAAGACTTTTTAATGACTAACTTGTTAAATAATGATTATGCTAAACAAGTTACTCAGATAAGAACTCAAGCTACAAAACACTCATCTAAGTATTCTGACTTTGACATCATGATGTCTATACATAAGATAGGATACCCGCAAACATTAAAAAAATTAAAAAAGGGTAGTTTACCAGTTGGAGAGGTAAAAAACCTAAAAGGTGAAAGAATAGATGATGAGGTAGGAACTTATGTACAAAACGGTAGAGATTTCATAAAGAATAATGGTTACGATAATCTTTTGTTTTCTCAAGAGAATAGATACTCTAGAGATGGTACTAGAATCCCTACAAACTACTACCCTGACGGAGACCCTGAACTTGTTAGAACTGGAAAGGCTACATCTTCAGCTCTTCAAAAATCAGACAATATCAAGAACGTTATAATAAATGAAGATGAATTAGATGACGCTGAATTTCAGTGGTATACATCTAATGATTACAAGAGATTCACAGATTTTGTTCGATTAACAAACTCTTTGGTGTCAAAGGAGGTAAATCAAGCTTTTTCATTTTTAGACCCGTCTACAGAGTTTGGAGATGTAGAATCAGCTGAAGTAGCTATTAACAGTTACAACGAGGCTAAAGATAATATATTTGCTAATCAAATAACTAGATTGCAAGAATACATTGAATCAGAGCCTTTTGAAAGATTGATAGCTAGTATAGGTCAGGAAGGTTCGTTCTCATCTGAAGATTTTGACGAGGATAGCGATTTATTTGAAGTGGTTGGATTTTCAAACAAATATTTACAAGGAGAAGCTTTTCTTAGTAAAGTGTTGTATGATGAAATTGAAACACAAGTGGGTCAAGTATTTAATGAAGCTATAGTTCAAAATATCTTGCCATTATTAAGTGGTAAAGAAAATTTTGAAGAATATGAAAATTATCTTGAGGAAACGTCTAATTACAACAAAGAATACGTTGAAAAATTTCCACATTTAATTGACGGCTCTGCTGTTGCTGGAGGATTAACAAATACTACTAAAGAAGATGTTGCCAATAGAAGGGATTATTATACATTTGCTTTTGATAAACTAGAGGGTATATTTCCAAAAGGAGTTTTAGATGGAATACCAGCGGTCATAAAAGAAGAGTTGGCTGTTAGAGCCGCTGATTCACATTGGTGGAACACTAGCGGTGCTAAAGATGAATATGACCAGATAATTGCTGAAAACCTAGAAACTTATGGTGTTATAGACCCACATCAAGCTATGATGCAATGGAACAAAAGATATTTTGACCTGTCTCAATCAAATATATCTGAAGGAGAGATGTTTAATCAATTAGAGTCTTACGCTAAAGAATTAGGGGCTTTTGATGTAGAAACTTCTCCTTCTGCTGATGGTGGTTACAGCATGATTATAATACCAAATCAAGTAAACCAAAAATCATTTGACACAATACAAAACTTAGCTTATCAAGATATTGAAAACAAATATCCAAAAGGAGAAGTTGATAATAGCTTGGAGTATTTTGTAAAAGAATCTGTAAATAAAAACTCTTTGGGTTTAGCTTACACAGCTCTTACTGATAGAAAGCTATTTAGTACTTACGGGTATAATCCTTCAGAATCAGAAGGTTTTTGGACAGATGTAGGTTCTTTTGTGTTTGACCCATTATTTATGGCTGGCGGTGCTCTTGGTAAAGCTGCCGTTAATTATGGAGGTAGGTTTGTAATAAATCAGTCGTGGAAAAACACAGTTAGAGGTGCTGCTAAATTAGAAGCTGCTGGATATACTACAGAACAAGCAACAAGAGCTTATAAGTTGTATAGTGCGGCTAAAATGAACCAAAAAGGTTATAAGTATGTTGCTACAACTGTTCCTGGAGCTACTAGTTTTGCAACATTTGATGCTGGTCAAGATGTATTTAGACAAAAAATATCTGCTGGAGAGTGGGCTGAAGTAGATTATATTCAATCACTAAAATCTGGTGGAAAGGGATTTATTTTAGGTTTTGGAGTTTCTAACGTAGGGTATGGCTTTGGTAGGATGTACAATCAAATGGCTCAAAGAGGTATACCTAAGTATGCTGAATGGTTTGCAAAGCCTGTAGAGTTTGGAGCTGAAGTTTCTGCATTTACACTGGGTAGCTCTGTATTACACGGAACAGATATAAAATTTCAAGATTTTGTAGAAACAGGTAAGTTTCTAGGTGGCCTTAAATTAACTCACGGTATAAGAAACGCTCCTCATAAGATATTAAAGACAGCTGAAAACATAAAGAACCACAGAAGTCTTTACGCACCAAAACCAGAATCAAGATACGATGCGTTTGGAAAATTTAGTGAATCTGAAAGGAAACAAATAATTAGAGAGTTAGATTTAGAAGTTAACTCATCTCCAGATAAGGTTTTTGAATCTTTAGCTTTATCCCCAGATAATCTTATAAAAGCTTTAAATAGCAAAAACGTAGACATATATTTAAAGCAAAAGCTAAACTATGCATTCTTTAATAGTGTAGCTAATGTTACAAATAGTAAGACTGGGGATATAGATGTAGATGCTTACTTTACTACAGTTCCAAAAGATGTCAAGATGAACTCAATGGTAAATCCTAAGAGTGGTAAAATCGAGTACACTGTTGACATACTAAACAACAAAGGTGAAAAGCTTTATACCGAAATATTTGAGTCAAAGTCAGAAGCTTTAAAAGCAGAGAAGCAATTTATAGAAGCTTCTTCACAAGGTTTTGCTTTTGAGTCAATGATAAATCTAAAAAGAGAAAGTGTTAGTGACTTCAACACCCTACTAGAAAAGAACGGTATCACAGAGTCTCACTTAGTAGAGATATTTGAAAAAGGCGTAACCAATGTAGCTCCAGAAGTCAGAAACAAAGTAATGGAGATGGCTAACGAAGCATCTGCAAAAGCTACAGAAATAAATAAAAACAAGATAGCTGAAGCTGAAGCCTTTATGCCTATGGATAAGCCTTCTGAAATGAGAAGTGGTGACCCAGCATTATACGGTCAATATTTACGCATGCAGAAAGAAGGTAAAGAAATGACTACTGAGCAAAAAGCTGAACTTGAAAGACTTAACAATACATCAGGCAAAGAGTTAGATTCCGTTTATTCTGAGGTAATGGGTAAGGAAAGAACTGTTGAGGTTAAAGAGCCTACTGTTGAGAAAGAAGTTAAGGAAGAAGCTCCAGAAGTCAAGACTGAAGAAGCTCCAGTAGAAGGGGAGTCTAAAACATATTTCCATGGTTCTAAGGATAAGCCTGTAATAAGCTCTAGCATGAGTAGGTTTGAAAAGGGTATGGGTATGCACTTTGGTGTTAACAAGCAACAAGCTGAAGTTAGAAACGAAAAGAAAGGTACGAAAGACGGAAATATTTTTGAATATAATCTAGAACCTAAAAACTCTTTGAAAGTAGAAAGAGATTTTGTATGGGAAGGTAATGAAGCGGCTGAAAAAAGATTTAAAGAAGACCCTAATGCATATCTAAGAGAAAAAGAACAAAACAAAGAGTTAGGTATAGAGTCTGACTGGTTTGGAGATTACCTATTAGATAATAAAATAGTTACACAAAAAGAATTACAAAAAGACCCAAGCCCAGCTGGTATAAGAAAGTTGTTAGTAGATAAAGGGTTTGATTCTATAAACTATTTAAATACAGGTGAGGTAGCTAAAGGCGGTAAGCCTGACCGTAGTATTATAGCTCTTACTCCAGATATTATCAAGGAGATTGGTGCGAAACCAGAAGTAAAACTGTCTAACAAAAAAGAAACGTTTACTCAAGAATTAGATAAAGCAAAATCTGAAAAACCAGAAGACTACTGGTCTGTAGATAAAGTAGATTCTAAAGACTTAAAAGGAAGTAAGCTTATAGAAGTAGATGGCGGTTATGGTGTTGTTACTAAAGAAGGTGACATAAAGGGCGTATTTAAAAAGCCAGACTCCAAAGAAAAAGGAGTAGGTGATAAGATTATACAGAAAGCTGTAGAAGAGGGCGGTAGAACGCTTGACAACTACGATGGATACCTAACTAAGATATATGAGAAAAACGGCTTTAGAGTTGTTTCTAGAACGCCATTTAACGAACAATACGCACCCGAAGGATATAACAAAGAAAAACATGGTACTCCTGACATTGTAACCATGATATATGACCCTCTAAAGAAGTTGGATATACAAGAAAAGACTTTTAAGGGTGAGACTGGTTATGATAAAGCTATTGAGTATAGAAACTCTTTCTTGGAGCAATCTCAAAAAGAATACAAGCCTCTATCTGAAAAGCAAAAAACTAGAAAGAAGTTTAATGAAAGAATCAAGCAGATTCGTTCAGAATATCAAGGAAAGATAGACTTGTTGAAAGAAGGAACAAGAGAGAAAGCTAACAAGATAAAAGAGGTTAGAAGCAATCTTACTGAAGTAATTAACGAAACTAACTTCTCAGGCCCTATAACAAAGAACTTACTAAAGAAAGCGAGTAATGTCAAGAATGAAAAAGGTTTAGAAAACTTTGTGCAAGAGATTGAAAAGCTAAACTATAGAAATGATGTAAAGAATATCAACGAAGACATTAACTCTCTAAAAAGAAGTGTAAGGTCTAAGTTGCAATCTGGTGAATTTGGAGATATAAAAACAAAAGCGTTGGTTAATGACCTTTTGGATATAAACTTCAGAGAGATAGAAACCACTATGGGTACAGCTGAAGGTCAGACTGGCATGAAACTACTAAATGACGTTAAGTTAGCTATGGAGCAGTTAGCAAGACCAAGGGTAGGTGCTGTAGCTGGTAAGTCTAGCCAATCAGAAATGAAGTCAATTATTGAAAATGCCAATAAGCTTGTTTCTGAATATAGAGCTAAAAAAGAGTCAGATAAAATAAAATCACAGACTGATGCTGTAACTACTGTAGAACAGGTTGAGTCTTTAGTCAAAGAGCAATTGTCTAAAGTAGAAGGTTTTGAGTTTGAAGCTGGCAGTCTTACAGGTAGTGAAGTTAGAAGTTATAGTTCAGCTGCATTACGTATAAGAAGAGCTCAACAAAAATTAAATGAAGCTTTAGATGCTGGTATAATAGAGTCAAAAGTATACAACGAACTTAGTGATAAGATAGAGATAGCTTCTGAAGAATTGTTGAGTAAAAGAGGAGAGTTTACAAAAGCTTCTTATAATGAAGGAATAGAGTATATGAGAGAAGTTTTAAATAACTTTGAATCTTACCCTAACTACACTTCACAACAAAAAGCTTTGCTAGAAAAAGTAATAAACTCAGAGTATATAGATAAAATAGGTTATGCTGAAGATGTGCTGGTATCAGGTATAGATGCGGCTAATGGATACTTCCCAACTAAAAGGTTAGGAGAATTATCTAAAGAATCTATGGGCTTTAAACATGGTAACCCATTATACAGACAGATAAGATTAGGTTTAGAGTCTAAGCCAAGTCTAGCTCAAAAATCAGACACTAATAAAGGTGCTGACTTGTTATTAAGGGATATGGAGTTTATACCATTGTCTTTCTTGACAGGAAAAGCTAATGCTGAAAAAACAGGAAGAACATTAGATGAAGTTGTTATCACTCCAATAACTAGGAGTATGACTAGTGCTAAAGCTGACATAAACACAGTTGTTCAAGAATGGAATAAGATTACCTCTAGTGGTACGTTATCTAGACTATTTTCTCCTAGCTCTCCAATGCTTAGAAGAAAGCAGTTGAATGAAACTATGGAAAAGTTAGGCATGATTATGCTGGAAAAACAGTATGAAGTTAACGGTGGTAATGGTAGTTTTGTAGATAGAGCTATAAGAGAGAATACAAACGATTACGGTACTGGTGATGCTAAAAGACTTCAAGAAGCTTACAATAAGCTACCTAAAAAGACTGTAGACGGCAAAGAAATGATTGACTGGAACGAAGCTTACAAAGGTCTCAGTAAAAAAGAAAAAGAGATATATGATTACGTAAGAGGTCAGTTTGAGGGTAATCTAAGAGATAAGCAGAGATTTGTTAACGAATACAGAGGTAAAGAGTTTCAAGATTTTGAATCATACGTTCCTTTAATGAGATTTGGTAAAGTAGGTATTGAGGACTTTAAGAGTATAGATTTTGTAGAGCAGATAGCACAAGGTAAAGGTAAGACTGGACTTGCTGCTGGAGTTGGTAAAGAAAGAACAACAATAGAGCCTTCTGCTGTAGAATTTAATATAGAGTCTTTACTTATGAGAAGTGTGGTTCAAACTAATAGGGACTTCCACATGACCCCAACTGTTAGAGAATCTTTCCAGATTATAGCTAATGCTCAAAATGAGTTTAAAAGTATACAACAAGAAACTCCAACAGACCAAACTAACCTGAATGTTGGTAAATATTTAGATGCCTACAAAGAAAGAATGCAACAATCTTTAGGGGTTCAGTTTGATGTTTCTGGATACCAACAATCTTTTATGCCGGCTCTTACTCAGAGATTGTCTGGAGCAGCTTATGCAGCATCTCTAAATAGGCCTGGTAGGCTAGCTGTAGAGACGGGAGTAGAGTATTTAAGGGTAGGTGTAGGTGCTAGTACCCCTGAAACACCAAATGTCATTATAAATCAGTTTAAAGAAAACATGGAGCGTATTGTTGGTGCTAGGTTTGAAGATGGTAAAATTAAGTTTGGTAGACAAGACAATACAGCTAACGACTTAATGAATTTTACAAACAGCCAGTTTAGATTGAAGTTCAATAAGCATAGTATTAACGGTGAGTACGATGTGTTATCTGGCCTTTACAGAAACGGTGCTTTGAAGACACTTAATGACTTTTTAATAAGTGCTCCTGATAGAGCCACTGTTTACTTAGCTTGGATGCCTACATTCCAAACTCAATTCAAAGAGATTACTGGAGCATCTTTCAATAGAAAAGAATATAGACAAAACCCTTCTTACAGAAAACAGTTTGAAAAAGAAATATTTGATGCTGCTGCTATAGCGGACAGAGAGGCTGTAAAATGGAAAAACACTACGTTAAAGGGTGGTGGTCGTAGTCAGATAAAACTTCCTTTTGGTTCAGTTGATGTTAACAACAGAACACTAGCTCCAATAGTAACCTACATGTCTAACTTTGGTGCTTTAGAGTCTTTAAACTTCGGTAGGTCTGCTAGAAATATTTATTTTGGAAACACTCCAACTGAAAAAGCAAATGCTCTAAAACAAATATCAGCACAATTTGCTGGTGGTGTAGCTTATGGTATAGGAACTTCAATGGAGTTTTTGATGTATCAACAATTGGTAGCTGAATCAGAGCCTAACACTACCAAAAGAGCTCAAATGTTATCTGATATTGATGAAAAAAGAAGAGAGCTATTTTCTACTGAAGGTATAATAAAGACATCAGCTGCTAACGCAACATTCTTATTGACTAGTAAATACTCTCAGGTAGGTAGAAACTTAATGTTACTAACAGCTGGAGCCTTACAAGGTCTTACTGGTGATAAAGAAATGGATGATTTAATATCTGAATTTACTAAGATTGCATACTATGCAGAACCTTTAAATCTTGAGGGTTATGGCCCTAAAACAGAGGTTATTAGAGCTGCTGCTCCTATGTACTACAATGCCATAGAGATTGTGATGGATAATGCGGAAGCCATAAGAAATTACAAAGAAGCCACAGATGGTAGTAAATCTTTCACTGACCCAGAGGGTAGAGAGGCCGCTGCACTGTTTGATATGCTTGTAAACCTACAAAGAGCCCTACTATTAACACAAGGTACTTCTATACCATTTAATAAGGATGTAGAGTATTTAAGTAGATATGGTATTGCTCCACTAGGTGGATTAGACGTTGAAGGGCCTACAAAAGGTACAGAAAGGACTAAAAAGTTCTTTAAGGAATAGAAACATAAAAATTAACTTTGTTAATAACTTTAAAAACACTATATTTGTAAACTATAAAAACTTTTAATTATGTCAAAAATAGAACAATTATCAATAGGAATGGGAGGCCCAACCCTTTTGATGTCAGACGGGGATTCAACTAATAATATTAGGGGTTATGCTATACAAGCCTTAGAGGATTGTATTTTTTCTCAATTAGACCTTGACCAAACCCCATCTATCCCATTTGGTGAAAAACTACAAATCACAGCCGTCACTAATGCTGATAATGAATTTACCTTAGACTCTGCTGATATAGCAAAATTATCAGTTGGCGACAAAGTTTTCTATAATGCTGGAGGAGTGGACATGCCTCTAGGAACAGTACAAGATGGAGAGGGTAGAGCAACAGAATTTAAAGATAAGTCTATATACTTTATTCAAGCTATCGACACAACCAATAATCAGATTAAAATAGAAGAGACATTAGGAGCTGGAGCGATAACGCTTTCTGATGACGGCACATTATATGGGGTTAATTCCTTTTTTGCTAAAGTAGACGCTAACTTTTCTTTCGGTACTTTTACTAGAAATGCATCTTCTAACGATAGAACACACGAAATAGTAGGCAATGTAGATGGTCGTATATTCAAAACAGCTGATGATTCTGGGTTACAAGTTAACATGTTTGACACTACAGGCGGTGCAAATGTAGGTGATGTACAGATACCAAGAGGTATGACTGTTTACTTACCAATAACCGACATAACATTAACATCAGGAGCCTGTATAGTATACACAAGATAAAATGGCGGGTAGTTTAGGTATAGGTTTAGGTTTAGGAGGTTCAGTAGGAGGTGGGAATAATAATTCCTACACTGCTGTTGCTGGTCTATTATGGGAGCTTCCATCTGAATTAGTACTTAATGGTGACTTTGATGAGATTGGGCCACAACTAATTCAGAACCCAAACTTTAGCCTTGGGCTAGATTTAATTACTAATGGGGATTTTAGTAATGGTTCGACTGATTGGGAAGAAGAAGGTTCTTCTGAAATAACAGTAGGAACGTATCAAGGTAGAGAAAATGTTGCTCGAATAAATATAAATGATACATCTACAGGTTCAAGAATAAGGCAGCCATTTACTTATGTTAATGGAACTACCTATAAAATTGTAGTAAATGTATATTTGGAAAGTGGCAGTTTTAGAGTAGATAGTTCTAATTCATTTGTAAGCACGGACTTTGTTCAAACTACCGATACGGGTTCTTGGCAGACATTGACTGCTTATTTTACTGCTATATCTAGTGGCTCTAATTATATATGGTTAAGGTCATCAACTGAAGTTTCAGAATTTTATGTAGAAAACATATCAGTACAAGAAGTTCCTTATTGGACTTTAGGTACAGGTTGGAGTGTAGAAGATGGTGTAGCAGTAGCTTCAAACTCTAGTGCTAATGCTACGCAAGAAACATTCACGATAGATGCAGCTAAAACTTATAAGATAGATTTTACTATTTCTGATTATGGAGGTGGAACCTTTTTCATAACTTTTGGTGGTAATGATAACTCTTCTAATTTCACAGCTAATGGCAGTTATACTGTTTATATAACTCCTACCAATAGAGTTAATAATATATTTTATTTAAGAGGCTCAGGTTTTACAGGCAAAATAGACAACATATCAGTAAAAGAAGTAGTAGGGTGGACTTTAGGTACAGGTTGGAGTGTAGAAGATGGTAAAGCTAGTAATAATGGTTCAAGTGGTTCTAATAACCTAACACAACCATCCATTTTAGAAGTTGATGAAAGTTATGAGATTACTATAACTGTTTCTGATTATGTTTCAGGAAACGTAGAAGTATCAGCGGGTGCATCACCTAGAGGTGAAGTGTCAGCTAATGGCACTTATACTTTTTACCAACAAGCTACTCCAAATAATAACTTTTATATTATTGCAAATTCGTTTGAAGGCTCAATAGAAAATGTATCAGTAAAAGAATTTGCACTAAAACCATATCCCGCTGGAATAGTATCAGATTACAATTTAGCATGGGATTTAGATGGTTTAAATTACATGCCACAAGCTAGTCCATCTACTGATGGAAACTGGGAAGTTGTTTTGGGTGATGAATTAGTACAAAACGGTGATTTTGAGGACTTGGGTGATAACTACATTATAAATCCTACGTGTGACACCTCTATACCGTTTGGAACAAATGGAAGTGGATGGAAAACTATAGATGCTTCTAATGATGGTACTATAGAGTTTTTTAACGGAGGTATTAAATTGACTAGAGTAGGTAGCACTCTTAAAAGATTAAGAGCTACACTATCTAACGGCTCTCAAGATGTTATACCTAGCACTGTAAAAACATATAAAATACAATACGAAGTTATTTCTGCAACTGACGACAGCTCGTTAGCTGGCATGTATTTTGGGGGAGCTAGTATTCCACAGTCTTCCATAAGTACTACAGTCGGAGTTAATACCATTTACGCTGAATCAGGTGGCTCTAACGGTATAATTCAGTTTCAAGCGTACAACGATAAAGAAGTTGTTTTAGACAACATATCAGTACAACAAGTAGACCCTAATGATAGGTGGAACGCAGGCAATAAATGGTCAATAAGTGGAGGTACTGCTAATAAAGCAACAGATGCAACTTCTAATATATCACAAGCAATAGATGGAATTAGTGGAAAGCTACAAAAAGTTGTATTTACAGTTAGTAATTATGGTGGTAGTGGTGGTGTAGGTGCATCTGCTGATGGCTCAAATTATACTCAAAACGAGGGAAATGGTACTTTTACAGAATATATAACACCAAATAGTAACAACTTATATATTAGAGCAAGTTATTCATTTGTAGGTTCGATAGACAACGTATCAGTAAAAGAAGGCGGAGAATTAATACCTAAAGAAATATAATAAATAAAAACAAAATAATATGGCAACACCAAATATATTACCAAGAGCAAACGGAGAAGGAGAATTAGGAACATCTTCTAAAGCTTGGTCTAAAAGCTGTGTTTCAGCAGTCTCAAGAGTAGGAACTGATGACACTCTAAACATTCAAGTAACACCGAATAGAATAGCAATTACTGGTTCAGAAAATGATACTGCGGTTTTTACATCAAACACAAACGGAGCTTTAAACCTAACCACAAATGATTCGTCTGGCTCTGCTGCACATCTTACAATTAATGTTGACGGAGATGTAGAGATTGATTCTACTACTGGAGTCATTAAGTTTGAAAAAAGCAGCACTGAGATAGGCAACATAAAAGATACATTTTCTCAGCTTAACACAATAGAATATGTTAGAGTTTTAGGATATACATCAGGAACAGCTAGTACAGATGTATTCGGGCCAGACATTTCTCAGGGCTCAACTTCTCACGTATGGGCAGACTCTCTTTTTGCTGATGGGGCTACAGCACAAGTATCATCACCTGACAAGGCTATACAAGCAGCTCAGTTAGTTGCTGGTAGAGGTGGATATATAAGAAACATAAGCGGATGGATTTCTGGTACTGGTGGTAAAACAGCTACTTTTAGAGTATTTAAAGCTACGCCTAGCGATGATGGTTCAGGAGCTCTAGCCTTGACAGAACTCGGTCAATCTAACGGTGTAGATGTAGCTTTAGACGGAACAGGTGAGTCTACTAGAATAGATTATAACGCTGTAGCAAGTTCTGACCTTGGTAGTTCATCTACGTTTTCTGCTAACGACTTAATAGTTGTGGGTCTTCAAAGTGACAGCTCTGGAATGGTTTCTAGATTTGCTTTAACTATGGAGGTTGTATACACAGAAATAATCTAAAATATAGAGTAATGGCAACAACGGCAAAAGAAATAGCATTGATGCAACAAAGAATGGATAATATGGAGAAGAAACTCGACAAGATGGACGAGAAGTTAGATAGTCTTTGTAAGCAATTACTAGACCCAGATAATGGTGTGACCGCTAGGGTAAATAAAAATACTGCTGCGAGAAAAGTTATGGCTAAAGCTATATGGGTTTTGTATGCCGCTGCAATAGCTGCTTTAGCTAAAATATTTTTAACATAGTATATGCCGGTTGAAATAAATGACAGCCAACAGTTTAACATAGACATTAAGTGGGTAATTCAACTTATAGGTCTCATTGTTACCTTAGTGTGGGGCTATGCTAAACTAGACAGCAGAATATCAGCGTTAGAACATCATGTTGAAAGACTTCAGATGCAAGTTGAAAGAAATACAGAGTGGACTGAAGACTGGCAGACAGGTGGTATATTACCGCTAGACGTAGAGCAAAATACTAGAATAGATAGAATAGAAAACTCTATACAAAGAGTAGAAGATTTACTAATAGAAGAGTTAAAAAGTAATTAAATGAAAAATCCAATAACATCATTTGGTAGAGGAAAATCAAAGTATTATTACGATTACACAAGAAATATGAGCGAAAAACAGATAGAAGAAAGCAAAAACCTATTACCAACTTGCAAAAAAAAATCTTGCGGTTGCTGTAAAGGAGCTAGTAAGTGCCCTAACGATATATGTAAATGCGAGTCGTTAGAAAAATCTTTCTTTAATATATTTAGAAACGATAACGAATGGAATGAAAAAACTATTGTTGGATTCATTGCTTTGATGGTTATGGTTCTAGTTATGATTGTAGACCTAGTTACAGGAACACTTGGGAAAGATTTAGTTGTTAAAGAGTTTATATACGATTCATTCACTATCATCGTTCTTGGTAGTTTTGGTATAGCTGGCTTAGAAAAATTTGCAAAGAAATAATGGGAAGAAAATTAGAATACTTAGTAATACATTGTACAGCAACGCCAGAGGGTAGAAACATATCTTCTGATACAATCAGAAAGTGGCATACTGCTCCAAAGCCAGAAGGCAGAGGTTGGAGACAGGTTGGATATTCTGATATGATACATCTTGACGGGGGTTTAGAAAACCTTACTCCATTCAATCAAGACGGAATAGTTGAAGGATGGGAAGTCACTAATGGTGTAAGAGGAATCAACGCTGTATCAAGACATGTGGTGTATGTTGGCGGAGTTAATGATGATAACACATATGCTAAAGATACAAGA
>Ga0208767_1000053_pt1 | contig 65299 bp, 82 predicted proteins | sample VirMetDEL_Mar_21_FD_184514 | JGI IMG/M metagenome (GOLD analysis project Ga0208767, IMG submission 184514) | Aqueous microbial communities from the Delaware River and Bay under freshwater to marine salinity gradient to study organic matter... | ecosystem: Environmental > Aquatic > Marine >...
TTCTCGACTTCTTGCAGAATCTCTATCCTTTATTTCAAGTTCATACATTTCTTTAGTCTTGGCTAATGCTTCCTTCTTATCCTCAGGACTAATCTTATCATCTCTTTCAATAAGGTTTTTAACCATTCCCAAAACTCCTGCATCAGGAATTAAATTACCTGCAATGTCAAGTATGTGAGGAGCAGTATTTCCCAAAAATTTTCCAAGTTTTGTATCTTTAAATTTCTTTTCCATAATTTTTATACATCAAATAAATAAACTTTCGGATTCTTTTCATCTTGGAATACGTCTAAGTGTACCCAATTAATTGGACTGCCCTTTAAATTACGTTCTAATCGTACTTTGCAAGGAAACTTCTCAGGATGCGTTTTAATCCATTCTCTCACCTCGTTTGGTGTTACCCCTTCAATATTAAAATCAAATGCCTTACCCATCATATGAGCCGATAAATAGATGCTTTTTTTATTCTTTACCATTGGGCTTTGATTATGTCGCAAACCTCTTTGACTAAATGTACTTCCAAATGCCCAATTATTAATTGTAATTGGATTACCGAAATGCTCACGAATAATTAATAAACATTCAAGCAATTTTTCGTCAAAGAACTTCCAAGCACCTTCTCCGTGACGATTGTAAACTTCTGCGTCAACCAATTCTTTAATGTCAAAGTATTCCTTAATCTTCATTTGACTTCTTTTTGTTTACTCTTTTCTTAGCAGTCAATACAATTCTTTCCTCCAACCTTGCAATAGTTTCTGTTTGCTTCATTAGGATAGAATTATACTCTTCCAACTTTGCTCGTAAAACTGCAATCTCTTCCTTCAGTTCTTGAATCGTTTCTTCGTGGTTTCGGACAATTGCTGCTGCCTGAATTGTTGCTACAATCCACCCTGTGATTTTTTTGTAGTTTACAATAAAACCAAAAGCCAAAGCTGCAATTATTACTGTGCTAAATCCATGCTTGTTTACTAAATCTAAAAACTGCTCCATCTGTATTATAGTTCTTCGTTGATTATCGGCATAGCTTCCACCTCTTCCATTTCTGAAAGGTAATTACTATTTTTAATAATGTACCAAAATCCATCTACTTCGTAAGGCTCTGCCCATTGAGTAGTCGTTCCGCTATAATTCTGTCCTGACGTTACAAATGCGTTGTAAGCATCGCACTCTGCTTTTGTTCCTTTATAATACATATTTAATAAATTGTGTAATGTGTATTTATGTTAGTTTCAATTGCTGCTCTATTACCTGATTGGTCGGATGGGTAAAGTATTAATTCTTGGATAGTACCTTCTAAAAAATGTTCTGCACCGTCATTCCTTGCACCGATAACAAAATATTCTGTATTTGAATAAAAATTTGTACTCGCTCTTGTTTGTAAAGCATCTTGATTAACACTAATACTGACATTTGAATTAGTATGCTTTGCGAAAAATAAATTTTGAAGCCCATTTAATAAAGTTGTAGGATTAGCAGTTTGACCATCTCCGTTATCTGCGAAGTATTTTCCAATGTTATAGCAACCAAGTCTAACCCTACCTATTTGGTAAGGATTACCTGTTCCTCCAAATGAATCATAAATAAAGTTAAAATCGAGTTCATCTACTATTTTAGAAACTGCAAAAGTTGTAACTGTTCCTCCTACTGATAATTCATTTTGAATATAATCAGTTGTTCCATTAAACTTAACGCTTATCTTACCATTCTCATTTATAACTGACCCACTACTTACAATTTGAGGTTGTGCAGATTGTGATACTTGTGTTGCATCATTATTCCCTACACCACTTTGGTCATACCATTTAGCAACAAAAACATCTCCACCATTTGCAAAAGAAAGTAAAGAAGCTGTGTCTAAACTACCATCATAAAGGAAACCAATATCTTGAACAGCATTATCAGAACTTCTTCTAACCTCAATCGCAGCACCTGTATAAGCTGAGTTTAATGCTCGTAACGAATAGGCTGCCGCAGCGTTTGGATAATCATCTAATAAACCTGTTTGAGAACCGTCCCAATAGATGTTGTAATTTGAGTTTATGTTAGATTCAATACCTGCTTTGTTTTCTGATTGGTCGGAGTTATATGCTATAACCTCTTGAATTGTACCATTTAAGAATCTTGTTGCTACTTGACTACCTAACACTAAACCATTATTTTCGGTAGTTCCAACGTATGTGTCCGTAGTTCCTACTACTCCATCTTTGTAGGAACTCATATTCTTAGAAGAATCAATAAAAGCAGATAACAATCTTTGATTTGCAGTATTCGAATACGATGCTAAATCAGAAGTATAAGTGATTATCTCGGATGATGTTACTATTAAATTTCTCTTGACAGTAGTCCTTCTGTCGTTAAAAACTCTTATTGTGTAATTGTTTATTGAGTATTGGGAATGGATTACTCCTGCAGATTCCGATACATCATTATTAGATACAGAAAAATAAGATACATCAGTAGTGTTTATAAACGCACTTGTAAAGTTAGATATATTATCATCTGTCCCATCAAATTTAACCGCAGGTGTACCATTTCTTTCTATGACAATCCCACTACTAACTATTTTAGGTTGTGCAGATTGGCTAATTTGTGCTACATCATTCCCTTCTCCACTCTGGTCGTACCACTTAGTTACAAAGACATCTCCACCATCTGCAAAAGAAAGTAAAGAAGTTGTATCTAATTCTCCATTTACAAATCCAATATTTTGAATAGAGGTTTCACCACCAACTGTTTTTCTTACTTCAATAGCTGGACCTGTGTAATCAGTTCTTAGTTTTCTTAAAGAGTAAGCTGCAGCAGCATCAGGATATAAGTCTAATAGTAATTGAACTGCGCCAGGTTTTGTTCCACCAACAACAGAGTTGTAAGCCATTATAGTACCACTATCTATTGTCATACTTTGGAATGACTCCCCTTGTGGTGCAACTATCAATGCTCCTTGTTTTAATGTAACCCCACTAAGACTCATAGATGCCTTGTAGTCTACATCGTTAGCAGCTGTTGAAGAATCCCCACCCGTAAGTACAGATATAACTGCATCCTCCTGAACAATAAACTCATTAGAGTTTACATTGGTGTGTGCTGCTACCCCTAAGTACTTAGACCCAAATTGGTTCAAGAGTAGTTCCTCGCCTTGTTGATATATTGGGTTTACCATATTATTTATTTTATTGTACTATTCTTGCGTGCCACACTGCTACGTTATTAGTATTAGATATTAATTTTAAAGTTGCAGAAGAATATCTATTTGTAAGTACAAAGTTAGATAACCCATTTATGGTTCCTGGATTAGCTCCAAGGTCTACCCTTACAGTTAATGTAGGTTGTGGCTGACCTACTCCAGAAGGCGTGCTATTATTTACAACTTCTATCTCTGTTCCAACTGTAAATTCCTCTATAGATGATGCAGATGGTAATGTTAAAAACTTAGTATTAGACCCACCAAAAGAACCCTCAAAATTTATGTACTTACCACTGTCAGATAGCAATAGTGTTTTTGAATCTGCGGTAACTGTAATAATTGGTCTGTACCCTTGTATAGATACATTACCATCAATTCCTGTTACGGCAGTAACACCTGTGTTAGATAAACTAACCTCACCAGAAAACGCTCTAGGAGTAGCAACTTGAGTTGAACTACCAATCCATACATTTGCAGATGGTATGTTAGGTACGTCATTAGACCTACCAGTCGCAATTATTTGTATACTACCAGCCCCAACTCCTGCGGATTTTAATATTATTCCAATGTTCTGTATTAAGTTACCTTGGTCTGGCTTAATACCTGTAAATCCTCCTCCAACTTTAACGTAAACTATATCCCCTACTCCTGGACTACCTTGAAGGTTGTTTGTTGCTATTCCGTCTAGAACACCAACAACAATCATTTCTCCAACCTCACCTTGTTCTATATCATTTGCCGCAACACCAACACAAGGCATTTTTGACCCTTGAGACGAATCAGCCTTACCTACAATTACTATAGATGTGCTATTATTCCAACCTACTACATATAGAGGGTCTCCCTTAAATAAAGTTTCACCAGCCTCTATCGTTTCAATTACTTGTTGGTCTACAAAATCGTAACCTGTTCTACCAGCATTTACTGCTAATACTTGACTCCTATTGCTTGAAAGCAAACCTTCTTTACCAGTACCCCCATTAGCAACACCAACAACTCCTAACCCAACAGTTCCTGTAGTTGTTATAATACCACCCGTTAATGGAGCAGCAAACGTAATCTGGGTTACAGTACCAGTTCCACCACTACCACCACCACCTAAGGCTAATACGTTAGCGACAGTAACCTTCTTGGTTGAGTTGTCTACACTATCTATAATTAAGAACTCATCTGCCGTGGAGGGCGCACCCTTTACTGGGTATGTATAATTTATTGCCATTGTTGTTTCTTTTTTAGTTTTGCTTGTACAGCCTTTGGTAACTCCTTCATATCTATTTCTTTTTATCTTCTTCCATCTTGTCAATTATCTCAATAGCTTTGATGTTTGCGTATGTTTGTTTTTGAAAATTAGTACCACACTTTTGTCCTGCTGGTATGTCTAAAACTTTCCCATCAGGTAGTAATATCTGCTTAGTATCACTAAGTATAGCTTTGCTAATCTCAGTAGCAAACTTCATATCGTTGTAACCCATTTAATTTAATTTTATTTCTTTTCTTTTTTAGTACCGTTACCGTCATTACCACGGTTACGCTTTACAGACTTAAACTTACCGTCCTTGTGGTCGTAGTCCTTACCTCTTATATCCACCCCGTTTTTCTTGGCCTCGATTCTCTTTTTTCGGTTCTCAGCCTTCATCTTCATCCTCCTAGGGCTTTTAGCTATCTCTAAGTCTGTCTCCTCTTTTCTTTTTCTAGCTTTTGGACTTAAATAATCCTGCTTAGGTCCACCTTTTTTCTTTGGTTTAGCCATTATTTTAAAAATTTACCGTCTTCAAATCTTTTATTCTTCCAATTACCTTCTCTAGCAAACTTTTTCATCCTATTGCTTGACTTAAACTCAAACATCTCTCCCCTTTCTTTAGCTTCATCTTGGCTTTGCTCCTTCCACTCTCCAGAATCACTCTTATATATTGACGGCCAAGCTAACTTATCGCCATCATCTTCCATAAGATGAGTTGACCTACCTTCGTAACCATCAATTTGCGTGTCACTGTCCCTCATTCTCCTAGCTTTATGCCCCTTAAGAAGCTTTATGTTGTCTTCACCTATTTTATCTGCAAGACGTTTTCTTGGTAATCTTTTTTTTCTAAAATTAAAGCTATCTTCACCTATCTGGTGAAGCATTGATTTAGTTTTGTAGCCCATAATATTAACTTTATTTTGTAGCTGTTAAGAAATAACAGTCCACACTATATATTATTACCGATAATATTAGTTTTTTCCATAAAAGTTTTGTAACTTAGCACCGTTGATTGTTTATCACTAATGTTTTCATTGAGTTTAGAAGGGGGTGTTGTTTATTACAGCACCTCCTTTTTTTATCTAATCCTCCTTTTCAACGTACTCAAGCTAATGTTCAATGCATCGGCTATATAAGCTAAAGGTTCATTCGGTAGAATCCCTTTAATCAACTCAAACTTCTCCTTCACACCCAAACTTTCGTCCTCAGATATCTTCTTTACCTTCTTAGAGTCCTTATACAAAGAATCAAACCCATTTATAATACTCCTAGACATACTAACTCTCCTATCCATTAGCTCCTTACTCCAATTGTACGTCCAAAATCTAATAAGGTGGAAGTAGTAGCCGTGAGTCCTGTACTTAAACACAGAATGTAGCTCCCACTTACCGTCTAAATAGTGCTCCCAAATGAATCCTACCCTGTCATACCTTATCCTGTGGTTATGTGGGTCTGTTAGTTGTAGTAAATGGTCATCTGACCACGATGTTTTTGCTTGTGATACTTCCATAAATGTGTCTAGGGTTTAAATATGTAAATTATGGTACAAATGTACACATAATTATTGACGTGACCCTCTGTTTTTAAAATTGGAGGGTCAAGAAAAATAAAGAAAGTAAGTAGTACAAGGGGTGTAGAGGAGGGGGTGGTGTCTCTTATAGAGTGGTTTTTTTACCACGTCACATATTTAGGGATTTGGGGTTATAACACCGCACGCACCCGCCGAAGCTCACGGAAAATCGGTTTCATTTTACCCACCTCCCCCCCTTTTTTTACCTTTTCGCCTTACCTTTTCGGGTTTTCCCCTCATTTCACCAACTATTTAGACTTTTTTGCGCAGGATTCCGACATTAATACGATGAGAATAGATACAAGGTGTAACACAATACTATGTTTTAACCCTAAAATAAAACAATAAACAAAACTTTACTTTCTAGCTACATCAGTACATTGAGAGCAATGTGTCGTTGACGACACAAATTAATTCTATGTTATCCACAAATAACCAACATTTATAGTTATATTTGCATCGGCAATTGTGCCAATTATAAACTTTTTTTTTTAAAATTATGAGTGAAATAACAACAACAACGGGAGTTTTGCCAATCGAAGCTAACTTCCTAACGAGAACAGATGTTCGAATGAATGCACGTTTAAATGAGATTAACCAATGTTCCGAAGACCTTAGAACATCAGAAGGGGTTAAGTATTCCATTTCCTTAAGAATGGCAGCACATCTCACCAAGTCAAACGAATGGTTCAAAAGCGATGCAGCAAAGGAATTAATGGCTGAAGAAGGTATCGAATGGAGCAAAAAAGAATTTGTCGAAAAGTCAACGGGAATCAGTTATACTTGGTTCTGTAAGCTAGTGAAAGCAGCCAAATGGGACGAAGTCATCAGAGATGCCTATAGACGTTATAATGAGGAACATAACGGCACGTTATCAATTGAAGGGTTAAACAAATTTGCTAGTAGTGTCAATCTAGATGAACTACTTGCAGCCAATGGAGAAGATGAGTTAGAAGATGCAATTATAGATGCAGTTTTGCTAGAGCAAGAGACTGAAGCAGCGGAAGTTAATGCAGCACCAGAAACGATTTTTACAATATCGTTTAAATGCGAAAGCGGCAATGTAGCTGCTAGAATTGACGAACTAGGTAACTTAATAACCACAAATTCAGATGCACAAATTATAGATGCAATTGCTTTCTTAAGAAGTAAATTGTCTTAATTAATTATAAACTTTTAAAACTTAAAAAAATGATACTAGGTATAAATTTCAACGAAATATTTGCGGCTAACTGTGAAGACTTAACCGTCTCAGACAGATATAGCGGCGAAAGAAGGGTAGTGACTAGACACACATTGCTGAGATATCACGATGTTGGACGAATGGGAGTTATAGACTACACCAAAGGAGCAAAGAAAAGCGACATTAAGACAATGTCAAAGGCTGACAAGGTTAACGTAATAGCTGCTGAAGATGGACAATTTGAGTCTAGATTTGGTATAGGTTTTGAGATTGAGAAGAATCGTATTCCGAACAAACTTGCAACACCATTGATAGCAGGTTATGAGTCTGATAGTAGTTGTGGTGAAGAAGCAGTAACCAACATCATTCCTTTGGTGGGCAAAGGTACATTGAGAAACAAGGTTAACAATATGATATTTGAAGCAAAATTAATTTTAGAAGATAGTTATTCACCTAGCAACTATAGCTGCGGAGGTCACGTTACACTATCTTGCAAAGGATTGTCTGGTGAAGAGTTATTTAACGCAGTGAAACCGTTTATGGGCGTCGTTTATGCACTATTTAGAAAGCGATTGCTCAACACATATTGCAATAAAAATACTAGATTAGAAAGCAATTATGACTATAGTAGATATTGCTCAGTTTTACAAAAGTCAAATGTTATTGAGATTAGATTGGTATCTAAATTTGAGACTACAAAGCAGTTAATGAGACGATACGAATTAATGTATGAACTGTTAAACTTTGCCGTTAACAACCCAAATGGTAAGTTTAGTTCATTTCTTAAAAAAGTTAAACCAATCATCTCTAGAATGTACGCAGGTGACCAAGAAAAGGTTAAAGAAATCATATCACTATCTAATTCATTTAAGAAGTACATCGACAAAGGTACTATTTCAGACAACATTGCAGAATATGTAAGTTGACGAGGTGTCGTTGACGACACAATTAAAACCGCAGCCTCAAGACGTCAATGTCTTGGGGTTTTGTGGGTAGGCGATGTTGCCTAATTTAATCTTATTTATTATGAAATGTTATGTTATTAAAAAAAGAGACGGTCAATTTTGGCAGTTGGATTCAAATGAATTTGACACCATAGCTGAAGCTAGAGTTAAGCTATCTAAAATAGCTGATGAATTAGCTGAGGGTGAATGGTGGAGTTATAACAATGATGAGTTGATATATGATGTATACACCTACAAAGTTGTCAAGTCATCAAGTGTAAGCTATGACCATAGCTATGGTGGTAGAAATTTTATTTCAATCAATCAGTAAACAATCACAGAGGGGGGAGTATTTCCCTCCTCTAACTAAAACTAATTTAAAACAAAACAAAATGGAAAAGTATATCATCACAATCAAGAGTTACTACAACAACAAGTACCGTAACATCTACAGAGAGTTTGATTCTCAAGACAATCTAAACAAGTATGTATCTGCCGTAAATAATAGTGGGTATTCAAAGGTCATAGGGATTAAGAATGTAACAGAGCAGAGGTTAAAAAATGAATACGGTTACTAACAAATTAACATCAACAACCCTACACCTTAAATGGTGTGGGGTTTTTATTGTGCAATTATGCTATACGATTATAGCGTAAGTACGAACGAAGGAAATAATAATATAGGCTTTCCTCGTAAAGAAACTCTAACAAAAGCAATATAAAAAGTGTCGTCAACGACACATTAACAATGAGGGTAACTATTTGACAATCAAGACAATGAAAAAAAGATTAAATAAATCATTGTCAATCCAAAAAGTTATCATACATTTGTCAATAATTTATAAACATTTAATACACTAATAAGTTGCGAATAACAATCAATCAATTTAATAATTAAAACCTAAACAATGAAGTATTCAACAATCACAGAATTAATCAATTCATATGAGCATATAGTATGCTATGAGGATGCCAATGGCATCGAATCTTTAGAAAACCTTTATAATTATGAATATGACGAAGGAGGCAATGCCATCTTATATTTTGAAGATAGCGAGGAAGATGCCATTAAGCGTATGGAAGAGATAATTAAATTTCAAAAATCATTAATGTAATATCAATCAATTTAATAATTAAAAACTAAAACAATGAGAACAATAGAATTAAAAGTTTACACCATAAACAAACATCCAAATAAAGATAAATGCTTTGATTGGATTAGGAATAATTGGTACGATTTAAACGACCATTCAGTACACGAAGTATTAGATAGCTTGAAAGGATTGCAGATTGTAATTGGCGGAGATTTAGACTATTCAATATCATCATCACCTTGCAGGGGAGAATACATTACATTCAAAGATTATGATAAGGATTTACTAAATGAATTGGATGCAAATGAATTACCATTGACGGGTGTATGTTGGGATGGAGACTTAATTGAAAGTATGCAAAAAGATGGAGATGCATATGGGGTATTAAGCGCATTGCATCGAGATACTGAATACCTTTATTCAGATGAAGGATTGCAAGAACTTTGCGAAGCTAATGATTATGAATTTACAGAAGAAGGAGAAGTATATTAATAATAACCACAAGAGGGGAGGGCATTCCTCCTCTTAATTTAAACTATATATATATTATGAAGACAAAAACAGAATTACTAGAATTAGTAAATACGGCAATTTTAACCAACAAATTATTCAGTAAAACCGAATGGTTTATTGACTTTAATGGTCACGTTAATGTGATTTCAATTAGACACTATAGCTGCGGTTTTAAAGACTCTAAAAAATACAATTACCCAGCTGAGTCGGTAAGAATTTCACTATACAACGAAGATAGTATCCAAGAAGGATATTGGTTTATAAAAAATAGAATTAAATAAAACAATCAAACATCAACTAAACCTATAGCGTAACTGCTATGGGTTTTTGGTGGTAAATGAAATTATTAACTAAATTAAAAACATATGTGTGTTATAATTATTAAAGACAATAAAAACAAATTAATACCATTAGATGTATTGAAAAATGCTGCGAATATAAATCCTGATGGGTTGGGTGTTGTGTGGCTAGATACATTTAAAGTAACCTATCACGATTCAACAGACTATTCTAGTCTTATAACAAGTAGACCATTTATTGCACATTTTAGATATGCTACAGTTGGTGCAGTAAACAAAGAAAATACCCATCCATTTGTATGCGGTACAAACACAGACGAACTGCTTATGATGAACGGAACTGCTCTAGGCTATGGAAGTAGAAATATAACTGATTCTAGAGAGTTAGCTAACGAGTTAGGGGGCATACCAAGAAAGCGTTGGGATAGTCATTTAAAGATTGACGATATATGGTCGCCAAACTTATGTAGATTCGTGAGCATTAACACAAAAAGCAAGTCATATCAAATCTACAACAGAGAATTTTGGACAGAGTACGATGGAGCATTATATTCTAAGTCAAATGTGCTTGAGAGAAATATAGTGGCAGTATATGGAACTTTAAAGAAAGGGTTTAGCAACTACTACGCACATCTATCTAAGTCGAGACATATAGGTAAAGGAACTACGAAGGACAAATATCCGTTGGTCGTGAGTGGTTTACCTTATTTGATAAACAACAAAGGGGTAGGTCATAACGTAGAGGTGGATGTGTTTAGTGTAGATAACAAAACACTAGAAAGATTGGACATCCTAGAAGGTCATCCTAAGTGGTACAAAAGAGAGAAGGTTATGATATCAATGCAGCAAGGACATCATCAAATACCTTGTTGGGTGTACTTTAACCCAATCAAAATAAACAATAACACTAAATTTCACAAGTCATTTAAAAGTAATCGAAACAATTCATATAATGGTATGAATGAAATTTCATTCTACTAAAAGTGTCGTTGACGACACAAATGATTGTATGTATAACTACTTGATAAACAAGTAAATATAAATAATTTAAAAAATCCTTGTGAAAGTTAATATAAATTAATACTTTTACACAAATTATTAAACTTTAAACAACAAAAAACAAACAATTATGGAAACTTTAGAAAAACAATTTAAGAAAACAATGTATGTGGGCTATGAAACATCTATGAGTCCGTACATAAACAGAGAAAAGAAGGTAATGGAATACAACGTGAGTTGGAACAAAGACGAAGAGAGAGGTTGGTTCGAGATGTATGACGAAGAGAGTGGTGGTTATGAATACTACGGTGTAGGTGGATTATTTTTTAACGGAAATGAATTGATAGACTACGATAGTGTATTTTCTTTAGACGAAAACATCATAGACTGCGTTAAAGAAATGGGTGCTATTATTAAACTTTAAACAACAAAAAACAAACAAGATGAAAAAATTAATGAAACACGAAGTTGGTAGTTTAACCAACGGAACTTATAAGACTAATACACTGAGAGGTGTAACTTACTACGAATTATTTAATACGTTAGGACAGCCAACATATAACGAAGCATCTGGAGATGACAAATGTCAATTAGAATGGGTTATTGAATGGCAAGATGAGGTATACACTATCTACGATTGGAAGACCTACGACAGAGAGTACACCATCAACGAACTTAACACTTGGAGCATTGGCAGCAAAGTGCCATCAGATGACTTCTATCATTACTTAATTTATCAAGTAGAGCAAAAAGTTAAGGAAGAATTATTAATATCAAAACTAAATTAAAATGGACAAATACGAACAACTCGACAACATACTATCTGATGCAGATTGGTACTATATGAGGTCGGATAGCGACAGAACTTACAAGGAAGGATTGAAGGCGATGGAGGACTTAATACAAATGAGATTAGACCTACCCGACCAAAGTAGAGCAGATGAAATATGGAGTAAACATTCTCCTTTTACAAATACTAAAACTAATTAAGATGACAAATTTATTAAGAGCCGCAAGCTTTGTGTTATGCGGTGACAATGTGGAAGAGCAATTGGAATCTCTTTACGATGCGTGTGACAAAAAACTACCAACACCAAGTGATGTAGCGGTGTGGGAGAAATTTGAACTTGAGAGTTGCGAGGTATTAATTGGAATAATTGAAGACTTAGAGATTCAATTTGATGAAGCGAACCAAGATTTTATAAAGCGTTTATTAAATTCTAAAATTAATTAAGATGAAGAATATAGAAGACTTACTATTTCCTAATAATCGGAAGTTGATACTCAATAAAGAAGAAGATTGCCTTGAAACTTGTATCGTTGATATAGAGATTGACCCAATAAATTGTACATTTATAGGTGATGGGTGTATAAAAATAAATACAGAAGACCTTACATATATAATGTTGGATTTTAATAATTTATACGATATGTTAGACTTGATTGACGAAGCAGATAGCTATTACGAAAAAGAACACAATAACACTAAAAATAAATAAGATGACTAAGAGACAAGAACAATTAAATGGGATACTAACAGATGTATCCGACTACTATGGATTAAAAATTACAGACGTAACAAGCAACTCAAGACTAAGCGAATTAGTTAGGGCGAGAGATATGTTCACCTACTTGTGTCGAGAGTACACAAGTGCATCATACAACGAAATCGGTCAGATGTTAGGTGGTCGTAATCACGCTACTATCATACACTCCAACAATAAGATAAAAGAGTACGCAGAGATGTATCCTGCAGTGCAAAAGCAAGTGCAGGAAATTACATTCCGCTCAGACCTATACGACAGACTTAGAACTCACGATGTAAAGGTTAGGCGAGAGAACTTAATTATGTCAGCAGTTAACCTACTATCGAACCAACTAAAAGATTGGAACTTTGAATCTATCGAGCAGATGGAGATGAGTTACCCAATAAATAAAATCGTTCAAGACATCAAGCAAGGTGTTTGGCAGGAGATGTTAAAAAATAAAAATAATAGCAATGCTAGAAAAACAGATAGAATTATACAATAAACTAAGAATTGTGTATTTAATTAACGTATGCGATGCGAGGCTAGAGACACTTAACAATTGGGTTAGGTGTCACAACTCAGACTTCTTTCATATAAGTCTTTTATATCGTGATATTATACTAAGTACCAAAGAAAAGAGAGAGTCTCTTAGAGGGGCTTATATGCGTCTTGAGGGCATTAATTAATAATTATGCTATACGATTAAATAGTAAAGAAATAATTAGTAACTTTAAATAAATTAAAACAATATAACAATGGGGAAAAAGAAAATCAATTACGAGACTTGGAGGGTACACTATGACATCACCTCTAAGATTAAATTTGAAAATCTGCAATCAGAAGAAGAGATACAAAGTATAGTACTAAATAGATTAGGCTTGAGTAGTGTTGAAAATAATTTAGTATCTAACTACGTTAAGTCATTTTTATCCTCTGTAGACTACAATTTAATATGTGAGTTAATAAACGATGAAGTAAAAGAAAACCTAAATAAATAGATATGACTGAAGAAGAGATGCAAAAGCTAACCGATATGATAGTTTCGGCTATTGATAAGAGGCAACGTGAACTTGATGAAGAGTTTTACAATAATACAAACTCGACAAACAATGTACCTATAGAGTATGTTATACAACTCGACCAAGAAAAGTCTGAGAAGGAGAGGTTGGTGGATAGGGTGAACGAACTTTACATCTCTCTTCAGCACGCTATCGACCAAGAGAGGTTTGAGTTAGCAAACGACATCAAGGAGACAATCAAAGCGGTGAAAGACTTAATTAAAAGAAAATAAACCAACAACTCAATTAAACAATTAGTATAAACCATTAACACCTAATAGATATGTAACAGAAAAAATCAGTATGAAGAAGTACGATATAGAGACCTATGGTCGCTACGCAATAGACCTTAAGGCATCAAAGCCTAAAGAGATGGAACTGCTAGAATATAGCAGAGATGAATTAATAATAAAATTCTTACCACTAGTAGAGAACTTAGCAAGGAAGTTTCCAAGTTCAGAGATAGCAATTGGAGTTCTAAATATATGCGACTTAATACAGATTGGTTCTGAAGCATTAGTTCTATCAGTTGATAAGCTAGACTACGAACACCTTAAACTATCTAGGGACGTTGAGAAGACACTAAAGTCTTTCTTTTCTAAGAGGATAAAGGGTGCAATTAGGAGGCGTATCGACATCAACAGAGGAAGTATGAGGATACCAGAATACAAAAGGAATTTGATGAGGAAGGAGTCGGGCGACAAGCAGAACGTAGAGATGTTCTTTCGTTCTATCTTTCTAACGATAGATGAGGAGTACAAAGAGAACTCTAACTATACTGCAAACATCAACCATCTGCAAGATAAGTCTGAACCCTACAACATAAACATACTTAACGCATACCTAAAGGGTGTTATGAAAAAGCATTTAAGTGGGATAGAGTACGAGGTACTTAGGCTATCATACGGGCTTGACTGCAATAAGCATACGGGTCTTGAGATAGCAAACGAGTTAGGTATCAAGGGAATAAACAACTTCGTAAGGGTATCTGAGATTAAAAAGAAGGCGGTTTTGAAACTAATTGACAATGTTGAGTACAATCAATTCATAGATATACTATAAACAAATGAAAGCGAAAGAGTTAGCAATGATTAAAAGGATTGAATCTAAATCTAATTCAGATATAGAACAATCCAATTACGAGTACAATAGATTTGATGCCTACAACGATAAATCTATTTTTGAAGTAAAACATCGTCACACATTCTACGAGGATGTTATGATAGAGTTTGATAAGTTTAGCTACAACCACGCATATGCAATGGTAAACAATCTAAACTTTGTATATGCCGTAGAGATGAATGACATAATATACATATTCGACATTATTAATCTTGTTAAAGAAGGCTTTAACTTTAATTGGAATTGGAGAGAGATGCCAAAGACAACTGAATTTAATAGAAAAGAAAAAGTTCAGAAGTATGTTGGATTCATAAACATTAAACACTCATACTGCGAGATATGATAGAAAATAAAAACACTAGAAGGTTGGAACTATATAAAGAAGCTATACTTTTAGAAGCAAAAAAGAAGCTAAACATTAGGGACTTTATGGAGTTACAAAGACTATTCAACAAATTAAAAACAATTAATAGAATTGGTGATTAAAAAATAATTACTATATTTGCAAACGAAAACAATTAAACAATTCATTATGAAAACTCTAAATGAGAAACTTGCGACAATACAAACGCAATTTAAGTCAAAGAAATCAAGGTATAACAGCTTTGGAAAGTATAACTTCCGTAGTGCTGAGGACATCCTTGAGGCAACAAAACCATTCCTATTAGACTTAGGAGTGTCGGTAACAGTCAACGAAGAACTCGTATGTACAGAGCCGTTCCCAATTCTAAAGTCAATAGCCACAATATCTGATGGCAAAGACTCCATAGAGGCAGTAGCAATAGTAGGTATAGACCTAGACCAAAAAGGTATGCAAATGCCACAGAAGTTTGGTAGTGCATCATCCTACGGTAAGAAGTATTCTTTAGGTAACCTATTCCTAATAGACGACACCGCTGATAGTGACGCTAGTAATAGTCACGACAAGTCATCTACAAAGCCCGACAAGAAGGCTATCAATTCTGTAAAAGATGAGGCTTATAAGAAGGCTGCTGAGTACATCAAGAGTGGTGGCAAGCTAGAAGCTATCAAGCAGAAGTACAACCTATCATCAAGTGTTGAGAAATCTTTAAAATCTTTGTAATATGGAAACTAAAGAACAGATAATAGAGAAGTTGCAAGACGATACAATGTACTACGGAGAGTATGGACAGCAGTTTTTAAGTAACTCGAACATTGGTACACTACTGACCAATCCATTAGCATTAAAAGAAAAAACTAATACTACATCAGCAATGATATTTGGAAGTTACTTTCACACTGCAATTCTTGAGAAAGATAAGCTACACAAGTTTAAAATAATTGACGCTAACACAAGAACGACTAAAGTATACAAAGAACTTAGTGGTGGAGAAATGTGTATGCTACAGCACGAGGTAGATATGGCTGACGCTATGGTGGATAAGCTACTAGACAACAATGTATTTTCATCTATGATTAATATAGGTGAGGTTGAACACGAAGTCCCAGGAGTTAAAGAGATTATGGGTAATATGTGGAAGGGTAAGGCTGACATAATCAACCACGATGACAAACTTGTAGTTGACATCAAGACATCCTCAGACATCAACTCGTTTCACTTCTCAGCTAGTAAGTACAACTACGATTCACAAGCATACCTATACCGTGAAATATTTGGATATGATATGGTATTCTTAGTAATTGACAAGAACACGCATCAGATGGGTCTATTTGACTGCTCAGAGAACTTCTATGAGAAAGGTAGAGAGAAGGTCATTAAGGCTACTGAGGTGTACGATTTATTCTACAAGGACGAATCATTTGACGCAAAACAATTTTTTATAAACCGTACGCTATAGTACACAAAACAATTATTATTATGAGTGATTTAACAATGACTGGCAAAATCTTAAAAATATTAGAAGTAGAAAAAGGTACTTCTAAAGCTGGTAAAGATTGGCAGAAAATTAACTTCGTACTATCAACTGGAAGTGAATACAATCCAGAGGTAGCTTTCCAAATCTTTGGAGAGGAAAAAGTAGCAAACTTTATTAAGTACAATAAGGTTGGTCAAGTTGTAGATGTTAGCTTCAATATATCTAGCCGTGAATATAATGGAAAGTATTTTCACAATCTAGATGCTTGGAAGATATTTAAGTCAGATGCAGCAGAACCAAATCAAGCCCCACTAAAAGAAGTTGAATTAGAAAAAGCTTCAGCAGAAGACGATTTACCATTTTAAATTAGTACTTTTACATTGTAGTTGCAGTCGAAACAAATAGGCAACTTAAGGAAACTATATAAACCCTTGCGATGAAATCAGCTTCGACTCTGATGGATTTGCAGGGGTTTTTTATTAAACAACAACGAAATGAGTAAGAGATTAGGCTACACATTCTACCCAAAAGATTGGAGAAGTGATGACAAAGTTATAATGCTTAACGCAGAAGAAAGAGATATGTTTCGCTTCTTTATTGACGAGTGTCACATAAAAAGTTCAGCAAAACTTGAGTGGAACTTAGGATATCTTCGCAGAATCTTGGGGCATAACAAGCAAAAAGTTGAAAGAATCTTTAAAGTTTTATGTAGTTTTGAGTTAGTTTCACGAGAGGGTGATTATGTGATTGTTCCTAGTGTTATCAATAGGTTAGGGTTTATTGAAGAGCAATCTGAGAGGGGTAAATTAAGTCGTATATCATCGAGTGAAAATGTAACCAAAGAGAAAGAGAAAGAGAAAGAGAAAGAGAAAGGGGAATCAGAAGACCCAAAGGTTAAATTCTTGAAGTGGTTTAATGAATCAAGAACTAAACACTTAAAAATACCATCTAACTTTAACACCCTTACCAACCAAGACAGAATTAATCTAAGTGAATTGAGAAAGGATTATAGCAAGGAAGACTTTAACAAGGCTATAAAATCTTTTTGTGAGGACAAGTGGTGGGTAGGTAAGAAGAACATAACACCTAAACACTTCTTAGACCAAGACAATTTCGCTAAGTTCTTAAATGCTTACGAACCTACAAAGACAATCGGACAAAAACTAATGGGATAATTATGATATTAGAAAGAGGATTTGCAGACAAATATTTAGATGATGTAATTAACGGAAGGATAAAGCTAGGCTTGGGCTTAGGCTTACCAAAATTTGATGACCACTTCCGATTCAAGCAAGGAGAGTTCACAATCATTAACGGCTTAGATAACGTAGGTAAAACAGATTGGCTACTATGGTATTTCTGTGCATTAAGCGTAACACAAGGGCTTAAGTTTTGTGTTTGGAGTGGAGAGAATAAAGCAGGGCAGTTGGTTAAGAGATTAATACAATGGAAGATTGGTAAGTACATACACAAAGCTGATGAGTTAGATATCTACAACGCTAAAGCTTGGGTTGAGGAGCATTTTAAGTTCATTGATAACACGGGATTCTACAAGTCAGAAGAACTATTTGCAATGTTTGAAAGCTTAGATGTAAATGCAGTTCTTATTGACCCATACACGGGTATGAATAGAGACTATACTCACGCTGCTAACTACGACTTCTTAAACGAAAGCAGAAAGTTTGTTAACCAAACTAAAAAGAGTTTGTTTGTAAACACTCACCCTAACACGGAGGCAGCGAGAAGAATCTACGGATTAGAACACGAATATTATGGCTATCCTATGCCACCAAGTCGTTCACAAAGTGAAGGCGGTCAACCATTCGCTAACAGACCTGACAACTTTATAACTATTCACAGACTAATTGGACACCCACTAATGAAGTTTAACACTCAAGTGTACATCAGAAAGGTGAAGGATACGGAAACTGGTGGAGAGCCTAACGCAATTGATGACCCAATTATTTTTGAGTACAACAAAGGGCTTGGGTTTGTGAGTGATGGAATAAATATAGTGAATAAGGTCATAAGACCCGACCTACAATTCCAACCACTGATACCAAATAATGATTTTGATAGTAACCAAGACCCATTTTAATTATGTTAACAGACGAACAAATAGCTAAGGCAATAGACAGAAGGGAAGCATTCTTTTTTACAGACAAGGAGATAGAGAAGCTATGGTATCACGCAAGTTTAAAGAAGAACATTGAACTAATGACCTTGAATATGACGCAGCATACCTTAATCTTAGATGCTATGTATTTAAAAGCAGTTAAGGTTGATGTTGACAAGGCGAATAAGATACTAGAAATAAAGAATTACCTTACAAAATCTATTCACGTTCAAAAGATTAACAACTTACAAGCAGATTTAATAGACGAAAGTAACTTAAAAATGTTTGAGAAGGACTTTAGGATAAGGGAGTTAGAGGAAGAATTAACTAATTTAAAACGTAATATAAAATGAAAATTAAAATACATAGGGTTTGCATCAACTCGGTTGTAGGGTGCAACTACGCAATTGATAATTTTAAACGAGGTTTTCGTTACGAGATTATCACGATGGGAGTTAAGGAAGGAAAAGAAAGTTGGGTGTTTAAGGAGATGTCTTCAGAGCAGAAAGAGTTCTTTGTTGAAAAAGATTACGCAGATTTATTAATTAATAACGGAAACATTAAAAATTTATAATTATATTTGTTTCAATCCCCCAAATAAAACCATTTAAAAAATGAGAGACTGGAAAGACCAACTAGACTTAGACAAGGTAGAGCTGAAGCCTCCCTTTGTAGAAGAAGACTTTAGTAACATTCCTAAGTACTACCTATCTAATGGCATTGAAGCATCTAAGGTAGTCGCAGCATTCCAAGGTGACAACTACAACATAGGTACTGCACTAACTTACTTGATGAGGGCTGGCAAAAAGGTTTACGTTAACAAGTCTCCTAGAGATAGTAAGGTGGCTGACATTAAAAAAGCAATCAACCACTTGAATTTTGAACTTGATAGAATAAATAAATAAATTATGAAAAGTGTAAGAAAGTACTTGAGTTCAGAAGAAGCCATTATTTTGGGATTAGACCCTAGACCAAACGAAAAATTTAGAACTAAAGCAAGGTATCGCATACCAGAAGAGGACTGGAATAACATTCAAAGAAGTAGAGAAAAAGATAACGTAAGGAAATTTGTGGAAACACAAAAGAAATACGATAAGGATGGTCAGTTAGTTTCTACAGTTGAAAAGTTACAAGCTGACCCTATAGATATTCCAGAAGACTTTGAAGTAATAAAAGTATCCACGAGTAAAACTACTGGACAACAATGGGTGCAGTACGCTAAGAAGAAAGTAAACTTAGAGGATAAGATAGAAGAGCTTAGAGATAGACTTATAGAAGACCTTAAAGCTTACTCTCCTGCCTACCCAACAATCAAAAGGAATAAGTCTGAAGATAGTTACTGCTTGGTTTTAGACCCCGCAGATATTCACATAGGAAAGTTAGCCACCTCGTTTGAAACTGGCGTGGACTATAATAGTCAGATAGCCGTTAAGAGGGTTAAAGAAGGGGTGCAAGGCATCCTAGACAAAGCAAGCGGATTTGATATAGATAAGATTATTTTTATTGGAGGTAATGACATTCTGCATACAGATACTCCACAAAGAAAGACTACTAGCGGGACTCCTCAAGATACCGAAGGGATGTGGTACAATAACTTTCTTACCGCTAAACAACTTTACGTTGATGTTTTAGAGATGCTTATCACTGTAGCTGATGTAGAGTTTGTTTTTAACCCATCTAACCACGACTATATGACTGGCTTTATGTTGGCTGACGTTATAAAGACTCACTTCAGACTATCCAAGAATATTAGTTTTGATTGCTCTATAGCCCACAGAAAGTATTCAACTTATGGAAGCTCTTTAATTGGAACAACTCACGGAGATGGAGCTAAGCAAGTGGACTTAGGTCAGCTTATGAGTATTGAAGCAAAGGAACATTGGGCAGCTTCAGAGCATAGATACTTTTACACACACCACGTTCACCATAAGACTGCGAAGGATTACATCAACGTAACTGTTGAGAGTTTAAGAAGTCCAAGTCCTGCTGACTCTTGGCATCATCGTAACGGATATGTAAACAAAGCGGCAGTTGAGGGATTCATACATTCTAAAACTCAAGGTCAAGTAGCTAGGCTTACTCACTTTTTTTAACGTATTCAGATAAAAAACAGTAAATTATGAAACAAAAAGAAGAAAATATAATAGAAGTCAAGAATAAATATTCGTCTAATGGGATAATAGAATCTACTGACTATATAGTTAATGGTGAGTTAGTTGAAGGATTTTACAGTTTAGATAGCTTAAGGTCTACCTTAGAAAATATATTTAAGTTTAAAAATATAGTTGTAAAAAAATACGGAAAGTTAAGTATATAAAAGGAAAAGTAAGTAACTATATTAAGCCCCCATAAGTACAAATGAAGAAAAGATTTAAAAGAAAGAAAGGCCCTGTACAGGCAAATAAGGTTGAGTATAATGGTGTAAAGTTTGCATCGGGACTTGAGAAGTATATGTACATAGCACTTAAAGATGCTGGAATAGAGTTTGAGTACGAGTTCAGAACATTCCAACTCCTGCCAACATTTGAGTTCAACCAAGTGGCTTATGAAAGACAAGCTAATGGAAAGGGTGAGTACAAAGACAGAGGCAACAAAAAGATGCTTGGTATAAAGTACACGCCAGACTTTGAGGGTTCTGACTTCATTATAGAGACTAAGGGTAGAGCTAATGATTCATTCCCTCTTAGGTATAAGTTATTCAAAGCACTACTAGCTGTAACAGAGCCAAGTATTTCGCTTTATAAACCACAAAATCAAGCCGAGTGTGATGAGACGGTTAAATTAATTTTAGAGAAACAAAAAAAATGATTCAAGAAAATACAACTAACACAAGGATTAATAAGAGTATATCTAGAAAGAGGTATGCTGATAGGCAGTTTGGCAAGTGGGTTAAGTGGAGCATAGAACAAAAAGGGTGTGTTCTTTTTAAAGAAGTTATTAAAAAGCAAATAGAATATAAAATAATAACATTATGAAGGTTGCATTTAAAAGTAATGACCCAACTGAAATAAAAAGATTGGCTAAATCAGCAGATATGGCTGCTTGCTTATGGGAGATAGTCCACAATGGTTGGCGAGAATTTAAGCATACTGATTATGATTATCAAAAGGCTTGGGATAAGATAATAGATATTGTTTCGGAACACAATATAGATGTCGATGATTTGATTGAGTAATGCCACATAACTATTTTTTATACCGTGTTATACCACGTTTAATTTAAAATATAATAATATGGATATAAATATAAGTGAATCACCTGAAAGATGGGTGATAGTTAAATTGCCAAATAACTACTATAAAGTTTTTGGAACTTGGACTGGTGGTTATTTAGATGGTGATAGATGGAAATTAAATTCTGGAATTAGTAAAGTAGAGCAAGACGAAAACTTTTATTATTTTATTGGTTTTAGTGGTAGTTGTTATAAGTGTCACAAAAAAGGATATGGAACTGCTACATCTTGGGGCTTAAGTGTTTTAAATAAAATAATAGAACAAGGGAACGGACAGATTGAATTAATGGAGAATGTTGAAGATTGGGAAAATGTGGTATAACACGCAAATAAGGCGAGTTTCAATTCGCTTTATTTACTGTTATTATTATTTTAATTATTAAATTTACAAAAATTATGAAAGAAGAAAGAAAAGTTTGGTCACTAGCAATAGGTTTGTACCCTGGAATACTTTTAGGGTTTAGAACCTATGACCAAGGACACCACAATGTGCACGTATTATACTTCCCATTCGTGGAGTTTGAGTTAACAATTTATAAATAAAAACAAATGAAAGGACAAAAAGCAAGTAGGGTAGACCTAGTAGAAAAAAAGATTAAAGCACTAATAAATGTTATGCAAAAGATGATGGATGACATTGCTCAACTGAAAGAACTTTCCAATGGTACGTTAGAAACAGTCAAGCTGATGCCTGACTTTCAGGAAGCGTTAGATAAGTTAAAAGAAAATTTAAAGAAGGAAGAGGAGGCTAAGGATGATGGTAGCAATTAAAATACTGATAGCTCTTTCTTTTGTTTCAATTATTGCAACAGCAGGGTTGTTCTTTACGTTTTTTATGATTATGAAGGACATAAAAGGAAACAAAGATAATCTAATTTCAGAACAACTAAAAGAAATACTAAATAGGTTGTAGATGGTGTTGTTATACATTACATTTATTATACTAATAGGATATAACAAAGCAAAACATAAACTAAAACAATAAAAACAATGGAGATATCAAATAAAATTTTAAGCGAGATAACGGTGTATATGAAGTACGCCAAGTACATACCAGAACTAAACAGAAGAGAGAGTTGGGAGGAACTTGTAACTCGTAACAAACTAATGCACATTAAAAAGTACCCACAACTGAATGAAGAAATTGAAGAAGTTTATAAATTTGTTTACGACAAAAAGGTTTTACCGTCAATGCGGTCTTTGCAGTTTGGTGGAAAGTCTATTTCTATCTCACCCAATCGTGTTTACAATTGTGCTTATTTGCCTATTGATTCTATTGATGCTTTTAACGAAACTATGTTTCTTTTACTTGGTGGGACAGGTGTTGGATATTCTGTTCAGAAACATCACATAGACAGTTTACCTGCGGTTAACCACCCATACAAGAAAAGAGTTAAAAGGTTTTTAATTGGAGATAGTATTGAAGGATGGGCTGATGCTATAAAGGTTCTTATGAAGTCTTATATGGGAGAGAACAGAAGCTCTAAGATTGATTTTGATTACTCAGACATTAGACCAAAGGGGGCACAACTCGTTACATCTGGGGGCAAAGCTCCAGGGCCTCAGCCACTTAAGGAGTGTATTATGAAGGTAAAGGGATTGTTAGATGCCAAAGATGATGGCGACAAGCTTACTACACTTGAAGCACACGATATTATTTGCTACATTGCGGATGCTGTATTGGCTGGTGGTATTAGACGTGCTGCACTTATAAGTCTATTCTCTGCTGATGATAACGATATGATTTCTTGTAAGTCTGGTTCTTGGTGGGAGAAAAATCCACAAAGAGGTAGAGCAAATAACTCTGCTGTACTTATGAGACATAAGATTAGTAAGGAGTTCTTTATGGGCTTGTGGAAGAGAGTTGAGTTGTCTGGAGCAGGTGAGCCAGGGATATACTTTAATAACGATAAGGATTGGGGAACTAACCCTTGCTGTGAGATTGCACTAAGACCATTTCAGTTCTGTAACCTATGTGAAGTTAACGCAAGTGACTTAGAGTCTCAAGAAGATTATGAAGCTAGGGTAAAGGCTGCTGCGTTCATCGGAACAATGCAAGCTGGTTACACAAACTTTCACTACCTTAGAGATGTATGGAGAGAAACTACAGAGAAGGATGCATTGATTGGTGTATCTATGACTGGTATAGGCTCAGGTGCTGTAACTAAATTAGATATGACTAAGGCTGCTGAGGTTGTTAAAAAAGAAAACTCAAGGGTTGCTAAGTTAATTGGTATTAACTCTGCTGCTAGATGTACGACTGTTAAGCCTGCTGGAACAACATCACTAGCTTTAGGTACATCGTCAGGGATTCACGCTTGGCACAATGACTACTACATTAGAAGGATTCGTGTTGGAAAGAATGAGTCTATGTATAACTACCTAATTAACAACCACCCAGAGCTTGTTAAGGATGAGTACTTCAGACCTCACGACACTGCTGTTATTGAGATACCACAAATGTCACCAAAGGGTTCTATACTTAGGACTGAGTCTCCGTTTGACTTACTTGAGAGAATTAAGAAGGTTGCTATGGAGTGGGTTGTCCCTGGACACAGAAGAGGCTCTAACACGCACAATGTTTCTGCTACGGTATCTTTGAAGGAAGATGAGTGGGATAAGGCAGGAGAATGGATGTGGGACAACAGAGAACACTATAATGGTCTATCTGTTTTACCATACGATGGAGGAAGTTACACTCAAGCCCCTTTTGAGGATATAGATGAGGCTAAGTATAACGAGATGATGAAGACCCTGAAAGATGTAGACCTATCTAATATCTTAGAGGTTGATGATAATACCAATCTGTCTGGAGAGATTGCTTGTGGGGCTGATGGTTGTGAAGTTAAATAATACAATATTAATTAGTATATTTGCATAGTATACTTTCATTGTGTATTTGTTTTTAATTATGCTATACGATTTGTTTTGTATTGCACATCGTAACTAAAAAACGCCAGTAATTAATTTTACTGGCGTTTTTGATTATAGGTAGCTTTAGGTATGGTACGCCTATTTCTTTTTGCTCCCTTTCTTTATCTTCCCCACATTCTTTGAGGAAGTTTTCTTTCTCTTAAAGCTTTCCTTTTCAGACTTCGTTAGTTCACTTGCTGTAGTCGGTGTATCTTTAGATATTCTTTTACTTGGTCTACAAGCAGGGTATCCCTTTCTCTTTTCACCCTCAGACCTTCCGCAAGGCTTTCCAGTCTTTATGTCAACCCACTTCTCTTTAAACCATCTGTTTAAGTTTCCTTCAGTCTTTGCCATTACTTCTTCTTTTTAGAACCACCAAACTTACTTGGCCCTCCAGCCTTCGTACACTGAACTCCCCATCCAGAAGCATACGCACTAGGCCACACTTTAAACTTACTCTTAGCTGCTCTTTTGCACGCAGCGGATATAGCGTTAATTCCGTTGCCTTTAAATACCATAGTTATTTGTTTTTAAGTACATAAAGACCATTAGGCATATTAAGACCATTAGGAATATTAAGACCATTAGGAGTATTTTTATTTGTTTTGTTAGTATTTTTTTTGTATAAAAAACTTTTATCAGATTTGTAATTTTCAGAATTTTTAAAACCTCTCCCATCTGGAAGTATAGATTTTACTTTAGGACTGTCTACAATGCTCTTCTTTTTCTTTGCTGGTATATCCATAGCTCCTATGATTGAGCCTGCGAAGTTATTTGTTAAGTCTTCCGCAGTTTCAGCTATAACATCTGTAATTGGCATACCCTTTTTAAAGTTTGCATATCCTGCTTTAGCCTCGTGTGCAGCACCAAGAATATTTGAAACCCCGACACTAACTAATTTATTTACAGTAGAGTTTGAGAATGGAATCATATCAAGTTTACTTCTTACACCCTCTGTAGTGTACTGAGCCGTGGTCATATGCCTAGCTCTATCTCTCCCCTTGTCAAATTCTCCTCCTTCATCTGTAGTGTACCTACTATTTACTTCATCAACAGCTCTCTTTGGGTTACCTAAGAAGTCATTAACTTTTGACTCCAAAGTTTTAGGTTTTTTATTGTCACCCCCACCTAACTGTGTGAGTCCATTCATTTTATATGCCATAGTTATTTATTTAGTTAGTTATTTATTTAGTTTTGGTACTGTGGATTTGTTTAGTTTTGGTACTGTGGATTTGTTTAGTTTTGGTACTGTGGATTTGTTTAGTTTTGGACCTGTAAACCTGCTTATTTTGTTTGATTTTGAGGTTGCTGCATTTTTCCCTGCACCAAAAAGATATTTATTATATATTTTTCTTAGTGTTTTGTATCCAGGAATAACACCACTATTGCCAGCTATTTCAAATGGAATCCTTGTAAGAAGCTCATCTAAGTTTCTATCTCTTGTCTCTTGCCTTTTAGACGCAGTAGCTCTAGTTATCAACTTCCCTGCTCTGTCTACTGTTTTTACCATAGGGGTATAAGACCCTAAAGAATTAATTACAACATTTGAAATCATATTGTCTTGAGGTTTTACTTCCATAGGTATCTTAGAAAAAACAATCCCATCCTTATATGCATTATAATCTCCTGAGAATGTTATTCCTTCTCCGTACTCTCTATTTAGCCACTCAGCTCCATAGTTTACTGGCATTTGGGCTACATTGCCTAAATATCTACCTAAAGCTAATGTTGCAATAGCACCTAGAACTCCCTTACTAACTTCTTCATCTATCTCTTTTTCATCATCTTCATCATCTAGACCCAGTAGAGAAAATACTACAGAAAAAGCCATATCTATTGCCATCTTATACATTGACATACGAATCACAGTGGCAGTTAGAAGTAATGCTCCTTGAGACTTAGTTAAGTCCCCCTTACCAATCATTGACTGAACACCTTTTAAAGCAGAGTAGTACTCAAATGTTCTAAATCTTGACATATACCTGTTTACTGTTTGTAGTGCTTGCTTAATTGCACTTGCATCCCTATCAAGTATGTTTTTTGGTATTGCGTCAAATGGATTGTTTGATGCTGCGTTATCTATAACTGCTGCATCCCCATCTTCGGAAGCTTTCTGTATTGCACTATCAAATTTATTTCTATAATTTTCATCGTTAGCAATTTTTTCCCAGTTAGGCTTTTGACCTGTTGACTCTTCAAATGATGCGCTAAATGCCCCTATAAATAATGGCTTTGCAACTAAAGAATCTGGCTTTGTAATCAAGTCTTCGTTAAACTTCATAAAAGCTTTAGCAGGCTTTTTTAATACGCTAAATACTTTACCAATTCTATCTCCAAAATCTGATGTCATTTGCTCTTGTTGGAATAGAGGTGCAGATGCATATAGTCTTTCTTCAATGTCTTTACTACCTCCTTCGTTTTCAGTTAATCTTGCGGTTTGAGTAGAATACAGATTATTCAAAGCCTTGTTAATAGTATCTTTAGGAACTTTACTTAAAACTTGAAACCCTTCATTAAAGGCTATTGGGTTATAAAGTATTGCGTGTGTAGCATTTGATGCTAATTCTACAGCAGCCTTTATCGGACCAGCAAGTTGAGCCAAGTATCCAGACCTTCCTAAGAAACTCAAAGCCTTCTCTATAAAAGCCCTATCTTTTGTTACGTTTTTGTACTCACTTCTTATTATAGAGTCATACACCTCTTCAAGTGAATTAAATAAATCTTTCTGATAGTCAGTTTTTGCATTAGCCTTTAGATTTGCTAACACCCTTTTACCTATTTTTACCGCAGGAACCATATAGTAACTAACAGTAGCCTTCCTTGAAATAGCGTTAGCATTATAAATAGGGTCAAAAGATATTGAGTGAGGCTTACCATTTCTTTGAAACAGAGCCTTACTCTTCATACTGACTGGGTTTGCAAAGTTGTCGGCCAAAGCTTCAAACTCTTCCTCTGAAGTCATTGTATTTTGACCCTTAGTAATTCTAGGTAGGTGAACATAATTTTTTCTTAGAACAAACGGAAGCCCTTGTCTTGCTGCATCCATCCGAGCCATTTCTTGTATGTCGCTATAAACCTTATCAATTAAAGCTAAAGACTTCTTTTCTTTGTCTGTAAAGCTATTAAAAATCTTGTCTGCGTCTATCTCTCCGTCAATAGATAAATACTCATCCCTAATTTTTTCTATAGTAGCTCTCTCTCTATCTGAAAGGTCAACCAATGGGTCTTTAAGGGTGTGATTAATCATACTAATTGCAGTAACAAGCTCTGCGTTTGCTTTTTTACCCCCGTTAGAATCGTACTCCCTTTGAATTTGATAAATCATTATCTTAACCTTCTGGGCGTATCTTTTATTTCTACTTATATCTAAAAATGCTCCAGCCCTGTCTAAATCTTTTTTAGCCATCTTCAGCTTCTTTGATGCTGCTTCAAAAGCAACTCCAGTTGGTCTAAAAACATTTTCATAAATCTTTGTAGATTTAAATCCTTTTGCTGCATCGTTAAGTATCTGGTCAATATTTTTAAGAGGTGTTGACCTAATCCTTTCCATTATTGGTGTAACTTGCTTATCTCTAGCTCTAAAGATATTCATTATGGTGGTCTTGGCTCTAGTTAAAAGTTTATCTATAAACCCTCTCTCTAAAGTCTCTCCTGTTGCTGTGTTTTTTGATAGCCTGTCAGCTTTAATAGTGTCTACTGACTGTATTAAATCTGAACCTATATACCCAGCCATAAGCCCTTCTAACCCTCTAACTAACTTTTGTATTTCATTAGTGGTTAAGTTCTCAAGGTCTTTAAGTGTTAATGTTTTTACAATCCTAAGTACACTTCTTTCGTCATCATTTAAGTCTTTGAAAGATTTCGGTATTCCTTGAATTGCTGCTTCAAAGTCTTCAGTTGCTTCACTTCTTCTTTCTTGAGCCGTCTTTGCCTTGTCCTCCGCTGAAACATTTTCCTTCTTAGTTTCGTTAATTTGGTCTTTAAATCTTACAAGCAACTCAAACTCTGAGTCTGTGATTTTATTTTCCTTTTTCATCTGGTTAAGATTCTCAAGGACACTCTTGTTAGGGTCAAGATTATTGTTTATTCTGTCTCTAATTATCTCCTGTGCCAACTTGTAATCAGCTTGGAAACTTGTTATAACTGCCTCAGCAAGAGATTTTAGCTCTATTCTTGATGGCATATCAAATTTTTTACTTACGCTTGCTAAAGACGATATTATTTTATCATATTTAACAAGTGTCTTATCTGATAAGTACTGTGGATTTATTTTTAATGCATCAACAAGGATGTTGTTAAGCTCCTTTAGTGAACCTATTTTACCAATATTGCTCAAAGCTTTCCCAAGAGTTTTCTTTCTGTTATATCTAGCTTGCCTTTTAATATCTCTGCTAATAACATCCATAACCTCAGCAACCTTCTTTTGCATTGTTGCTGGTGTTGCATTCTCAATATTCTTCATTATGCTTTTGATAGCTCTTTTGGATACGCTATCTAAACCAGAATTTTTTAATATTTCAGCAATCTGTTTTCTTACTTCTTTTCTTGCTTCTTTATTTCTGCTAATCTTATTTTTGAATGTCTCTCTAATTCTATTTATTTTAGATTGCATTCTATCTAAAGCTTCTTCTACAAACTCTGAGTATATAAAGTCTGCATCTTCTGCTCTATCCTTCATAGAATTAAAAAACTCAAGGTATCCTTGTTTTATTATTTCTGCCTCTGTTAAACCACTACCAGTTAATTCATCAGTTAAAAGAGTTGCTTTCTGCTGACGTATAGATGGAGCGTCTGGGTCAAAGGTGGTGTTAGTGCCATCTGCTAGTTTAGCTTGTGTAGGTTCAAAAGCAACAATCTCTAACCCATTATCAAAATCTACACCATCAAAATTTTCTTTTAAAAGAAATTCTTTAAATTCTTTATTTGCTTTCTTTAAAGCGGTTGGTGAGTCATATTTTCTACTACCATTTGATGCCCAATTTAAAAGGTCACTCCATTCTTTATTAGTCCCCTTGTATGGGTTTTTTATGTTTAGAAAAAAAGCTCTTGCTTCTGTAAGTTTGTTTTCTAAAAAAGGGTTTTGCAATCCTCCAATGAATGCGTATTGGTCTGCTGCTGATTTATTGGATGCAAAGAAAAACCCTGCCTTTGCTATTTCAGTATTAGTTAAAGAGCCAAGTTTCTTTTTGTCAAACACATCAAAATCTGCTGCACTTCCGTGATACACAACCATAGGCTCACCATTCTCGTCCACTACTTTACTCGCATTCTTAGGGTCATTCTCCCAATCTCCGAACCAATTCTTGAATGCAGGGGTGCGAACTGTGTCGTATTGTACATCAGTTAAGTTAGATTGGTTACCATTAGGAGCTAACCTTGTAGTTCTCTGCTGACGGGTTTCTGGTGCGTCTGTAAAAAATATCTGGTCTTCTCTAGCAACATCTTCTGTTTCTTGTAAGGTTGTATCTCTACGTTGCTCAGGAGTCATATCCATTCTCTTTTGGACATTCCGTGATTCTACTTCTCCTGCTAATCTTTTGTATTTTTCAAAAGAAGTAAGATTGTTGTTTTTTAAAGTTTTATAAACAGTAGTTTCATCTACATCTATACCTCTGCTTAACTGTTGCTCTAACACAGAGGCGAGAGTTACTACTGTAGGTGAAGGTTTCTCTCCGAAAATTTCCTCATATTTTTTTACTGCATCGCTACCATATGTTATATCCCAACCTTTTTCAGGGTTTTTTATTGCAACGTCTTTAGCAAAAGACCGAAGAGCATTAACATTGCTAAACCTCAATGTGTCCATTTCATTGTCAAACATTCCAGAATTTCCACCCCTTTCAAAACCTTCAATATCTTGTATTATATGTTGTATTTCGTGCAATAAAACAGATTTTCCAAACTCAACATCTCCATTAAAGATACCATCAGACATAAATATATCCCAACCGTTTCTTCTTTTTAACATCTGAGCCATAGTACCAAAGGAAGCATCAGACGTTAACCCTCTACCAACAAATACTTTCTCGCCAATTTGAGGATATAGTTTTAATAATTCTCCACTTACTATATTTTTCAACTTGGTAACATATCCTTGTGCACCTTCCCATTCGTCAGTCCAAGGTGTGACATCCCCTGTGATGGTTATATCATCTATCTCATATCTCCACTTACCATCAGCACCACGCTCCCATCCTGTTGCTATACGAATAGTTTTAGCGTCTTTATTGTCGGTTTCCATTTGTCTCGCAACGCTAAGGTTATCCCTTACGTTTTGAGATAGTTCTGCGTTTTCTCCTATAATCTGCTTACGGGTTTCTGGTGCGGTTATATTTTTAACTGCACTTGGAACTGCACCACCATAAGGAGCTATGCTTGAAGTTTTTTCTGAAATACCTTTGCCTGATATTTTTTCTTTAATATCTGTAGGCATAATTTCTTCAGCGTTCATTTTAATATCTGGCACACCTACTAATTCTCCTAATATATCAGTAGAATAAGTAGAATGTTTGGATTTACCTCCTAATTTAGTTGGTTTTAAAACCAACATTATATCATTCTGAGAAAAATTATTTTCTTTATAAAAGCCATCCCTTAATTCATTTAAGTCTACAAACCCCCCTAATTCTTGAACTAATTTATGAAATTTAGTATTTGGTTTTTTAAATTGTTCATTAACTGCTATTAAAAAAGCTTTTCTTCTAGTACTTTTTCTCATATCGGCCCAGCTATCAAACTCCTCTAAAGTTTCTTTTATTCCTTTAACTGGGTTAGTAGCTAATGCTTTTTCCTTAAAAGATTCATAATCTCCTAACTTCTTTTTGTAAATATCAAAAACTTTTTTATTGAATAACTTACTTACTATAGGAGAACCGCTAATAATAAATATAAAATCAGCCTCTTTTATATTTTTATTTAATTTAACATCATCTAATCCACTAGCCCATATCGCTTTCTTTTTTCTGTTTTCAGGTTGTAAAGCAAAACTAGGTCCAGCATCCATCTGAACACCTTCATACTCTCCTAATCCCAATTGGTCAGCTACCCAGAACCAAACTTTTTGGTTCTTTTTAATTATGTCATCTATAAGTGAAATTAAATCTATTTTATCTTTAGAAGTTACTAATGACATTTTGTAAGACTCCTTAAAGTCGATTTGTTTTCTTTTTTCAAGAGATGGTTTATTTATTATGGTTGGATTCCCTATAGGAGCAGTTGATTGTAATATATCTATATCAGCTTGCTCAATAACTTCTCCACTTGCAACCTTTTGAGATACAACTGATAAAAACTCTATAATATCCTTATCGCTATCTAACATACCTTTTATTGGTATATTAAGAACCTTAGCAAGCTTTCTTAACCATTCGTTTATTAATTTCTTAACAGGAGATGAAGTCTCGTAGTTCTCTGCTAGTATACCAAAAAGTTCAGAAATGCTTTCCTCAGATTGAAGTCCGTTAGTATACTTACTAGCAAATGCATCAAGTCGTTTAAGTAACTTTGGACTAGCTATCCTTCTAACAGCATCCAGCATATCTGATGTAATTCTCTGTGCCTCTTTGTTTGTTATTCCATCCTTAAGTAATATTGCGTGAAACACTTCGTGTGCAACAGTTCTTAGGTTTGCTTTTTCAAGGTTTATTTTTATAGTTTTTGTTGCTAGTACATACTCACCACCATCAATAGGATTACCTCCAGAAGCTTCATACTCTTTTTGAGTTTCGTATACCTCGATGGTAACACCCTTAGCAATATTTGATAAAGCCTTAATGGCGTTTTTAATCTGACCTCTAATTTTATTTTTTATAGCTTCACTATTAACTTCAGAACTATATTCTTTTTGAGACCTTTTATTTTCTTCTGATTTTGATTCTTTTTTATATTTTTTTTCTAAAGATTGTCTTTCTTTTTCTAGTTTATTTTTTTTATCTCCTAACTCATTATTCTTTTTTTCATAAGAATTTTTAATCTTATCTCTTTTTGCTTCAAGAGCTTTTATTTTTTTTTGCTTTTCTTCCTTTGATAAATTTTTATCATCTTTTATCTTTTCTCTTTCGTCAAAGTTTTTGTCGGAATCTTCTTTGTACTTTTCCCGTTCTTTTTTTCTTTGAGCTACAACATCAGCAATTTCTTTTGTTTTACTTTCTACTTGAGATTTAGTTTTAGATTTAGTTTCTACAGTAGGTTTGGCTTTTGTTGTTTTAGTAGGCTTAGATTTTGTTGTTTTAGTAGCTTTAGGTTTTTTAGCTTCAACCTCACTAGTTTGTTGTGTTGGTTTAGAAACTTCTGTTTTTAAAGAGCTTATATTTCGTGGAAGTTGTATTTCTCCTTTAGACATTGCTACATCACCTTTTCTACCCTCTAACAAATTATCATATAATGCTTTAGGTATGGCAATTTTATAAACTTTTCTATTGCCCATTGCAGCATACCTCTCTGCCTCAGCTTTAAAAGGAGTAAACCAAGAGCCTGCGTTTCCTCTAACAGAAAGTGGTAAATTCTCTGTATCCACAACCTTTCCTTCTGCTCTATATACATTAATAAATTCAGTTCCTTCAGGTGTTTGATTTACATTCTTGTTATATAAAGTTTCATCTATATAATCAATGTTATCAACCTCACTAGTTGGTTGTGTAGTTTCTAAAGCAGCTTCTTCTACAGTAGGCTCAGTAAATGTTTTTAAAATTTCTTCTACTTCAGAAGTTTTATCATTAAAGATAGCTTGCTCCTTCTCAGTAAGCTCGGTATTATCTTTAACCTTCTGCGCTAATGAGTTTAATCTTTCATCAGTTACATTCCCATTGTCAACAAAATCTTTGTACTCAGAATCAGTTACATCTATTTCTATTGATGTACTTTCTTCTTCAATGTTTCCAATTTCTTCTAATCTAGATTGTACTTCTTTAAGTCTATTTGATTCAATCTTAGTTAACGATGCATTATCAACATCCTTTATTTTATCTTTTAGCTTTTTTTCCTCCATTAAAAGGTTTACAACCTCTGGTTTGTTTTCTTTTGATAGTCTACCAATCTTATTTGCGGTGTTTACAGCCCCCTGAGTGGCTCTAAAGTTTTCTTTTATAGTATCAGCTTCCTCTTGGGTCATTCGCCCATTAGCGACCTCTATTTCTACTTGCTCGTCAACTATGCTAGATGTGTTTTTATTAGAAGCTAAATCTATTGTTGCTTGGTCAATATCTGTGTCTGGGGCAAATACAGATGAAGTATTTTTGTATCCTCCATCTTTGGCTGTTTTATTTGCTTGAACCCTCCCACTTACAACCTTTAGATTATTGTATGCAGCAGGCCCTACACTTAATGCTGCACCACCAAATTCTCCAATAGTTTCAAGAGCTATCTCTTTAATATCCATATCTTGACCTATCGCAAACCTAGCCGCAGCTTCACCAGCACCGCCACCTGCACCTTCTATTGCTGTACCACCAACAACAGCACCTGTTTTTATAGCAGCTCTAGATGCAACGCTTGTCCCTTTTTTTACTGCTTTTAAAGCAGCACCTGTAAATTTATTTGCAATTCCAAAAGTTATATAATCTACAGCTCCAATTATAGAACCTCTAGCAATAGCTTTTGTCCTTAATTCTGATAGTTTTTCTGGGTCACTTAGTACAGCTTTTACATTTTCAAATGTAAGTTCACCTTCTATTTCTTCTTGAAGTAGCTCATTAAAAGTTAATGTTGCCTCCATAGTTGCCTGCAAAGCCGCTTGCCCACCTCTAAGTGCAGCAAGAGCAGTAGCCCCAACAGCAACAGGGGCAGCTATGCCTCCAGTAGCGGCAGTGGCAGCAGCTCCAATACCTCCAGTAACAGCAGCACTAGCCCCAGCACCAGCAACAGTAGCCGCTATAACCTCTTCGGATTGAAGAGAGCCGACCATAGTTGCTAAAGAACTAGCCATTAACGGAACTGCAATTCCAGGATTTTCTATTGTTGCCATTAGAATACCGTAAGCTCCTCCTCCATTTTCGTCAACAGCTTTATCCCAAGCCGCCATTTCATCTTGAATCTTTTGATTTTTGGCTAACTCTTTATTTATTCTTATGTATTCATACAACTGCCTATCGGTAGCATCATCGCCTGCAATCATCAAATCCATTGTAGGGTCAACAGCGTCTGATTGAGCTAGTCCTGCATTAATAGCCCTATAGGTGTCTCCAATAGCATTAGTAATTACGTTTTTTCCAAACATCTCCTCAATAAGAGTGTTTTCTTCTTGTGATTTAAACGCAGTAAACGGAGCCTCTTCAACATCAACTTTAGGTTCATCTTTTTTTACAAGTATTCCTTGACTTACATAATCATCAAAGGTGTCAGGATACGCTTCTCTAAGTGCATTTTCTCCGTAAAGGTTCCCGTCATACTCATAAACCGAACCTACGACTTCTGCCTCAGTGTCTTGTTGAATTTCATCTTCAACAACTTCTTCTGACTCTTTTTTTAAAAGAATACCTTCAGATACATAATCATCAAATGTATCTGGATATGCTTCTCTAAGTGCAGACTCTGAGTAAGATGTTCCTTCGTATTCGTAAATGTTATCTTCTTCCATATTATATTATTATGCTTGTTATAAGCTTAACCCTTTTCTAATTACATCATCTGTAAAATATCTTAAAGATTCTTTACCACCTTCTGCTATTGCAGTAGCTTTAATCCATTCAAGCATATTTGGATTTTTAACTGAATCTTTAATGCTAGTTAATCCTTGACTTTCGGCAATTATTTTAGCATAATTTTGCAAATGAGGCATAAGCTTTTTATTCTTTTTATAGTATTCTTTTTCTTTTGGTTCTGAAGCATATCTATTTACATACTCTTCAATAGAATTAGTTGCGGATATGTTTTTCTCAATAACTTTAGCAAGTGCTCGAACACCCATTTCTGGAGTTTCAAACACTGCAAATGTTTCTTTTGTATTTAAATTAGTTTGACCTTCCCATTGATTTGAAGATATATTTTTAATATTCCCTAAGTTGTTGTTTCTTACATTTAAACTATCTGATGAGTTAGTTGGGATACGTTTACTTACTGAAGATAAATCTAATTTTTTAATTTTATCTACATCTGTAATTGGCTTTTGTTTTTTAGGTGGATTTTTTTCTTCATTAACAAACCCTTCGTACTCTGGGCTCATCTTTATAGCACTCTCCATTTCTTTTGCGTACACATCTTGCCACCCATCTTCCTCTAAATCAATCTCAACTTTATCACCATTTGGTTTTGTTAAAAGTAAAGCGTCACTACCAACATTAGTTTCCTCTAAACCTATACCTAACTTAGATAATCTTTTTAAATAACCACCCGATAAATTATCCATAAAATCTTCTTCCGATATATCAGAGTCTACATTTTTTATTGGATTAATAAGGTCCTTTACAATTGCAGCTTTAGGTATTTTTTTCCCTGGCTTAATAACACCTCTGACATCTTGTCCAAAAATATCAAGCAAATTCCTTTCGGCTAGTCTTGCCCCTTCATCGGTATTTAAATTCATCGTTAAAATAAATTCATCATCTTTATCAAAAACATCAATATCTCCAGATTTGTCATTTCTTACCTGAAAAATAGGTACATCTTTTATTCCTTGTAACGTAGAAAAATCTATCTCTTCATACCTTCCCTCCTTTGCAAGCGAACTATTTTTTTGAATTTCAGAAGATATAGATTCGGCTCTTTGACCTCTTGGTTTTCCTCTTACATATTCAGGGGCATTACTTTTTGTTTCTGTAGGTTTGTTTAAAGCACCATAAAGTTTTAAAGCGTTATCCACCCCTACTTTCCTTATTTTATCTTTCATCTCTTCGCTATAGCCATTATCTGGATATTTTGTAAAATCCCTAACAAGCTCATCTTCAGATATAAGAATTTCTTCCCCATACTCTACCTCTCCTTTTTCATTTCTACCTTTTACTGGCTTGTGAACATAGTATTTTTTACCATCAATTTCTCTTGTTTCTTTTACATTAGTTCTAATGTAGTCAAAAAGCTCTGGTCCTTTAAATCCAAACCAAGTATTCATAGTTGCGTTTACGGATGGAGTTACTGCTGCGGTTGCATTAGCTATATCTACAGCTTTTCTCTCAACTAAAATTGAAATATCTTGACCTCCTTCTACTTTTTCAGTTCTTAATTGTTTCCCGTAATTTTTACTGTATTCTTTGGTAAACTCACCTTTATCTATAACCTTATCTTGTTGTAGTTGATAAGCAATTCCAACTCCATTTTCACTACCGTCACCTGCTAAATCTGGTACTGTATGGAAAACGTGATAGTTATTAGTGCTTACCCCCTTTGCTGTTGTTTGTTCTTTTAATTCTCTTGTAGATATTTTATAGGAGTCACCTTCTATACCCATCTCTTTATTTAGTTGTGCTATTTCTGGACCAGATGTAACATAAAATACATCATTCCCAACAACCTCATAACTATTTCTTGCGTTAATATTGTTTCCTGGTTTTTCAACATTAATCATAACTAAAAGCCTTGGGTCAGTAGATGAACTTATAGAGCCACCTTTTGAATCCATACCACCTTTTAACATTGCATCGTTAAAAATTGAAAACACAGATTCTTTTGCAGCAAGTTGCAGACCTAATTCGTAGTTTGTAAAATTTTCAAACTCTCTAATTTTAATTGCATCTTCCTCCATACCTTCGTATGGTTCTTTTGCCATATTATATCTAGCTGCCGCTTCTTTAAACTCCTTTGTTCTTGGCTCAAGTGCACTAAGTAAACTTTCAGAATTTACTTTATTTTCTGTAGCAACCTTTGCTACATTTGAGGAAACTTCAGATTCGTATTGATTTATCTTTTTTGTTAATTCAAAGTTTTTTTGTTTATTAGCTGCTGCCATTGCAGCATATTTAGACATAGTTTCACTTATGCCCGAACTTACATCTTTTATCTGCTTAACAAAAGCATCTCCTAAAGTTGTATCTACTGTTGACCTTGGATTTCTATAGCTCATATTTTTATATTTTTATTTTGCTTTTTTAGAGCCTGCTTTTTTAGAGCCTGCTTTTTTAGAGCCTATAGAGCTTAACCCATAAGCCCCTCCCATAAGGCCTTCTGCGGCTAAGTCTCCAATAGCTTGTTGAGCTAATATTTGATTATTACTAGACGCTCTTTCTTGAGCATTTGCTTGGTCAGTTAAAGCCGCTTGTCTATCAAGCTGACCCTCCTCTCTTCTTTCTCTAGCATTGAAGGCATACAACTCTCCTTCTGCTCTCATTTTTTCATTATTTGCTTCTTGTTGCTCTATGTTTGCAGATACATCTTTTTTACTTTGTAATGCAGCTTGTGCAAGTGCGGTAGCACCACCAGCCGCAGCACCAGTTGCTCTAATTGCATCTAGGGTGTTAGCTAAAGCAATGTCTGTTTGCTCTATTTGCATCTCGGCAGCCTGTGTTGCTACTCCAATATTTGCAAAAGGATTTGTTACATCTTGCCTAGAATTTTCTAGTTGAGTTAATTTTTCTCTCATTTGAGTTGCGTGTGCTGCATCATCTGATGCTTGTTTTCTCATTGAGTCGTAAGTTTTAAGCGAGGTGTATAATTTAATTCCAACCCCTGCTAAACCTAAAACTCCTGATGCTATTTGTGCTGCTGGCATATTATTTTATTTTTTTAAGATTTTACAAAATTTGATGATACTGCAAATAAATTCTTTTGACCACCTAAATCTGTTGTGTTGTCTGTACTTATTTTTACTGTAGAGTAAAACCCTTTTATTCCACTCATACTAGAGCCTGGAAGAACTTGTCCTGGCATTCCTTGAGGAATATTTGAATTATTAGATAAGGCCCCTTTGTTGATTAAGTTTGCAACATACTTGTTTTCTTTTAAGTTAAAACCAACTCTGTATGTTATCCCTGCCTCTAAGTAAGCCCCTTCGTTATAACTTTTTATTTCCGATGACTCATCCCTGTAATTAGAGTTTAAAGTATTTACTAACAAAGCTCCCGTTGGGTCTGATAAGAAATAATCTACTTGCCATCCGTTTGTTCCTTCATAGCTTACTGTCTGAAAGTTTTTAGATACAGACACCATTGGATTAAATGATAATTGAACAGATGTTGGATTGTACACTCCATAGAAAGTCCCCCTATTATTAATTACACTTTCATCGTAATGTTTCCATAGAGAGCCACCTTTTGTTGTATAATAAGAGTTATTTAATGTACCACCAAAGCTTGGGTCATAATCCCAAAAGCTAGTCCATCCATTATTACTTTCGTTAAAAGAAAGAGTTTCATAGGCGTAAGATGTTGCTTCCCAATTCTGCATAGATACAACGTACTTGTCGTAGTAGTTGTCGTATGCCCCTACAACCCTGTCCATTACACTACTTGATAGTATTACAGTAGACCCTAATGCAATAGTTGATGTTATGTTATCGTTTAGCGTTATTATTTTATTTATTTCGTCTATGTCAATAATGTATAGCCCTGTTGGAAGTATGCCATCCCCTGATAAAGACATACCGTACTGAACTCTATCAAACGTATTAGTGTCCTCATCTAAATTTGACAATGTTAATTGATTAGGAGATACAGCTGCTACGATTAACTCAACTTGAATTGTTTGTAAGTTTTCAGATATATTTGATAACGTATCACGGAAGTAGTCTCTCATACCATAACTACTTATTTCTGTAAGACCATCTCTAGACAACCTCATTATAGCTCCTCTGTTTTTATCAGAGAAATACATTCTACCACCTTTAAAAGCAAAAGATTCTGGATTGTCACTTATACCATACTCCCCGTTGTATTGATTTATTTGACCAAGTACAAGCTGTGACGCTGTAAGTGCAGGGTTTCCATCTGCTGTGTAGATTGCGTCCTTGTCTATTAATGCGTTACTAACCTTATCCTCTTGAAAGATTATTAAGTTAGTGTCTGTTGTGAATAGCCTTTGTATTGAACCATACCTAGGGTCAACCTCTTTAGTTATGTTTTCTGCTGTAGAAAATACATTGGTTTCATTAATACCAGTTCTAGAGTTGTATATTCCAGAGTATATTAATCCGTTAGTAAGCCTTAACTCAGAATCTTCAGACTCTGATATATAAGCCTTTGCTCCAAAATCAACTTGTTTATTGTTGTATCCACCCCTTATCCTTGACTCTTCAATATACCAAGACACTTGATTAGCAAGGGTATCATCCCACGCTAACAAAGGAAACTTTGGATACCCTACTGGGTTCCAGGGTAATGAAGGCCAAGTAGCCTTGCCAGCAGCCCCGCTATTTTCTTCTACAACTTTCTTTACTAAAAAAGAATTGAAGTATGTTATTTCTTTTAAAAATCCCATTTTTTTATATTAACTTAAGATAATGAACTCCCATAAACTCTAACATACACAGATATTTTATTCCATCCCTCACTGCCAATACCATAAGACCCATTAGAATAATTCGTAGAGTCTCTAACTTTCAATACTAATTTGTAAACCACATCTCTAAAAGTTCCTATAGGAGTTACTTGGACTTTATTAAACCATTGTAATCTGCTTCTTACTGCTTGTATCTCAAGGTTTCCGTTTTGGTTAACCAACAAACTAAAAGTATTTATTCCTTCAAGAACTTTTTGGTCTCTATTTTCAGGTACTACACGTTGAATATATTCTTGGTCTGTTATATCCACCCATTTAGAATATTGAGAGCCATTAGGGTCAAAGGGAATAATCCATTCATCCCAGTATAAAACATTCTCTATCACATATGACATTCCTTCTTTGTCCAAAAGAGGACTTAATGCTCCATTTCTAAAGTCAAGAACACCTATAGTTTCATTAAAAGCAACAAAGCTAGAAAGTTTTGTTGTATATATTTGATGACCTAACCTATATTCGTATTGTCCTAGAGGGTTTTTCCACTCCCTACTTCTAAAGCCTCCAAAAAACTTCTCTGCATAAGTCCAATCATAATAGGAGAAATCAATAGTTGTCACTGGAGATACAAGTTTAGGAAAAACATTTTGTAACCTACTTGAACCATAATCTTGTATTATTCTTTGGCTAGTAACTAATCCAGTTGCAATATCTGTTGTTGTAAACTCAAAAACAAATTTCCAATTATCAACCTGATAACTATTGCTTTTGTATACAAAGTTTGCGTTTGGTCCAGTTTCTATTTGAAATTTTTTGTTAGCAGTTTGCTTTAGTATAAAAAGTTTATTATCAACAACAGATTCATTAACACCGTTAACAACATCAACAATCTTACCTGTTAAAGTTATAGTTGAGTCTAAAGCTTTTTGAGATAAAGATAACCCTTGATTAGTTAATATATCAAAAGAGTTTAAACTTATAATTGTGCTAGGGGCTGTTGATTCGGTTAAATTAAAAGACCACCCATCTATGGATGCTGGAATCAACTCAGTTACAGCTGTTTCTATTGATTGATTTAGTTCAGATATTAATCCTGACGTTCCTGTCTCGTAAAATATATCTAAATTAGATTCTACTGGAGCCGTTTCGTAAACATTAAGCCTTGTTAAATTAAAAGAAACTTGAGAATTATTTGTTAAATCAGGCCCAACGTTATCTCCTCCAGTTGCTCCTATTAATTTTTGCGTTGACACCTCTCCAATGTATGGGTTTGCACCTGTTTGTGTTGATAATACAGGGCCTCCTGATGGAGAAGGAATGCTATAAAATGGAGAAACGGTGTATGGCTCTCCATCTACCATTTTATCTAACCCAATTTCATTCCTAGTTCCTATTAATGTAACTTTATCAGGAGTTGTATTTGGGATAAACTGCTTAGATGTTGGTTCTGTTCCATCCCACTCATTGTTATAAACCCTGCCAAATAAATTTACTGAACTTGAAAACTGCAAGTCTTGTGCCCCCACTTCTTTTAAATCTCTTGGAACCTTATTTATGTTGTCTGAAAATAAAGTTATAAATGCAGTGCTTTGTGATTTTGTAGGTACTGGTGTAACTGGTGTTGGATTAGGAGGGTCAAGTTGTTTTCCTGCATTTTCTTGAGGGTAATTATTTAATATTGTTGGTAAAAAAACATTGTAGTAGTCTTGTTCTTTTTGTTGGACAACAACCTTGTATGTATACCAACCCAAAGGATTTGTTTCACTATATAACCCTGCATATCCTGGGACATCTAACAACTCTGGTATTTTAGATATAAAGTCTACCTTTAAAGAGCTTCCTCTGTAAATACTTTTTTCAGTTGCAGAATCAGTTATAAAGTCTCCTGGAGTATTTCTATACTCACAATACACAGTAGAATTTTTAGACGTAATAACATCAGATTGTCTTCCAAACTTATCAGCTAAAACAATACCTACCTTATAAGACCTGTTTTGTTTTAACACACTATTTGGGTACTCTAGTTCACTAAAAGAATTAAAGTTACCTAATTTATTTTTTTCGCTAGTTGTAGCAATATAGTTTATTGAGTTTGGCCTTGCAGTCCTAACTAAGTAGTTACCATAAATTACTCTATTACCAGTCACCTCTTGGGTTTTAGCTCTAATAGGAGTTTTGTCAGAAGCCCTAGTAGAATCGTTTGTTGGTAGCGTCTTTACAGGTGACTGAGAAGAGTATTTATATGAAATAGTATCAGAGTCCTCTAACCTTAAATCTGAGTTAGATATAGTATCTAATACTTGAATAGATGTTTTGTCTGACTCTTTATAAAGTATATCTATTTCTTGAACTTTTAAGATGTCAACTAAAGATTCTCCATTAGGTATATCTTCTGGTAGTGGTATAATTAACTCAGCTTGATTTATTTTATTTTCAAAAAAACTAATGATAGTGCTTTTTACTGCATTGTTTTCGTCTGAATTTGCGTCATCATCATTTATGTTAGATGGAACTGAATCTTCTAAAAAATACCCATCTTGATTTGGTATAAATGCAATCTGAGAGAACGGTGCAGATAAAGAGTATTCGTTGTTGTCATACTTAAATCTGTAGCTAAATCTTATAAACTTGTCAGATAAAAAATTAGAGTCCCCATTAAATGTATTACTATAATAAGGATTTGCACCAAGAGTGACTATGTCATCTTGTTGAATTTCAGATATTTCCGTATGAGTTATTGTAAGGCCATCAATAGATACGTCAGTTATAGTTATACCTGATAAAGCATTAAATCTTTCCTGAGAGTTTGGTGGCGGCTGAACTGCTGATATTGTTGCACCTACCCAATTACCACTAATAGCAGATGCAACCGTAAACTGAGTGTTACTTATTTTAGTAGCAACCGTAACCGTAGCAGCTCCTGGAAGGTTTTTAGATGTAACATCTTTAAGAGTTGATTCTTTTTTAATGTTATCTTTTGAAACCTTTAATACAATAGGATTATCTAATACAAGAGTTGGAATAGCTGATATAGTTATCGTATCTCCTTCGTTAAACCCTTGACCTCCAGAGTCAATTACGATAACGCTACTAACAAAGTCATTAGTAAAAAAAACTTTCAAAGTAGCCCCACTTCCAGAGCCACTTGTATCATATGAGGTTACTTCGTATCCTGAACTACTAGCTCCAACGACATTAACTGTATCAATTATTTCTAAACGTGAGTTTACTTGCAATGCATAAGGAACTTCTGTTTCTTCATTCTTTAAAAAACTAATTGGCTTCCAAGGGTAATACCTAGACACAGATATGTCTTCTTCTTTTGAGTAGTAAACATAAGTAGAACCACCAGCCCTTGCGTTAGCATTTTCAATAGCGGTTTTTACATTTATTTTTCTTGGTTGATTTCTGTCGTCTGTAAAAAACAGTAAGTCTTCTAGCAAGTTAATACCAAGTATTCTTTTATTTTTTGCAAAGTTTAAAAAACTTCCACTAACCAAAACAGTTCCCTGAGCAGAGTTAAGGTCATACAAACAAATGTAGTGACTTGATGTTGATGGAGCGTAGTGAGAAAGTCCATCAGAAGATGTGTCGTTCCAGTCAGTTATAAAAGCAAAAATTCTATTGTTTGTACTATCTATATAAAAACCAATTATTTCTAAATTAACACCTGTTAATCCGAAGTCAGTTAGCAAAACATTACCACTAACATTTTGTAATAAACCAGAGTCACTACCCTCAGAATTTATTATTGCCGCATTTCTTGCGTCTATGTACTCTTGGTTTGAAATCATCCTTGGGTTAAGGTCTTTGTTCATCTTAGCCCCGACAAATATATTTTTAACTTCTGGCATATTATATTATTTTATCCACTTAGATTTACCTCTCATAAGCTGCGTAAGCTCACCAATTTTAATGTTAGATAACCTTATCTTAGCGTTTCTTAACTTTGCACTCCTCTCTCTTTTTAATCTATTAACGATGTACTCAGGTTGGTTAATTCTTGTAGAAATAATTGCGTGGCTTATATGGGCATACATAGCGTCTTCTATCATCTTCGGGACTCTAGTATCCAAGTCATACGCTAAACCGTCTGAGATGTACTCTATGACGATTATACGGCCTTTTAAATTGCTTGAGAAAGTAAACACTCCTCTTACCTCATCAATTCCAAACCATCCGTTATTTTGAGTTAGTACAGGGTCTGCTCCATATCTTTGTCCGTATGCTCCTCCCCAATATAAACTGTTAGCGTACATATCGTCAACATTGTATCCTGCATTTATAGACTCTTCAGTGTATAGCCCAGTTACTTTTTTAGTGTCTGCTGCTCTCCATCTTTCCACCGTTTGAGATGGGTCTGTGTTTACATTCTCCCCAAGATTATCTTGAACAATTTCACTTGTTGAGTCTTGTTCAGGAGCTTCTGCTGGATTTATTGTAAGGTTTGTATTTGGGTATATGATTCTTTTTACACCTAAGTCATCAATCCAAGATAGCCTAACGTAGTTCACATAGTCTTGTGGTATAACTGCTGTTAGACTTGGCGATATAGTTAGCTCTTGTGACTTAATACTTTTTAGTGTGTCGTAACTAAACTCTTGCATTCCACGTTTTGCGTGAAATATTATGTCAGTTCTTTTAGCACTTGGTATAAGCTTCCCTGCTCCAACGTAAGCAACGATAAAGTTATTTATGACATCATTTAACGATGTGTACTGATAACCTCCGTAGTTCCCTTCTTTTGCTGTTTCAATAAGACTTACAACAACTGCGGCATCGTTAATAGGTGCTACATCGAATGTAATTGTATTTGTTGCAGATAAGGTATAGTTAGTTACAATTATTCCATTAACTGTTACAGAAAAGTTTGTATTAGAAACACCTGCTACCGTTGCAACTAAATCAGTGTTAAATGTGCATATAAAAATTCTGTTGACTGCATCTCCAGTAAAAGCCTGCTGTCCAGCGTAGTATTGTGCATTAGTTTCGGTGATTAAACCACCATTTGGATTTGGCATATCTTATTAGCTTTTTTCGTTTATTTCATCTCTCTGTACTTGGCTTGCAGCAACCTGCACAATCTGTGGGTCTTTTATTACAACACCAAAGTAAAATAATGTTCTAAGTATAAAGTTAGTCTGCTCAGATACATCAAGTTCAATTTGAGTGGAACCATATGTGCTGTTACCATTAAAGTCTGATGCCTGTAAAAGAATTTCAACAGGACCACTAGCTAAAGGTGTTCCAAAAACACTTTCATCTACAGTTATTTGTTGACCTCCTGATGGAAGATAGTTTATTCCTGGAGCGTTAACACCAACACTTGAAACAACTCCGTTTAATATTGTAATTGAAATATCTAACCCAGAACCTGGACCAAAAGAGTTCCACTCAGGGTACAAAGGGTCATTAACAATTCCTCTATAAGTTCCGTCTATAGGATAATTTGTAACAGAACTAATTACACTATTTGTTAATGAGTTAGGCCCTGTATTTACAGATGTTACGTTGTATACATTACTGTCGTATATGTATTGTCCAACACTACCAACAGAGTACCCCCATCTAGGTTCAGAAGGTATTCTTAAGTAGCTAACACCTATTGAAGATGTTATTGTACTTGGCTTTACATAAAGCCTATTATTCTCAAGTAAGTATGTTGGAAATGATTCTGTAGATTTTGTTAGAGGAGATTTTTGGATGTTGTAGAACTCCATTCTTTGAAGTCTTTGTAGTTCAACTTCGTCTTTGTATGTTACAGCCCCTAGTCTGTAAATTGGTAAGTCCTTACCTGCTTCTTTTAATTCAAAGTATATATCAGATGGAACATTTGCATTATACGTTGTACCACTAAATGTTTTAAATATTGAAATCTTTTCATCAATATTGGCAATCCTGTCTGCGTAATCTGTATCACTTTGAGGAACCCTTAACTGTTGGTTTAAGTCATCACAGTACTGCTCAAAAATTTCTAATTGAACTTGGTTAGATATTCTATTAAACTCATCTGGAGTAACATATCCCCTTTCCTCTTTGTTAAGTATTAATAATACAGTCTTATATACCGTATCTATATTTATTGCCATATTAATATTTTGTTTTATTTACAAAAATAGGCCAACCGAAGTTGACCTACCCCTGTAAATATAGTTACATATTAAGAGAATTTTTTCTCTATACTTTTGTATACTAGCATACCCTCGTCAGTTTTAAACCAACTAGCTAATGCTGAGTATGGGTGTTCGTCAAATGGTACTTCCATTAACTTCTTGCCATTAACAGACCAAGCAAATGTCTTCTGGTCAGACGATAACTTTATAATACCAGCTTCTGTTGCTTTAATCCCAAAGCTTCTAAGTTCAACATTTTCATCGTTTGCAAGACTAATAAATAATGCTGGATTGTTTTTAGCAAGTAGCATTAAGTCTCTTTTTAACTCTTTGCTTGTCATTTTAGACACAGCACTACCAAGCTCGGTTCTTAGTATTGCCTCTGCGTGGTCAACCTCTAATTGTAGTGCTAAATTTAAAGCTTCAATTTCAAGCTCAATATCCTCTAACTCGTTTACTGCTTCAGCAACTTGGTCTTGCTCTGCATACATCTTGTTTCTTAAAGGATGGTATAGAGACAAAAGTTTTTGTAAGTTTTGTTTTTCTTTAGGAACCATTAACACTCCATTTTTAAAAACAATATGAGCCAATGTTACAGGCCCATTTTGTTCATCTACAAATGGGGATAGTTGATTTGTTGCGTACCTAAGTTCTCTTTCGTATCCTAGTTCTGGGTCAAAGTACATTAGTGGATGTCTTTGAGAGTGCTTAGATGCCAATGTTAAAGTTAAAGGCGATACGTTATTTTTTAGATAGTAAAGTCTATCTTTAATTTCCCACTTTGCAGTAGAATTTGTTTTTTCTTTTTTTGCCATAATAAAATATAATATAATATAAAAAATAATAATAAGAGTAATAGTTACCCCCGTCTAAAAAACGAGGGTAACATTACAATAAATGATTGCTGTTACGCAGTCTTTGTAAATAATACAAAGTTGTTAGCAGCTTGAGTAACTAAACATCTTTCAGATAAGAAGTTAACTCTCATTACATCTTCAGCAGAAGTATAAGCACCACCTACAGAACCAGTAATCCAAGACTTCATTCTTCTGTCGTCAGCTTCAGAAGCTCTGTATCTAACGTGCAAGAATGGTCGTCTGATGTTAGTTCCTAACATTTGGTCATACACTGTACTTGTTCCAGCAGGAACCATAACACCTTCTACGTTATCAATCAACCCACGAGTTGAAGCATCGTTTAAGTATTTCCAGTCAGTCTTATAGAAGTCGTAAGAACCTCTTCTAAATCCGCTAAATCCTAAGTTTAACGCCATTTCTTCAGAGTTCTCAAAAACACCATAAGAAGTACCACCAGCACCATAAGAGTTCTGAGCAGCTAACATATCATCAAAATCAAGAGTTGTAGCTCTGTCTAAAAATAACATATTTTCCTCAATAGCTCCTTGCTTGTCAAGGTTTTCAAGAATGTTGTCAAAGTCTTGCAAAGCACTTCTTTGTCCAGCTCCAGAAGTTCCAGTTCCATTAGCATAGTTTTGGTATACATTTCCTCTTGCAGTAATTGCAGCAAAAAGACCTTCAGTACCAGCACTAGAAACTCCAGCAGTTGACAAAGCAGCAGGAACAGCAGAAGTAGCAACAGCTAACTCTCCTTCAACCATTGCCATTTCTAAGTAATCTTGAAAACGTAATCTTGTTTCCCCTTCAGACTTCAAGTACCACAAATATCCATTTGTTCCATCTTCAGCAGCAACTTCAACCCATCCAATTTGTGCAGCATCAGAACCATTAATTTCGTAGTTATCCTTAATGATAATTGGCTTGTTGCTGTACTGTGTAAATGAAGCCTCTAAAGAACCATCCATCCCAAATTGACCTTTAGCAAACTCAGAACCATAAACAAATATGTTTATTGTGTCGTTTAATGCAAATCCAGCAGTGCCTAAATTAGAAGCAGTATAAGGTAATACTGTAAATTCTTTAGCATTGTCGCCATCAGGGTTTATTGCCGAAACATAACCTTTAATTGTAACTCCTACTCCAGTTCCAGTAACACCTTCAATAACAACTGTGTTTCCTTTTCTAATTGCCATATTATGACCTGAACCTAAAGTAATTCTACCATCGGCAACAACTCCAACTGTAACAGATTCAGCAGTATTAGCAGCTCCTGAAGTCTCGTATCCAATATGCAATCTATTTTGTTCAGACCATACAACTTGGTCAGAAGTCATTGGCATTTCTGCACCAACCATTCTTAAGAATCCTGATAGAGTTCTGTTTCCGTATCTCTCTACCTCAGCTTCGTAAAGTTCTGGTAGGTATTGTTGTGCAAAGTTTCCACCTGTATCGCTAGTGAAATCAATGTAATTAGATGCCAATAAAGATTTAGTTGGCATTGGTTTTAGGTCAAATACACCTAAAGGGTCGTTAGTTCCAAATTGTCCCATTTTTTTTTTAATTTTTAAAGTTTATTTTTTTATTTTTAATTTTGAAGAGTCCACTCCGCTTATAGCCTTAATTCTAAGTCCATTTATAAACACGCTATCACCAGAAGTTTGCCTTGGTTTGTCTGATAGATTCTTAGAACCATTCACAACCTCCTTAACAGCATCGGCTTTACCTTGCTCATAAAAGTGACTTGCAATCTTGTCTACGTTAGACGCAGCATACATCGCTTTATGATAGCCTTTATGGTCTGAAACTTCTCCCTTGTCATTCAGGAACTTCCCGATTATGTTAGAAAGTTCAGATTGTTTTTCAGCAAGACTAGTTGGGTTATTAACGCCATACCTGAATTTTTTGTCACCAATATTAAAATCAAAACCTTTGAAATCGTTGTTGAACATTTCAGATGTAGCTTTTTTAAACCTGTCGTGCTTTTGGCTATTTAAGCTTTTCTCTTCGTTGTATCGGTTAAAGAATTCCATTGCTTTTTGTTGCTCTTGGGTTACGCCTGGTCTTAACTTAATCTCATCGTAATATTTACCCTTTAAGTCTTCTAAAAAGTTTTTGGCTTCTTGAACCTCTTCTTTGAACGCAAGCTTTTTCTTGCGTATATCTCTTTCTTCATCTAAGTCTTCGTCATACGAAAATTTATCTTCTAAAAGGAAATTAATCTCGTCATCATCAAGATGCGGTTTGCTTTTTTTGTAATACTCTTTTAATAATGTGTTATTGTCTACTGTGCTGTAGTCAGCATTTAATCTAACATAATCTTCTACAGTACCACCTGTTTCTTCCATAAAAGAAACTAGCTTCTCAACATTTTCAGGTAGTGGCTTTCCAGTAATGTTTGAGTCTCTAACAGCCTCTGACATTTCTTTTGAAACACTCTGAATCTCTTCTTCTTCTTCTTCTTTTATTTCTTGGATAGTAATAACCCCTTCATCTTGAATGGAGCCTTCCCCTGATGATACTTCTGTATCCACTTCTTGTACAGTTTCGGTTGGTTTATCTGCAACCACTGTTGTTGTTTCTTGCTCTTTATTGGCATTGTCTTGGTTTAAGTTAACCTTAGTAGGTTCTTCTTCAACTTTTTTATCTGTAGATAAATTTACTTTAGAAACTTCAGGGGTTTTACCTAACTTTTTCATTTTAGGTTTACTCTTTATTTTAAAGTCACCTTCTTGTTTTACTTCTTCTGACATAATATAATATAATATAAATTAAAAAATTCTATTTACTTTGGGTCAAATTGTCCTAAACCAATCCCCCCCATAACATCATTACCTAAACTTTCAAAGTTTTTCGGTAATAGGTTATTTTTTCTTTGGTCAATTAACTCAGATTGCTGAGTTCCTTGTATCTTTACTCTTTTATCTTTTCTATCTTCAATATTTTGTTCCTTTGACAATTCAGCATTTGCTCTAATCTGAGCTAGTTGCATATTAAAGTTAAACTCTTCAGCCATAAGACCTCTTTTTATTTCGGCCTCTGCTTGCATTCTTTCTATTTCAAACTGAGATTTAGCTTGCTCAATACTAATTTTTTCTGCTGTTATTACTTGTTGCTTTTGAGTTTCAGCCATTGCAGCAGCTTCAGATGCTTGTGCGTTAGCTTGACTTTGAGCTTGTATATTTGCTTGCTGTGCTTGTTGTGCTTGTTGAATTTTCTTTTTTGTTCTATCCTTAAGCATTTCATTTGCAAGTTGAAGATTTTTTATTCTCCTTATATCAATAGCATCTTCAAGATTTATTCCTCCAGATTGCAAAGAAATTTGTATGTTTTGTTCTAACTGTGCTTTTTCTTCATCATCAGGCTCTAACTCAAAAAATATTCCAAAGTCGTGTAAATTTAAATTAGCTACTTCTTTTAATGTTTCCACATTAAAATTAGTAATACTATTTATAAGAGAGTTAGATGTTAATGCAAACTGCAATGAATCAGCAATTCTCATAGATATATTTTCACAAGCTCTAAGAGTTAAATAACAACTTGCTTGTAATATGTGTCTAGTTGCTACATTAGATTGATTAGCGGCCATTTTTTGAAGCCCTACAAGTGCATCCTTAGATGGAGCAGAACCATCTCTTGCCTCGTTCAATCCTGTAACGTCTCTTATCATTTGTAAGTAGTACTGATACGTTTGGATTAATGACTGTATCTTAGCTCCACCACTTGAGCTTGTAAGCTCTTGGATTGGAACCTTACCTCTATTCATTTCTCCATCTTGTGTCATTGACCTACCTAATACACTACCTGTTTGAAAGTACATATTAAGAGCTTCTGCTGGATTGTAGCTAGTTCCGTTTCCTAAGTCAACCTCTGCCAACCCGTCCACATCTAAGAATACTCCATCAGGAACCATCTTTGTCATAACTTGCTGTAGTTTCAAGTGTGTTATTTGAATCATATCAGCAAATCCTGTAATCTTACTTACAACAGATTCAATCCTTCCATTATACATTCTTGGTGCACACAGAACATAGTTCATTTCTACCTTAGTAGTATCTGCGTATGGTCTTGTCATATTTTCAGACAGTTCCCACTTCAACATTGTATTTGTTCCAAGAATTTTAGCACCACTGTAAAGAACCTCTATACTCCTTGATACTTTTTTAAATGTATCATTTTCAGGTGGGTTAAAGTCATCTGATTTTTGTATAACTTTTTCTAACCCGTTTGGTCCTGTCTTTATTTTAAATACTTGGTTGTTGTAAGTCTTGTACTCAAAGTATAAAACTTGCACTGTATTTTCGTCATACCCTTTCCACCCAGTCAAGTACTCTCTATTGCCTGGCATATCTTCAATTCTTTTTAATTCCTCTTGAGGTATATTTGGAAATTGTTTTTTAAGTTCTGGTATTGTAACAGCTTTAACTTCTCCAATATAATATATATCTTCAAAGTTAGGGTCTTCAGTGTATGAATAAACTAAATTTGCAGGGTCGCAGTACTCTACCTTTACCCCATTAGCTTTATTCCAATTTGTTTTGACAGCACCTATACCAAGAATGGTTAGGTCGTAATTAAATCTTTTTCTTATTTCATCAAACTTGTTTTTTGCAAGCACTTGATTTATGACTTCTTCTTCCGCTATCTCTATTGATTGTTTATAGTCTAATTGCATATGAAGAGATAACTCTTCTTTAGATTGAGGTAATTCTTCTGGATTGCTGGTATTGAAGGCATCTATACCTAAATTTTCTTTAAGTTTTAATAGTTGCTCTTTTGCCGCCATATCTTGCATTAAAGCAGAAGCGTAGTCAGTTCTTTTCTTTGCTGATTCGGGGTCTTGTGCATAAGCACTAATTTCATATTTTTTTTCTGTTATTCCGTTTGCAACTATATCTACAAACTTTGAAATTACAGGTACTGGTTTCCAGTCTAAGTTTAGATAAGAAAGGTCTCCATTTATAGCAAGTTCATCTTTATATTTTTGCACAGGTTGCTCACCTCTAGCGTATAATCTTAAACTATGAAAGTGATTATAATTTGTAGCAAATCTATTTCCATACCCTCCTTGATTAAACCACTCAGACTCTATAGCTTGAGCAACTTGCCTTCCATATTCTGGACTATCTTTCTCAGCGTTAGTAACAACCTGGCTAGGAAATACGCTATTTGGATTTGCAACTACATTCATTTAGTTTCTTATTTTTGAATAACTTCCAGAGTTGTCATATTTTTTAAACCCTAGACTTATGTTTTTTCTTACTACTTTATTTACTGGTGCGTAACGATTTCTGTTACAAGCCATAATGGCTAATCCTGAACTTATAGAAGCATCGTGAGATGTCCTGTTGTTTATATTAAACCTTGCCCAATCTTCTAATGTTCTTTGAAAATAAACATCTCCCATCTCATCATCTCCTAAAATTCCTACAAGTTCCTCAATATATGTTTCTATTGCAGCAGCGTGAGCTTGCTTTATATCTTCACTAGAGTTAGGTAATCCCCCAATTTCTCTTTCTGTTACTGATAGTCTTGTATACTTTTTATCAGGTCTATTCATTGAGTATCCTCTATACCCTCTGTTCTTAAAGTGATACAATAACCTTGGTTTGTTATTTTCTGCTAGTATTGGCATACCGTAAAATACACAAGCCATTAATACATCCTCAAAAAATATCTCTGCTGTTTGAGGTCTTGCAATGTACTCTAAAAAGAAGTGGTTACTTGGAGCATCTTCCATACTAAACTTAGTTAGTCCGTGAAGAGAACCATTAGAACCTCTCTTATCTACTGTTCCCGATATGTCATATGGGTCACATCCAAAAGCTCCTAAATGCTCATTACCTGGGTAATTTGTTCCACCTTTAGAGATAACTCTGTTTTGTAAAGATACAGGAGGAATCCAAGTTATATAAAACCTACCCTTTGGGTTTGGCATAAACATTACTCTTGTATCTTGAATCCCATTCTCCCATTGAAAGTTTCCTCTAGTTATTAATGAACTAGACTTCATCCCTTCGTTGTGGTCTATCTGTTGATATATCTTTTCCAAATTAAATATAGACTCCTTTGCTTCATCTCTAAATGCGTGCTGTTCCGTTCTAGGGAACTGTCTATAAAATTCATTTAATCCATCTTGGTCGTTTTTAAGACCTTCTACTTCATTCTCCCAATAATCTATTACCCCTTTACTAATTAAATTTCCGTATGTGTCTTTAATTGGTTTCTCTGGCTTATCGAATACAGGTAATCCATAAGAATCAATGTATCCCTCGTAGTTCCATTCCATAGGTATGAACAAAGAATATAGTCCTGAAGCAGTCTGTCCATTGCTATTTCTGTTCGTAACGTCTGATGCATAGTATAACTTTTTAAAATTATCTCCTCCCTTATCTAAAGCATTTGATGTTGAACCCATCATACACTTACCTATTATCCTGCTACCTAACCTAAGACAAGTTTTTGTTACCCTCCAGTTATTAAGTATGTTGTTAGGTTTCTCCCACTTACCAGACTCATCGTGTACAAGTAACTTTAATTTTTCTCCATCATAGGAGTTGTCGCCTGTATTCTTCCAATCAATAGTAGTATCCAACCCTTTGATATCTTCTTGCTTTTCGTTAGAATCAAGTTTCCTCCTCGTAAATTTCGATGCTGGTACTCTATATGCAAGTTCAGTCTTGGGTCTGTCCATTCCATCTTGTATAGGTTTAAAGAAGAATGGGTAGTTGACTGAGATTGGTACAACTTTGTCGGTAAACATCTTTTTTGCATCAGGTCCTGACTTTGATAGTATCCCATATCTTGAGTCAACTGATATTGTGGCAAGGTTAACTGTTTCTCCCGAAGACATAAAGGAGAATCCACTCCGTCTATTTTTAAGGTAGCACATTCCAAAGCACCTTGTGTCAGCTTTGCAGGCTTCCCAAAATATGTAGAACAATCTATTTGATTCTCTAAAGTCGGGGTGTCCAACGTCAATCTTTGACCATTGCAAGTACATATAATGAGAGCCAGTAATATAAGTAGGCTCACCCTTATTATTAAACCAAAATCCGTTTTCCCTTCTTTCAAATTCTTTTTCAATGTAATCGTACCATTTTTCTTTAAATTCTTCTGGATACTCTTCCCAGTCAAATATTGTTTTTATTCTACTAAGTTCTTTTGGATACTCAATATTAGACCACTTATTTCCTGGTAGTTTTTTAACATCAAACTCTTTTGGTAGTGCAATTTTTAAGTTTTGTATCTCGTAAATCTCACCTATTTGACCTGTCTTACTTATTACAACAACATCAAAATCTTCATTGTATCCGTACTTCCAAGACTTAGATATATTCTTTTTATTTAGTGTTGATGGTTTTATGTGGTTGTCTAGTACTCTGTATAAACTTTGCTCGTACATATTACTTAGTATTAGCTCTTCCCTCAGCAAACCCTCTAAACTCTTTCTTTTTAGTTTCTTCTTTAGGTTTTTCGTTTAGTATATCTTCTTCATTTTGTATACGTTGAAGTATTTCAAATGCATCAAATATTGCAAGTTTTTTAGTTGCTGCTGCATTCTTTAATCTATCCGCTGTTATGTCATCCCCTGAGTCTATGATAGCTTCTTCAGCAACTTTAATAAGTTCAAGAACTGCTTTTTGCCCAGCTAGGATTATACTCTCTTTCATCTCCTTTACGTTCATAGCTTCCAACGATATTAATAAATTTCATACAATATAATAATTCCCCATCTATAATAAACTCAAACTCAGATTCAGGTCTAAATGAAACAAGGTCTCCCTCATTTATACCTAAGTTTGTTAGTCCTTTGTTGCCATACTTTAAAATACCTATAAGTGGTTTTTCTTTTGTTAAAGAAAATATACTATCACTTTGTATTGGCTTTACGAAACAATAATTAAGATGAGTCTTATTTTTTCCATACATATATATTTGCTCAGGTGAACAAGCATACATATCTTCTTTAATGAAGCTTCTACTATTTTTTTCGTTCCCTCTAATGTCATAGAATCTTCTAAATACGTTATGGTGTACTACTACTTTATCTCCAACTTTAATGTCAGTTTTTATAGATAAAGGCAAAGCGACAACTTCTGCCACCTTGCTTACACTTTTAAATTCCTCAATTCTTGTATTTATAATGAGGTCAACATCGTCAACCTTAACAGTATTATTGTATCGACCCTCTATGGGTTTTACGATAAAATCGTGAATACTTTTCATTAATACTGCAAGTCATATTCAACAGATATTGCCATATTAGAATTAAACTTTTTCCAAGGCAATGTTTCTTTTTCTTTTTGAATATAGATGTTATAAGAGTTATCTTTCTCATTGAAAAGAATATCAGATATTTCGTGACCACCATACACCTGCTGTCCAACAGAGTAGTGCATAGCGTCATTTTTGTAATCAGACCCTATGCTGATTTTTCTTATAACATTACTCATTATTCCTTAATTGTATCTTCAACCTCGGAGTAACTTCCATCGTCAAGATTAATATTTACACGACCATACTTTTCTTCAAGTTTGGTTTTTGTTTCTTCGACTTCTTGATTTACATCAAGCATTACGACCATAACCTCGTGCTTCCTAAGCTCTAGTGTTCCGATGTCTTGTTTAATTTGAGCAATTTTTGTTTGTTGCTCTCTGATAAGCTCTAGCTCTTCATCTGTAATTCTATTCATATTAAATTAAATTTGATTCTTACTCTTTTTATAATTACTTATTTTTTATTATTTTTCTGCTGATGTCCCATAATAGTAGGCAAATATGTTTGAAATTACCACACCTTCAACCATACCCATTAAATGTACAAAGAGTTCGTTATGTAAAACTCCTTCCTCGTAAACTACTGCGTATATGATAAATAAGAAAGAAGCTAACCCAACGATACCTGTAAGCATCATCATAGTATCTTTCCCACCTGCCTTTTTAACTTCAACCTCTCTATTTCTAGCAGATTCTCTATCCTTTACTTCTAACTCATACATTTCTTTAGTTTGAGCTAAAGCTTCTTTTTTGTCTTCTGGGCTAATCTTTTCGTCTTTCTCTACAAGGTTTTTAACAATGCCTAAAACACCTGCGTCTGGTAATAAGTCTCCAGCTATATCTAATATATGTGGAGCAGTCTTACCTAAAAACTTACCTAACTTTGTATCTTTAAATTTCTTAGACATTGTATTTTTTATCTTTATATTTAGTTTTAGATTTCTTATAAGCCTCTGCTTCCCAAGGAGAATTAGATGGACTTGCCATAGCTATCTTAGGATTATTCTTTGAGTACTTCTTACCCTTCCAATAAATGTTCTTATCATCATAATCTAAGTCACCTCGTGACATTTGATTTATGTGGACTTTTTCGTGCCTAATAACCTCATCGTGAAACTTAGGGTCTAGCTTCTCATTTATTATGATAGTGCCGTTGTTATTACTTTGCCCAAGAACACCTTCCCCCAAGTCTGCTTGATAGACTGGAGTCGGTTCGTTCTTATATGGTGGGTTAGATAGCTTAAACGCCATTATCTTTTCATATGTTTACCTACTTGGCTTCCACACATTTTTAGTTCACTACCTTTCATCATTGGCTTGTCATAAGAACCCATAGAGGTTCCTGCCATATTAATGTTTGAAGGGAAAAAGTCATTAAAAGTTTTTGGAGGATTTTCTTGTGCCTTTTTACTTTTGATAACTTGTTCTTTAAAATTTTGCTCTGCCTTATTTTTTATTTTTGACGAATCCCCTATTGTGTTGTCTTGCGTAACCGTGCCGTTTAATAAAATTGACCGATTAATTTGATGTCTTGGATATTCCGCAGCTTTAGATGCACTTCGAACTTTATTTCTAAAGCCTGGTTTTAGTTGAACTTTATTTTTTGTTTTTTGTTCCATTTCTATATATGTTTATTGTTTACCATTTAACTTTATCCGCCCAGTAAGCAGCAGACATTTTACCTTTAGCTATATTCTTTCCGTGTCTAGCCTTAAAACTTTTTCTCTTAGCTTTCATCTTAGCAGACTCTCCAGCTTTTGGCTTTCCTGCCGTACTAGCACCCTGCTGACCAAACCTAATTATCTTTTCTTTTCCACCCTCACAAGCCTTTACAACGTGAGACTTCTTAGGGTGTCCAGATGTTCTCTTTGGCTTATTACAAGCCATATCTTTCTTACTTACCTTCTTTGCCATTATATTACAATATAAACAGTTCTACCATTTTCCTTTACAGCTCTTAAACACCTGTTTCTATTTTTATCTTCTGATACATAAGAAACGTGCACCCAATCAGGATTCTCATCGTCACCAAATTCCCATATCATTTGGTCAAAGCTAAGGTTGTCCTTAATAAACTTATACATATCTGCGTTTGACATATGACCGTAAGAGTCATCTAAGTCAAAAGCTTCTCCTTTACAGTGCTGAGACGTACCACTTCCACCTACTGCTTTATTTAGTTCCTTAGACCTAAAGAAGCTATTAATGCGTATAGGGCCATTTACAGCCTCTCTAAGAGGCTCAAATACATTTTTGGATATAGACTTCATTCTCTTTAAATCAAACTTAGTAGGGGTGTTCTCTATGCCTAATCTTTTAGCAGTAGAACTTCTAACAGCCTCCTTGTATGATATGTGTTCACTAATCTTTTCCATCTTTGTATTTTTTAATAGCAGATAGCCACTTAAAAATAGTGTAACCTATTGTGACAACTAATAAAAGTATTTTAAGTATGACTTCTATGTCTGACATAGTTATCATCATTACTAATGCATTAGCAACGTAGAGCTTTAAGTCTGCCGCCATTACTTAAAACTTGAATCCCTTTGCTTTTTCTGTAATAGGTCCTGGCTGGTATGCTGGCATATTTTTAGCTAGTAACTGAATACCCTTACATCCACTACTTGAGCCATACCCTCTTGGCATATTATCCATATTTAATGGACCATTCCAAATTGCGTCAAACCCTTGCTCTTCTGCGTAAGGTCTTTTTGTTTCTACCATCTTCTTGCTTTTCATAGTTTTGTTTTTAGTAACCTCTAGCTACATCACTACCGTATGTGTAGTCAGCAACTGATTTGGTTGTTGGTGAAAAATTGTTAGCTGTTGGAACTACTGGTGGAATTACAGCAGGGTCTGTTGTTGGCATCATAGGATTGGTAGCCATAGGGCCTTGAACGGCAGGACCCATAGGATTCATACCTAACACCTGTAGCTCTTGTGGGGTTGCCCCTTCTAAATTAGATGCTGTAGCACCTAGTTGATTGAGTATATTTTTCATATTACTTTTTGTATTTGTTTTTTCTTAACATTCCTTTATTAAATCCGTCTCCTGTCATTTGAAATCCAAAAAATTCTCTAGGAGTTGGTATCTTATCAAAAGAAAAATTAGGAAAATCTTCACGAATCCAATCTCCAGTTGCTTTCTTAACTTTTTGAACCGTTCTATCCAAATAAGAAGAAGGGTTAAAATCGTATTGGTCTTTAGTTTTACCTTTAACTTTAGTAGCTTGATTTGCATTTGGACTAAACAGTTGAATCTTCTTAGCTAATGTTGGGTCTATTATAACTTGAGAATTATTTTTAACTACATTTTCTGGCTTTTGTGCTCCTTTTTTTATAGCTTTATCTCTATCTGGATTAAATTTAACAAAAGTGTCTTGGAAAAAATCTCCTGTTTTTATACCTGAATCTATTTTTGGTAAATCTGCTCCTTTAAACCCTTTTGTAAGACCTTCACCATCAAAATTGCTAGAGCCTTTCTTTTGAAATTCTTTATGTTCTTTTTTAGCAGCTCTTTTTACTTTTTGTTTTTTGCTTGAAGCTTTTGATGATGCTGAAATATTTTGTATTGTTCCGATTAATAAAGAATTAAAATCTGTTCCTGCTAGTTCAGCTTTTTTAAAGCTTGTATCAACATCTTTTGCAGCTTCTTTTCCTACTGCTCTTGCTTCCTTTCTTTGAGACTTTTTATATCCTCTTTCTCCTCCCTCATTAATATAAGTACCTATTGATTTGGCTTGTTTTTTATAAGCTTTATCACTTTGTTTTTTATCGGAATTTTCTTTTGGAGAGCTAGTAGGTAATAAATTAGAAGTTGTTGTAATTTTTCCATTAAAACTTGTTGGAATAATTTTACTTCCAAACTCACCTTTACGGTCTCCAAATCCAGAAACCCCAACTGTTGGTGTTTGTTTATTAGTAGTACTTACTTTATTTTTTTTTGGATTAGAGTCAGTATACTTATTAAGCTCTTGTTTTAATTTGTAATTAACATCTAAACCAGAAGCTTGGTTTATCATTGATTTTGTTTTATAACCCATTGTTTATTGTTTTATCTTTATTAACGTCTTTTATTGATTTTATAAGAACTTTATCTGTGTAGGTCGCCCCTTTCATTATACTATTACGTCTTGTACTTGTTGGTATGTCTTCCTCTCCAACCATTATCTTGTAGATTCTATTGATGAGGTTCTTACCCTTGAATGATACCTTGTAGATATTCTTCTTAGTGTTAACTCTATCTCTCTTTGAGAATACTGTCAACCAACCACCATCCATAAGCCTAGACCACCTTGCACTATCCCAACTGTGTGAGTACTGACCATCTATAAAGTCTAACCTATTAAATAGACCAACGCAATCTAAGTATATTAGTATCTCTAAGTCTGTTGTACTAATATCGTTATTCTTCGCTGCCCACTTTCTAATAACTCTGTAGTGCTTAAGTATGCTTAAGTCTCTTAAGTCGGAGTACTCTAACTTTCCACCTCTCATTATAAAACAACTACTACGTCAAACTCCTTGATTACTTTGTAAATTACCTTGTCAATCTCCATATCAAACCCTGCGTGTCTGTCGTAATAAATGGTATCCCCATCTTGCACTCCTTCAACTAATGTTCCTATGGTTTTTACTTTAGCCTCTCTGTATCTTATATCTTCTCTGTGACTCTCTCCTAAAATTAAACCACCTTTTGTAGATACTTCGTTTTCCTTTACAGGCTCTATCAACATATACTTTCCTACTGCCTTCATTATGCTCTTAAGTTATTAATTACACAATCAGTTGCAAGTATCGTATTAGCTACAGATGCCGCATTTTTTAATGCACTCTTTGTAACAAGTAGTGGGTCAATAATTCCTGCCTTAATCATATTGACTATTTCTCCCGTAACTACATTGTACCCACGTCCTTTTTTAGTAGGGCATTCAAACTTAGTGATACCAGCATTGGACATTATAACTTCAAATGGAGCTTGAATAGCCTTTAGAAGTATTTCTTCTCCTATGTTAGATGGGGTTACCTTATCACTAGCGTTAAGTAATGCAATTCCACCACCTGGAAGTATACCTTCCTTAATAGCAGCTTTAGTAGCACAAATAGAATCCTCTACTCTGTCAGCTTTTTCTTTTAACTCAACTTCTGAGTTTGCCCCAACTTTAATTACACCAACCTTACCAGCTAGTCTTGACAACCTTTTTTCAAGCAAGTGTTTCTTACCATTAATCTTTGTTGTCTTAAGTTCTTTTTTAATCTGCTTGATTAGAGCCTTTGTGTCGTCATTAATCTCCTCTACTTGGATGATAGTATCATCTTGTGTAGTAATGGCCTTTAAGCAGGTTCCTAGGTGGCTTACGTCAATTAAATCCATATCGTCACCTAAGTCCTCATTTATTACAGTTGCTCCAGTCAATGCAGCAAAGTCTTGTAATGTTTGCTTTTTATTAATACCGTAGTCAGGTGCGTCAATGATATTAGCTTTAATGTTACCCTTAGATACGTTCATTGAAATCGCTGTAACTAGCTGTTCATCGGCATCTCCGATAATTAGTAGTTCCTTGTTATTCTTAATAACGTACTCAAGAATACTTTGTACCTTTCTTACGTTAGGTATCTTGCTTTCTACAATTAATACAAGTGGGTTATTTAACTCACAAGTACCTTTCTCTTTGTTATTAATAAAGTGGTGATTCTTTAATCCTTTATCAATTGAAGCCCCATCAACTATCTCTGCCGATGTTTCCTCGTCATTAGATATTTCCATACTAACAACACCATTCTCTCCTACATCCTCAAAAGCCTTAGCTATAATTTTACCTAAGCTAGAGTCGTTGTTAGAAGATATTGTAGCAACCTGCTTTAGCATATCGCCACTAACTTCAACTGATTCGCCCTCTAAGTACTTAACGACCTTTTCAACTGCTGAGTTAATACCATCTCTGATTTCTCTTGAGTTGTAGTTGTCTGTTGCAAATGCCTCTTTTAATATAGAGTGTGCTAGTACTGTAGCAGTAGTTGTTCCATCCCCTGCTTCTTTAACAGTTTGTCTAGCTGCTTCCTTTAAAAGCGTTGCACCCATATTTTCAACAGGGTCTAGAAGTATAACTGAATTTGCTACAGTTACCCCATCCTTTGTGATTAGTGGTTTGCCAGATGAGTCCTCAAGCATTACACACTTACCGCTAGCTCCTAATGTGGAACTAACGGCTCGTGTTAATTTTGATACACCTTCAAACACTTTATTTTTACCTTCGTCTCCGAAGTTTAAGTTCTTAACGATTTCGTTAGACATAATTATATTGAATTAAATTAAATTAGATTGTTACTCCTTTAACCTAGAGTTTAGGTTTTACTATGCTCCTGTGAATGTAACTAGTGTACCTGGAGTTCCACTTACAGTACATACTTTTATCGTACCATCAAAAAAGTACATATCGCCAGCAATGTTTGATTCAGGTTCTTCTGTTACAATTTTGATAAACCCTGCGATGTCATTGATTTTTACACCTTGGTTGTTTGTTCTTGTGTTTTTTGGTTGTAAGTCTGTTCCACTATCGAAACCACTAAATACCGTGTCTAAGTTAATTACTTCGTTTGCCATTTTTTTTATTTGTTATTTTTGTTACTATTATTATTACTTGTTTTTTTACTTTTTTACTCTATTCTTTGCAACGTGCAGCATTCTTTCTTCTAATTTAGATACCCTTATCGTTAACTCAAGTATAGTTTGATTAGCTTCTTTCAGCTCATCCTCTAGTTCTTCTATTCTTTTTTGCTTGTAGCTATTATGGCTTGAGGACACAGAATGGTTAATATCCATCTTCTTTTTTATGATGTTCCAAACCTCTTTAATCCCAAACGCACCAGCTAAACCACTTACTATTAATATAAGGCTCTCGCTATCCATATGCTTTTGTTTTTATTGTTTATGTCATAGAGTAGATTTAATTAGATAAAGTTGCTTTGTTGTTTTATAGTTCTTCGTTGACTATTGGCATAGCTTCCACCTCTTCCATTTCTGAAAGGTAATTACTATTTTTAATAATATACCAAAATCCATCTGCTTCGTAAGGCTCTGCCCATTGAGTAGTTGTTCCGATATAATTCTGTCCTGCTGTTACAAATGCGTTGTAAGCATCGCACTCTGTTTTTGTTCCTTTATAATACATTATGGATAAATTGTGTAATGGTTATTTATGTTAGTTTCAATTTCTACTCTGTTAGCTGTTTGGTCGGATGGGTAAAGAATTATTTCTGAAACCTGCCCAACTAAACTCCAAACATTTGCATATCTTGCAAAAACATTTATTTTTGAAGTTCCTGTTTGAGGAATAAATCCTGTAACTCCTCCACCTGAAACCCCATTGAGAAAAACCTCTGAGTTTGTGCTATTCAATAATGACGTAAAAACTACATCGCTATTCGCTGTGTAAGGTGCAGTTGCATTAGATGCAGGGTCATTATTTCTTGACAAAGCAATTCCAGTATTAAACGCAATAGGAAAAAATAAATTTGTACCCCCATCTACATAACTTACTCCTGCTTGTAGGCCTGACGCACTTGAGTTTAAAACAGAAAAAGATGACCTTTCCCCTAAATCTCCAACCACAGGAACGCTATTGCTATCTGTATACATCGCTTTACCAACAGAACCCAATATTGTAGGCTTTCCATTCAATGTAACTACTGAACCTAAATCAACAATTTGTGGCTGTTGGGCAGCAAATGGTTGTAATGCGTCATATCCACCACCACTTTGGTCATACCACTTGCTTACAAATCCATCTCCTGCGCCTACAAATGCAAGCAAAGAAGCAGTGTCTAATTCATTACCTACAAAACCAATGTCTTGCTCTGTATTGTCTGAACTTCGTCTTACCTTAATCGCTGAACCCGTATAAGCAGTTCTTAGCTTTCTCAAAGAATAAGCAGCCGCAGCGTTTGGATATAAGTCTAATAATAAAGCACCACCTGCTTTTTCCCATACTAAGTTGCCACCAAGATAAACCTTGTTCACATCAGTTGCTCCAATCTTTACTGCACTTACATCGTTTGCTCCTAACTTCATATTATATTATAAAATAAATTGTTGTTGCATCAGGTGTATCAATTGCATCATACTCAGCCTGCGTTACTGTTGTCAATGCATTTGTTGTATATGTTGTTCCTATGTTCTTTTCAATCCTGTTACTAATTGCCGTAACATTCGTTGCAATATTACTTGTATTTGTAGCAATGTTGGAAGTGTTTGTTGAGATATTACTTGCATTTGTAGAAACTCCGCTTGTGTTAGTTCCAATATTTGTTACATTGGTAGAAATCGCAATAACATTCGTTTCAATATTACTTGCATTTGTAGCTATATCTGAAGTAACTGTTGCAACAGGAATTGAATTAATCGTTCCAACTGTGGTTGCTCCTGTATTATCAATGGTTACATCTCCACTCATTGCAACAGAAACCGATTGATTAGATGCATTTCCTAAAAACATCTTTGCAGAATCTAAGTTAGGTGTTGCGTTTGCTCTACCTGCTCCTCCTACTTTTATAATTCCTGCACTTGCGTGACTTCTAATAACTCTGCCAATGTTTTGGATATCTACTGCTTCTCCTGTTGGTGCTACATTTACCAACTCTCCTGCAACAGTACTAACATATAAAGTATCGCCTTCAGTAAATGCTGAAGTATTTAACCCTGAAAGATTCCCAAAGGTTACAACCTCACAAACTGCGTTGTTATTTGCATCTGCGAAAACTAATCCGAAAGCAGGTCTTGACGCTACATCGTCAGCATCTGCTAAATCAACCAAAGTTTCATTACCACTAACTCCTGAAATTGCTACAACCTTGCCTTTTAATAAAGTTGAACCACTTGCATTTTTTGCTTCAAACCTAATTGCTCCATTCAAATCCCCTATGAAGTCAGGCGAAGTAACAGAGCCTGTAAATGTTGCACCTGTTAAATCTGCCTTACCTGCTAATGCCGAAGTGTTAGCAGCAATGTTAGAAACATTTGTAGCAATGCCTGAAGTATTGGTTGCAATGTTGGTTGTATTCGTAGAAATATTTGTAACATTTGTTGCAATATCACTTGTATTTGTAGCAATATCTGTCGTGTTCGTAGAGATGTTATTAACATTCGTCGCTATTCCTGAAGTATTAGTTGCAATGTCTGTTGTGTTCGTTCCAATGCTTGCAAGGTTAGCAGCAACTCCGCTTGTGTTGGTAGCGATATTTGTAACATTCGTAGCAATATCCGCTGCGTTAGTTGCAATGTTTGTTACGTTTGTCGCTATTCCGCTTGTATTTGTGGCAACATCCGCTTGCGTTGATGTCAATTCTGTTGCGTTATTATTTACAACCGATTTAATTTCATTCGCATTGGTAAATGTCAATTTCTTGTTTTCAGGTAAAGCATTTGCTTGCCCTAAAATTTTATCGTCAAAGGTTATATTAGTAGTTGCCATTATACTTCGTATTTTTTGTTTATAGAATAAGTTGTTCCTTGTGAAGAATAGCTTTCAGTTCTATTGCTTCTTATGTATTCAGGTGTATTAACCGCTAATTCAGGAATGTTTCCGTAGTTCTGTGTCAAGTAATTCTTAACTTGATTTTCGTAAAATACCTTACTTGCAGTTGCTTGCCTTTGCATATTTCCCAACTCGTCAGAACCTATTGAAGTTACTTCGTCTGTATCTCCGATGGAAATAGTTTCTGCTCCTATCTTGTATAACATTCTCGGCAAAGCCATAACATACGTTTGCCAAATAATCATCTTCATTACTGAAGCCTTATCGCTATCGTACAACTCTTGGTACAAACCTGTCAAGGTGTTTGAATTGTAATCGTTTCTCAGCTT
>Ga0208767_1000054_pt1 | contig 65199 bp, 62 predicted proteins | sample VirMetDEL_Mar_21_FD_184514 | JGI IMG/M metagenome (GOLD analysis project Ga0208767, IMG submission 184514) | Aqueous microbial communities from the Delaware River and Bay under freshwater to marine salinity gradient to study organic matter... | ecosystem: Environmental > Aquatic > Marine >...
CTAGCAGAAGTGCAATACATAGAACTAGCACCTATTGCTGTATTGTTTTGAAATCCGGTTGTAGTAGCAGAATTACCATGCATCGCATAAAAACCAATTGCTGTATTACGTTGCCCTTCACCTGATAGATAACCTGCTCTTCCACCAACATAAGTTGAATAAGCACCTATTACATCACCCGAACCTGCATTATATCCTAATGCAGTAACCCATGTTTGACCTGTTTTAGCCCCTTTTTGTCCAGCCTGATATCCAAGAAATGTTGCTCTTTCAAAGGTTGTTGAGTTTGCATCTCCCGAAGAAACACCCTGACCTGCCGCATAACCAACAGCAACATTACTATTTTGAGTTGCATATCGTAAAGCATACTGACCTATTGCGACTGCGTTAGATGCATTTGCATCATTTAATGCCCCTAGACCTATTGCTACTGAACGTGAAGCAGTTGTTTGTGAACTAAGAGCATCTGAACCTATTGCTATATTATAGTCTCCTGAAGTTAATGAACTTAAGGCATTCTTTCCTAGACCTATATTTTCAATAGCAGAAGATAATATTCCTGTTGTTGGGGCTAAACCATCACTATTTGGTTGAAGTAAAAATCCATCAGTAAAATCAGTGGCATCCATTAACACATCCGATAACTCACCAATAGAAGAAGCACCACCACCGCCCGCATTTTCCCAAGCAACACCGCTTCCTGTTGAAGTTAGAACTTGACCGTCAGAACCTTGACCCCCTGCAATCGTCAAGTTGTTCGTATCTAATGTTCCAACAACATCTACTGTTCCATCAGCCGCAATAGTCATTCTTGACTGTCCACCTGTTGAGAAACCTAGTATATCTGTTCCACCACTATACATACCCGTATCTTGGTCGCCTTCAAAAGTATGGCTTGGGTCGCCGGATGAACCACCCGCCGCACCAAACTCATCTGCTCTTACTATGCCCTGAACATACACCTTTCCATATCCAAAACCTGTTCCACTAGGCAATCCAATTCCAATTGCACCACTACTTCTAACTTTGAAGATTGAAGTATCACTTGCCGAATCGTGAATCTCAAACGCATTACCTGTTCCTAATTGTTCTATGAGAACTAATGCAGTATCGCTTGTATCTGTAATCTTAAGTTGTTCTGAACCTGCTGTATCAGTCCAAGTTACAGATGCTATTCCGTTTTCTGTTCCACCATCATTATACAATAATTGAGTATCACTACCACCAACTGAACCACCACTACCACTAGAAGCAGCAGTTATCCTTCCTTGAGCATCAACTGTGATATCTGCGTTAGTATAAGAACCCGCAGTAACAGCAGTATTTGCTAAACTTATTGAACCCGAAGTAGTTACTGTTCCGGTTAATCCCGTTCCACCTGAAACTGATGTTACTGTTCCTGTGTTAGTAGTAAATCCTGAATCATTATTAAATCCTGAAATAGCAATATTACCTTTGGTCAATTTCTTTTGAGCATTTGCTGAATCTACAACTACAAAGAAATCTCCATCTGCATTACTTGTTGAAGTAGTAATTTCAGATAAGTCGAGAGTAATAGAAGGTGTGGTAGTTGGATTAGAAATGTCAAGTCCTGTTCCTACTGAAACGGATGTTACAGTACCGCTTGTAGTTGTATATCCTGAATCATTAGTCCATTGAGAAATGTTCCCTGACTTATTGGTAAACGTCTGAGTATTACTAGCAGTAGTAGTTCCTGTATTTGTAGTGTAACCGTAAGATAAAATCTTATCTTGAATCGCTGCCGATGTCATAATAGATGTGTCGTTGTCTGTAAACGATTCGGAACTTAATTGAATACTACTTGCGGCGAATTCAGAAACAGTCAATCCACTCACATTGAGAGTTACAGAACCACTAGAACCACCACCTGTTAATCCTGTTCCAGCGACTACATTTGTGATATCTCCAACTTCCATAGTAGTCCAAGAGAAAGACCCATCACCATCGGATGTTAGTGCCTGACCGGAACTACCGTTACCTGAGACATTCAATTGTAAAGCACTAATGCTATTGTCTGATACACCTAAAGTTACAGAACCACTTGAACCACCACCTGTCAAAGATTGTCCGGCAGTTACACCTGTAATGTCTCCAACATTATTGGTGAATCCAGCATCGTTGTTGAAACCTGAAATATTGATGTTGCTCTTTGTCAATTTCTTCTGAGCGTTTGCCGAGTCAATTACTGCAAAGAAATCTCCATCTGCATCTGATGTTGATGTTGTTAATTCTGACAAATCAACACTCAGCGTTACCGTTCCCGATGTTCCACCACCATCTAGTAAAGTTCCAGCAGTAACACCTGTGATGTCTCCAACATTAGTAGTGTAGCCACTATCATTAGTCCATTGAGAAATGTTCCCTGATTTGTTGGTCAAAGTTTGTGTTCCTGTAAGTGTAGCAACTGTTGAGTCAATGTTCAATGTAACTGCACCCGAAGTTCCCCCACCTGACAAACCCGTTCCAGCAGTTACTCCCGTTATATCTCCGACATTGCTAGTAAAACCACTATCATTATTGAAGATGCTTAACCCTATTTCATTTGCTGCTTTTCTCCTTTCCAAACCTGCATCTAATACTATGAACTCATCAGTTCCAATCATAGTATCAGTCATGTCTGTAAACTCAGATAGGTCGAGAGTGATTGAAGGTGTAGTGGTTGAATTTGAAACATCTAATCCTGTTCCTACTGAAACAGATGTTACAGTTCCTACTGTTGTCGAGTAAGCAGAAGAATCAACACTACCATCGGCTTTCAAAAATTGAGATGATGTTCCACCGGATTTGATAATTGACGAACCTGTTATGCTACCTGTAATACTGATAGTATTAGGAACATCATTTGTCCTTCCTATATTTGCTATGGCAATTTTAACATTTGAACCGTTGATACCAACAATTCTTCCAACATTTTGAATTAAATGAGTTGAAGTTGTTGGTTTTGTGATAGTCATATTTCCGGCAGTAGTTGGACTAACATACAAAATCGAACCAACATCAGATGGGTCGGAAAGAGTTTCGTCTATCAATGTGCTACTAATTGTTAAATCTCCGGTAGTTGCTACATAACCACTAGATGATGCACCAATATTGTTTGTAACTATTCCAAGAGAAGGCATTGTTGAAGATGAATCGGCTCTTGCTTTAGTTACAGAAGGATGAGTTCCGTCTCCACTAACATAAACAACACTACCCGTACTAATTGAAGATGCAGTATCATTTTCAACTTGTATGATAACTTGAGTCTTTATCTTTTCAACACTTAATACATCATCTGTTGAATCAAATGTAAAGTTAGCATCTCCGCCTAATGTATCTGTTCCTGTTCCAAATGCAACTTGTGTGCTAGATATAGAACCCGCTAAACCACTTGAACCATTGCTAATATCTGTGATGATTCCTCTTGCGTCAACTGTGATGTTTGAGTTCGTATATGACCCAGCAGATACACTACCTTGATTCGGAATACTGAGAGTTGCACTTCCACTTGTTGCACCACCTGACAAACCTGCACCTGCAACTACTGCTGTTATGTCTCCTGTACCTGAACCAAATGGCAGATTTGAAATTAATACTTTCTTTGTCGAATTATCTGTTGAATCAACAATCGAAACATAATCTGATGTCGAGGCCTCTGCACCCAATGCTGAGAGTTCGTGAAGGTCAAGTGCTAACGATACAGAACCGCTTGTTCCACCGCCTGACAAACCAACCCCTGCTGTAATTCCTGTGATATCTCCAACATTTGTTGTATAACCTGAGTCATTAGTCCATTGAGAAATGTTCCCTGACTTGTTAGTAAATGTCTGAGTATTGTCTGCTGTGGTTGTTCCTGTATTGGTTGTATATCCGTATGATAATATCTTATCTTGGATAGCAGCAGAAGTCATCAATGTGGTATCAACATCTGTGAAAGATTCGCTACTCAATTGAACTGCTGCTGGTGCTATATTTGAGAATGCAACAGATGACAAAGTTGCTAGTGAACCTAGACCTAAATTTGTTCTTGCATTACCAGCAGATGTTGCACCTGTTCCACCATCTGAAATTGCTAGTGTTCCTGTAATTGAAGATGCACCTAAATCAACTGCTAATTCTGTTGACTCAATTACCAAACCACCATTAGATTTTAGGTCGGTGCTGAATGTCGTTCCTGAAAGGTCAAGACCATCACCAGCAGAATAAGTTGTGTTAGTATCTGTTGCAGCAATTGTAAGAGTTGAACCTGACAAACTTGTTGTTACATTTGTTCCACCTGCAATCGTGAATGTACCTGATGTTGTGATTGCTGTTGAGCCACTATCACCTGCAAGCCCAACTGATGTAACTGTACCTGTATTTGTTGTGAATCCTGAATCATTATTGAATCCTGAAATATTGATGTTAGCCTTCGTTAATTTCTTCTGAGCATTTCCTGTATCTACGACAACAAAGAAATCACCGTCAGCATTTGATGTTGAAGTTGTCAATTCAGATAAGTCAAGAGAGATAGTTGGATTACCTGAAACTGCACTACCATTTGTGATGTCAATACCGACTCCTTCTGATATTGTTCTACCACCAAGTAAGTTGCCATTTGAATCTGCATATACTATTCCATTTGTTGCACCCGATTGTTGTATTGCACCAGCAATCAAATCTGCATTTGCATATCCACCGTTTGTTGGGTCAACAGTTGTTGCCGAACTCAAATCTTGAGTTGTTGTGAATAATCTAAATTTGCCAGCACTTGCATCTCGTAGAAGTCCTGAATAATATGTGTTGGTGTCAACATATTTTCCTATGATTCCTAAGTCAACACTATTCGCTGAATTGTTATCTCCAACAACAACCATTGGGTCATCAACACTTAGAGTCTGAGTGTTGATTGTTGTAGTAGTTCCATTCACAGTAAGGTCAGAAGAAATTATTACACTTCCACCAACATTCAAAGTGCTGCCATCGAAAGTCAAACCTGACTCAGCATTTATGGAATCTGCACCCGATGCAGTTAGGATTCTATTGTTGACTCCATTAGCCATGAAATCTGAGACATCAACGCTGAAAGTAGTTCCATTCAAATCTAGTCCTGAACCAGCAGAATAGTTTGTGTCCGTAGAAGCGATTGTAAGCGTGTCTGTACCCGCAGTAGTAGTAATAGACACATTACTCCCAGCAGCGAATGTAAGCGTGTCTGTATTGCTATCTGCGACTATATCCGACTGACCACTTACTGCTATTGTTTTGAATATGTTCTGAGCCGAACCCAAATCTGTATTTGAGAAAGTAGTTCCGGCTAAATTTAATCCTGTTCCAGCAGAATAAGTTGTATCAGTTCCAGCGATTGTAATTGTATCAGTTCCAGCATTAGTAGTCAATGTAATATTGCTACCTTCTGCAAGTGTCAATGTATCTGAATTACTATCTGCTACAATATTGTCTTGACCACTAATTGCTACGGTCTTGAATATGTTTTGAGAAGAACCCAAATCGGTGTTAGTAATTGTAACTGCACCTGTTCCACCTGAGACTGATATTCCTGTACCTGCAACATTAGATGTTACTCCTGTGTTTGTTAGTGTAATTGAACCATTACTTGTTAGTGGACTTCCTGATACAGATAGACCACCACCGCTTGTTATTCCAACGCTGGATAAACGGCTTTGGAATACTGACCAATCTGAACTGCTCAGGAATCCATTCGTGCTTGCATCTGCTTGAGAAATTGATATGGTTGGGGTTGATGTTCCTGATGATACAGAAATAGGACTTGAACCCGATACACTTGTAACAGTTCCAGCAGTTCCAGCAAAGGTGATTGTATCTCCTGTTTCTGAGATAGTTATGTTGCTTCCAGCAGCCAATGTTACCGAGTCTGTTCCACTACCTGAACCACCTGCTATCAAATCAATTGTTGCATTACTTCCAGCAGATGAAGTTCCTAGAGAATAAGTAGTATCATCCGAGGCTAAAGTTAGAATCGAATCTGATGTTCTTGTAACAGTTGTATTTGTTCCACCAACAATTGAAATGTCATCTGTTGATGAATCTGAACCTGACAATCTCAGACTTGTAGTACCTGTTGGTATCAACACCCCATAAGTTGTGTTCGTGGATGTGATTGTCATTTCTGTTTCTGATGTTCTAGCAATCGAAGTTGCACCTGCACCTGTCAAAGTTATATTATCTGTTGAGCCATCTGAACCTGTCAATCTGAGATTTGTTGTTGATGCTGGAACTGCTAAATCGTAAGTTGTATTTGCATCAGTTGAAGATACGTTTTCCCACTTACCTGATGTGGTATTATATTGTAAGGTTTGAGTATTGAGAAGATTAGTAATATTGACATCAGTTAGTTCTGTTAATTGACTTACACCTGCACCACCTTTTGATAGATACCAAGTGTTAGTTGCTGTCTTGTGTATTTCTCCACTTTCTTTAGAATTAATATTGGGTTCGATAGAATTTAAAGTTACTCCGGTATCTGCAACCAAAGTAACAATACCAGCACCCAAATTTATGAATGGGATTCGTGTCAAACTGACAGGATATCCGACATTCGCATTTGTTGGAATTGTGATTGTAATTGCAGATGCAGAATTGAATCTGAGAATCTTTCCTTCGTCAGCCCTGACCAAAGTATAGTTGCCTGTAATATCTGAAACGGGTCGGACATCAACAGCCCTTCCGCCAACAGTAGAGCCATCACCTACGAACAATGCTTGTGTAGTTGTATCTTTGACTAATTGTTCAGCATCTAGTGTTACAGATATTCGTTCTGCTTGTGTGCCGGAAATAAGATTTTCATTATTTGTTCTAGGCATACGCCACCACCAATATATACACCAGCCATGAAAGGGGTTATTGGCTGTATCTAATTATTCCAAACTTCCCAACATTCACCATCAGGATGAATGAACTCCAAAATTATCGGATGTTTTTCTTTTTTTGAATCATTAGATAATGGTGAAACTAAACATTCCATGAATCTCAATGGGTCTTTGCATCCATTGCCTTTTACCCTGATTGTTTTTTCATCAAGATGCATTATCCATTCGTTTTCGATTTCAACTAAACTTCCTATCTCTTTCATATTTTTGTCAAAGCCAACAAGATATGTTGCATCTCTAATTGTTGTAGTCCAAGATATCATCAAATCAACAACCCAATTTTCTTAGCAACCCAATTCCAAAATCTGTTGAATCCTTCGTAACAAACACCATCCAAATCGTTCAACTCCATTCCTCAGAAAATGTGGAGTTATCGAAATTATCCATGTTGAGTTCAACAGGCGTTTCAATTCCATTTTCAATTTTCTGAAAAATATCCTCAATCAAAAGTAATGGATTGTAATTACATCCATGACCAACTCTAACTCTTCCATGACCATCATAACCTGAGAATGAAAACTTCCAATGTGAAGAACCTGTTCTGACTTGAACTAACTCAAATCCTGATTCATCATGTCCTATCAGAACATGACCATCCATCATATCAACAGACCATACGATTTGTCTCACAATGAACCCTGATGTGTTCCGGCTATTGAGGATTGTCAGAATATGTTGTGAATAAATTGATTTGAATATGGTCAGATAACAGTCAGAACGATATTAGTCATATTTGTATCAATAGAGCCAATCCTAGCCACTTGTTTGTATTTTAGGTTAAACTGTACCCCTGAATAATTTCATGGCCTCTATTCGTTTCTATTTGTATCAGAAACAGCAAGTTTGTCATTTATCTGCAAAGGATTAGTAAATTCAACAAATGAATTCTTAGTTTGCTTAGAAGGTAAACCATTGATTTCTCTATCTGCTGTAATTAGATTCTCAACAACTTGACCTGCTGACATTCCAAGTTTCTTCCATTCCTGAATATACTCAATTGAGTTTCGTGAAAGCATAACTGTAATCTGTTGTTTGTTTTGTCTTTTCTTTTGTGGAACAGCAATTGCTTTTTCAGCATCAGACAAAGTATAATCTGATTTGATTGAGAATGCTTTTGTGAATCTTTCATTACCATGATGATTAGTTCCGTTTCTTCCTAAGACTTCTGTAACTATGACATCATCATAATCTCTTGCTAACTGACTCAAAATGTAAGCAACTTGCTTTGTTGTTTTTCCCCTCATCGAAATTGGCAACTTAGAATCATTCTTGATATATCCAACAATTTCGCTTGGCCTCATTGGTTGAGAATGTTGTTCATTCCCTGTGTATATTGCTCTAACTATTGCTTGCCTCAAACTCTTTGTAATTCTCTTACTCATTCTTCTTCAACTCCTTCTTTATTTACTAAATGTGGAAACTCAATTTGCCCTTTTTTACACAGGGGGCATTCTGCTTGGGATTTCCGGTTGCTACCCTTACCTATAACCTTGACCTTTACATTGCATACAGGACACCTGAAAATGTCAGAATACATCACATATTCACCATCGGTCAAATCTATTGTTTCGCTTGGTCTGTTATCCTTCCATGTTGGAATAAATGTAGTCTTAGAAGTTTTGACTTTGGTAGTAGTTGAAACAGTATGTGTATCAATAACTCTCTCACATTGATGTGTCAATTCATTCATCAAATCTAGCATAGCAAACATATTGTAATTATCATTTGTTAGCGTCAACATCTTCTCAATCAGATTTCCACCAACATACAAATCGGTTTTCGGAATGAAATCATAAACTAGATTGTCTCCAAGAATTGCTTCACCAATTTCTATTGTTCCTGACTGAGTTATATTATGCCATGAAGAATGAATGAAATCTCCAAACTTAAGTTCGTCATCAAACACACTTCCACCTTTACTATTTTCAGGCTGACCTTCAATTGAATCAACATTCACAACAAATAATTCATTCACCCATCCATGATTCTTTGATTTGGCGGAACATAATTTAGATACAAAAACATCTTCTGCATGAGGATAATTAACTTCCTCAACGTTGTTCTCAAATGGAAACTTTGTTGTTCCATTTAACAATGGTGCAAGGATGACATTTCTTCCATCATTATGCAAGACCATGAAAGACAAAAGACTTCTTTTGAAATATGGTTGTTCACCATCAAAATCATTCTTATCACTTTGCACAGCAATTTTGATTTTTTCAACAGGGGTTGTGATTGAGTAAGAATGAGCATTTACTCGACCATCTTGAATACATGGTGATACTGATGAAATGCCGCTAATATAATGCAACCAATCAGCACAGGTTTTGATTTCTTTTTCTGACATATATCTTCCAAGTTCCGCCCATATTTCACTTATCATAGAACTATCTTTGAATTGCACTTTTGGATTCAAACTTGAATCAGCCCAATATTTTTTAGGATGAGTTGTATGTAATTCTGCATTATTGCGACTATCTTGAAAAAATAATAATTCCCGCTTATCAAGAAAAGTTTCCCCAACCCAATGTTTGTAATCGTAATCTGTTTCTATTGCCCTTCTCATATCAATATCTCCTTTACCGTTTCCTGACCCTCAGACCTATGCTCTAGGCACGATACGCTTCAACATAGGGCGAAGCACCGTCATGGCTTCTCTTGCTATCTGAGACTCGTCTGTGATAGTAATAGCGTTAGGGTAAAATTGAGATGTATCTTGACCAGCGATTCCAATACCAAGCAGACCGATTTTCTTGTTTGCATTTTCTGTTACTTGAATCAAATGTTCTTCGTCAGTCAAGCCTGATGGCGAAGCACCTGCTGGTTGACCATCTGAGATAACAATGAGAAGGCGACTACCATTCATTGTAGCAAGTCTATCTAAGCACCATTGAACAGCATATCCATCTGCATTTGCTGAACCTGTAAATGGTGCAGCAATACACGCTTTGTCAAGAGTTGAAGTTCCAGCACTTGCGAAGGATTTTCTGACTCTCATGGTTGTTCCATAATGGGTGTTGAAGTCAACAACTTCGTAGTTCATTCCGATGTTGCGGAAAACTTCTGAGAAAACAACTGCTGCATTAGAAGCATCTGATGCTCGACTACCACTTCTCATTGAGCCTGATGCGTCAATTAGAATGATAGCATTTCCTGTAACATCTTTAGGTGTGGTTTTCTTTCTGTAAACTTTGTCAATCTTGTGGACTTTAGCATTACCTAATTTGTATGCCCTTCGTGGATTTAGACGACCACTTTTTTGTTCTGTTTCCCATGATGGGTCTTGACCTTTCAATCTTCTTTTCATCTCGTTAGTAATCCTCTTGATTACTCTCTTTTGTTGTGTTGCTACACGGTTGTATGTGCTTGCATGACGCATGATTTTATTTTCTCTATTTCTAAAGTCTTTAGCAGTAGCGACAACTTCTATTTTATGACCACATTCTGTAACCATGCTGTAAGAATCTTCTTCAACGGTTTTACCTTTGATTTCTGTAACATCTTTCACTATTTGTTTTGTTGCAGATGTTTCTATCCCATTATCCAAATCTAAGGCCGTTTCTTCTATCTCGGCTACATCACTATCAACTGAGTCAAGTAAGTCAGCCCAAGCCTCTTCAAACGTACCTGTTTCACCAACTCCGCCTCGACCACCATCATCTGAATCTGAATCTCCATCTACATCTCCATCTGAATCTTCTCCATCTCCATCTCCATCAGTTTCAGCACCTTCTGAATCTGCATCTCCTGTCATTGGTTCTGAGTCTGAATCTCCATCTGAATCTGAATCTTCTCCACCTTCTCCACCAGCACCTTCTGAATCTGATTCTTCATCTGAATCTTCTCCATCACTACCAGCACCTTCTGAATCTGAATCTGAACCTTCTGATTCTGAATCTCCAAGTGTGGAATCTGAATCTGAATTTGAATCTGAATCTTCTGATTTCTTCTCTTCTTTTGGTTCTGCTTTTTCTGCTTCTTTCATGTCCTTGAATCTGTTAGAACTGACTTGTTCAGGATTGCGACCTTGAGACTCTTGTTGTTCTGATGCTTCCTCGACTTGTTGTTGAGATAGGTCATCTGATGACATTCCTGTGGATGGGTCATCTTCGTCAGGGAATGCTTCTCTAAACGCTTTGATTAATCTCTTTGCTTGGTCTATCACAGCAGATGTATGTCTTTGCTTGATTGCATTGTTTAGTAATGCTCTATTAGCATCCATGAAATCAACAACTTCGGGTGTTGTAAACCAATGTGGTTCGTGAACAATTGCTTCGGTCATCATAGCAACCATTGCTTGCTCTTTCAAAGGTGAATCATCAGTTGTGTTTTCTTTGTGTCTTTGCATGAAAACTTCGTGAGTAAATTGCATCCTCTTTTTACTACCCTTCCAATCCTGACCGAATAGGTGATTGATTCTAGCATCTTCTAGCATATTTACAAACTTGTGTAGTAGTGGGTCGCAAGCATATTTCTGAGTCGGCTTGACCACCTTGCGATTCCATGCTACGAAATCTGTATATCTGTGATGAGCATTCTCATGTGCTAAGATTGCTTCTTGCATGATTTGATTGTAAATTGGATTGTCGTGCATTGACTCAGGAATCCAAATTATTTTTCCATTGGTACAGGCTTTGCCATGTGGGTCAATTACTACTCTCTCGACCTTAGAACCAAACCCTGTTAATTCTCCTGACATGACCTTCGAGACTCTATGGAATCGGGCTTCTTTCACTTTGTTTCTTGACAATCTTGTGGCTTCGGCTGTGCTTTGCATATCCCTACGGGGTTAGTTTCCACTAATAAGCAGTTCTATGTGGTGGATTGTTTTAGTCAGACTTTACCACCTTTACCAAACCTAGCATTCTTCCTGAATGGAACAGGCTTGCTGTGAGCCGTTCTTAGGGTCAACAAATAGTTCTTCAAAACCCTAGATAATCCAGCATAATTCCAAGATTCAGAATGCATCTTTATTCCTGTGATTAAATCATCTGTATTTACATGATTATATTCAGCCATTTGAATCAAACTTGAAGGATGATTATTCATTCTATTTCCATGATATTTTCCTGATAATATTGCTTGGTTCTCTTCGACACCAAACAAATCTTTTGTTCTAATTTCTTCTTCACATCTAAATCCATTTGGAGATGTCAGGAGATTGAGTCCAGCACTTCTCCAAGTTGGAGATATCTCAGCAATATATTTCAGATGTTCATCATCAAAATCCGTTGATTTGGATTTCAAAAAATCGAACAGATTTTCCTTAGAAGGTCTGTTGACTTCAACAAGTAAACTAATCTTCCTGAGATTGAACGGAACAGATTTCAGATTGATGACGATGATTATCATTGGAGATAATTTTTGATTTGAAAAATCTGATACTATTTTCCAATGTTTTTTTGATAGAGAATCAGCATCATCAACAATTGCTATTCTTGGTAGTCCTGAAAGACTTAATGCTGTTACTTTTGAGAAAGGATATTTACCATTCAAGTCTGATATGAATTGGGGTTCAAAACCTGAGTTTGTTGAATATGATTTTGATAGAGTTGTTTTTCCAACTCCTGATTCTCCATGAATGATTATCGTGTTCATGTTAGATTTGTTTTTCATTGACCAATTATCTAACAAAGATTTCATTGGTTGATAGATTGATTTTATTCCAATCATTTCCAGCCCATCAATGTAGTCTGATTTCTTAGATGTTCATTTGTCATATTTGGAGTTCTGATATCTGCTGCTTGGGATATTGCAGTTAGTATAGATTCCAACTTTTCTATTCTGACATTCAATTGCTGAATTTGTAATCTCATATCTTCGATTTCGTGCTGTGCATTTATCTCATTCTGATTGCTCATATCAAAGCCTGATATTCCCACCTTTATCAATATCGTAGTCAGAAGCATTTACGAATCTGACTATTCTGATACCAATAGAAGCAATCTGAGCCATTTGTTCGATTAACAGGACTCAGATTACCACCGATATCAAAACGTGGCCTTAGAATCGCTCTATCGGCATATGTTGAGGTCAACATCTAATATTCTAAATCACATCAGAAAAAATTTGAGAAAAAAATCCGATATTGAAAATAAAAAAAAGGGAGACAACCGAAGTTGCCCCCCAAGTTTTTTTCGTCTGTTATTTTTTCCTTGATATCACATCCTTAATTTTTATTTTGTAATCTCCAATTTATTCCTTAAGCCAAATCCTCGATATTTGCTCTTGCTAGGATTTTAACTTCTTCAATGTCATCAACGTCAAACAATGGATAAACAACTGTATCAAGAGTTTGTTGCATATTGTAAACAGATAATGTCTCCATTACAGTTACAAGTGTGCTTGTTCCTAAGTCAGTTGGTTCTGAGAATGTCATTGACTCATTTGCCTTTCTAACATTGCGAGCAAACTGAACAATTTCTGTTGCAGCATCTACATTGAAATTACCTGATTGTTGTTGGATAACGTCAATCTCTAAATCACGGCCAAGATAGTCGAAGTTTAGTGTGCGACTAAACCTTCTTCGTGTTGCATTGTTTAGTGGTGAAGTTCCAGCATAGTTTGGATTCATAGATGCTATAATTCTAAAGTCAGGATGAGCATGAAGAACTTCTGCACCTGATGCAGTTTCATTCTGATTTATGACCATATGACCAGCATCTAAAACATCGTTTAATTGACTTAGAACTGCTGGCTTGATGAAGTTGATTTCATCAATGTAAAGAATGCATCCATGACGCATTGCTTTCGTTAGTTGGCCGTCAATAAAACGTGTCTCGGTTGCACCACTTGCTGTTTCTCTAACTAGAAGTGTTCCTTGAAGGTCATCCCATTCAATACCAACACCACCAACTATTCTGCAAATTGGTTGTCCGATAAGACGTGCAAACTCATAGATAGCCATAGTTTTTCCACAGCCTGTTCCACCCTGAGTCATCAAATGTGAATTCATTTTATGACAGAAAGCCATAAACTCTAATTCTGAGCCAACTAAACCTTGCTCAACGTAGCCCTTTGCTTTGGTTGGTATTAGTGCTTGAATATCTGCTGGATAAGCAGACGCATCTCTCTTCTCAATTCCACAGAATACATTTGGTGCTGGTGCAGCAAATGTCGTTCCTGATACAGTTGTAGTGATAGTTGGAGACATTGTTCTACCCCCTCTAGGTATTGATGTAGTTCCGTTAATTGCCGCTTCGACTTGTTCATCAGTCCAAACATACTGTTGGCCGTTAATGTCTATTTTTTGTAGTCCAGCACCAGCAAGATTCTTTGCTGTAAAACAATGTGCTTTGAGAGAAGTTGGGTTTGGTGTACCACCATTTGCCGTGATACTATTGGCTATTTCAGCCAAATAGGTTTCACGGTCAACCCTACCGTTGTGGTCATCAACCACATCGTACATTCTTTGTTGTGTCTCCGTCATATTTTCATTTCGTGTTGTCATTTTTTCATCTCCATTTTTTTCATAATGCCTATTCAGGGCGACTCTTCCGAACTAGTGTTCCCTAATATACCCTTCCATGTGGTCTAACAAAATAGTCAGACTTCAATGGTTTTGGGTATTAGAGCAACTTCTTGATTTTCAAATACGTCATAATCATTCTTTCATCCCAAGCAATTTCAGCCTGTTTTCTTTCGTAATCAAGAATCTTTTTTCCAGCATAATATCGGTATGTGCTGGCCTGAGAGTTTGTGTAATTCATAGCCTGTATCAAGATTCGATTTATTTCTTTCACACATACATATGGAAATAATGGTTCTTGGTCTTTGTCAGGCCAGCAGAAATTGAAAACAGAAATTCCTGATTGTTTCGGGTCATCTCTCATGCATAAAACAGCAATTCTTTGAGCGTGTTCTGACCACAAGTTTTTTTCTTTTCTTGAAGCATTTCTTAGTATCTCATCGAACTTACCTAAATGAGTTAGATTGAGTGATATCAACCACATAGTTTGATGATGTGTAAACCCACATTCATTTCTCAAAGTTTCATAGACTCTTCTCCTTCGACTTTGCACTACACTCATTTGAACCACTCATCCAATCCAACTTGATTCATGCCAACGATTGCAGTTTTCCAAGAAGTTCTGAATGCACCCAAAATTCCTTCCCAAGATTTTGATTTTGTGAAGTGCTTATCGAATGATTCTTCCCTGTTGACTTCAACACCAAAAGACTCAGGAGTTTCACCCCATTCGATTGCGACAATTTTGTTTGCTGGAAGATTCCCATTTTTTGTCGAAGAAGCATTGAACAAAACGGGCTTATCTCCAATGTCAAAATTAGTTCCAATATTTTTGTTAGACCATAGCCCTGCTTTATGTGCCTGTGTTCCTGTCTTTTTCATTCCCATTGGTTGACCAAAATCTATACTCGGTGTTTTCTCGACATTCATTAAATCAGAATGTATTTCTCTTAACAAATTATTAAGTTCAGATTTGTTGCATCCTTGTAGTATAGAATCGAAAACTTTCAACTGTGAATCTTTCACAATCTTAGGTGCAGATGACCTTCTGATTTCAACCCCCCTGAATCCATGTTTACCATTGAAATCTCGATACGCATATCTCTTCTTTACACCCCAAGAAAAGAATCTCTCATAATGTGCATCAGGCTTCACAAAAAAGAACTCATTCTTGTCAACACCCAATGTCTCTTGAACAAATCTATCGTATGAATTATTCAACATTATACACAACATATTTGCTATCGAAATCACGTCATCTTTTGTGAAATCTCTAACTGTGTTTTGAGCCTCATCGTGATTAGTTATTGCGACCTTACAAGAATCAGTATCTTGACCTATAACATGGAATGATAATTTGATTCCTTCTGCATCTCCAATATCTTCTGTAAAGGGTTCAATACCCAATTCAGAAAACCAAAGATTTGTTGCTTCGATTAAATCCCTATTCCATTGATTATGTATTCTAGCAACTTCTGTAATATCTGAACCCAATTCAGGCAATGCTAATCTGAATGGCCTTCGTTTTGTTTTCTCGGTTTCTCCTGAGCCTAGAACTCCGTACCAACTATTCATTGATTCTTTCTGCACACGCTGCTTCCGATTTAGGATATCTCCAAGTTCATCATTACCATTCTCATATGCCTCTCTCATTAGTGCCTGAGTTTCCTTTCTTAATGCAGCAAGATTACGAAGAACAGATGGCATTATTCCTTCCCTATCTCTTCGATAAATCCGACCTGCTGGTGTAGTAGTAATTGGGAATGGAAATCCATTGGGATAATCTGCTGGATTCACAAGAGTATCAGGACTTCCATTTGTAGTAATAATCACCGATGGATATTCCATTGAATTGTCAACTTCAAACGCATTCTGATAAACTCCAATTGGTGCTTCCATAACGAAGCCACCCTGCTCAATTCCACCACTTCTTCTTTGTCTCACAACTTCAACAGAAGGCATGATAATATTCTTGTCAAAAAGTAGATGCCCCATCATATCCTCAATCAACATCATGTTTGAATTTGATTTTTTCATAACTGAATTATGGAATGCAGTTTTTGTTAGGTAAAATGGAACAAGATTTAGTTCATTCATACATCTCTCAACACATACATTATCCCATATGTTATAGACAGCCAACATCATTGGGTCTTTTTCCATCAAATCTGTTATTCTTGTGCGTGGAACTTTACCATATCCAAGAACAGAGCCAGCCATCCAAGCAAGTGAACCTGAACCTGTTGTAGCAGCAGCACCTTGAACCTGTTCTGCATATGCAATTTTTGAATCAAAGAGTGTTTGTTTTTTGAGTGAATAATACAGATTTGGATAACGATGATGAACAGGAACTTTACCGTTGTATCTTCTATCCATTTCTTTTCTCATTACTCGACATCTATTTCTCAAATATGGAATATCATAACCGATAATATGTTGACCACCAAGTAAGTCTCTATCTAATTCATCTAATCTTCTTTTGAACCACCAAAGTAAAGCCGCTTCGTTGGTATCTTCATCAACATGAGAAAAGGACTCAACTAAGACCTTCTCAGGGTCAAGTGGTGGAATTGGACTAGAATGCTCAACAACGCTTTCTAACGCCTTCCCTGACCCCAAAAAACGCCTAACTTGATGTTGGCTAGTTGGAGAAGTAGTTCCAACTTCGTGAATACCCGTTACACTATCAACAAATGCAATACTTACAACTCTTTCAGGGGCATTATCAACATCAAGTGAATCTGCTGTTTCAATATCAAACCAAACTATGTCGAGATTAAATTTTGTTGGGTCAGTTTCACTTGGTCGAATGTGAATCGGTCTGAGATTTCTTCCCGATGCTAATTCATCCGTGTTGATGTCAACAACCGAAGTCCATCCGTAAATCCACCGAACCAAAGAACTCCAAGAAACATCTGCTGAATAATGTGGATAAAAGTAATCTCTAATCTCTCTAATATCTGATGGCTTCTCAACTCTAATCTCATACAATGGAACGCCTGTTATCGAAGTCTTATCTGAGAGTTTTGTTGACGTAATAAAATCAGGAAGATTTGGAATATCATCAGGATTTTTTTCTGACCAAAATCTCGGAACACAACCCTCGACTGATACCTTTTTTGTTGACCCATCTAAAGACTTCAATCTGAGATGTGTTAGAAGATTATTTGTTTCGTCATATTCAATTGATACAATGAGAAAAGATTCCATAAACCCAATCGGGTTTTCCCACCCTTATGATTGAATCCATATACCCCAATGAACATTCCATACTTTCCCACTAATTGCTTTGTGAGAAAATGACTTACAATAAGGACATACAAAATTACCTGTTCGACACATTTCTTTAGTCTCTTCTTCTGTAAATGCATTTGGATTAAACTCATCATCTTTGTTCGGGCATATCGGCACTCTTTGCTTTAGATTTACTACTTTCATTTTACTCACGCCATCCTGAATAATTTTTTGTATTTTTTGTATTCTGAAACATACATCTGTTCACCCGTTGATGTATTGGTATAAACACGCACCCCATCTTCATTTTCTAACCATTTCCATATTCCTTCGATTCCTTCAAAAACAACATCTTCTTTAGTCATCAACCACTTACAATCGTGGACTATTCTTTCATCGTTATTATACCAATAAGCACCTTTGCTTTTTCTCATTATTTCATCTCCAAACTCAGTTGTTTTACTCATTTCACTCATCTCCATTCATTACAATTTCACAACATTCTTCACAGTAATTTGACGGATAAGGCATAAACTCCAATGCTTCTTTTTTAGTCGGCCAAACACAACATAAACCATGTTCATCACAATGTAATACCCATCCATCCGCATTCTTCCATAAACTCACATCAGTATTAGTTTCTCTAACTTTTCTTGTTATCATTTTTATTCCTCTTTTCGTTTTCGCTTCGCCGTTTCTCGCTGTGCTATGCACAGCAGGGGAAGGCCATCGGTATATGAATGGATAGCATATCTGACTTGTTTAGTATATAAATAAACAGCAAATATTACTATTTTCTATTTCAGCCAAGCAATTTTTTTTTCACTCGGATTCTTCCAAAAACTCCGTGTTGGTTTCAACATCTTGAGATTCCAACATCATCAGAATCCGTTGAAGATAAACTGACAAATCCATAGCCTCTTCCATAGCATGATTTATCCATTCTTTCAAAGTCAAATCTGTACGTTCCATTGTTGTGTTATATTTGTTCAAACCTAACTCGGCTCTTTGTCGTATTTTTTCTATTACTTTTTCTTCAATTTCACTCATACAGTTATTCTCCTTAGAAATGTCTTGACGGTTAGTAAATCGTCAGATGAAATTGAACACCAATATATTGCTTCGCCCATACTTTTGTAGATTGATTTTCTCAGTTTGTTTGGAACATTGGAATCTTCTTCAACAGTCATCAAAAATGCATCTAAAATTTCGACTCCACTCATACCTTTTTCACCCAAATTCTCGACCATAGAATCTAATCGCTGGTGAATCTTGACATATTTTGAATCTTCAACACCTAATTTGTTGGATTCAACAGCCAATCCTAGCATTTGTCGAAGCGATTTCTGAGATATTTCGTTTGTAATTTCATTGACATCTTCAATTTCTACTCGGATTGGAATGCGAGTAACAGAAAAAAGCAAATTTAATGCACTTCTCATAGAGCCATTTGCAGCCATTCCTACGGCCTCTAGTGCATTCGGTGCTATATCGAGACGTTCTTGCTCTACAACGGCCTCTAAAGCCCTGCAAATAGCATCAGATGGGATAGGCTTGAACCTTGAACCTGAGAAAGCACATCTATCCCTGATTGGTGCTATAACTTTGTGAGGATAATTACAGGATAAAATGAATCTAGTTTGCTTGGAATATTTTTCCATGATTCTTCTCAATGCTGCTTGAGCATCAGAAGTGAGATTATCACACTCATCGAGAAATACAACATTGAATGGAATCAACAAATCTTTTCCATCCTTAGTTTGATATGTTCCAATTGTCCCTCTTCTAGCGAAGTCTTTGACCGTAGTTCTGATGACATTGATGCTTCTCTCATCACTTGCATTTAACTCGATAAAATTGGCCTTCCAATCTTCACCAAACATAGATTTCATCAGGGCTACTGCAACTGATGTTTTTCCTGTTCCAGCCTTGCCTGAAAACATCATATGAGGGAATGCAGCATCATCACCATTCTCATGTAATTTCTCAACTACATACCTGAGTCTTTTCACGATATGTTCCTGACCAACAATATCATCGAGATTATTTGGGCGATACTTTTCAGACCACATGAGATAATCTGTTTAATCCCACCCTTATGATAGAATTGATTTTACTCGTTCAAAACTCTCTCGATTGAATCTGTTAATGATGATACAATATCGTATGATTCGTAGATTTGTTGTGCTTTGGTTCTGATGATGTGTTCAGGCACTACTCTTGGCCTGTTTGCATTTCTGTAAATTGATGTCTCGATTGAAACATCTACGAATACTAATTTTGTTGTCATTCCAGCAGCCTGAGCCATGTGAATGTATGTTGTCATTTTCTCAGAGTTAGTTCCTGTGGAATCATATACTGCATTGGTTGGGTTTTCAAATAAGTCTAGCATCATTTGATGACACAATACTTTTGATTCTTCGTGGACAGTTTGAGGATTTAGTGGGTCATATTCAGGCATTGATTCTTTGATTGTATCACAGTCGATGAAAGAATGAGTTCCCAAGAACATATTTTCTCTTACATATGATTTACCTGCTGCTGGTAATCCCATCATTAACACAAGTTCCGGTGCGTTTTTGTTGTCTGCTTGGTTGCTCATGTTATGAGCAAGGGGGGCATTCCCTATATCAATACATAGGGTAAATCAATGGTTTTTTCTATCAAAACTTCATTTTCTGACTAAGCCGAATCATTTTTTTCTCCACGTAAAACTGAGAGTATTCTGTTTGCTGTGTTGAGGCCAACACCTTCGATTGTCGAGAGTTCTTCCGGTGTTGTTTGACAAAGTGAAATTATTGTTGGATATTTTTTGGTAATCCTTCTTCGTAATTTTGAACCGATTTTTGGTAATCCTTCAATCAGACAATCTCGATATTCATTTACAGTTGGAGATTTTGGTCTAGGCACATACAGTCTTGGATTATCATCTTCTATTTTCTGAACTATCTTGTGAGTTAGTAATGCAGCATCATGCCTGTTGTCAATAAAAATTGGTGGATATCCAACAGCACATAGAGATGCTATGAAAGAGATTAGAGTTTGTTCACTAACACCCCTATCTCTTGCACCTAATCTAATCGCATCGTAAGACTTTGAAACAATCAGATAGGAGTATTCAGCCTCTTCTCTCATAGCACCCAACTGCTTGAGCCTACGGCCATCAAACAGGGAAGGAATGAAGTCATCTTCCTTACGTTCTATGCTGACCTTTCTTGTTGATACATCACCCTTGCCTGTATCAAGACTAACTATCTCAAAACCAAGTTCAGAAAGATAGGTCAGCATTTCTTTATGTTCTCTATGGTCAACCCGTCTATGTCGAGAAAATAACTCATTCAAAATCATCTGATTGACAAGTGGAAAAATCTCATCTGAACTTGGAGAAATTGACAATGATTGCGTGTTGACTTCAACAAGTTCCACAGTTAGGAATCGAGAGAATCCCAGCAGTTGACCAAGTGAAGCAGAATCGAGAAAATCAATTAGTTCAGAACGGTCATCAAGTAATCTTCCATATCTTGTCTTACGTTGATTTGATATCATCCCGTTTCGACCATTTGCGTTTAATCTGACGGGGTTGATAATCCATGCCCCCCATATCCTTGAATCGGGGGCAAATATCGCCTACACAGCATCCATTTGCTTTGAGCGTAGTGCAGTTTGGGAAGATGTAATATTTGGGGTCATCGAAGATAGTTGACATTTGATACAGCCGATGTTCAGTATTGTGTAAATCTACATATCCAATTTCAGTTCCTAACTGCATCCATATCTTTTCAAAATCATGCAAACCCATTCCTAATATTTTAGCAAACAAAGCAGAATAAACTCTCGGCTTATGTGGTGGATTTCTTCTCTTTAATTCATTGACAACTCCCATACATCTTCTATCTAAGGATGCAAGAAATCGAGATGCTTCCGCATCGGTTTGAGCAATGTTGAAGTCAACATTTACAACGGGTCGAAGTAATGATTCAGGAGAATGTAATTTTACTCCGAGTTCCTTTACAAAATCAATCAGTTTTAATTTCCTTCCATTGATTTTAGGCAACTCATATTTTGGCCGATAAGACATCTTTTCAATGTCCTCATGTGATAGTGTATCGAGAAGTTCCACATCAACAGGCATTGCGTGTCGGCCACTACTATTTCCATGTCTATCTATGTGCTTAGAAAAAGGAAATCTGCACAGTCTTTTGGGGTCGCCTGTTGTCTGCTCATCAAGTGTATTCAGACCTATCGTTTTACGCAAATGGTCTTGCGTCTGATGCACGATTTGCTTCAATGCTTCACCACTACCATCCTTGAAGTCAAATTTGAATCTAGTAGCCTCATGGACTATGAATAAATGATATCCTTTACTACCACTATATTGAACCCAATGAGCCACATTCATTTCTCTCAAAAACGCAGATAATCTTTGAGCATCAGCAAATGCATTTTCAGGTTTTGTTGAATGGTCAAAGTCGAAGAAAGTTAGTTCGTAAACAATTGTTTTTGGAGATTGTTTATTTCCAACTTCATATTGTAAATTATCATATCCACCTGTGCTTATGAAACAAGATTTATTTCCATTCCATTTTGAGTAAGACCGATAGATATCTTCCGTAGCAAAGACAAAGTTTTGACGTGGATTTCCTATGGCTCTTGGATAATGTTTGAATCCAAAATGATTAGCCATTTCATCAATGTTGTCAACATCGAATAAACTCATCTCAATCACTCTTCATTCAGTATATTTTTTAGATTATCCGAAGCATCTTGAATGTGAGATTTAACTCTTGCTTTGTAAGCCATCTGAACTTGTTCATCGGTGATTCCAGCATGAGCCAAAAGTAGGTCAACTGAGACAATTAGTTTCAAGGATATTTTGTCATCTTCTGTCATACCTAACATCTCTTCTGCTAATTGTAAATCGAATCGGTTTTTGTTTGGGTCGAACATACTCACACATCCCTCATTGTCTCAGCAACAATCAATGTTGTATCACCACATTCTACAACAATAAATGGAATATCTTTGTGTTTGTGAATAATGAAAGTATTTCCATCACATCGAGATAGTATTCCAGCAAGTATTTCTGACAAACTAATCTCGACTTTTTCTCCTTCAACTTCTGCATCTATAACGGAATAAGATTGATTATTTTTAGCACCCCAATGACCTGATGCACAGGTTGATTTTTTGTTGTCAAAAGTAAATACAATGTAAGGTGCTTTGGCTACTTTCATATCAACCAAACCTTGAGATAATGAATCTCTTGAAATCGTTATTCTTGTAGTGCAAACTTCATTGTCTTTTTGAGGAATCTTGACCCATCCTTTCTTGTCTTTTGGCATCAACCATCTATCAGGAACTATTGCACAGTCATCTTCATCTGCTGCATGATATACAGTTCGAGAACCGTTTTTATTTTTGATGACAATTGGCTTGTTCGCTTCTGTTGAAATTTGTATTATTTCATTACCAAATTTTGCAGATAATAAATCAGAAAACGAATCGGGAGAAATGAGTAAAACACACGGCTCTTTTACTTTCAAATCATCTACCTTAGAATTGGTTAATAGAAGATTCATAGTGTTAGATATGTCGTGAGTCCATATACTAATTCCATCGTTTGTTAGAAGCATCCTCACAGGGCTGGCTGGCTTATCCATAACTATTCTTTTCAACGTCTTTGAAAGTGATGATGCTGATACTCTTATTGTTGCATTTCTTGATACATGACTGTTGGGTGTTATCATAATTTTTCATTGGTTAGCCCACCGATATAAATGAAGTCATTTTGTGAATTCATAGTTTTTCGGCTTGAATCAATTCAGATGTTGGCTTCAACATGGAATGTTTGAAAAAAACTGAGGAAAAAATCGAGAAATTTATTTTTCATCGTAAGCATCTTCATGTGCTAACCAAGTTTTCTGAGGATATTTTGTTCTTCCATCAAGACCTGCAACTCTCGATTCACCAGCACAAAAAAACAGATGTGGTTTTTTGGCTAGATGATTTGTCAATCTATGAATCTCAAATGGTTGATTTTTCAACTGAACTATTTCCCCTGTTGTCAAGGGATTTCCGTCAGGATAAATTGCACCAGCAGCAATCAAAGCCTTCCATAATCTTTTGACATTTCGGCCATCGGTTTTACCCATTCTACCGAACTTACGAGTACCATATTTTGACGAAGGAACTTCCCTTGAAATTGGGTCTTTTTGTTCATCGTTAGAGTTCGTCATTCGCCTTTCGTCTTACATTCAATGTGCGGTAGGGTTTAGTAATAGCGGAACTCTTTACTTCTTCGGCTACATTATCGGGTAATATAGGCAATATTCGTTCAACAGCAGTCTTAGATAAAGTTGAGATTTGACCATAGGCTGTTGCACCTACTATTCTTTGAACTTCTGATGGAATATATTCTGTTCTTTTTCTATCATCATATGTAACCTTCCACTCCTTAGTTTCTACTGCTTCTCCACCTGAAACCATGTCAAACCATTCTTGTTTTATTGTATCTTCTATTTGCTTTCTTTTCTTAGTCAAAATTGCCTGTGCTGCTTTGACTGATGCAAGAGTTGTAAGCATTTCATTTTGGTCAAGAATAGTTGGGTCATCAGGCACTACCAAATCCCATGAACCATTCATTATCAAATCCTGTGCTGTCGGACATATATCTACAAACGGACACCACTTACATCCTTCACCTATTGTTGGTACAGGGTCAGTTACAGATTGAATCCATTCATACTTACCTTTCAACCATGATTTGAATGAGTCTATTTTTTCATCTGACCATATGGTTGTTACAGTTCCATATCGTAACAAATCAAAAGTAAAAATGATATCTCTATCAGGCCATATTTCACTTGCTACTGCAAGATACATTCCAGCCTGAACATTTGAATCTGCTTCTTCTTGTTTGATTGGTTTTCTTTGCGATTTGTAATCGAGCAATTCTATTGTTCCATCAGGGTGTTCTAACACCAAATCTATGAAACCGAAAATGGGTGTTCCATTGGATAGTTTGTATGGTGCTTTGTGTGAGCCAAATGCTTGTTCGACTGCAAGAACTTTTACCTTATTTCCACCCCTTTCTACGAACCATCTTTTAATCATATTTTTTCCATCTTCATACATATCGAAATTTACTTCATTCTTAGAAGATTCTTCGTCATACAATTCTAGCAATTTTTTCAACAATGGCCTTCTTACTTTTCCTGTTTCGGGGTTCGGCCTTCTCCATTCTTCCAAAGCATTGTGAATGTTATTTCCTAACTTCGCTGCTTGCATATTATCTCGATGTTCATTCTTCCATCTGATAGTTCTATCATCAGCAGTATCAGGGTCGTATTTTTTCCCATAAGAAAACATACAATCCTGAGCAAGTTTTAGTCTTGATGCGGATAAGTACGGAACTTTCATTTCAATGCCTCAGTTTGTCTCTATTTGATAATTATTGACTGTTATCTTCAACAGCCTTCCAAAACTTTTCTTGATTCGGATTCATCAGTTGGAATGGAGTGCAAACTCTACTCTTTCTAACAATGGAAATGTGTCTAGTTTTGATTTCTTTTCCTTTGGCTCTTTGTTGTTGATGAAACTCAATAATCCAATCGAAGATAGGGTCAGTCATTTCTGCTCTACCTGCTGCTGTAACAACTCTCTTTTCGTTGGCTGTTCCATACCCCTCAGTATATTCTCTAAGAAGCACAGTTGATAGGAAGTGAAACTGAAACATTTCTGCTGCAATTTTAAGCCTTTCATATGGTGTAAAGAATAATCTGTTAATGACTTTGTATGAGTGCATTTGACCTTCCTTGAAAGCAGGTAAAGTTTTCTTGCCTTCTGCTATCGCTTGGGTTTGTCTTTCTAGCATCAAATCTGCTTCACTTTTACCATGAACTTCTTGAGAATAAAAATCTCTACATCCAACATAAAATGCAGATTCGTTTTCAAAAATTAATACTCGACATCCATCAGGATATTTTTCCTGATGTTGCCTGTGTAAATCAATAAATGCAAGTGAAATTTCATTGACATCTGTTGGTGTTCTACAAACCTTTCTCAGAAGTCTTGGTCGAAGTTCTTTTGGCAAGATATCTTCTCTTTTCACCAAAGCAGATTGACCTTCTAAATCACAATCAATAATCGTACATAAACACTCTTCGGGTTTCAGTCCTTTCGATTGATGTGCGAAGAAAGAAATTGCGAAATGAGATTTACCACCACCAGCAAATCCTTGCAGTTTTATGTGCCTTAGTTGGGGTCTATTTGCCATATCTGAACCTGTGTCGCATGACTCAATCAAATCTGCATATTTCGCAACTTTCTTTTTCGCCACTTCAATCACCAATCTTCCCAATCATCGTCATCGTCATCGGATTCTGCTGGACTTGGATTTTCATTAGATTCCGTGTTGACTTCAACAGTCGCTTCTTCTTCTGTTTCAGATTCGGTTTCTTCCACAACTTCTTCCACAACTTCTTCCACAACTTCTTCCACAACTTCTTCTTCATCATCTTCATCATCACCGATTGTTTTGATGTCTGAATTATTGAAGTAATCAGCAGCATCATCATCATCATCATCTGAACCAACAGAAGTTTCAGGAACAGGGGGTGCAACTGTGATAATACCAATTGCAGTTTCTACATTTGCAGATAGTCCATATTCACCATTATCTTTCGTAGTTAGGAGTGCTAAAATGCGACTGTATTTTCCAAATCTTGAAGCAATAGATGTTGATGTTATGCAATTCAAAAGTAAGTTTTCACCACTTTCAATTGCTTCCATAGTCATAGTAGAATCATCCTTCAAAAGCATCTTGCCAAATTGACTTCCAGCCCTACTATTCTGAACACCTGCATATGATACAGTTGCTTCAACTAAACGATAATCAGTTGGGCTTCTGCTAATGTCATCATCTAAGTCAGAAATTGGTGTAATATCGAACATTGATTTTAGCAATTCACTTCTATCAGAATGGTCATAATTTTCTGATTTGAAAGAAGTAATTCCTGAAAGAGTTCTAAGGTCAAGAACTTCCGCATCAAGATTCCTACAAGATACACTTAGAGAGTAAGTTCCACCTGCTTCAACATCGTCTGCTATTGCAGTTTCGGCATCCCATAAACTCATTCTGAAAAGTGCTGAATCCATAACGCTTCCATCTGTATCTTCGATAACTGCTTGACCTATCATAAAACAGGCAGGTCGAGGATTGCCTTTATTGATTCCAACTGTCCTATGTGCAACTTCAAAAACATCAACGTGTGCTGTGTATCTTTTCTGTCTTAGAATGCTGGTTAAATCTATCAGAACTGCATCTGTAACGAATGACTGTGCTATCTCACTTTTCATTCCACCTAGAGCGTCTATTTGCGGTTTGTTTGTTGGGTCTTTAGCAAAGTTTGCGAACAGTTGAATTACTGTGGAATCATCAGTAAAGATTCCTTTTGAAATCCCACTATCTATGAATGGGCGTAATCTCTTTTCAGCATACTTTGGCAATTTACTTGGGGTCTTTTTAGGCGACATAAAACCTATCCGTTTCTCCCACCCTTATGAATGATTAGTGGGATTTAAATCATCATCTGAAAAATGATTTTCCATGAGAGCATCCCATACATCGTTATCGTCAGCATTAACATGAACTTTGGATGCTTCTCTAACTTTTTCTTTTATGACTCGATGTTTCTCTAAATCTTGAGTTGCATCTGATTCTAGTTCATCATCTAACCAAGATTTTCCTGAAAACAAAATGTCCTTCTGTTCACTATCTCCAATGATTGTTGACATCAACGTGTCTTTATTGATTGGTCGAAAATATGTCGGCAAGAAAAGACTTCTCCAAACCTTAGATTCTTTTTTGTTTTGACAACCCAAATCTTTCAATATTACACCTTCTCCTTTGTCTAACTTTCTTACAGAATTTGGAACTTCTGATTTGTTAATTATACTTCGATATTCTGAGATGATATCCATCAAACTGTTTCGGATTCCTTCTACAAATAATGGAGTCAAAGAATAATTATCCATGAGTCCTTTTCTTGTCTTAACAATCTTGTAAGTTTTCTTTTTTCCGCCTCTTCCACCGCCTCTTCTAAGAACTTCTATTAGACCTGAATCTTCAAGAGTTGGAAGGTGTTTTTCTACCAAAGCATTCTTTGAAAGAGAGAAGGCATGGATGTGTAACCATTGTAGTATATTATCAATCGTTAAAGCCCTATTAGACTCATCCATTTTAATCATCTGAGTAAAGGTAGCCCAAGAGTCATCGGGTACACCTGAAAGGCTTGCTCTAAGAACCAAATCTGCTAACACCAAACCTATGATATTATCTTCAATAGATGCAAGTAAAAATTCTTCTCCATTTGAATTCGTGTAAATAGGTCTTTGCTTCTGATGTAGTAATGTAATCGAGTCAATAATTGATAGGACTTTTCCTATATCTCTTTGATGTTGAGCCGACCTTGATGGGAAGAAATCTGCCATCTGAGGGGCGAAGATATTTCTAACTCTATATTTGCCTAGCGAAAGCATGGATGCTTGCATTAAAGTAAGGTCTTTGTGAACCCGAAATAAGTCAGGATTTGCTTTAGCCAAAAGAGAGTTTTTCACAACATCAGCAACCTTGCCAGCAGTAGTATCAGGAGTCATCAAAAGAGTTCTTGTTATCTGCTCTTGTTCTGTTGGATTTCTTGTAGTCAAAGTAATGAATGAGGGTTGACCACGAATGATGAAATCTCTTGTTTCTATTTCTCCTGTCAAGTCATTCTTGATTGGTGTTTTCCAAACCAATTCATCATCATCACCTGACATCAAAGGTTTCATTTTTTTGACAAAAGAATATGACTCATCTTTCTCCAAAATTATGATGCATTTGTTATCAACGTGAATGATGAAATTTCCTTCATCATCAATCTCATCATAATCATATTTCAAAGCCTCTCTACTTGCACCTGCAAGAACCATACACATTGATTTTGGAACACCATTTCTTGCAGTCAAAACCATGTATGTTTTTCCAGCAGCAGAAGTTGCTACCATTTCCAAGTTCAATGGGTTGTCTGTTTTACATGACATAATAACTAGAAAAGTCAACAATAAATTTGCATCATCACCAATGAAAGGCGTGTCTCTTGATTCGTGTAATATTTTGTTGATTTTATCCAACAACAATTCGTCAGCAAGAAACTTTTCCATCGTGTTGGCATCAACAACTCCTAATGTAGAATCTTGACCAAGATATTTGTCAATTTCAGGAATCTTCACAACTTCGGGTGCTGGTGTATATTTAGCATCTCTAATGATAACTCCAACTTCCAATAATGTATCTTTGAAAAGTTGCTTCTGACCTTCTGCAATACCAGCAGCAGAAACGAACCGATTTATACTGTGTTGAGATAGAAGATTTAGTTTTCCTTTTGGCTTCCCATCTATGTCTGTTGAGAAGTCAATTCTCCCTTTCTTAGATGACAAAAATGTGAGAACAACTTCATGTTCACCAATCATAACTGTAAACTTACTTGCACTTTCTGATGACTGTAAAACTTCTATCTGATTTTCTTCCATATTATCCACCTGTTTATCCCACCCTTTTCAATCCTCGATATGAAGCCATACTGTTTCTTTTGGTGGAGAACCAATCAAAGTCCAATAAACTCCACAACCTTTGTCTCCACATATGACTACAATATTGGGAAATTGATTCAACGGAGATAGTAGTAATGCATCCATTTCTGCTTCTCTCTCACAATCAGGATTTAGACATTTTTCGATGATGCTTACACCATACACATCTGCTATTCTTGAGGGAGAACCTAAGTTCCTATTATCAGGCGTTAGAACCTGCTTAGGAATTGGTTTACCATCTAAAAATCTCATGCCAATCTCTTCCTAATTTTTTCAATAATTTCCATCTGTTTCGATGTCATTTCTCGATTCAACATTGCCTTGATTATTATTGATTTTACAAAATCATTTTCCCATCCATTTAATCTTGTTTTATCCCACCCCTGTATCTCTTCTGATAGTGGTGTTGATGGGAGATTTTCATCCCCCGTTTCTAAAGCATATCTAATTACTATTTCTTGGTAAAATCTCTTGTAACCCGAATCCAATCTTTTGACTCCTTGATTTTTAATTCTTTGAGCAACTCTAACGGACATTGTTTGTTCCCATGAACTTAGATTATCGAGAGACTTAACCATCATCTGAAACTTCCTAGTTTGCTCATGCCATTCTTGTCTTTTATTAGCAATTTCTTGAGCCATTTTTCTTCTTCTTTCTTGTCGTTCTTCTACAAGTTTTCTTATCTTATCTTGGTGTTCATTTTCTTGTTGACAATACTCTTGATATTCTTCTTCTGCATCAATCATAAATGATTCCCATTGTCTGCTTAATTTAGGACTTGGATAACCATGAGACATTAATCTCTTGACCATGTTTCTATGAATAGATTTCCATAGTTTTTTTCTTGGTTGAGATAGAAATCTATTGTTCGTCATCATCTGTTCATATCTTTTCAAGTCAGACATTGCAGATGGATATTTTTGAGTGAAAGTAGTTCGGTTAAATTTATGTTTGGCTTCTTTCATATTTTTCTTGAGATATTCCTTTTTTTCTTCACCATCTAAAACTCGATTATCAACTGTGATTTCTACATATCTATATGCACATACATTTCCAACAATGATTTCTCTATCTGCATCCTCATCTCGTAAAACACAATTCTCAACTATCGGTCTTTTTCCACATAACGAACATGACTCTCTATGACCATAGATTGACTTGGTATATTTCCAATCTTTTTTGAAATCGTTGTATGGTCGAATTGTTCCATTATCAGCAACAATTCTTGAGACTTTAGCAAGACTTTTGATTTGTCTTTTTTCAAGGCCATCAGCACCTTCTGCTAGTGCAGAATACAATTCATCAGGCATATCCCCCTTCGCCTGTTTACGAATCCATCTACGGGCTTGCCTTACAATTATCGCATCTTCGACCATGAACAATCAGGATTAGCCCACCATTATGAAAGAATCACATGGCTGGCGTGGATAGAAAATACAATTTTGATATCAAAAACCATTGATATTGCCTAAACATTGATAAGGGGAATGCCCCCCTTGCTCATTACATGAGCAAGACGCAAGAGACACAAACATCATGGGAATCCGTTTTAGTGGATGGATATAAAATGCCTATCATTTTCTATAATCCTGAGAATATGTCAGCACCTTACACAACAAAGAATGTTGCAGAAAGTGTGTTTCAAACATTAACAACAGAAGGTGTTAGTAAAATCGCATTGAACAAGTTCAGAATATCAATTGTATGTGCAAGTAAAACTACATATGACGAATGGGGTGTAGGCAAAGAAGCATTTGTTCAATTGGATGATACAGATGCAAATGATTTTGCTACGGCTGTAAGTGTTCACGTTTATTTCGATGGCTCAGTTAAATCAATTGTAGCCCTAGCACATGAGTTAGTTCACGTTGCTCAATATGCTTCTAGGAGATTGAAGTGTGTGTGGAACTTCAACAAAGCAGATTGGGTTTACTCATTCAAATTATCTGAAACTAATCAAATCCAAAAAGGAACACATTCTGAAATCGCATACAATGAAAGAGTTTGGGAATGGGAAGCATTCGCAAAGCAAACATACATTGCTTCTGACATTTACACAGCAATCACAGGATATGGTCTTAGCGGCCACGAATCAAGAAACAGTTCTAACGCTTCTAGGAGAATAACTTCTCTCAGAATAGCGGCTGAATGGGGATGGAATGACCTGCCTTTGAAAATAGTTTGTGCAGTTGGAGATGCAAGAGTTTGCCGAGCATAAACGTGTTGAGGCCAACATCAAAGTTTTACTGAATATGTCGCTTCAACCAATTCGGTGTTTCACCGATTGAACCCCGAAACCAATGTGGTAAAAGTCGAGCATTCATTCTAGCAAATCTAGCCCATGAACCATCCAAGATAAACAAGTCTCCTTTGTCAGTTGGACTTCTGATTATTCGGCCAGCACCTTGCACTAATTTTAGACCTGTTTGGAGTTGATACCAAGCCTTGCATGGGGCAGGGCAATTGAATGACCCACACATACCGTTAGAATACTTTGTAGGCGGCTCATAAGGGCAATCAAGAGTACCTTCGTACTTACTCCGCCAAGCGTGTTCATCTTCCTGTAAACGCTGCTCTATTACGGCATCTCCTTTGATTGGTAAATATGGAACTTTACAGATGACCAACCATTCTGCTAACTTGCCTTTGAAATCGAATCCTTGACCAACATATGTGCTAATCAAAACTAGACTTTTATCTTCGCTAGAAAAGAAATGTTTCAGGGCAACATCTCTTGCTCTTGGATTAGAATCATGTGTAACAATTCTATCACCATATCCGAGTTCTTTCAAACCATTCACAATCGCATTTCTGATGAAATGACTATGTGGTAAAACAACCCCTCTTCTCTCAGGATATTTTTCCATAATTGCAGCAATTGCTTTGACCTGTTTCAGAACAGATTTGTCTCTCTTTGAATATGACATTGAACCACATGGGGCATAATGTATTTTGAAGTTCTCAGGGGGGAATGGAGACTTGGTAATATTGACATAAAGATTCTTTTGATTTTCTAATCCAAGACCTGAAAGAAAAGTATCAACATCGAGAATTGTTGCTGAAAGAAAGATTCGTTTTTTGGAGACACGTTCTAGCATTTCTGATGCTAACCTGTTGACACGAACAGGTCTTATTTTCAGATACCTTCCGTTCCGGTCAGATTCATTTTCGACAACAACTCGATTTGGTTCTTTCAGTAGTTCAAGAAGTGTCGTAGTTTTACCCAATAATTTTCGATATCTTTCTGTTGCTTTCTCATCTTCATTCTGTTCAGATATTTCTATTCCAACCTGTGCCGCTTTGTGTAATTCTGTAATCGCTGGAATCCAATCTGCCGCATGATAATGCATTGGAAAATTAGTTGTTGAGCCATGAGCCAACGCCCAATCTCCAAGAGTAATTCTTGTTTCAAATAATCCTAGAAGAAATGATTCCATATCATGTGCTTCATCAACAATTGTAAATTCTCTTTGACCAAAGTTTTTGTCTCCTTGAATCAATCTGAAAAGATATGCTGGATTCGATAAAACTAATCTTGAATTTGCAGCCTCAAATTTCTGTTCATAATACGGACATGGGTCATCCTCTTTTGTATGAGGACATGAACGCTTTGCACCATAACAAGGTGCTGATTCTGCTGTACCTTCTCTAACCCAACAAGGAAAATTATTTCTCCCTTTTATTTCTTTCAAAGATGAACCATAATCTCTCTTGTATTGTTCAGTCAAACCAAGACTTGGTGCGAGTAGATATGCAGATTGAAACCACTTCTGTAAAGTCATAGCAATTGCTGACTTCCCAATACCTGTTGGTGCTTGAACAATTATGTTATCAAAATCATCATTATCCAAAGCCCATTTGATTACAGATAATGCTTCGGCCTGATATGTTCTTGGAGAAGGCATTGGAAAGTCAGGTTGAATATCTTCCCAAAGGTCAGGAAGTCTGTTTTTTGAGGGGATGTTGATTTTGACTACGGCCATGACAACTGATTTTACCCCCACCGATATGAATGCAAGCATTCTAAGGGCTTCTTTTCGTCAACAGGTCAAATCATACCACCCGAAAAAAAGACGGGCTTAAAACACCACTATTTTGATATTCGTAATAGTCAGATTTGTAATCAAATACTTTGACCTGCTGCAAATCTGATAGATGTAATGAAATCAGGGGCTTGTCGGCCAACTGTCAAAGTCATATCACAACCATCCGTAGTCATGTTCCAAGTAACATCGAAAACCATATGTTTTCCAGCAAGCCCACCTTCAACAGATTTGAACTCAATAATATCACCTGCAATAATATCCAATCTGTTTGGGATTGCTTCTACAATCCATCTTGATTTATCCACTCCCTGTTGATTCAAAATTTGACGTGCAAATAATCTTGCAGAAACTTCGTCAGAAATCATACTTTCTTCAAACAATCTTTGTATCGGTGATGCTGGCAAAATTGCTGGTTCAGTTACTAGAATATCTAAATCACTATTTTGAACTGAAACAACATTAATCAAATCAGAATCATCTTCTTCTCTAATTATTGAAGTTGGTATGATATCCAAAGGTGCAGTAGTTCTTGGTAATCTTCCAGCGATATATGGCGTGTAATTTGTATCATCAAGCGAAGGTAGCCTGTTGAACTCAACACGTCTTTCTGAGAGACTTGAAGATAATCTGAACAGATTTGGAGTTGCATTAATCAAAGATAGAACGGATTGCATTCCCGATAATCTTGTCTTACCTTTTAGATTCAAATTACTTGGAATTATTATTCTTGTTTCACCTAACATTTTTTCAAGACTTGTTAGTAGATTGTATGAACTCCCTGAAACAATTTCTTTCAGAACAGAAGCACCATCTGAACGTGTTGATATTGATAATGGATTAGATAATATAATTTCATTTGACAATAAACCCAATGTATCGTAAACAAGAACTGAATATGTAGAATTTGAAGTTTCTATATCTGAGACAATTCCACAAAATACAAACGGTTTTGTAACGCTTCCTGAAATCCATTTATTCGGTGTTGCTTTGACTGTAACTCTATCGCCTCTTGAAATTGTAAATGCTCTTTTTCCTTTTACATTTGATAGAACAATTTGACATTCGGATGGGGCATTCAATCGGTGTTTGACTTTGATACTGATTACACCCGTTATAGTTACGTTTTCCCACGCTTCTGACGTTGGGTTGTAATGTTCCACTATCAAGTCAAAGAAGTCGCTCATATTGGCTCTATCGGGCAAACGTGGTTCAATAGAATATCTATCGAATTTCAAAATAAAAAAAAGGGAGTCGCCCGAAGGCGACCCCCGATTTTGTTAGGTATCTATTTCAGTATAGTATATCGTCAGTTCCGTAAGCCCTGTTCCAAAATTGAACTTTAACAACAATTTCATCTCGGCTTGTGTCAACTCCGATTATTGAAACATTCAAGTTTCTATCATCAGCCAACACAGGTACAGATTTGAAATCATTGTCAAATAGTAAATCAATATTCAAGCGTAGAGCATAGGGGCTGATTATAGAAGTGTAGATATCACCGGATGGGTTTTCTCCATCGAATGTTGGGTTATCCCAACCACCTTTGAAAGCATTGCATACAAAGTATTCACGGTCATTGGATTTTACACCAACAAAACCATCTTTGTAAGAATCTCTCAAAACTACATATCCAACTCCAAGATTTCTGACAATTGAATCATAATTATCAGTATTCATTAGGGTATTTTCGTCATCCATTTCATTCCATAGCCATGTCATTTTTTTCATCTCCTTTTTTATTTCCTTCATTCATTTATTCAATACTCAAAAGTTACTTGTTCTCCATTGTACCAATAGTTTCCATTTGCATCTTCATAGCATCCATTTATTCCTGTTGTTGTCATATTTTTCATCTCCGTTGCGTGTTTTCGCAATGTGTCCGAAGGGGTTTCCCTTTATCAATATTCTCTATCTGACTATTCTTACAGAATATCAGGCAAACTTATCTGAAAATGTTTTGACATTACTTACAGCAGCAATAATTGATTCACGAAATATTTTACTGAAATCTCTCTTATCACTTTCATCATATCGAAGAATTACGTTTGGGGCTGATGTTGAATATCCTTCTTCTTCTGTTATTTCTTTCAATGTTTGGTTTTGTTGAGACGATGCGTTAAGTAATTCTGCGAATGCTGCATTTCCTATATCTTCAACAGAAGGTATTGGTAAATCACCCAATGTTTTCCCCGCTTCTGCAAGTTTATCAGCAGTAATTTGTAAGGTATATTGAATGTGATATTTCATCACATCTAATTTTATTTTGTCATACATATCATCGTCTATCCGGTCTATTCCCATGATACTACCTTTTTTCTCCCACCGTTATCAATGAACCGTTTTATCAAGATGCTATTTGGAAGGTTGCTGTGTATGGTGTTTCTCCATGCCTACCACCTTCTCTTTCATAATCGAAATCAATCATTCTTCCTGTGAATCTTTGTACCGAAGATTGACCAGCCCAATTCGTAGTTTCCCATTCAATGAACAACAATGTTCCGTCAGAAATATATGTCTCCATCTGCAAGATATCAGTTGTTGCTGTTGCCTTCAAGAATGAACCTGTTAGAGTAAATCTTTCATCTCTAGTACCCATATCTGTAACATCAGGATATTCAGAATCCAAAACAGAAACAGCAGTTATATTTGCACTTCTCTTTGCAGTAAAACCACTTGGTCTTGTGTTCAAATTAGCAAACAAATCTATTGCTGTATTTGCTGGTAAAACTTTGACAACAACAGTTGATGTTGATGAAGTATTTACAGGGCTTTGATTATCTTTGACTTGAAGTGTTGCTGCATATTCACCAGCAGCAGAATAAGTAACTTGTAATGATGAACCTGATTGAGATACATCACTTGCACCGCTTACACCACTATTGAAAACATATGATGCAATATTGATTCCTGATGTTGTAGAAACTAAGTATGAACTTGATGCATCAAGTGTTATTGTTTGACCTGCATAAATTAGTGCTGGACTTGCTCTAAGAACTGCAACAGGAAGTCCTTCTGCAATCACTACTGAAATAGCCGTAGAAGCATCACTAATGTTTCCTTTATCGTCTTTGACATATGCTACTGCTGACTTTGTTCCCGCACCCGTATATACATGAGAAACATCGTAAGTTGTTGATGTCAAAGTTTGGTCTGCAACATCTATCCATCCACTTTCAGAACCATCTCCAAAATCTATTTTTACAGATGATATTGTTCTATCTGAATCAGTAGTTGCAGCACCAATTCTGAAAGAAACAATATTTCCTATTTTTGTATTGATTGGTGGAGTTACATCTCCATTGAATGTGTTACCTGTGCAAGTCAAAGTTGCATCGGGTTTGATATCATAATTGATTGACCAATTTCTGACAATCGGAATTTTATTCCAATCAATTGGATGATATTCAGTTTGAGTATTATCAGGAATGTAAAAATTGAATCTGATTACGAAACCATTAGTCAATGCTGTTGCTGGAAGGTTTGACAAATCCAAAGTTCCGAACCCACCTAAGATGTTGAGGTCAACATTATCATATCCTGAAATCACAGTCGAAGCCTCAATCTCAATTCCATTTTGTGTTGATGTTGGTGGCTCAAGCAAAGTTGCTGTGATATTCATCCCTTTACTCGTATCTACATTGTTGACTTCAACATCTAAAGAATTGTATCTTGCCACGTTTGTGATTTGTTGTTTCATCGAATCAACTGTAAATGGTAGCATTGGTTTTGTTGGAATCTGACGAAGAATGATTTCGTCAATTTGTAAATCTGCTTGACTGACGTTCAAATTGGGTCTTGTTGGTGCTACTAATTGACCTGCATTATTATTAACAGCAATAGGGGTTAATACAGGATTCATCAATCCCATAGAATCTCCAATTTTTATTGTCATTCCCCATACTGCATTTGCTGAATTAGTATCTGTTCCAACTGTTGTTCCATCAAGGATGTAAGTCATTCCAGCCTCAGTAAAAACTGTCCTGATTGTGTGCATTCCTTCTGACATGGTTCTAGGTGTTCCGTAGCCGTAAAGATTTCCTAAACTTCCCCAACCATTATTACCACCAATTGCTGTTCCTTTAGCACCACTTGGTCGTATTGCTGGGTTTGCTGATGGGTCAGTTGGAAATAGATTTTCATCACTACTAATCCACTTATTTGTGAACCATTCTGTATCTGTTCCCCAAGCCCAAATTGTCGGCCTATTCACAGCATAAGATGAATTACTATCTGCTTGACCAAACAGATTAACTTTGGTTGCTATCGGATGAGTTTGAATACCCAATCCATCCCATATTGAATAGAAGCCATGACCTTGAAGGAAATTGTTTGTTCCACCGTGAGTTAGCATCGAATGTCGGCCTGTTTTTCCAAACGTAACTCCATTGTCAAACTCAATCAAAAGAAGCCTATCTTTTTGAATCGGAATAAAAGCCTTCATTTCCATGTCTAACCATATTGGAGAACAACCCATTTCTGATAGTCCAATCTTTGTTGATTCTGCACCCGATGCTAGTGTATTAGTTCCAGCAGAAACGCCCCAACCATTTAGACCAGCATCAGCGTATAATGAAGGAGAATAACCTGCTCTTGTTCCAACTCTCTCATGTGCTGGGAATGGTCTATTTCTTCCATAAGCCCAACCGTCAGGTTTTGTTACATCCCAACCATGCCTTCCCGTCAATCCATCTATGAAAGACCAAAAGGGTATATTGACACCCCTGAACCCCCATCGAGATGTAGGCAGACCATCAAGTGTAGAAGCAGTATCAGTCCAATCCCAATCTTTTGTGTAGGTAGTCGGAGTTGTTGCTGTCGAAGAATAATATACTGATGCTAAATCCCATCCTATCGGTGGTGGTATTCTTAGAACTCCACCACCCACACTTGAAGTAGTTGGAGAAGCAAGAAAAATAGAATCTCCTTCATCTCTAATTGATATACTTCTTGGAGTTTGAGTTGAGCCTAAAACATATACTCCATCAGCATTTTTTTGTTGGGGAGAAAATTGAGTTGGCCTACTTGGATATGTTGAATCTGTTGAACCACCTTTGGGGCAATTTGAGTCGGGCTGAGACATACCAATCGGCCACATTCCTGTCTGTGGAATGCGTGTTGTTTTCTGCCAAGATTCATCGAAGCCATAGAGATTTGCTGGTGTGGTTTGTGAACCATTAGGAAGTTCAGCACCATGTAATCTTCCTTGACAGACATAGCCCGTTGTTTCATATGTGGATTTTCCTGAACCACCGAATACACCCAAACCAATTCTAACGTCAATCATTTGATATGTTTTAGTTCCTGAAACACCATCTATTGTTCCTGTTGTAACTTGTGAAATCCTATCCATAATCCACCAGCCATTATGGTCAATGTCATTTCCATTGTTTGTTGACGAATCATCCCCTGTCGCAGTATCTACTTCTGCATTCCATCTTGCATTGCTAGTATTCGCTGTGCCTAATGTTCCACCTAACCCTGAGATGTAAATAGGCATTCCATGACCGCCTCTAAAATTACTTGTTACTGATGCTGCTGTAATGTAGATTCTGAGGATTCCAGCAGATGTTTTTTGAACAGCAAATATTTCTGCTCTTTTGGGATTTGGTCTGACCAAATATTGTCTTGGCTGAATTAATTTATCAGTTACAGCACCACCACCTGTTAGTGGTTGGTCATCTTCAATTAATGGAAACATAACGTGTTCCATTTCATTAGAAGAAATATCGAAATTATTTCCCTGTGATGCTGGTGAAACAATCCCTTGAACAAAGTCGAACATTGGATAAATCTGAGCATCACAATCATCTGCTACGGGTTGAGAATTACCATAACCATTTTTCCCATCCCAAACAGCGTAAAGTGTTTGAGAATTAACACCACCAATTGTTCTATCTGCATCATAGATATATGGGATTATAGTGCCACCATCATTTAGTGTGTAAGTTCCATCTTTTAGAAAACAAGCAAGAGCCATTCTCATTCTATATTTTGGATTCAAAGCAGCAGCAGAATCAGGAGAAGTATCTGCATTTGCATATCCAACTTGTTCATAATAATTACCACCGCCTGAGTTTGCATGAATCGTATGATTAATACCATCTGCTGAAACAGTTGCTTGTCGTTGCATAGACCAAGCACCAATAGCACCCGTTTTGTGGTCGCCTGAATATCCAACTTCTTTGTATCTGATTCCAGCAGTATTTGGGTCAGAATTATATCTTGTTATTGTGTTTGCTTTGTAACCTGTAAACCCTGAAACACCATCCCTTCTTGGATATGAAAAACCAACTTCTGCATTTGCTATTCTTTTGTCAAATTGATTATTATCTAACATCATAGGCATGAAAACCGTTGCTCTAACTTTGTGTTGATTTCCATACAATGCTGATGCTTTATTTAGACCACTAGAACTCAATCTTGGGTCAGCATTCATCAAAGGATTTGCTGATGCACTTGCTACCGTTCTTCCCGTCAAACCATGTGGCAAGAATGCTGGTTTTGTTGCATCTTTACTTGTTGCCCCAATATGTCTGTAAGTGTCTAACATTTCAGCAAACTCTTGAACGGTCATAAACACCATAGTTGGGCTTGAAGATAATCCCGAAGAATGAGATGCACCTGCATTCTCAATAACTAGCCCACTTGAATATCCGTAAATGCCATCTGTTGATGCAGAAGGAGATGTTGGGGCTATCAGCATAAAGTTGTAAGAAGTTCCATTGTAGTTGACTTCTGCAAGTGGTGTATGTGTTCCTGAACCTGAGATTGTCAGGGTGTAAGTTCCTGACATTGTAGAGCCATCATCATCAATGACTTCGACTCTTACACCAGCAGTATTTGACTCATCATTTAGACCACCTTCATCTTCGGGTGTTTTGTTTCCAAAATTAGTTCGATAAAGCACAGGGTCAACTGAGATACCACCGACTCCATCATTCTTGATATAGACGGGAAACCATCGTTGTAATTCTACTAATCCGTTACCCATTCTTGAGAATGTTTTTGTAATATCTTGTTTGATTGAAGCCATTAGAATACCCCCCTTGCCCCTCTATATGATTGCTTGACGATTTTAGGCATTTCTGCACTAATTATAGACCGAACATCACCTGCTGTCATACTTCCCCCGCCATTGATAGTTATACTCTCAAAATTGAGGGTTAATCCACTATTCGATTGAGAACCCGTATTCATTCCTGATTTCTTACTTATTGACATATCATATTGGTCTAGTGGAACAAGTGCTTCTCGACCTGCTTCACCAAAGACCCCTCTTGTTGCTGATGTGGCAACACCGCCCCTATGGAAATATTGTTCATTTGCTTCTACACCACCAGCAATCAATCCACCACCAACACCACCAATTACTGATGATGGAACACTAAAGATTCCACCACCAACCATTGCACCACCAACTGCACCCGATATTGCACCCGTTAATGTCGAACTAACTACTTTACCAATTTTACTACTTTCTAACTCTTTAATAGCAGTAGCAATTGCATCAAGTATAAAGAATACAGGTTTCAAAAGGAATCCAAGAACTCTCATTATATTCCCGAATGCTCTAATAAAAGGAACTGCTAAATCAAAAGAAACCATCATTCTATCTACTAAATCAGGTAATCCGGCAATCAAAGGTAAAATATCTCTTTCAATTGCATCTCTCAAAGCAATCCATTGGTCAGTATTTTCTCGTAGTGTTTCTGATACTCGGATTAGTGAGTTAGAAATCTTGCCATCATTAGCATCTGCAAGACCAATTAATTCAGCAAATAATTCACCAACTACAAGTCTTGTTTCTTCAAAGGATGAAGCAACAACTTTCAGTTGGAAATCAGAAGTTGTTTTCATGGTTTGTAGATATCTTTGAGTTGCACCATCTGCATTATTTGTAACGTCAATCAGATTCAAAAATCCTTCACGTTGACCCTGTAAAGCCATGATAGCAGTACCACCACGAACTGAGAATATTTCTAGCACTTCTGCTGTTGTTGCACCTGCTGCTTCTAACTGATTAATTACGTCAACCAAAGATGTTAATCCCATAGTTTGAGATTCAACAATATCTTTGTTTTCTGAGAACTGTTTTTCCTGTTCTTTCAGACTATCTGTAAACTTCTTATTTTCTCTTTGAGCAATCCTTTGTTCAAGTGCAACTGATGCTTGTTCAACAGCCAAACTTTTGTTAGCCATTTCTAATCTTTCAATTCTTTTTATTTCTGTTTCAGTTAGTTCTCTTCCCTGACGTTCAGCCCTTGCTCTAATCTGCATTATTGCGAGAGAATTAGATTGTTGTTCAATTGACAAATCTTCTAATTTTCCATTTAGAATATCAAGTGCAAATGATGTTCTTTCAACATCAATTTTAGTCTGAGTAATTGTTGCTGAAACTGCTCTTAATGCTGCATCGGCTGATTGACCAGCAGGGGTCAAAGTTAGGAAGTTCAATCCGAGTCTATCCATGACTCTTCTTGCATCATCTGTTGGACTCAACAACTTGTTAATTGACATTCTCAATCCTGTACCAGCAATTGTACCCTGCAAACCTGCATCTCCCAATGCACCAACTGCTGCTGCCATTTCTTCAATAGAAAGTCCAGCCGCCTGTGCTGTTGGGGCAAGAAATTTCATTGACATTCCAAGAGATTGTAAGTCTGTAAATGATGATGTCATAGTAGCAACAAAAACATCCATTACTCTATCCATATCTGCAATCTCAAGACCCATACCTTTGACAGCAGAAATTACAATTCCAGCAGCAGTTTCAACATCAGTTCCAGCAACAACTGAAAACTGAACTAAACTCTTGATTGCACCTTCTGTTTCTGTACCCAATTCTTCTAGGCTAAGACCCGCTAGAGCAAGTACGTTACCAGCCTGTGCTACCTGTGTAGCAGTAGCAGAAGATTGAGCCGCTATGTTCCTGATTACAGATTCAAGACCATCCATATTTTCATTGAGTTCTCCTGTGATTTCACTTGTTTCACCGAGAGTTGCACCCATCCTTGCCATAGCAACTTCAAACTCTAAAAATGTGCTAACTGATTTTTTGACAAAAACTCCTGTAATTGCTGCACCTAATGTTACTGCTGCTACACTTGCTTTAGCCATAGATTTGCCTATTTTTTTCAATGAGGATGTAATTGTTTTTCCGGCAGAATCAGATGAAGCAGCAGCAGCCGCCATTGCTGCCTGTAATTGTTTTGAATTACCTTCAATGACTACTGACATTTTTACATCTTTAGCCATCTATTCACCTACCTTGTTGCCTCTCATATTGCCGCCTTACTTTTTCTGCAAAAGCCGACCAAAGAAACATAGAATCTCTTGGGTCTAGTTGTCGCCATTCTTGAGGGGTTATTCCTGTTTCGGTCAATATCTGAAAAAGAAATTGTCCTTCGTCTGATTTGGAGTAATCTATTATTTTCCCAAAGCACCGTCTTGGCCTGTTCCAACTGCTGCTGTAACTCTTGTTGCCAACTCTCCAAGTAACTGCATTGGAAGTTGTCTGAACTTGCCCCAAGATAATGATTTATCGCACTTGGATAACATTTCATAAACGGTTCGTAAACCAAGTAATTCGTTTCTATCTTCTCCTGATAATCTTGCGATTTCGGGTTCTGCTTTGAGAACCTGAAATTCTGCTGCTGATAGTGGTTTCGCTTGGATAATATCTTCTGATAATCCAAGACCTGAAACATCAACATCAATCGGGTTGTTTGCTTGTTCAATTGCGGAATCGAGCCATGACATATTTTTCGCCTCTTATTATCTGTAAAATCAGATTTCCCACCGTTATGAATGAAGTGGTATTTGAGGCTTAAGCAACTCTCGACCAATCCAAACCCTCAAAAGAAGCATTAATCATTAAAGCACCTTCTGAACCTGCTTCTAATCCTTCGATTGACATATCTGTAAATACGCAAGTTGAAGCAGTATATGTGTGTAGTCCGACAGGGGGGCTTGCACCATCATTTGCTGCTTCAAACTCTATATCGAATTCAGCATCAGTATTGAAATAAGTGTAAAGTGTTGAGTCAGTTATTCCCCAAGCATATTTTAGTGTACCTGAAACTGATTTCAATCCTCTTGTATTTGCTGTTGCTGTGTTGCCACCAAGAGTAACATATTTTCCTGTCGCTACTGCTAATGATAAATCACCACTAACAAACCCTACTACGCTTCCTGAAACTGTTATCTTGCCTGTTACACCTGTGAATGCGTGAACTGCCATATCCAAAACCTCTTCTTATGGGGCTATTAACTGTCTCGCTTAGATTGTTTGTATTTCCGCTTTGCTTCACGTTCTTTTTCTAATCTTTCAATCAGAATCTTTGGTTTCACTTTTCCGTCTTTTGGGTCTTTCTGATAATACCCAGCCCTTCTTCCATCTTGTCTTTCTTTTTCACATAATTCACATCTATGTTCAGAATCTTTCGTATGTTTTTCAGCACCCATTCTTTGTAGTTCAGAAACGAATCTCAAACGTGAATCTCCCTGTGGAAAATCAACAGGAATTATACATCTAAGATTGTGATGTTCGCAGACACATCTCCATTTATGACCACAGGTAATTACTTTGTTTTTCTTACTCACTTTATCGCCTCATTCCCATTGTTGAATGTTTACCAAGTGGGTGTTTAGTATTGGCGGCCTTGGATAGTATTTTTTCTGTTTGGTCAACTATAATTTCCCAATCAAGATTTTCGATTGCGAAGTCTCTTGCATTTCTTCCAAGTTCTTTTCTCAAATCTTCATTTTCATATGATTCAATCATTGCAGATTTCAAAGCATCAACATCCACCAATCCCATATTGACTGACCACTTTCCACCGCAAATCGAAGTGATGCATTTCACCAACCATCCCCTGTTGGCTTCAACATATGATTTTCCTTCCGGTAAGATTCCGCCTGTCAATTCTGAACCTGTGCTGTTGTCAGGAAGTATGATTGGGATTCCACATGACATTGCTTCTGCACTTGGAACTCCAAAGCCTTCTCCACCTGTTGCTAAAACATGAACATCTGAGATACCATAGACGAGTGCTAATTCTTCTCTTGATAATCCCATCAATGGATTGTTGCCTTTGTCTGTAAATCTGACATTTTTTGTTAATCCCATTTGATTCAAAGTTAATGGTAAATCCCAACCCCCCATTCCCATCGTATCTGATGCATCACCACAATGAAGTAGAAGTCCAACAGAATCAGGGTCATCTACTTCATCGAGAAACTTTCTGAATGCTTCTAATAATCTTGGGATTTGTTTTCGATTTGTATTTCTTCCAACTGAACAAAAAATGTAATCCCAATGAGATATTCCCCACATCTGCTTAGTCTCTTCCTTTTTCTTTTCCGATATAGGGGCAAATACAGACGTTTCTACGCCATGTAACAGTATATCCCCCTCATTCCCCCTATAACGGTCTAACATAGCATCCCTGAGCGTCTTATCGGCATTTCCAGCACTACTATATTCATTCACAAAGTCAGTAAATACAGATTTTCCAAATTTTGCCATCCAAAGTGGAGTATGAAGCATTTTCAAAACATCCTTCCAAGCATATGAAATTGGATATCCATCAATCGGCATATATGCAACATATGGAACATTCATTTTATTGGTGCTGACAACAGATGAACCAATATAAAATGGGTCATTCAATGTCAGATATAAATCGGGTTGTAATCTAGCCAAATGATATTCCAAAACAGTTGGGCTATGGTCGCCACTTAATCTCTCAGCACCATATCCTGAAATCCCAGCATGAACTAAAGTCCAGCCTTCTTCGTGTTTGAAATCTTCACCATTGTAATCCCATCCGATTATGAAAACTTCATGTCCTCTTTCAACTAATCGTTTGCAGATTTCTCTAGTTACAGTTCCATATCCTGTTGGTCGAGTTGGTTGCTCAGAACCCCACAGGATTCTCAATTTCTTTGACTTCGCTTTAGCCATAGAAAATGATGGGAAATCCCACCGTTATGAATGGACTCAAATTAATTTTGCTTTGGTAGGTCTGCTAAAGAATCCAAATCCTAATTCTTTAGGTTGTAATGTTGCTGAAAATTGAACAGTTTTGCCAACTAATTCTCTTAGGCTTTCTTCATTTATCCAAATAGATTTCGGAACAGAACCGAAGATTTTGAATCCATCTACTTCTACCAACATCTTTGCAGTTGTACCAAACTCTGTTTCAGCAATTTTAACACTAACAATAGTTCCTGTGATGTCGTTTCTACCTGTTGGTACTTCTACCATAGAATCTATTTTTGCTTGCTTCTGTTGTTGTCTATCTGTATGCTTTCGGTATGATTTAGCAAGAGCATTGAGTTGACCCTGTGTTAGTTGGAAATTATTTGCTTTAGCACATACATCTGTAACAAAATTATTCCAAGATAATTCAGAAGAAAGTTCCTCAACAGTTAAGCCAATTAAATCTACTAATTTGTCATCATTTATTTTTCTAGCGTGTAATACTCTAGTCATTGTTTTTGCTTTAATTTCTGCTTGTTTCTTCGCTCTTTTTTCGTCAAGATTTGCTTGACGCTCAAGAAGCCATTGGGTGCAATCTTTTCCATTCCATGTTTGAGGAAAAATCCACTTTCGATATGAGTTGTTTACTGTTCCTGATGAGAAGCATCCCCAACATCTACCACCGTCAATTCTGAAAGGCATTCTACCGCCCCCACCACATCTGCTGCATTTTACTTTTCTTACAGCAGAAATTGTCTTGGGTTTATTTCCGTCATGGCGTGGGTATTCATCGTTTTTTGTTACTTGCATTTTTGGTTTTACATTTGTCATTTTTTTCATCTCCTGTTAGCAAAGATATCTCTTGGTGCATTTCTGCTTCCTCTTCGACCTGCTGATGGATTGTTTCTCAATGGTGCTGAGAGAACTCTTCCTGTCATATCAACTAATACATCTGTACGTGAAACTGAAAGGTCGAATGTTTGTGTTGCCCTTCGTAGGTAAACAGTTTTCACTTGACCATTTCTTACGATTACAACTACTAAATCTCCGTTGCTGGTATTGCCCCATGCTTGGCCTCTTTGTGAGCCTAAGTCATGTGCAATAATTCCTACTGATTTTGTTCCATACTTTGCAGATGCTTTTCTAACTGCTGAAATTACTTTTTGTGCTTCTTCTCCAATTAATCTTTCATCAACTCTTTGTAAAGCGTGGACTGATAGGTTTGGTCGGTTTGTTGGTTGGCTCATGTGGCTCATAAATGAGCCACCGTAGGCTTTCCCCTTATCAATATATCCCAAATATCAATGTTTTTTGATATCAAAATCACTTTTTTGACTTGAGCCGTGTGTTGAGTTCAACATCCTCGATATGTCTAATCCGATGACAATTTGAACACAAAACAACACACTTCTCAATTTCTGCTAGAATCTTTTCTTTTCCATATCCATCGTGAACCATTTTTGAAACCATTGAAAACTTCTCAGAAGAATCTAAATGATGGAAATCTAAAATCCAAGAATGAGGATAACCTGAGATATTACAATCAGCACATTTCAGCGTGTGTTTTAATGACTTGAACCATTCCTTCATTTGTTCTCTTCTGACCTTCTTATTGTGTAAGTATGATGCCTTCCTTTTAGCATATCTTTTCTTCTGATACCTACGATTGTAGGCTGCTCTTTTCGATGCGTCTTTGTAAGGAATGAAACGAACCTGTCGGTTTGCTGTTATTGATAGTTATGATTAACAAAATATTTTTTCGATAAAAAACCAATATTTATCATATTTACAATGAACGTGCTTCGTCTGAGTTTTTGATTCCAAAAACGAAGTTTTCTTTTGTTAAATTACAATGGAATGTCAATGCTTTTCTGTAATGATTTAACTCATTGACAGTTGCATCTCTTTTGAGATATTTTTTGAATACATTGTTGATGTAAACTTCAATATCTTCATCTTCTTCAACTACTTCTTCAACTACTTCTTCAACTACTTCTTCAACTACTTCTTCAACTACTTCTTCAACTACATCATCCCAAGATAATACTGCACCTAGTCTTTCTGCTAGTTCTGCCTTTGTTCCTTCTGTATCTAAATCGTTTTCTTCACAAAGAGCGATTAGTTCTGCTTTCTTCAAATCTATGAGAGCCATATTACTTGACCGTTGATTTCCGGTTATTCAAGGAATCGGTATTTATTCATTCCATCGGCATGAAACCGTGATTTCTGCTCTATATCCTGTAACATCAGTTTTGTCAATATCTATACCACATAATGAATCTTTGAACTCAATTGTTTTAGCATCTTCTGACCTAACTACTCGGACAAAATGATAATCACTTCCATCAACTCCTGACATTCCACTTCCTGATTGTGGAGAAGTCAAAGTTTCATCGTTCAAAACTAGCATTAATTTCTGAAATAAAGACCATAACTTTGCTCTTGTTGGTGCATACAAAACTATGGTATAATATCCTGTTGATATTCTTGGTTGTGTTGACGAAGCACCACCTGTAAGATTGAATGCGTCTGAATCTGTATATAGTGGAACGATTGAGATTTGGTATGTTTTTTGACGTTTGAATTCAAGCCATCCACTATTCACAATTGGAGTCCAAACTCCATCAGGAGAAGTCATGTTTGTAGTGATTAAACTTGACAACATTGTATGTGGGTCTATTGCTGGAATTCCTGTGTCTGAAATTGACATATTATTTCCCTCAATAGTTACCTTCCAAACCAAAAGTAGCAACTGCAATCTTAGAATGTTTTTTGACTAATTCTAACATATCTTTCATATCTGATTCTGACGATTTCAGAAGTCTCGACCACATCTCTTTTACTCTATCCATGCAGTTCTCATCATTCAATGCAGAACGTGCTGCATTTCGTGATACCATCATAATTGTAGCCATCTTTGCTTCTATTGTTGGTGTTGCTGTTCCAGCAATATATTCGGCCTTCAAAGCAACCATTCCATCTTCTGTAAATTTCCCCATAAATCTTACAATTCCAGCCTCTTTATCATGTAGCCAATATTCATCCGTATTTCTGACTCTACCCTGCACTAAAGCCGTTTCAACTCCATTATCATCAACTGAATAAATGTTGGTAATTGAAGCAACAGGTCTTACACCCAAGACGATGTGTTTTGTATATTCATTCACGTCAAAATATTCTGTAACTCCGACTGTTCCAGCGACCTGAACACCAGCATAAGCATCTACTAATCTTGATGCATTTGAAATCATTGTAGCAATCTGTGCTTCGGTAGCACCAATACCTTCTGAGAAGTCAACTCCTGTATATGCTTCAACATCTGCTACTGTACAATAATCAATCGCAGAAGTAGCACTTTCATCTACAATCAACTGCCCCATAGTCCAGCCGACTGACATTAGTAATACCCCTCATTTTCTTCTATTATTAATTGACCAAAAGTATAGCCCAAGAGAATCATACTCTAGGTCTAATCCGTTATGGTTTATCACCGATGCTAAAGGACTTAGCCTGACGGCTATTTGTAGCCGCCAAACTAAGCCATCAGGCAAGGTTTGTTTCAACAGTCTCAGACTATGTTGATTCCGTTAAATCTAACTAATGCGTCTGCGTATCGAACACCGAAAGCAATGTCTTGTCGTGGAATCAAAACGAATCTGTCTTTTGTTGGCTCATCGTGGAAGTCTATGCTAAATCTTCTGTCAGCAACAGTTGGGTTTCCAATCAAAGGACTTCTCTTGTGAACAAGAAGTGCAGTTGTTTTGTTAGCAACAGCAGCAGTAGCATCGAAAGTTCCATCCCATCCTAAGTTAGTAGCAAGGGCAGATGTTGCGAATACTGAGATACCGTAAATCTTACCGATTTCTCCTGTTAAGATTGTAGCACCGCTTCCATATTTATCGAGCGTTTGTAGTTGCTCTAAGCCGAGCAGTTGAACCTCAAGATTCCTAGGAACTATCAAAGCAAGGTCATCACGGTTTTCAGCGTAAACACCAAGTTCGTTAATTGCTTCACGAATGTGCGATAATGCGAAAGTTCCGCTTACTAGAACTGATTTTCCAGCAGACTTTCTTAGACCATCGAACATTAGTAGGTAATCGTTGTCATCAGCGTCAACACCTGTTGGGTTGGTTGATGCGTTATAGATACCGTTAATGTTGTCTGCATATGCACTTCCTGTTTCAGTATCACCGTTTAGTAAAAGTGATTGCTCATTGTATGCAAGACGGGATGCGATATCATCACGAAGAACGGATAGTAAACCTTCAACACCGTATGCGATTAGATAGTTTCCAACAGGCACGTTAGCAATCATGGTTTTTAGAGTCATAGTCAATTCAGCAGTTGTCTGAGATGATTCTGCTTGTGCTGTTCCTGATGTTGTATCTGCAAGTGTTTGTTGGTGGAACGCAACTGAACCTGTTAGGCTTGGTACGTTTACAGTTCTGCGAGACATTGGAAGTGCTGGGAATAATCCACGCATGAAATTTCTTTCATACACTATCGCAATAATTTCGTCTGCTGTTTCAGTAGGCAACATTGTTGCCCCTGACCCTGCTGTATTGCCAGCAAGTGCATCTTTCACTCTTTCTACTACATCATTAAACTCTATTTCTTCTGACATTTTATATTCCTCAGTTTGATTTTTTCTCTGTTTGACCCTCTTCCTTAGTTCCTATGTGCAATATTGGATTCTAGCCATACTGCTAATCCGTTCATGCCCTTACTCACATTTGGTTGTGGGTCGAATGTTTTTGCTACTGTTTTCTTTTCTGAAACAGTTGGGATAGATTTGCGAGATGGAGTTGCTTCAACACCAACTTCTGCAAGTCTTTCTTCTACTCTCTTGGCTACTTCTGCCTCAAGTTTTTCTGCTGCTTCTCTTGCTGCTTTCTCTTCTTTAAGTGCAGCAATTTCAGCCTTTAGATTTGTAATTTCATCTTCTGAATTGTCAATTTCTTCTTCAACAACTTCTTGTGATTTTTCTTGCATAGACTCAAGAGTCTCCATGATACTCTTTAATGCAGATGCAACATCAATTAATGCTTCTCTTGGAGAAGGCATTGCGACCTCTTCTTCTACGGATTTTTCTTCCATCATTTCTTCTGTTGTTTCAACAACTTCTTCTGTTAATTCAGGAGTCTCGACAACTACTGATTCCTCTTCGGTTGCAGCAGCATCTTCTGTGATTATGTCCATATCTTCGGAGTTCATTAATCCCTTGCTTGACTCCAAGTGGCTATTAACTGATTCGTCTGATTCAAGACGACTCTCAATAGCATCTAATTTGGCTAAAACATCGAAAATCATCTTTTTATCATCATCTTCATCATAATATCCCGCTTCTTCGGGTGCATCTGTTGTATCAACATCTATTCCTTCCCATTCTTCGGATTTACCATAGACGACAGTAATATATTGGTCATCTTCTTCGATTCTTACTATGTGTTTTTCAGTAGTATCAAAATCTAATTTCTTAATTTTTGATTCTGCATCTTTTTCATCACAGCAATCATCTCCACAGTCGCAATCTTCCATGTTGGCCTCAACACCTAACATTACAGATTTCTGAACTGAGAAAAGTGCGTCAGGACTTGCTGGAACATCTACAACCGAAGTTTCGACCCAATCAATTTCGGTGAACTTCATGTAGCAACTATCATCGTCTTTACATTCTTTTACTGCTGCCTTAGCGATAAATCCGATTGAGAATGCCTTCAACATTCCTTTTCTGATTTTTCTTGTGATATCTTTTTCTCCACCATCAATGATTGCAGTTCCCATAGGCATTTTTACACCGTCTTGTTCTTCCATAGAAACATCGGTCATACGGCCTATTACACCGTATGTTTTTGAGTGATTGTATAGAATGACAGGATTCTTGGAATACTTCTCCCACGCATCCATTATTGCCTTAGAATCAACAAGTTCTCCATGCCTGTCTAGCATATCATCTCCACCGACATAAACCGCACCACGAATCTTGACATCATCTGATTCTTTTTCTTGAATTGTTTTGTCAACTTTGAATGGTGTAATTATTCTGTAATGAATCTCAACAGGCATAGATTTTCCAGCCTTAGATTCAAAGTCATTATCTCCAACTATTGTAGCATCATCTATCGAGATTTCGTGAGTCATATCTTCGCTTGTAGAAGTTATGGTTCTTGAGGGATTCGCTTCTTTCTTAGATGATTGAGGATGACCACTTGGAAGCAAGTCTGTATCGTGCTTACCACCCCTGAATCTACCATTCCTCAAAACATAGAGAAATGAATTTACCCTAGCATACGCCCATTGTTCTGCTGAATTGACTGTTGGGCGAACACTTTGAGGGTTAGTTTGGTATGCCCCCACTCCCCTATCAAAAACGGCTGAAAGTGTTCTTACATTTGTTCTTTTAGATTTTGCATTTCCAACTTTTTTATTGTGGTCATCTGCTTTTTGTTTGAGAGTTTTTTTGACAGCAGCAGATGCTTTTATTTTCGGTTCTTGTCGAACTCTTAACATTGAAACTTTTACAGGAACAGTTCTGTTTGAACGTGAAAAAGTGCTATCTTCATTATCCACATATACACGAACTATTGCTACTTGATTATCAGATGAAACTTCTACTTTTTCTGAGCCACCTTCACTTGTAGCAACTGAGATACTTCCTGATGTTTGAACTCTCTCAACTTTTCCAACATATCTTCCTTTTCTTGTAGTCCAAGAAACAAAATCTCCTGACGAAACTGAACCCTGTGCAGCCTTATCTTCTGCATCAAAAGTTCTCTTTAATTTTCTTGACCAAGATAACCCTGCTCGGCCACCCCAAAGTAATGCAGCAACCCATGCTGGTGAATCTTTATCGTAAGTCAAAAACCTTGCATTTCTTCCCCACCATCGAACCATTTTTTTGGCTTTGGCAACTGTGATTGGTGTACCCCTAACAATTGCTCTTGCTTCCCTAACTGTGGCTGGTTCTAATCCACTTCCACCCATTCCTTCTTCTACCATTTTTATTCCTGTTTTACAGGCCGCTTTGACACCTGCTGGTGGAGTTAGTTGTTGTCTTGTTGGCGTTTTCTTAGTTTGGAGTTCTGTCATTTCAATACCCCATAATTTGTTTCAAATTCATCTAGTGATTTTGTTAAAGATTTTTTCAAATCTATTCTTGCATCTTTCATTACTGAAATTAACGCTGGTCTGAGATATGGGATTGGGTCATATGGTGCAAAACTAAATCGGCCAAATTCAACATATCTTGCATAGTCAACCATAGTTCCTTGACCACCAAAAGAAACAATCCTTTGTGTAGGATTTGCTGTTAATTCTATTCTTCCACTCGCTCGCAATGCACCTGTGCGTACAGGGGCATTTTTCTTTGCTTGAGTTAGTATTCTTGAAGCCAATAAATCTAGGTATGAAGGAACTATTTTGGTTGGAACTCCTTTCGACCCTTTTCTTAATTCAGAAGCGAAACGAGAAAAAGGATTTGCCATATTTTATTCACTCCAAATCTAGTATCTCAGCACCCTCAACATCAGGTTTCAAAATCTGTGAATCAGCCACAGGTTCTATTGGATTAATTTCGTCAGATGCTTCGTATGGGGTAAATGTGCAGCGACAATTTGGATGGGCTGGAATTACCCCACCTGATTTGTCAATTGGATATACAGCATTCTCAAAAGGAATACACAAATCTCGGTCTGTTACAGAATCAACAGTTACTAATCTTTGGACTTGTGAAAATCCTAATTTTTTCAATCCTGAAAGATGTGAGTTTTCAACAACTCTTCTTGTTTCTGTTCTAGCAATTCTGTTGTAATAATATCTTGGGAATGCTTTTCCTGATGGGTCAATTACTTTTCTCATTTCTCTTTGAACCCATTGCCAATTTTTACTATCTGCAAGTGCTGATTCAAAGACTGTAAATATTTCTTTTCTGAATGCCCCAAGAGTGTTTCTCAATGCTGGAACTCTCCACCTTGCATTCCAATATCTCATTGCTTCTGCATCTCTAAAATCAAAAGATATTCCAACACCTGATGCAGATGCCATTGTAGCAAGAGTTTCATCAAAACCAACTGTAAGTGCAGTTGATGTTGAAATAGTTTGTTTGTCAAGTAATTCTTGTAATTCTCTATCGAGTAAATCAACCATCCAAACTAAGTCATCTCCACCAACTGCTTTTGTCAGAACACCGTCAAAATCAGATGTTGGGTTCAACACGTTTCCAAGACTGTATTCAAAAACATCTGTCGGATTTATTCTCTCAGAATATTTGTCAATTAATCTGTCAGCAAATTCTTCCTGATTTTTCAGAAGTTTTTTTTCTGTTTCTCTTGTAGTTGTTCTGATAATTCTATCATATTGATTTCGACTTGCATCATCAACTTTTTTTTTCATGTTTTGAAGTTCTTCTGTTGAATATGTTATTTCAGTTTCAGGCTCAGAAAACTTAGGCATATCACCAATTTCTTCTTCATCTTCTTGTTCCATTGGATTTGGAAATAAATCATCTAAACCAACATCTGATTCTGAATCTGTATTGGATTCTGCATCAGCATTTTTTGGAGTGTTGATTGAAAGTTTTGGACTAATGAAAAATGGGTCATCTGCTTGTTCATTTTTGATTACAGGGAAACCTAACATTTCTCTTGCTTCATTGATTGTAATTGCTGCTTCTTGTCTTAATGTTGCCACAGCAGATGCCTGTGCTTTCAATGTCTCGGCTCTTTCTGTTTCTCTTGAAGGTCTGATAGTTACAAACTTGAATTTCCAATCTGTAATTCCAAGCAATGGAAGTATTCGATTATTCATCATAGAAGATATCCTCGCATGATAAGATTCGATAACATCATACCAAGCATCAAGTTGTTGCTCAGGATTTGCTAATTTACCTGTCTGAACCCAGCCAAGTTTCATTGGTGGAATACCAAAAACAGCACAGATTTCTTCACGGTAATAATACAACAAATCTAACTGTGCCCCTTCTCTTGTTGAATCAATTAATCGGTGCATATTGAATCCTGTTCCACCGTTGATTGCGATAAGTCCAAATGGTGATTTTCCACCTGATAATTGTTGCTCGATAAGACCTAACATAGATTTCATTTCGCTGTTAGAAATATCTCCAACATTTAGAATGGTTTTTGGTAAAGTTCCTGTGTAAAGCATATTCAAATAATTTGATAGATTTAATTGACCTGCTATTATCTCCATTAAAGGAATTAATGGACTTGAACCATATCCTCTACCTTGCTTAAACTTAGCAATGTGAATTACCTTATTTGCATCGAACTTTCTAACCACTTTGTCAATCGTTTGAATGTACGCCATTTTTGGTGGCTTTGGAGTTTGATTTGCTGGAACGAGTTTCATGGTTTCTGATGGAATAGTCCACACAGCCAACAAGTCTCCACCATATGACCAATTTTCACCATTTGCAGATGATTTGTCGGCACTTCCATCGAGTTCTAAATAGGCATCCCCGAAGAGGATTAAATCGAACAGAAGAGACTCTAACCATTCATCTCCCATATCGTCAGGATTTGGGTTTTTGAAGAACTTTCGCAACTTGTCTAATTGTTCTTGACTTCCCTCATCTTTTCCATCTGCTAAAACAAATTCATATCCATTCGCAAGAGTATCATCAACACATCTTCTCAAGATTGCATTTACGACTTCCGATTTAAGAGAAATTTGTCTGAGAAGATTGTATGAAACTTGTGTATCTGCACCTGATGCAGATTGACGGCCAGCAGTTGTTGCTAATCCTATTTTTGACAGGGATGCAAGAGTTTTTCCATCCCAAGAAACTCCATCATTTCCCATATTACCATTGATTAAATCTGACATCTTTTGAGTATCAGAAGGGTCAGCCCTTCTTCTCAAAAGCCTGTCAATGATACTTCGCTGACGCTCGGCCATAAGTTAATGGGTTGTGTTCCGGTTTTTCACCATGACGGCTCTAACCTAGTTTATTGGTATCTAACGAAATTATTGAGAACATGAAAAAAAGTATCAACCAGCAACAGGTTTCAAGAGTCATTTATCTCAAAGAACCATTGGTATTCCAACGCTTGCTGAGACAGCAGCGAAGAAAATTAAAGCCATCTTTTGAGTCCACATTTCGACAAACTTTTCAATCGGAGATAATCTAGTTTTGATTACAGCGACATCAGTTTTTAATTTATTCATATCTTTTTCGACATGAGCAAGGTGGTTGTCTTTCAAAACTGTCATATCTTCTCTAATTTGAATCAAAGATTCTTTGATAAAATCGAGTTCTTCTGACATTTAAAATCACTCTTCTTCGGTGTTGGCTTCAACAGACTCAGAAAGGCGTGATATCAAATCTGCTTTTGTTCCTGATGTTGGGAGTCCTTTTTCTTTGCACAGTTCTACTAATTCTGCTTTCTTTTTAGCATCCATAGCAGCAGTTAAATCTTCAACTGCATCTACAACATCATCAATCTTACTTTCACTTTCTGTTAAAGTTTCAATTACTTCGTCAAGACTTACTTTACCATCAGCCATAATTTTCTGATACTTTTTCAATCCCCATACTGTCAGTCCAAGAACTGCTGCTAAAACAGCAATCCATAATTCTAAATCTACTCCATATATTTGCATTTACTTCACCTTAATTTTTCTTTTTTGTATTGAACTCATCCATGTCTAATTCGTGCTTTTGTCTTAGGGCTGCTTGTTGTATCTCATGTTGGATATGAGCATTCTCCATTTCCTTGACGTGAGCAAGGAATGCTTCTGCACTTTTCATTTCAGATTCAAGACGGGAAGGTAAAGCAGAAAGTTCTGCTGCTTGTTCACTTTTCCATGATTCCAAAACGGAATTCATAAACAACAATGCTGGTGAACCAACAATTGCGATTAGTGCAACATAGAAATCAAGATTGTCTTGGATTAAACCCGTATCATCTTGGATTCCTGAATAGATAACATAACAGGCGAAAAACAACCATGCTAAGATTAGTGGAACACCTAGAACTATGAGTAAAATATCATTGAATGTAATTGGCTTTTTGGGGCGTGTTGGGGGTTGAATTGAAGCAGTAGTTTTAGCCATACTAGTCGCCTTAATTCAAAGTCTGTTTTATCGAGGCTCTTTAGAGTATCGTCAGAAAGAGTAAGTTTTGATAGATTTTGAAGAATACTTCTAAATTAGTCTAAAATTATAGTCAGATATGAAATCATTGATATAGGGAAACCACACCCGAAGGCTCATGTCAACACTTAGAATGTGGGGAAATGCAGTACGAGCGATATGGAACAAACCACTCCGAAAGGAGATGTTAAGGAATGGAGAATTCATTGCTTCTCATCTTCAAATGTTAATCGGACACATTTGTTTCTTAGAATGGGTAATACAGACAATCTTGGGGGTACTTTGAATGCAATACGAAGAATGGTTTTGTGGTGGAATATTCACAATCGGGCATTCGCCTGAACCTGCTTGCATATGCACACAAAATTGCACTCCAACACCTTATGATTGGAGTCAACACAGGAAATAAAAATACCTAACTAAATCAGGGGGTTGCCTTCGGGCAATCCCCTTTTTTTATTTTGAAAATCGAAACCATATAGACCCTCAAAATATCAGCAGTATTCGTGAGCGATAGTATTACTGCTAAATTAACAGCAACACAAGCAAGAGAAATCGCAATTTATCCTGATAGATGGAGTCAGTATTTTAGAACAATAAATGGTCAGCCATTTAGCCTTCACGAAAGACCATATTTGATAGATGTCTATCGGCATTTTCAACCAAGCAATAAATCTTCAAAAACAAAAATGGTTGTTCTCAAATGTAGTAGAAAAGTTGAGAAAACTGAAACCATCTGTAATCTACTAATGTATGGCCTTCTGAACATACCATATTTCAATGCAGTTTACACAGCACCAAGACAACCACAAGTTAGTAGATTTGTTGATGAAAGATTCAATGGTGCTTTGATGTCATCTATCAATGGTGGATGCCTGATGAAACCAAGAATCAAACAGTCAGTTAGCCACCAAACTTTTGATGTTGGTGCAAGGTCTTTGAATCACCTATATGCTTACTCAAATTGGGGTGATGCACATGGTCTATTGGGTATCGAAGCAGACATGGTATGTATTGACGAATATCAGGATTCGGGTGCAGATGTTTTACCTATGTTGGTTGAGATGTTAGCACTATCAGAATACAAGTGGGTTCTTGTTAGTGGAACTGCTAGAGAACAGGGTTCAGACTTTTGGAAATTATGGGAGAAAACTACCAAAGGAGAATGGAACGGAGAAGAATGGATTCATGGAAATTCAGAAGAAGGAATTATCGGATATCATATCAGTCAAAAGATGCATCCTGAAATTACTGATGAAGATATCAAAATGAAAAAAGCAACTTACACTCCAAGAAGATATGCGAATGAAGTTCTTGGAGAATTTTTCGCTGGTTCGACAAAACCGTTGACTTTTGATGAAGCATTGAAGGCTGTTGACACCAACAGGAAGATTTTGAGATTTGTAGATGCACCGGAAGAAACTGTGATGGGTGTTGATTGGGGAAATCAAACAACAGTTGTGATTATGAGAAAAAATGGTGAAATTGTAAATGCTCTAAAATTAGATTCAAGGGCTGACTATCAAAACGATGAAGTTGAAGAAATTAAGAATCTCATAGAACGCTATAATTGCGTACAAGTTGTATGCGATATAGGGTATGGGGCAAGACAGGTAAAAGAACTCCAAAGAGAGTACGGAGATATGGTAAAATCGTGTTATTATTCTAGTCGGCCATTGACTCCATTTCAATACAAGAAAAGAGACAACAATAGAAACCTAATTTACATGGCTGTTGTAGATAGAACAACTTACATCGAATCAACAATTGAAGCAATCAAAAATAAAGAAATTTCTCTACCATACAAAACAACAGATTTGGAATGGGTTTTACACGAATGGACTTCTTTGAATTCATCAGCAGAACAAGATGAACAAAATATGCGACCAACTCATGCTCAAAATAAAACTAAATTTGGTAGAGATGGAGATGACCACGCATTTCATGCTTTATTGTATGCAAGACTAGCAATTGGATTCGATGAAGATAGTGGAATGCCCCAAATTGGCGTGTTTGGAGACTAAAATCTTACAAATATCAATAGAAGCGTTTCTGACCGTTTTTTGGGGTCGCTGGTAGGTAGAGTCCTAAAACACAAAAGAGGCCGTCAGATTGGCTCTAAATAGGCAAATATCGGAAAATAAGGGTTTTGACCCCTAGCAGGTTGCAGAATAAATCAAATTTAGAAAAAAATAGTCAGAAATACAGAATATTTAGATTTGTAAAAATCTGAAAAAAAGATGTTGAGTGCTTTTTCGACCATGTTGAACTCAACAGTATATGAACTATGCAAATTGAATCTCAATCGTGTTCCAAAAGAATATCAGCAGTTCCACCATTCAAAGTCAAAACTGCAACAATTCCAGCAGGGAATAAAATACCCTCAAAACCATATGTAACTGCACCAGCAGCCAAAGTGAAAGTATGAACAAGATTTGCGGCTGCAATATCACCTACAACTTTACCATTGTAAAGTGCTAATGTTACTGTTCCACCTGTTGTATTACCTGCTATGGAAAGTAGGTTAGTTGTTGATGCAAAAACTAAGTTGTTTCCTGTTGCTAAACTGAACGCTCGGTTTCCCATAATCATCGAAGGAGAAATTACGGTTAATTACTGTTGATGTCAACAGGTATATCTAAGATGTCAGAGAAAATATTTTTGTGAATTGTAAAATGTAGATGACGGATTCAAGCCTGAGCATCTACACAATTCACAATTGCAGTTGGATTTGACCAAACCCAAACTGCTGTTTTGGATTCCACATGAATCCAATTTTGTCCATTCCATTTTATTGGCCTAGAGCATAGCATACAGAACTCACATTGGCAGCGTGGTTGGTCATCCCCAATGGAGATAGAGGATAGACCACAATCCACGCATACGCTTTGTGAGTTTGTTACTTTCATTCTACTAATTCCCCTGCTTTGTTTTGGAAGGAAACTTTGGTATCTTCATCCAACCAATTTTCTGCTTGGTCTTTGTTGTCGAAAGTCATAATGACTGAGTTAGTTTCTAGGCATACAACAGCCCATGAACCGCCTTCTAATTGCATAACAACTCGGCTTACTTCATTCTCTATTTCTTTCTCAATCAATGCTGCTGATTTTTTACCATAAGGCAGACCTGCATTCTTAGCACAGGTTGCACCATATCCATGAGTCATTGAAACATCTGTTGAAAGGTGCTTGTTGCAGAAACAACAGTAACCACTTTTTCGACCTAATCTACGGATAGTTGCGATTGGGTCTGCACGAAGGGATTGAAGAACTATCCAAGTATCGTCAGGAAGCCCCATAGAAGGTGTCATAGTGCCGTTGAAACGGTTTACATTACCTCTTGCTAGGGTTGCACCATTTTGGATGAATCTACGGCTATCCTGAGAAGATGCTCTTTCTGCTTCTGTAAACTGTAATTCTGCTGATTCGGATGTTCCTGTTCTTTTGTCAAAGAAGTTTAGTGGGCGAATTACTAATTCTCTTTGAAATGAATTGAAAGTTTCAACACCTTTTGTTCCGTATTTTGGAACGCATGGTGCTGGTGCTTCTTTGGTGTTGGACTCAACAACTAAAGTGATGATTGGGTGTTTCAAAGGTTTGCCGTTTTCTGAACCTTCAAACTGATTGAATAGTTCAACAACTGCATCCCATCCATCTTGCACTTTAGTAACGTCAGGAGAAGTCGCAATTCCTTTCTTGGTTAATTCCCCAACCCAATACATTTGCTTGTCAGAAAGACGGCCATATTTATTCCATGAACCAATCAAATCAATTGCGAAGTTTTTGTCTCGACCTGTAAGACTTTCATGGACTTTCTTTAGAGCATCAATTTTTGGATTTCCACCACGACTTGCTTGAGGCGTATTTAGTTCCTTGACATAATACATCTGAGAAGAAGATAGTTTTCCGTTCGCTAAGAATTGACTAACTAAAGATTCAGCGAAACTAATACTTCTGTTTGGAACTGTACCCATATCTAAAGCATCTTGAAGTGCTGCAATCTCAGGATGAGAATGACGAGTTTCAACATCGGTTTCAACAACTGAATTCTTTTTAGAATCAGGCAATGTTGAAAATTGTTTTTCTGAGATGAAACTTAGACCTGTTCCATTGCACCATTCACAAACACTTGCTTTGTTGTAAATACTAGCCCTAGTTCTACCTTTACCTTTACAGCATTGACAAGACACTAGAACAGCACCCTTTAGGGATTTATCCCAATTTGCAGATAGTTGTTTTAGATATGGTGCTTTGGCACTTCCACGCTTGACTTTTGTAACAGAAGGCTTAGTGCTAGATATTGTTGTTATGTTGAAAGTTGCTGGCTTTGGTAAAATGTTATTCAGGCTAGATTGTCTGCATGGATGTTCATCATATTGACCACCTGAAACTACTTTTGTATCAGCAATAGAATGGAACAAAATACCATCCTCACAAACATAGTAATATTCTCCATTTGAATCAGTTTTTCTTTGAACAAGTATAGACTTTCTTAGACAGTCATATCTTTGCCCGATGTAACCAGCACGACTTCTATAATCCAATGGAATATGAATAGTTTCAGGAGAAGAACCATCTGCAAATCCACAAATCAGATTTCTTGTTTCATATCCATTACCCATGTTTTCTTCTCCATAGATTCCAACTTCGGCTTTGGCTGAAACATTCCAACTTCTCGGCTTGAGAACTTTGTATGATTGTCTATCTCCACTCATGACTAATTCAACCATATCTTCACCTGCATAATATTTCAAAATAATTTTTTTGCCCCACCAATCAACGGGTATATTGTAAAGAGGTTTGCGACCATCAACCGAAGCACGAACTTGACCACCATGAGGGCTGTATGCAATTGGTATGTGGCTTATGTCCTCACATTGAATCAAAGCAAGATGTTGTTCTTCACCGGAAAATCTCTCTTGTTTCAATACAAGTCCTTCTGATTGTAATTTCATTCTTATTCGATTATATCTTTGAATCGGAGTTAAGTCATAATCAAATTCTGCTGGCTTAATCCTACTTTTTGGGTCATTTAGTGTGTTTTCTGTTATCATGTTATCATTTTCCTTGACCTACGGGTCGCTTTTTTCGCTTCGCTCACGTTGGCTATCGGTTATGAATACTTCGTTTTCTCAATAAAACTCGATAATACTGTATCAAGTGCATTCGGAATTGAGTTGCAGCCTAATATTCCGAGATGCAATACTTGCAGCAATCAAGAAAGAATGAACAAAATTGCCAACAGACAAAACATCTGAGAGACAATCACAATCGCTAATCCGATTGGGTCAAGTTCTTCGCTCATAATTTATCTCTTAACTGATTAGGTTTTTTAGGAAATCTATTCTATGAACAACATCCATTTCCTTAGTTGTGAAAATTGTTCCTGATGTCATATGAATTTCAGCAGATTTACCTTCGATTATAGTAATAGCGATAATCTTAGATTGGTCAATAAAAGACCTTCCACTTTCTGTTAAAATTTCTAGGATTTCCATCCCAATCACTCACGCAAATGGATTTCTTTTTCTCTCAGCCATTTCTGCTTCACGAAGTATTCTTTGTTCTGCCCTGCGAGCGTCATCTGCTTTTCTTTTCTTGGCTCTAGTCCATCTGATTTCTCCAACTTCAACAACAGCATCTACAACCATCTGAATGTGTGGGTCATTTGGATTGTCAAAATGGATAGCCCATTGGAATCCACGCTTGGTTAAATCAACATCATCTACTCGGATGTTTCCTTCTGTAACCTGTGGTCTAATTTGTTCCCATGCTGCTTCCTTAATCCATATTGATGCACCACCACCTTGCGAACCATAAATAGCAGCAATTCTTTGGTAACTACCGTTCAAAGATATTGCTGTGTATTTTACTGCCCCCGCAGTCTTTTCGTCAAAGGTACATCCGTATTTATCAAATGCATTTATGATGCTTGCTTTCGTCATCGTTTTTATTTCGGCTTTCGTATATTCAGTCATTGTTCACATCTCCTGTGTAATTTACGTTAGAAAATCCCACCTATATTAATGAATACATTTCTGACAATGAATATGCTTCTGACCAAACATCGTCAAAAAGTTGGAAGGGTGGGATTGTTGACATCAGAATGAATGTTGACATCAACAGCATCCTCATTCCAAAACTTTCACTACGACATTTCCGCCAATTCGTTTGAATACAAATTCGACATTCGGATTTGCGAAAACTATGATTTGCATTTTCCGACCAAACTCATGTGGATTCATTGACGCTGGGAATATCCATTCTTTTTCCATAACAACACCTGTTAATCCCACCTATATCAAGAGATGAATATAATGACTCCATCTATTACAGCCTGACGTAAAGGAACGGTATCACAAACAGTTCCATTGTAGTATGCACCAATTGGTAAAATCTCATAGACGAAAACATCAGAATGCACTTCCATTTGTATGTCTGTAAAATTGTCCAAAGTTCCATCAACCCCCAAAATATAATCGGCTGTTATTAATCCTTCATTCTCGATTCGCTTAGAAACGATTTCACCATCAAACCACATACAGGAATCTTCTTCCCAAAACGGAACTATTCTTGCTGGTAAAGGGGGCATCATAGAAACTGATGTTAATAGAATTACTGTGAAGAATGCAAACACTTGAAGAACCAAATCTGAACCATGCTGTTCGCTCATAAATATGAAAGAGAAAACGCTGGTTAATGTCTAAGATGATTGGTGGGAGTAGGGGGATGAAAAAAGGAAATAACACAAACCTACCCAACGCCCCCTACCCCCATAATACGTGGTATTATTGCGTTGAGTAATCTATGACTGATTCTCCCACCTATATTAAGGATTCATTAATGTAATTCTTCTAGCATTATAATCTGAAACTGCATTGTAATCCACATTCCATTTCTTGACATCATCTGTTGGATTCAACAATCTGACATTCTGAAAATAAACATCGAATCCCAATGAAGAAAACAAGTCTTTGAAATAAGTAATTTCCATTCCTGTATTCTGCATTCTCATAACGACTTTTCGATTCCCTAAATTATCTGTTGCGAGATGTAGTTCTCGACCCTCTTCTGCTTCGACCAGCAAATAAGATACTTCGACCATGAATATTCGGATTGTATTGGGGTTTTTTATTCCGCCTGTTTCCGAGCCGATTAACCATATGAACTCAAGACTATATAAACTGAGCAATATTTCAAAAAATGGCGTTTTTCATGTTGAGTTCAACACGGAGTTTTTGTCGGATTTCATTTCCCGAAAACAATCCATACAACTTCTCCAATCAATTTGGTCTGCAACATCTATCCATCCACTAGAAACATCGTAAGTTGTTGATGTCAAAGTTGTTGTAATACAAGCAGGTTTTTTTTCACAAACAGGACATACGAATGGCGGTTCTAACATTCGACGTCTGAAACTTTCTAGTTGATTCTCTTCAATATCACTCATTTTCTTCACCTTCTACTTCCCAAGCACCTTTCTGACTTCTACCCATCTGACTAATTTGCTGTATTTTGTCATTTGCAGCGAATCTGAGGGCTAAACTCAAGTCAATAGTCTCTTGACCAAGCAACTCGCATTTCTTACGCCAAAATCTCTCGGATTTCCTAGACTTTCTAAGTAGTCTTTCTAAATCTTTGATTCTGATATGAAGATTTTTGATTTTCTTATCTTTTTTCTCACTCATCTTCGCTCACATCAATTGTAATATGACCTGTTTCTTCATAGACCTTAATCCTATCTTTTATATCCATTTTTTTCCCATTATGTATTGACAACAAAACTTCTGATATTCTGTCATTTGTTACTGTGAAAGATTTCTTGTTCCATCGAGGATAATTTTCTGAAATATTTTGGTCAGGCCGTGTAGTAAACATGATATTTCCTGAATAGTTTGATATCGTGTATAATGGTAATAATGCAATCCGAGAATTGTTCTTAAAACCTGACCAAGAATGTTGTTCCTTTTCTAAAAGTCTTTTATTTGTTTCTGTTTCCTTCCAACTTTTCGCTTTAATGTGGGAATCATTCATCTGAATCATAAATGGTGGAATCATATTTGCTTTTTCTTGTTCTTTTCTTGTTCTAAAAATTGTTCTCGGCATTATCATAATTGGTGGAACAATGATGTCATTATCGGGTCGAGAAAATTGACCAAAAGTTAAGTCAATGAAATGATGTTTTGTCTGAACTATTACATGACCTGCATATCCTTCTAAATCACTTTGAAAATCCCAACCTTCCATATGACCACATAACCCAATGTAAGCGTTTGGAAAACCCTCACAAACATATCCATCAGATGTCGTTTCATATCCATTTCCAGCATTATACCATGCAACATAATCTCTATTCCAACTAGCAATATCAACACAGATTACTTTACTAGAATTGAATCCTAATTTTTTCAGGAATAAATGGAACAATTGAGAATGAGAAACACAACTATCTCCATCCAAAAATGTTCCACCATCAGGAGTCTGTTTGTAATCAATAAATGTCTGAACTGCTTTTTCCAAAAATATACGTTCTTGTCTTTCAGTTAGATTGTATTTATTTTCTAACTTTTTCTTTTTCTTGTAGGCCAATTTTTTCGCTCTAAACTTCGACATTTTTTCTCACTACTCCCTGTTGACTCCAACACCTGAATTAATACTCCACAAAATCACAAGATTCACAATATACAACATCTGAAAAATTATGTTTATTCATTGACAATCACCCCTTACGAAAGTGATACATTTCCGTGATACATTCTCCGCCCATTGGTCTTTGCTACCACCATGTTTGGGGCAACAGAATCCATAATCGGATGATATAGAACCACTTTCATG